>Ga0209631_10000018_pt1 | contig 183424 bp, 173 predicted proteins | sample COG_08_FD_184752 | JGI IMG/M metagenome (GOLD analysis project Ga0209631, IMG submission 184752) | Pelagic Microbial community sample from North Sea - COGITO 998_met_08 (SPAdes) (version 2) | ecosystem: Environmental > Aquatic > Marine > Neritic zone/Coastal water | place: Helgoland, sampling...
CCGGGTTTTCCCTGCATGCCGGGGTTGCGGCGAAAGCCAATGAGCGCCACAAACTCGAACGCCTGTGCCGTTACATTGCCCGGCCCGCCGTGTCCGAGAAACGGTTGTCGCCTACCGCACACGGCCAGGTTCGCTACTCGCTCAAAACCCCCTTGAACGACGGTACCACTCACGTCATTTTTGAACCGCTGGATTTCATAGCTCGCCTCGCTGCACTAGTACCCAAGCCCCGGGTCAATCTGACCCGGTATCACGGTGTACTCGCTCCTAACCTGCATTGCTCGTCCACATTAGTAGTACATACCCAATACTGGGAGTCCCATCTGTTGAAACGGGGGGTGCCCCCAAGACAGCTGCTGACAGCAGCCTAACCTCTACGAATAATAGTCTTGGAGAATGGGGGGGATTACACTGGGTCGCGGCGCGCAGGACCCTCACCCGCTGCGCACATAATGGCTATTAAATAGGATTTTGGCAGACATGGCCGCCGTCATGATGTCGCCCGCAACAGCAATCAAACTGGTTAATGACCTAGCCGTGCTAAGCTTTATGGATAGGGTGGTCCTGTGGCTTGCCACAACCGAATGCTGATGCCACACTTACCGGCGTCGTCTGTTGATACCCGTCGACAAGATATATTGGCAACTGACGAGTATAACGAGATGCGGCACCCGTTATCCAGTAACAGCGTAGATGACTGATCCACACCATCATGCGTAATCGACCGCGAAGTAAATGGCTTTTGCTCACTCTGCTTTGCTTTGCTGGGGCGATGGTCTATACGTTCCCGTTTCTGAGATATTCTTACTACGACACCATGAAGGAGGCGCTTGGCGTCTCGCATACGCAGATGGGTATCATGCAATCAGTGAACGGCATTGCTGCAACCTTTGGCTATGTACCCGGCGGCTGGCTGGCCGACCGTTACTCCCCCCGAAAGATGCTCGCGATGTCTTTGATGCTAACCGGACTCAGTGGATTTTATTTTTCGACTTTCCCTTCGTACGTCGGCGGTTTATTTCTTTACGGCTTTTGGGGTGTGAGTACGCTAATTATTTTTTGGGCGCCCTTCATTAAGGCGACGCGTAGTCTGGGTCCAGACGCTGAGCAGGGTAGATTGTTTGGTTTCTTGGAAGGTGGGCGGGGTGTGTTTGGTTTCCTCATTGGCATGTTCACCCTGTTTGTCTTCAAAGAGATGGGCGAGGGCCCCGTTGGCTTGATGTGGGTGATTAATATTTCCGCTGTGGTGACGATCGTGGCTGGATTGATCATCTGGATACTATTCGAGGATCCGCCTCTAGATAAAGTGCCAGCCTCGGTGTTCAAGAACTTTAGTGGGGCACTCCGGACACCCCAAGTCTGGGTGATTGGCCTCATTATTTTTTGTGGGTACGGTCTATTTGCCAGTCAGAGTTACATCACACCCTACATGACAGGCGTGATGGGAGCCGTCGTGACCTATGGCGTGTTGATGGGTATCTTGAGAACCTACGGCACTCAAGCGATTGGTGCGCCCGTCAGCGGGCTGCTTGCGGATAAGTTGGGGGGCCCAACATTCGTGATTGGCTGTGCGTTTGGGATATCAGCACTGTGTATGGTGCTGTTACTCATGGTGCCTGCTGAGGCAAAAAACTTGGCAATCGTATCGAATGTTATGATTATTTTGGCCTTGTGCGTGTTTGCGCTTCGAGGTAATTTTTATGCGACTTTTGCTGAGTCTAAGATTCCTATGCCGACCATGGGCACAGCCGTAGGTGTCGCCTGTTTCGTGGGTTATCTACCGGAGGCATTTACCTACCCAATGGTGGGCTACTGGCTCGATAAATATCCAGGGCTGGTGGGTTATCAAATCACCTTTGGCTATATGCTGGTGCTATCGCTAGTGGGTGTTCTCGCGGCAGTCGTGCTGTGGCGTATCAACGAAGTCAGTCGGATGGTACCCTCCAGCAGCAATGGCTAATGTACTCTCAGACAAGCAGAATCGGCGCTATCACAGAGAAGCCAAAAGGAACTGCTGAGAAAGTGGACGACTCCGGCGCCAAACTAAAACGCCCGCCGTTCATCCATCGTGCAGGTGATGGGAAGCTAAAGCGGCTATTGAGTCAGCGATTATGTAGGCCTGATAGAGGGTAGGGCGGTAGCGGCAGGCAGGTATGTCGGTTCAAGGCCTCTCCTTGCTGCATATTCCCTAGAGTCACGTTGTTATTATATTAGGGTGCAATCAGTGCTTGTTGGGCAAGCCATTCCTCCTCAAAGACCAGCTGAGTCATGTCCTGAATATGATCGACGTATAGCCGGCCAGCTAAATGATCGAATTCGTGTTGAATGACAGTGGCTAAAAAGCCCTGTAATTCCAAGGTGGCTTTGTTGCCCGAAACATCCGTGTAGTCTACCCGCACATGCTGTGGTCGACAGACAAATCCTCGTAATCCTGGGATGGATAAACAACCCTCCCAGTAGCCGGCTTCTGCTGAGTTGAGGACTGTGATGACAGGGTTGAAGAACACTGTCAGTGGGATGGGTTCGATAGTGCCGTAGCGACTAGGCCCGCCGGTAACCTCAATAATCGCCAGTTGAATAGATCGATTAATTTGCGGTGCTGCGAGACCAATTCCTCCGGCGGCCTGCAGCGTATCGACCATGTCTGCGATCAACTGTTGCATATCGGCGCTTACCCTATCGGCATCACTGACGGGTTGCGCTACCTGACGGAGGGTGGGGTGACCCATTCTGATGATGGGCTGGACACTCATCTCTAGCCCCTGTTTTAGCTTTCTTTGGCAGGCGTCATGGCGTGCGCGGCTAGCAGCAGTAACCCGGCAAGAATGCCCAGGTTCTTCACGAAATTTTGCAGCTCATGCTTTTCATCCACCCCTTGATAGGTATTCCAAAAGTCGTGCAGATTGAAATTGATCAGCATTATCATAACAGCCAATCCTAAGGCACAGACAACGACCTGTTTATTGAGGAACAGACACAGGCTTGCGCCAATCTGCGTCACACCCGCGAGTGCCAATAGCACCGGAACCATTGACATGTTGTGGGTCTCCATTAGCGTCACATGCATATCCCATGACGTAAATTTTGAAATGCCCGGCAATAAAAAATACAGGGCTAGCAGACTACGTCCAACATGGATCAAAATGCTTTGCATGAGCTAGACTCCGGGTTTATGGCTTTACTTTTTTGTTAACGACAGTCACTCAAAGCAGAATAGACGTACCGCAAAAGCTGAGGTCATTTTGTCAGGTCTAGGCGCCTGATACTAGTTACCGGCAGTGAATTAGCCGGTGGCAGTGTCCATAGTCTGGATAGAGAGGGGCAAGAGGTGACTTAATGACCCGCCGACATAATCGAGATAAGCGCAAGCTGAAAGGGAGGGTATCCATGCCGGCCAATCACATTCCTCTTATCGATTTTAGAGCGAGCGATGCCGCGGTATTGACTGAGCTTGACTACGCTCTTTCTTCTGTTGGCTTCGTCATGATTAAAGGGCATGGCATAGCGCCGGCATTACTTAAGCGTATGCGGCAGGTCACCGTGGATTATTTTAAGCGCGCCCACGCGATCAAACTCAAGGACGTGATTACCGCCGATAATTATCGAGGATACATTCCTTTGGGATTCTTTTCGCCAAGCACTGCTGGGTCTTCGCCAGATAACTATGAAGGCTACAAACTGCACTTGGAGATTGCTGAAGACGACCCCATACGTCGCGCCTGCAGCTTATACGGTCCAAACCGATGGCCGATGAATTTCGCTGTTATGTCGACAGTGGTACTGGCGTATTGGCGAGCCTGTGATCGCCTGGGCCAGCGTTTGCTATCTGCACTGGCTACTATTATGGGGGTCGATGCCGCCTGGTTCTTGTCGTTGTTTAATAAGCCACTTACTAATATGACATTGCTGCACTATCCGCCCCAAGAGTCAAAAAATAGGGGTTTTGGAATCCACCCTCACAAGGATACCGATGCACTGACCCTGCTGGCTCCAGACTCCGTTGGCGGACTTCAGGTGCGCAGGCGCGACGAGGAGGAGTGGTTAGAGGTACAAGCGGAGGACGATGCCCTGGTGGTCAATGTCGGTGACCTGTTGGAATTGTGGTCTGGCGGTTACTTTGTTTCTACGCCGCATAGAGTGCTTAACTACTCGGGAGCAGAGCGTTATAGTTTTCCCTATTTTATGGTCCCCCGTTTTGATGTGCTGGTTGAGCCTTTAATTCCTGTCCAGCCAGGCTTTAGCAGACAACCTGTACCAGTCGGCGAGGTCTCTGCCGAGGTGTGGCGAACTAACTGGTTAGCGGCTCAGCCGGCAGGGAACGACTTTGATCTAGGTACGCTTCCCCACTAAACCGCCCCTGGAGGGCTCGTAGCGGCCTCTGTAGCAGTGAGTGTCCATTATTCAATCGAATGAAATGTGCCCGCTACAGCATTACGAAACAGTGTCGCGTATTGGACGGCGGTAAAGACGATGGGATTAGTGGCCGCGGTCGGATCGGACACGGCGCGCCCGCCAATTAACTCAGCTTCGCCGCTGTCAATACCAATATCCAACAAGCGCGGTGCAATCCCAATCTCCTGACGTAGGTTAAGCACCCAGGTGAATAATGCATCAAAACCGGGGTTTTGTAGGTTGAGATACCGAGCCAGCTCTTCCATTTTTGGAGCGATCGCGCTGCGATTGGCATGCAAGACGTATGGCATAAGAATGGCATTGAGTAATCCGTGGTGGGCGTTGTAGTACGCGCCCAGCGGGTGGGCTAGGGCGTGCATGGCACCTAGGCCTTTTTGGAAAGCTGTTGCGCCCATCGATGAAGCCACTAGCAGCTGAGTGCGGGCTTCCAAGTCACTACCGTCTTTAACTGCCCGGGGTAGATACTGCTGAGCGAGGCGTATTCCTCGTAATGCAATGCCCTCCGCCATAGGGTGAAAAGTCGGTGCGCAGTAGGCTTCGAGATTATGGGACAGGGCATCCATACCCGTTGCTGCGGTCAAGCTACTCGGTAGACTAAGGGTAAGCTCGGGATCGAGAATAACCACCGATGGCAATAGCTGAGGATGAAATATCAACCGCTTTCTACGTTCCTGGGCATCAGTAATAACGGCAACCCGCCCCACTTCCGAGCCGGTGCCGGCGGTAGTGGGAATGGCAATAATCGGTGCAATACCCTCGGTATTAGCCAGAGTCCATCCCTCGTCGATGTCTTCGAAATCCCACAGTGGTCGGTGCTGACCCGATGCAAAGGCAATAGCTTTGCCGGCATCGAGGGCTGATCCACCACCCAGCGCCACCACGCCATCGTGATCATTGGCATTGAATGCGGCGACGCCGGACTCGACGTTATCGAGGGTTGGATTGCCCTGAACATCGGCAAAAATGCGGCTATGCATGCCGGCGTCGTCGCAGGCAGTGTTGATGGCTTTTACCATGGCTAGGGACGCCAATCCGGGGTCAGTGACAATAAGCGGCTTGCGAATCCCTAAGCTCTGGCAGAGCTCGGGTAATTCATTAACGCGCCCTGCGCCCACGACCATTCGTGTGGGGTAATTCCAGTCAACGTGGTCATTAGTCATAGATCTAGGCTCAGATAATCTCGAAGTAACGCTGCAGTTCCCAGTCACTGACATGCTGGCGATGCGCCGAGGCTTCCCACTGTCGACTGGCGGCGTAGTGGTCGACAAAGGCATCACCAAACAGCGTGCGGGCAGTATGTGAATGCTTCAACACTGCACTCGCTTCAGCGAGTGATTGCGGCAAAGCGAGATGGCTGGGGTGCGTTTGCTCGTAGGCATTGCCTTCAATCATGGGTTCGGGCTCAATACCTTCGGCAATGCCCTTAAGCCCTGATGCCAACGCAGCGCTGAGTGCTAAGTAAGGATTGGCATCTGCTGGGCCCACTCGATACTCTACCCGCTGCGAGCTGTCGCTGCCGGGAATGAGTCGCAGTGCGGTGGTGCGATTTTGGCATCCCCAAGTGGCATCGGTGGGTGCCCAAAACCCGGGGACTAACCGGGTGTAAGCGTTGACCGTTGACGCCACCAGAGCCAGCAATTCTGGCATATAGCGTTGTTGTCCACCTATAAAATGGCGCTGGGTAGTGCTCATGGTAAGCGGCTGGCTAGCATCATAGAATGCTGAGCGGTCGTTATCTCGGTGTCGCAGGGATAGATGAATATGTCCTGATTGCCCTGGATAATCGTTTGACCACTTGGCCATAAAGGTAGCCATCAGGCCTTTTCGCTGGGCCCAGACCTTGGTGAACGTTTTGAACAGTGCCGCCTTATCCGCAGCACTTGCCGCGCCATCGACCCCCAGCGCCGCTTCGATAACGCCAGGTCCGGTTTCGGTATGCAGCCCTTCAATGGGAAAGTCCATGGCCTCACCCAAAGCCAGTAGCTCCTGATACAGCTCAGCATGTACAGAGTTTCGGAGTATCGAATAGCCAAAAAATCCTGGTGTGATGGGCTGTAAATCTCGATAGTGCTTTTGTCGAATAGAGTCGGGGGTTTCGTTGAAAAGAAAGAATTCGTATTCGAAGGCCGCATGGACGCTAAACCCCATAGCCTTGGCTTGCTCCAGAGTGCGATGCAGTAAATTCCGAGGGCAGATAGCTGCGGCATCACCCGCAAACTCACAGATGAACAAGAGCATGCCGGGTTCGAAGGGAATGTCTCTACAAGTGCTGGGCACCACCCGTACCGGCGCATCGGGGTAGCCGGTGTGCCAGCCGGTGTATTTGACCCCAACGCCTTCATACAGCTGATCATCAGAATCCCAACCTAGGATAACGTCACAAAAAGCGAGGCCTTGATCAAGCGCGGCAAAAAATTTTTCTTTGCGCAGATATTTGCCACGCATAATGCCGTCGATATCGAATAGACCTATCTTGACGTGGGTCATATTTCGCTCATTGACAATACGTTTGGCGTCGTCAACGGTCCGGATATTTTGGGGTATCAGCACAGGTATGAAACTCCCTCTTCAGTTAGCTTAGCCATGGGGTATAACGTGGTTCGTCATCTGCCATCACTATTTATTGTTGTCTCTCAGTGCAGATCTTCCTCGGCTTTCGCCAGCGCTGCAAATTCTTCTTCCGGGGCCTGAGCCACCAAATGATGCCGACTGTAGAGCACGAAATAAGCAACCATCGCCGCGTAGAACATTGCCGCCCACAGGGCGGCTTCCTGACTGACCACAAAAGTGCTCACAAAAGCGACTAAGGATAATACCAAGGCAATACCGCTGGTAAACACGCCGCCAGGCGTTCGGTACGGTCGATGAAGCGTCGGCTCTTGAAGGCGCAACAACATATGAGAAGCCATCATTAGCGTGTACGACAGCGTAGCACCAAACACTGCCATGGTAATCATGAGATCCCCTGCGCCGGTCAGTGAAAGCACAAACCCAAAGACACCAGGGACGATCAGCGCAAGCGTCGGTACTTTGCGTGCACTGGTAATCGACAGCCATCGGGGTAGATAACCGGCCCTAGATAAGGCAAAAATCTGTCTTGAATAGGCAAAGATGATAGAGAAGAAGCTAGCGATGAGTCCCGCTAGCCCCACGACGTTAACAACGGTCGCTAGGGTAGAGTTCTCGCCATACACATAATGGAGCGCGCCGACTAATGGTGCCGCATGGTCAGCCATCAACAGGGCACTGGAGCCTCCGGGTGCCAGAAACAAGACAAGCCCCGCCACCAAGACAAGGATGAGCATGGCGGTGATAATGCCGCGAGGCATATCGCGCACAGGGTCTTTGCTCTCCTCAGCAGCCAGCGGTACGCCCTCGACAGCGAGGAATAGCCAAATTGCAAAAGGAATAGCCCCCCAAATACCCCAGTAACCCTCGGGAAGCCAAATGCTGGCCCCAACAGCCTCGGCATTAACGGGAATGGTGGTCAGGTTGTCCCAAGAAAAGTGCGGCAGCATGCCCACGACAAACAGAAGCAGAGCGATCATGGCCATGCCGGTAATCGCCAGCATTATTTTCAGTGCGGCTCCTGTGCCCCGCAGGTGAATGCCAATAAAAATGCTATAGAAAAGGGCATAGACCACGGGCCCATCAATGCCGACGAGTTCGCCGGTGTAACCACCAATGAAGACGGCGATAGCCGCTGGGGCGATAGCGTATTCCAGTAAAATAGCTGTGCCCGTTAGAAAGCCGCCCACTGGCCCCATGGCCCGTCGAGCAAAACCATAACCACCGCCCGCAGTGGGAATCATGGTAGACAGTTCTGCGAGGCTGAACACCATGCATCCGTACATAAGCGCCATGAGCAGCGTGGCGATTAACATGCCACCGAAGCCCCCCTGGGCCAATCCAAAATTCCAACCAGCAAAGTCTCCCGAAATAACATAGGAGACACCTAAGCCAGCGAGCAGCACCCAGCCAGCAGCGCCTTGCTTGAGTTGTCGCTGCGCTAGGTAATCAAGGTCTACACTGTCATAGTTCACAGCACGCTTGTTGGGGCGGATGTCCGAGGGGGTATTGTTACTTTCTTGGCCCATGACAGTCTCTTCTATTGGTAGGTGACCCCAGCTTACTCCGTCTTGGTTTGGCGAGGGTGAATGCTATGGCTGGAATATTAGCGCTTGCTGATCTGCAGCTCAGTGCGAACCTCTTGCGCAGTCATCAGGCCGACCCCCATGTTGGTGACGATAGTCGCTGCTCGCGCAACGAGCTCGGCGTTGGTGGCAAGATGACCCTTATCGAGCCACAGGTTGTCTTCCAGCCCAACACGGACATTACCACCAGAGAGCACGGCCGCAGCCACGTAGGGCATTTGATGACGGCCAATCGAGAAGGCCGAGTATACGCAGCCATCGGGCAGATTATTGACCATCGCCATGAATGTATTGAGGTCGTCAGGGGCACCCCAAGGAATGCCCATACACAGCTGCACCATAACTGGGTCTGGAATAATTTTTTCGGCGATTAACTGTTTTGCGAGCCAAAGATGTCCGGTATCGAAGGCCTCAATCTCAATGCGGATGTCTAGAGCCGCTATGCGGGTGGCCATATCGCGCAACATACCCGGTGTATTGGTCATCACGTAGTCTGCTTCAGCAAAGTTCATGGTGCCGCAGTCGAGGGTCGCAATGTCGGGCAGACAGGCTTCAAGATGGGCGACTCGCTCGGCGGCACCGACCATATCGGTGCCTTGTTCGTTCAAAGGTAATGGTGCATCGGTTGGACCGAAGACCATGTCACCACCCATACCCGCGGTAAGATTGATGACAACATCGACTTCTGAAGCCCGAATGCGCTCAACTACCTCTCGGTATAGATCGATCTGTCGAGACGGTACGCCAGTGTCGGGATCTCGAACATGGCAGTGCACGACTGCTGCGCCAGCCTCAGCCGCAGCAATAGCCGCTTCAGCAATGTGTTGTGGGCTTCGAGGTACTTTGTCGCTGCGATCCTGCGTACTGCCTGAGCCGGTCAGGGCTGCGGTGATGAACACTTTTTTACGCATAGTCAGTGGCATGTCATACCTCGCTGTTGTTGTTGCTTAGTGGCCGCTAAGGACAGGCGACTAGCGCAGCCTCATAGCCCACTCAATAGCCCACTCATTCATGAACAGCACTGCCTACCGCTTTGCCAGAGTCATGACGGTTTAGCGTTGCATGAAAGCACAAATGGGCGTGCCTTCTCAATTGAAAAGTACCCGGTTCACCCGTCGATCCAGTCCACCTGTGACGTGGACGATATCGATTTATCTTCGCCCCACTGTCGTCTTGGCGATAGTGCTGCGCAGTGATAGGCTTTCGCGCTTACCGGTGCGCGGGTGTGCCACGGAAACGATGGGTGGAGTGTTTCTTCTAAACACGGCTGTTACTGAGGTCATCATATGGAAAATCTTGATAAGTTTTATGTTAATGGCAACTGGGTTACCCCGCTGAGCGCTGAAACAATGCCGGTCATCAATCCCGCGACTGAGCAGCAAATTGCTGAAGTGCCTCTGGGTAATGGTGCCGATGTTGATCGCGCGGTGGCCGCCGCAAATGCAGCGTTTGAAGATTTTTCTCAAACCAGTAAAGCTGAGCGATTGAGTTATCTCAAAAAAGTAAAAGTTATCACCGAGCGTCGTATCAACGAGTTGGCGAAAGCCATGAGTATGGAGATGGGGGCGCCCATCACCTTCGCACTTGATGTGCAGGCGGACACCGCGATTGGCCATTTACAAAGCTTTATTGATGCATTGCAGCAATTTGATGAATGTGAAGAGTTAGGCAACGGCGACTGGCTTTTACGTGAGCCCATAGGGGTGTGTGGACTGATCACGCCTTGGAATTGGCCCGTGAACCAGTTGGTGTTGAAAGTGCTTCCGGTATTGGCGACCGGCTGTACCTGTGTGTTAAAGCCTAGCGAGCATACGCCCCTGTCTGCGGTACTTTATGCGGAGATCTTACATGAGGCGGGTTATCCGCCGGGGGTATTCAACCTAGTTCAGGGGACTGGCCCGGTGGTTGGCAGTGCCCTCTCGATGCATCCGGACATACAAATGATGTCTTTCACTGGCTCTACTCGGGCCGGTGCGGCGGTCACTCGTGATTCGGCAGAGACAGTCAAGCGGGTGACGTTGGAGCTGGGTGGCAAATCTCCTAATCTCGTTTTCGCCGACTGCCACCTTGCTCAATGCATCAGTGCTTCGGTAGCGGAGTGCTTTGTTAACACGGGGCAGTCCTGTGACGCACCGACACGATTGCTCGTCGAACGTGGCTGTTATGAGGAAGTGCTGTCGTTAGTCAGCGCCGCCGTCAAGCAAACAACCGTGGGCGACCCGGCGATGGAGGGCGACCACCTTGGTCCACTGTTTGATGAAATTCAATTCAAGCGCGTTCAAGCGCTTATTCAGGCGGGCATTGACGAGGGAGCGAAGCTGTTGGTGGGCGGTTTGGGCAGGCCTGAAGGGTGTGAAAGCGGCTGGTTTGTCATGCCCACGGTGTTCACCGATGTGACTAACGATATGCGTATTGCCCGGGAAGAAATTTTTGGCCCTGTATTAGTCATCATCCCCTTTGACACTGAAGAGGAGGCTATTGCCATAGCTAACGATACGCCCTACGGTTTGGCGGCTTATGTGCAAACGAATGATGTTGATCGGGCTCGCCGCGTTGCCCGTCGTTTGCGTGCCGGTGCGGTGCACCTAAACGGTGGGGCGGTCGAATACGGATCACCTTTTGGCGGCTACAAGCAATCGGGCAATGGTCGGGAGGGGGGAGCATTGGGGCTGGAAGATTATGTGGAGATAAAGACGCTGCACGGTCTGGCTAGTCTTAATATGACCCCATGAGATAAGGCAGTAGACCCTGTTAATCCACTGATCTACCCGGCGGAACGACCTCATAACCGGCCTCCTCAGGCTCCTCATCCAATATCTGCGCAGGAAATCCAGGAGCCAGTACCTGCGTGTTACAGGCATCCTCCAAACGACGAATAATGTTTGGCGACCATTCGCGCGGACCGTAGCGGGACTGCCCGTCTTCAAAGATGTCAATGAGACGAGGCGATATTTCTAGCGGGACACCGGCTTGCTCTGCCATGGACTGAAACAGACCAATATCTTTGAGGACTAGATCCATGGTGAAATTAATATCCCGACTGCCATTGAGTATTACCTGACTTTCGGTCTCATGTACAAATGAGTTACCCGACGAAATCTTGACGGCCTCATAAACGGTAGCCAGATCCAAGTTCGACATTTTAGCCGTCACTAGCGCTTCACAGAGCGTCACTAGATTGGCGGTAGCAAGATAATTGGTCATGACTTTTATCTTTGATGCACTACCCAGTTCGCCGGTGTGTAAAACCCGCCGCCCAAGCACGGTTAGTAGGGGTAGTAAGCGTTCAAACACCGAGCGATTACAGCCGGCAAGAATCGCGATATTGCCCGTTGCGGCCCGGTGACAGCCGCCAGATACCGGACAATCAGCGGCATCGGCACCCCTTGCTTGAACACGCTCACCCAGTCTACCTACCTCAAGAAAGTCGGTGGTGCTCATTTCAACCCAGACCTTACCCGGCTCGAGGCTCTCCAAAACACCGTTTTTCCCCTCCATCACTTCTTGGCAGGCGGCTGGGCTAGGTAGACAGGTGATGGTCACATCAACGGCTTCTGCCATCGCCGCGGGCGAATCGGCCCAGGCTGCGCCACCATCAAGAAAGGGCTGGGCAAGCTCTCTATTGAGATCTCGAACGGTCAGTTCGAACCCGTTGCGCGCCAGACTAGCCGCCAGATTGGCGCCCACATTACCCAAACCAATAAAACCCACCGTCATCATTAGGCGCTTGCTCCCTGCTGTATATCAGTGCACTGGCACTAGTGCTTTTCCTGAAATCGTACAATACTGGGTTCTTTTTTAAAGGAAAGAAAAAAATGAGAGCTGCTGTTTGCCGCGCTTTTGGTGAGCCCTTACAGATTGAAGAGGTGGCTATTGCTGAGCCCGGTCCGGGTGAGGTACACATACGCCTTGCAGCAGTGGCTATTTGTCACAGTGATATTGTGTTGCTTGATGGCGGTTGGGGTGGAGATTTACCCGCAGTTTATGGTCACGAGGCTGCGGGTGTTGTGCGAGGGGTTGGTGCAGGTGTGTCGACTATAGCGGTGGGTGATCATGTTGTCGTCACGCTCATTCGCTCTTGTGGGCAATGCCATCACTGCTCACATAAACGTGAAACCCAGTGCGATGTTAGCTTTTCCTTAGACGATTCAAGCCCACTAACAGACGGTGCTGGGGAGTCGCTCCAGCAAGGACTACGCACAGGTGCTTTCGCGGAAGAGGTCGTGGTGGAACAGAGCCAAGTATCTGTTATCCCTGAGGATATCCCGCTCGATGCCGCAGCCCTGCTGGCCTGTGGTGTGCTCACAGGGTTTGGTGCAGTATCCAATACCGCCGCGATCGAGCCGAGCAGCTCAGTCGCAGTGATCGGCTGTGGTGGCGTCGGTATTAACAGCATTCAGGGCGCAGTGCACCGCGCTGCAGAGACAGTTATTGCCATGGATGTATTGAACAGTAAGTTGCAGATAGCCAAAACCTTTGGGGCCAGTCATACCGTCAATAGTCAGGCGTTAGACTGCGTCCAGCAGGTAATGGAGATAACTGATGGCCGTGGTGTCGACTACGCCTTTGTCACCGTCGGCGCAAAAAGCGCGATCGATTTGTCTTTATCAGTGCTGGCGAGAGGGGGTACGTCGGTCATTGTCGGCATGCCTCCCTCAGGTATTTTTGGGGAATTTGACCCCGGCACGCTGGCAGCGTTAGGTCAGAGGATTGTAGGCTCAAAAATGGGCTCGGCGACCGTCAAGGTCGATATTCCCAAGCTCGCGCAGCTGTATCAAAACGGATTCTTAAAGCTGGATGAGTTAATCAGTGGTCGTTACGCCTTGGAGGAGATTAACGAGGCTGTTTCCTCTATGCGTGCGGGAGCAGCCTTGCGAAATGTTGTGGTATTCACATGATCATTAATCATTTTGAGACCTTTGTTGTTGCCAATCCGCCACCGCATTTTGGTGGGCGCTACTTTATCTTTGTAAAATTGGTCACTGATACCGGCATTGTTGGGTATGGTGAGGTCTATTGTGCCACCTTCAGTGCCCATGTTGTGGAGGCGATGCTTAAAGATACCGCTGAACGCTTTGTTGTTGGCCATGATCCCTTTCGCATTGAGCAGCTATGGCGTTCGGTTTATGGAGCCGGATATACGCTTCGCCCAGATGTGTCATTGATGGGGGTGCTCTCTGCGCTTGAGGTGGCCTGCTGGGATATTGTGGGTAAGGCTTGCGATAAGCCCGTGTATGAACTGCTGGGTGGTCGGGTACATGAGCGCTTGCGGAGCTATACATATATTTATCCTGCCTGTGGCGACGTTTATCCGGACGTCGACGACGACGAGCACGTCTACAGCAATCCTGAACGTGCAGCGCAGCGTGCACTTGAGTATGTGCAGCAGGGCTTTACAGCGCTTAAATTCGACCCTGCGGGACCGTATACGGTGTTCGACGGTGGCATGCCGACCGGTCAAGAGCTTGATCGGTCAGAGGCGTTTGTCCGCACCCTTCGCGAGGCGGTCGGTGGCTCGGTTGATCTTTTATTTGGTACCCATGGCCAATTCACTGCGGCCGGCGCCATCCGCCTGGCAAAGCGCTTGGAAGCCTATGATCCTCTGTGGTTTGAAGAACCCACGCCTCCGGAAAACACCGCAGAGATGGCGCGTGTGGCGCGCTCAACCAGCATTCCTGTGGCCACGGGCGAGCGCTTATGCACGAAGTATGAATTTGCGAGAGTTCTTCAAGACGGCGCAGCTGCCATACTGCAGCTCAATCTGGGTCGGGTGGGCGGGCTACTCGAAGCGAAAAAAATTGCCGCACTAGCGGAAGTCCACTACGCGCAAATTGCGCCACATTTGTATTGTGGCCCCATTGTTGGCGCAGCCAATATTCAGCTGGCTTGTTGTTCCCCCAACTTTTTAATCCTTGAGGGCATTGAAACCTGGGGTGGATTTCACGGCCAGCTACTTGAGCAGGGCATACAGTGGCAAGACGGTTATGTCATACCCCCTAGCGCTCCGGGTTTGGGGGTCGTTCTCGATGAGGCGGTCGCTCGAGCCCACCCCTACGACGGCGATGCCCTGCATCTCCAGATGGGGCTTGCACCGGTTCGCTAAATGTATGCCGTTGCGTAAACCAGTCTGACGGCGGCGATGTTAATGTGACTGTCGGGCAAGAACTCGCATCCTACTGTCGACCTCATTATGTTCAATATAGTAGCCCCGCAAATCCCGTTCGCTACCCGAGGCACTAAAGGCTTCGCGTCCATGTAATATGCGCCGATTATCGAACATCACCATTTCGCCAGGTCGCATGCGGTGTTCTATACGGTAGCGGGGATCGCGAATGCGTAGCATTAACTGGCGGTAAGCTGCATAAAAATCATAAAGTGTCCGGCCGTCCATATCCGGTACATCGGCAATATGAGCGTTAAAAGCGAGCCCAGTGAGACGCTGTTGCTGATCGGTCTCGATGATGGGTCGACGATAGCGTATATCCTCTACCTCATCGTGAAATCGCCAGGGTATGGCTACTTCACTGAGCAAGGAAAACGCTTCTGGGGCTTGCTCGCGCAGGGTCTCGCAAATGTTGAAACCATCGGCAAAGTGCGATGCACCACCTTGGGCGTCGTTGCGGTAACAGTGCAATAACTGGTAGCCCGGTATGTGTTCCTGGTTGGGTAAATCCGTGTGCAGTGGCAGGGCTAGCGAGGTGTAAGCCAAGTTATTGGGCGTGGGCTTACTGATGACCTCAAACATCGTGCCGAAATTGGTTTGGCGCTTAAAACCGATAAGATCACCGAATCGTTCACCCGCTGTTTTCTCGTCGTCAAGTCCGCTAAATACGATCAATCCCACTCGTTTGGCTTCTTGCAGCGCTTCGAGCATGGTGAGCGGGTTCAGCTGGCAGTGCTGAACGTCAAAGCGAGGAAGTTCGACGAAGCTATTCGCATCCCAGTAGTGCTGTTGCTGGTGAGCTGGATCATGTTGCGATCTACCTGGCCGGTGGGCTTCCAACCAAGCCAAGGGATAGTGGGATACCGATGGCTGATCCGGCCACTGCAGCTCGAGGGCGCTGTCGCTTAGCCGCCAGAAAAGCGGTTGGATATCTAGTTCGACGCTCGTCAAATCGAAAAGCCGTTCTTGGGTGGTGGGGTGTAAATCTGCGGGGTCATTGTCGCGTAACCAGATGTAGGGATACTCCGCTGCTAGCTCGCCCGGCCAAGATAAATAAAAAGCGCTGCTGTCGGTTTCAATGTGCGTCAGGGTAATAGCCACGGTCTCTCCATAGAGCGCTTCTCGCCTTCGGTGCATGCGCCGTCAGTTCGCGTCAAATGACGGATAGGTACCACAGCTTTGGCCCTGTCAGATACCGGACATTTCTAGTCAGACGGCGACTTAGGTTATAGCACCTTGCTAGCTAACAGCGCCGTTTGAGGCTCGTCGCTTGGGCCAGATAGGTGCGTTACGGTGCTTTATTATCAGTAAGGTGACCGCGGTATAAAGTGCAATGACGGCCAGGCCAAACCATTCAATACGCAGTGGTGTGAGTTGGTATAGCAGGATTAAGCCAAAAAGAATGCTCCAGTTGAACAACACATAGGTGCTACCACCGAGGCGCTGCACCGTTATGCCAATATTGCGGGTGTAGAGCCGCATCAATGAGTCCAAAGAATTGACAACGAATAACGTGCCGACAGCAACCATAGCCCAGCGCCAGCCAGCGGTGACTTCCATGTCGGTAGCAAAGTAGTGGTACAGCACAGAAAACCAGAGAGCAATGGGTATGGACGGTACAATCAGTAGTGCCAACAACAGACGACTAATTTTTATGCCACCGACAAAACGCGATACGAACTGCCCAATCATGATGCTCCATGCGAACCACCAGTACAGGTAAAATTCATGGTAGTCGGTGATGGGGGCCAAAAAGCGTGGTAGGTGTCGGAAGTAGTCTCCCAGCGTAGCCATTGACTGATAAAGACCGGTGATACCCATTCCCGATGACCACCCGACGCCTAGGATCAGCGCAAAAAATAACAGCGTAGACGAGACGCTGAGTATCCTGACAAAGCGGATATGCGTACTAGATATTACCGCGAGTAACACCACCAGTGCGACCAGTAATAGGCGCTGCAATGGGGTAATGCCCGCTATGTAGTCGGGCAGGTAACTGAGGAAGAGAAACCCTGTGAACGCGCAGGTGCCAATAATGACTAGGTCATTGACCCACTTTATCAACGGTATTTCAAAGAGCTTTAGTTTTGGCTCAATGATGCAAAAATAAACCGTGGTGGTGAAATATAAGCCCCACACTAAAAATCCCCAGAACCCAAATTCGATAGCCAGTGGATTGCTAAAAGCATAATCAGCTTCGCTAGCATAGACCTGGAAGTCAACTAACGGAAACATCACCAAACCAACGTCTAAACCTGAAGTAAAGAGAATGGCCATCAACGTAAAAAAAGAGACGGGTATCTCACCGACGCAGACAACATCCCGCCAGTAAACCGCAATAAATAATGCGGTTAGCAGGATACAGGCAATGGCCACAGTCAATATTTCAGTCATCAGTAACACTCGTTATCTATGATCTCGCTTCGCAAGTGTCTCCCACAAGTGCCGTGTTGATCTACCCTTACGTCTAAGCAGCGAGATAGTCGTGGATCTCAGGGCGGCCAAGGCCACCCAACAATCAGGGACAGATGTCAGTATCCACCTAAGCGAGGCCGGCGTCACTCCGCAGCATTGTTGGTTGCCATAGAGCATCAGATCACCCTAGAATCCTGCTGCGCGCCACGTTGTTATCAGCACAGCGAATAGCGTGGCGTTGCATAGCTGCAGTGGAGAGCAGGCATGGGCGATAACGATCCAGACTACGGTCAAGATGATGAGACCTTAGATGAATTAATCATTCCTGACTTTGAGTGTTATGGGGTAGAGCATGCGTTAACACAGGTGGTCCTCTGTGAGGGAGGGCTCACCTTGGTGTTTGATGATCACAGCTCCCACCGTGTACCCCATCTCTGGCTGCGTGAGTTCAGTCCCGACGCCGGTACCTTCCATACCCAGACACGCGAGCAACGTATTGCCCTTACGGATTTGCCCGAAGATCTTACAGTGAGCGATGCGCGGGTCGCTCCCGATGGTTTTCTTGAAATCCAATGGCACCCCGAGGGATTGAACAGTCGCTACCATCCGGGTTGGCTCTATACCTCGCTGTGCAGATCAAATGATCCCTTGGAAGCATTGCCGGCGCGGAATCTCTGGCCCCAGCCAGCCCCTTTACCTCATTGGCAGGACGGTGCAGCTGTCTATGCGGGTGACGTAGAGGCGTTACGCGTTTGGCTGGAGACCTTGCACCGCGATGGCGTCAGTTTGCTGGGTGGCCTGCCCGCAGATCCGGCGGTCATACCGGGTATTGCTGAGCTGATAGGACCTATTCGGCCCAGTAATTTTGGCGACGTCTTTGAAGTACAAAGCCTACCGAGCAGCAATTCCAACGCTTACACAGCCATTGCACTAGGTGTCCATAGTGATCTGGCGACCCGGGAGTACGTCCCGGGCCTGCAGTTTCTATTTTGCTTGCAAAATTCAGCGACAGGCGGTGAGAGCCTGCTAGTTGACGGTTTCGCGGTAGCCGAACAGTTACGCAATGAGTGCCCTGAGTTTTTTGAAGTCCTCGCTACTCTGGCGATTCCTTTTGGTACCAAAGATCGACAGTTTGATCATCGCTTTTGCGCGCCGGTCCTTGAGCACGACGGGAGTGGACAACTAAGCACGGTCAGGCATACCTATTGGCTGCGTTCACCCATGCACGCTGATTTTGACACCCTTACGACGTTTTATGCGGCGTATCGACGGTTTCAGACCTTGTGCAACGATCCAGACAATCAAATGCGCTTTCGTTTATCCCCGGGTCAGTTAATGGCCTTTGATAATCGCCGGGTATTGCATGGGCGCGATAGCTTCGATGCTGAATCCGGTGCGCGACTGCTGCGAGGTTGCTACGGGGAGCGCGAAGAGCTCGAGTCGCGTCTTCGGATATTGTACCGAGCGGAGCGCGCTCGTCGGCAGCAATCAGCGTAGGGGTGGGAGATAGCGTTATGACGTCCAGTAAAACAGTGGCTGTCGTCGGTGCCGGCGTTATTGGAGGCGGATGGGTCGCACGCTTTTTAGAAAATGGCTTTGATGTAGCGTTGTATGATCCAGCCGCCGATACGCAGAGCAAGGTAGAGGCCCTGTTGATCAACGCCGAGCATGCCTACAGCAAGCTGACCATGGCGCCCCGAAATCATCGAGGCGCGTTGACGTATGCCAAGACGCTCGCGCTCGCGGTGGCGGGCGCAGAGCTGGTCATGGAGGCAGTCCCTGAAAACCTGACTTTAAAGCAGCAGGTCTATCGCGATATTGAACAGCATGCTGACGAAGGGGCCATCATTGCATCGTCAACCTCAGGCATCCTGCCGACCCAACTGCAGGCGGCCATGCGCCATCCAGAGCGTCTCATAGTCACCCACCCGTTTAACCCTGTTTACCTGCTGCCCTTAGTTGAAGTCGTCGGCGGCGAGTTAACGGCTGCAGAGACTATCGACAGCGCGATGGGGCTTTTTCGCGCTATGGGTATGCACCCGCTACACATTAAAAAAGAGATAGAGGCGTTTGTCGCAGATCGCTTTCTGGAGGCCGTATGGCGTGAGGCGCTGTGGCTAGTCAACGATGGTATTGCCACAACCGCTGAGATTGACGATGCGATTCGCTACGGCTTTGGCTTGCGTTGGGCGCAAATGGGGTTATTCGAAACCTATCGCCTGGCGGGGGGCGAGGCGGGGATGCGACATTTTATTGCCCAGTTCGGACCGTGTTTGGCCTGGCCTTGGACCAAGCTTATGGATGTTCCTGAACTCACCGAAGAACTCATTGATACTATTGCCGCCCAGTCTGATGCCCAGTCTGGACAGTACAGCTTCAGAGAACTCGAACGTATAAGAGATGATAATTTGGTCGCTATTTTACAGGCCTTGAAAGTCAATGATTGGGGGGCGGGGCAGACGTTGGGGCGCTATGAGCAGACCCTTTTTGATGCTGGCGCCCACCGTAATGACGGCGCTGAGCCGACAGATGAACCGCTGCTCACGGTGGAACGCACCGTGCCTCCCGATTGGACAGACTACAACAACCACATGAATGAAAGCCGGTATTTACAGTGTTTCGCTGATGCATCCGATGCGCTATTGCGTCGGGTTGGAGTAGATGCGAACTACCTTGCCAACAGCGGTTCGTACTTTACGGTCGAAACCCACATTCGGCACCTTGATGAGGTCGCCGCTTTGCAGCCGATTAAGGCCACTACGCAAGTACTGAGTGCTGCAGGTAAAAAGCTGCATGTTTTTCATCGACTGTTTCATGGCGATGGACGCTTATTAGCGACCGCGGAGCAGCTGTTGCTGCATGTAAATCTGACGACTCGGAGCGCGTCTGAGCCGACACCAGGGGTACTCACAGCACTGCGCGCGATCGCCGATAGGCATGCGTCACTGGTCGTTCCAGAGGGTTGTGGCCGAGCCATTGGTGATCCACGCTAACTATCCCAAACGCATTCGGCAGTACTATCGCCGGTGATTCACTAACCGTACGCGCTGCCAATAAGCAGTGCACGAGCACTTTCCCTATGATTGCTGCCAGTCAACTTGTCGCCCATCGGGGTTATCAAGCCAAATACCCGGAAAATACGCGCCTGTCGCTGACGAAAGCCATCGATGCTGGAGCTATGTTTGTCGAGCTCGATGTTCAGTTTAGCAGCGATCATTTGCCGATCATCTACCATGATGCAGACTTGCTACGAGTGAGCGGTCGATCGGGCACTGTGCTGACTCAAACGAGAGCCGAGTTAATGTCCTATCCGGCCTATGAGCCCAATCGCCTAGGAGATGCCTTCATCTCTGAAACGATCGCGCCCCTCGAAGCGCTGGTCGCCATTCTACAGGCGAACCCCGAAGTGACAGCCTTTGTTGAGCTAAAAGAGGAATCTATTGACCATTGTGGACGGCAACTAATGGTCTCCTCAGTTCAGCACCTACTGAGCCCCGTCGCTGAGCAGACAGTCATGATAAGTTTTGATTATCCGCTGGTTATCGCTGCTCGTGAGACGGGCTGGCCACGGGTAGGCGTGGTCTTACGGCACTGGGCTGATGTGCATGGGCCTGAAGTAGCCATGGCACGCCCGGATTATATTTATACTGATTATCTGACTATTCCCCAGGACTGCGATTTGATGACGGTACCAGCACTGAAACAGTCGGTATTGGTGGCCTATGAGGTGGGTACGGTAGCCTTGGGCAATGCGCTATTGGCGCGCAAGGTCAATATGCTAGAGACCTTTGAGATAGAGACCCTACTCAAGGGTTAAGCCCGTGCTGACTCGCTCAGCCAATCCATGTTTCGCGTATAGGACGAGTGGAGTGAAGTGAAGCACATGATGATCCACGAACAGGCGAGGGAAACCCCGGTCATTCACCATACCGACGTGCTAGTGGTGGGTTCTGGGCCCGGTGGCCTTGCCGCCGCGCTGGGTGCGGCGAGGGCTGGCGTCAACGTGACCTTATTGGAACGATTTGGTTGTTTTGGCGGAAACATTACCGCTGTCGGCGTTGAGGGATTTGCTTGGTATCGTCATGAACAAACGATCGATAGCGAAGGCATTGGCATTGAATTCGAGCAGCGAGCTAGAGCGTTGGGTGCTGCGGTTGAAGAACCTCAATCCGATAGCCACGCCATTGACGGCGAGGCCTTCAAATGGGTGGCCGATACCTTGGTGGAGGAGGCGGGTATTACACCTATGCTGCACCGTCAATTTGTGGCGCCTATCATGGAAGGCAATACCATCGTCGGCGTCATTGTCGAAAGCAAAGCGGGGCGGGAGGCTATTTTAGCGAAGCGAGTAGTGGATGCGACTGGCGACGCCGATGTGGCGTTTCGCGCTTATGCCCCCACTAACAAGCAGGCGCGGCAAGACATGATTGGTGCGTCAGTCATGTTTTCAATGTCAGGGGTGGATAAAGCCCGCTTTATTGATCATGTGAAAGCCGACCCACACACTTACAGTGACTGGGCTTATGGACAGTGGACTATAGAGACTGCCGGTAAAGAAGATCAGATGTTCTCGCCGTTTTTACGGAAGCCTTTTGAGCAAGCGCGCAAGGCAGGCCTGATACCTGAGCACTTAGATACTATTGCGGGTACTTGGGGGGCCATTTACGACAGTGGCGATTTAACCTACCTAAATCTTGTTCATCTGCTGGGTTATGACGGCACCGACCCTGCGGATTTGACCCGCGGTGAAATCGAGGGGCGCAAGCAAGCAATGTTTGCCATTGAGGCCCTGAAGCGCTACACGCCAGGCTGTGAAGGCGCTAAGTTACGAAACTTTGGGATGACGTTAGGTATCCGCGACACGCGCAAAATCGATGCGATCTACAACATGACTGAGGTTGATGTTCGAGAGCAGGGTCGCTTTGAGGATAGTATTGGTATTTTCCCGGAGTTTATCGACGGTTACGGAATCCTCATTCTGCCGACAACGGGTCGTTACTTTCAGTTGCCTTATCGGACGCTGCTACCCAAACATATCAAGCATATGATCTGCGCGGGCAGAATTACTGGAGGCGATCGCGTTAGCCATGCGGCCACACGTAATATGATGTGCTGCACGGTGACAGGTCAAGGCGCGGGTGTTGCTGCAGCGCTGGCGGTGAAAAGGGGCGTAGACTTTAGCCAGATGAACCTGGCGGCCTTACAGAGCGAGTTACTCCGGCAAGGGGTCAGAATTCACTAGCCCGCACCCAACAGGACGTCAAACGACACTAGCCAATGGCACAGCCCAAGACATGAAGAGAGGAATAGGCGAGTGAGAAAAATGAACACAGTCGTATTGGCAGCATGTCTACTAGCATCCGCTGCGGCGCTGGCCGACGTTGAGGTGGTGTCGTCGTCGAGCGTGGGATTGGACGCAGATCGACTGGAGCACGTTAATGCCTTCATAAACCGTTACGTGGCCGATAATAAAATAGCGGGAGCGGTAACCCTCATTGCCCGACGCGGGCAGGTGGTTCATGTCGCCACTGCCGGTGCTTTTGGCATTGACGACCCACGACCAATGACAGAGGACGCGCTGTTTCGTATTTTTTCAATGACTAAACCGGTGACCACCGTAGCAGCGCTGATGCTTTATGAGAAAGGCGCCTTCCAGCTCAATGACCCGGTGGCGAAATATCTACCTGACTTCGCCGATATGACGGTGTTGATAGACGGTAAGTCTGTTCCTGCTGCTTCGGCCATGACTATAAGGCAGCTGATGACCCATACCGCTGGCCTCACTTATGGCTGGTACACCGATCATCCGGTTGAACTGGCCTATCAGCAAGCCCAGCTTGAAAACAGCACCGATAGCGATGACTTTATAAGCCGCTTGTCGGCACTGCCTTTGCGCTTTAATCCCAATACGCGCTACCACTACAGTGTGGCCTCTGACGTATTGGGCGTGCTTGTGGAAAAGCTGAGTGGTTTAACATTAGAGCAGTTTTTCGCGGAGCACATTTTTCTGCCTTTGGGCATGCACAACACCTTTTTTAATGTGCCATTAGAAAAACAAGACCGGTTGGTTCAAAGTCACATGTGGGATGCTAAAACTGGAGCTATAGCCGCACTTTCAGAGGATTTACGGCGGCCGACAGCGAATATTACTTTTTTTTCGGGCGGGGGTGGATTGATCTCAACCATCGAAGATTACTGGGTATTTCTAGAAATGTTGCGCAACGGTGGAAGCCATAAGGGCGTGCGCTTACTCGGTAATAAGACGGTCGCCTATATGACAATGGACCAACTCACCGCCGGAATTCGTGATCATGGCGCAGAGCAATACCCTTCGTCGCATTTATATCCAGGACAGTCTTTCGGATTGGGTGTGGGTGTCATTACCGATCCCGCGCAAAGCGGGGTGATTTCCTCTGCAGGCGAATATTCCTGGGGTGGCATAGCGAACACCAAATTCTGGGTTGATCCGCAAGAAGACCTGATCGGAATACTCATGACTCAGGTAGTAGGAGCGCCCTACAGTGATGAGCTGCGCTTTGCCATGAAAGTAGCGACCTATCAGGCACTCACCGAGCTAGATAATGCGCGGTAACCTATTTCTGCAGACGTTCGGAGTCGTTGCCAGTCCCCGACGGGTTAACGCCAGGCGGCCCTAATGAGCGATGACCCTCAGAGAGTCAGTGCCGCGTCGCTAGCTTTGTGCAACTACTTCCGGGGGTGGCCCAGGTTTAACGGTGCGTACGGGTGTTGACGTACGCTGTTGGGTTTGCCAGTGGGGATCTTCCCAGACGTCGACATCCTCGCGCAGCGGTGTCTTGCCTAGGATAAGGTCGGCGGCACGCTCTGCCACCATAATAGTGGGGGCATTGAGATTACCGTTAGGAATAGTCGGGAAAATGGATGAATCAACCACTCGAAGCCCGGTCACGCCGCGGACTCGACAGTGTGGATCAACGACGGCCATGGCGTCGTCGGCGGCACCCATGCGGCAGGAGCATGAGGGGTGATACGCGGTTTCAGCATGTTGGCGAACCCAGGCGTCTATCGCTGCATCATTGGACAGGTCGATTGCCGGCTGTATTTCCGCGTCGCGAAAGCTGTCCAGTGCCGGTTGTTGGAGGATTTCCCGAGTCAGTCGTAGGCAAGCACGCCAATCTTGTCGATCTTGCTCGGTAGACAGATAGTTAAAGAGAATCTCCGGTTCATCGTGAACTGCAGGGCCAGAAATGCGCACATAACCCCGACTTTCGGGCTTGTTGGGCCCGACATGAACTTGGAAGCCATGACCTGTAAAAGCAGCTCGGCCGTCGTAGCGAATGGCCGCAGGCATAAAGTGGTATTGAATATCAGGCCACGCTAGCCCAGCTCGGGAGCGGATGAAGCCGCAGGATTCAAAATGGTTGGTCGCACCCAACCCGGATCGGCGTAATATCCAGCGCGCACCGATACGCAGTTTCGACCACCAGTCTAAATGCCCATTGAGGCTAATAGGCTGACTGCAGCGGTACTGAAAGTAAATCTCAAGATGGTCTTGTAGGTTTTCACCGACGCCCGGGAGGTCGCAGTTAACAGTGACCTTGGCCCGCTCAAGCACTGCCTTCGGCCCAATTCCAGAGCGCTGTAATAGCACCGGCGAACCAACGGACCCGGCGCTGAGTATGACCTCTTTTCTGGCCCGCACCGCGTGGGATTTGCCACGACGTCGATACTCCACGCCTGTTATCTGACCCTCAGACAGCGTTAGTCGTTCGACCTCAGCTCTGGTCATAACAGTAAGATTGGATCGGTGACGCGCGGGGGCCAAATAGGCCAAATCTGTAGAACAGCGCTCGCCCTTGCGCACCGTCATATGCATGGGCCCAAAGCCCTCTTGGCGGAACCCATTGTAATCGGCGGTGGCGCCATAGCCGGCGTCGCAGCCCGCATCAATAAATGCTTGGTAGAGCGGGTTGCGCATGCCATTGCCGTTGCATGTGTCTATTGGACCTTGAGCGCCGCGATAGGTGTCAGCGCCGCCCATCCAACGCTCTGCCCGCTTGAAATAGGGTAGGCAATCGGCATAGCTCCAACCCGTCGCTCCCCGCTCAACCCATTGGTCAAAGTCACGTGCGTGGCCTCGCACATAGACCATGCCATTGATGGCCGAAGAACCACCGAGCACCTTGCCTCGGGCGCAATCCATGCGGCGATGGTCTAAGTGTGGTTCCGCTTGTCCCCAAAAACCCCAATTGAAGCGTTTCAATCCCATGGGGATTGACAGTGCGGTAGGCATTTTGATGAGGATACTGCGATCATCTGAGCCCGCCTCTATGAGTAATACTGTTTGACCAGAATCCTCGCTTAAGCGATGGGCGAGCACGCAGCCTGCTGAGCCCGCGCCGACGATAATGTAGTCAAATTCAACGACCATCGCTAGCCTATTTCCTGTCTGTGCTTGACGTTAGCCGGTACAGTGCCGAGCCGCGCTGTGCATTCATGACTAGTGACCTTTTAAGTGTGCAGACGGCAAACCAGTGTGGGTGACGTCTGAGTATAGAGGCGCGTATCAGCAATATTCAACGGCTGATCGACGACAGAACTTGATGCTACTAGGTTTGTTTGAGCCCGTCTGAGGGCTTTAGTATAGTGTAGACGTTGTCGAATGTGACACTGATGAGTCCTTAATTTTATGGAAGAAGAAGATGTACTGCGATTAGCTCTCAGTGGCTCGGCGTGTGTGGGCAAGACTACCCTAGCCGCATGTCTTGCTGAGCGTTTAGCATTAACGATCATTCCTGAGAAATTTGATGAAGGTATTAGTCGTAGGAAAGATAAAACGGTGAAGGACAAAGCTCAAGAACTGATAGTATTGTTCAATGAAAAATCAGCGTTAGAAAGTGCGGCTAGTCGTTTCGTGAGTGACCGATCTAGCCTCGACTTGCTCCACACTTGGATGGAACATAAGCTGCATAAATCAGTTGATGAGAAATTGACGACGCACTTTGTGAACGCCTGTTTAAATCGTCTTAAACGATATGACTACCACATATTTTTACCTTGGGGCGTACTTCCTCTAGTGCAAGTGGACGAGGATCGTAAAGGTAAAGGTGTTGTCCGAAATATGAATAAATTCAGTCAACTCAAGCACCAAGCTTATCTATTAGGTTTGGCACATCTTGCGATAAATAAGCGCCGAATTATTGAGGTTCCAAGAGCGCTTACTGAACTTGACGATCGAACTGATTACGTAGTGGAGCAGATAACCGTGAGGCAAAAGCACTTCAAAAATCTATCGCAAGGCGCTGCTAATGTCGCTCAATCCAGTGAAGGTTCCTCTTAATGAAACGCTACTCTGACTCTATTACGTCCCGCAGCCTTCGCAGCATATAACGCCTCATCAGCGCTTTTTAGGGTATCCATGGCGGCTTGACCGTTAGCGCTGAGTGCGAGTCCGAGGCTTGCAGTAACGGGGATGGCGTCGCTCGCGGTGCCCTCTTCAATACACTGACGCAGTGCGTCGCTGACCGCTTTCGCGTCGGCACTGGAAATGCTTTCCAGTATGACTACGAATTCCTCACCGCCCCATCGGGCAATAAAGTCGTGAGGACGCAGTCGGTTGTTCAAAAGGTCGGCTACCCGCGTTAACACCTTGTCTCCTTCATCATGCCCGTGGTTGTCGTTGACTTGTTTAAAATGATCTATGTCGAGCATGATGATGGCATATTTACGCGGGCCAGCATTGAGCTGCTGAAAGCGCGTATCACAAGCGCGTCGATTAGCGAGTCCGGTTAATGGATCGGTACTACTTTCTAAGGTCAATTGCTGTTCTCGTCGTGCCGACTGCTCTAATGCGTATCGTTCATTGACCCAGCGCCGAAGCAACCAGGCGAACAGTGCATAAACACACAGGATCAGTGGGCCAATTCGCCAGTCGTTTAAATACAGTGGCGCGAGTACTTCTCTACTCGTCCCTAAAAAACTAATGGTGCCCATGAGCAGGCCTGCGAGTATGCCAATGATGACTGCATTTGCTGAAAACATCAGCGTTGTAATGACAATCAATATTGGCGTGTATAGCAGCACGATAAGAATGCCAATCACTGCTTCGTTGGGTGGCGCGATGAGCCAGGAGTAGGCCCACCGGACAATCAGTACCGCTAGAATCAGCAATGCAATAGTCCGTCGAGCATTCAAAGGTAGATAGCGCCAGCTGAGGAGAACTGCACTGAGAAATACCAGCCACCCAGTAGCGAACTGAAAAGAAATTTTCGTTCCAAGACCAATGAGGCCAGATATAACGACTACAAAAGCTAAGAAGCAGGCAGTGGCGATAATAGTTAGCAGCATACGAGACGCCGAATCTTGATCGACAGTGCGCGCATCGGAGCGGAGTCCCGACGCCGAAGTGGCGTGCTTATTGTCCGGTGTCTTCATGTCCAGTGGCATTTTCAGTCCGTGCCTGCCTCGTCGTGTTGTTGTATTTTTAGCAACGGTGCGTGGAGATGACCTGCATGGGAGCCGCGAGATAAAATCTTTGACGGCACGGTTAATCGCTAAATGCGGCGCCGACTATGGGCATCTCTGCAAAACGCACGAGTCGCGAGGTAAGCACCCCGGCCTGCCTGTTGATCACCGCATTTTGGTAGTCGGCGTCGGTCACCATAGCTAAAAAGGCGTGGGCGTTGGGGTAGCGCGCTATAAACACCGAGTCCCATTGTTCGTCCTTGGGTCCAATAACAGTGGTCTCAAATTGGCCCCGCCAAACAATGGCGCCCCCCACGCGCTGAAAAATAGGCGCGCTGCTCCGACCATACTCACGATAGGCATCCGCGCCGGTCAAGATCTCTTTTTGACCAGGGTGATCTTCAGGGTACTCAGCTTGTTCCCTAAAGCGCAGCATATTCAGCATAAGGATAGGACTGTTTCGATCGAGTGATTTAAAGTGCGCAAAATGTTCTGGGCTGGGATCGACAAAGGTTTCCATGAATCGGTTCCTCGCAGGATGAGCGGCGCCTGGCAAGTCGTTGACTGTCAACCCGACAGACGCATCAATAAATCGTGATCATAACGCTTGTGTCATAAAGCCTCTAGTCGCTGCAACGCCGAGCGTTGCCGGTCAAATTCTCTTGAACGTTTTTTTGAGGCAAATGCCGACGCTCTCATGGTTTCACATAGGCGCGCGGGAGTGTTGGGGTGGTCGTACCGTAGCGATCTCTCAATTTCGTTTGCCGGCTGACCATAGGGTCTAAACGCCCACCCATGACGACTTGCTCGGCGAGAGTGGTGACCTCAACCGGATCGCCACTCCAAATCACTAAGTCACCCAGGCTGCCTTTTTTGATGCCTCTGGGGCGACCAGAAAAAACCTGAGCGGGGGTGGTGGTCAATGCGGCAATAGCCGCTTCAAGGGGTAAACCATTGGCCACCGCGCTGCCTGCTAGCTGCCGAACTTTACGTGCATTGTGTGTTTCGCCACTGCTAAACATAATGCTCACCCCCGCTTGATGGAGCAGTGCGGCATTATCGAGGCGCGCACCGAGGGAGTCAAAGTCGCTGGGCAAATTATCAAGCGCATTGAGCATAACGGGGGTATCCGTCTGCGCGAGCGCATCAGCCACCAACCACGCCTCACGTCCCCCGTGGATTACCACATCAATAGCGTGCTGCGCAGCGAAGGCCAAGACCTGCATGATATCGGACGCGCGATTTGCGCTAAAAACGAAGATGCCATTTCGACTAACATCCTGCAGGGTCTTTTGACCAATAGGCGTGAGCAAATCAAGCTCCGCATTGCGCTGACGCTCAGAAAAAGCCTGCTGTAACAGCATCCAATGCACCGCGCGGGAACCGCCTACTGTTCTGGCAGCATGACCACTCACCTCAACGAACACGACGGTTTTCCCTTCGAAACTGTCATAGCCACCGTCAAAACGAACCAGGCCCCCTTGACCTGTGATGCTGCGGTCGCCTCGAGTAGCACTCAGCAAGCTGTAGGAAAAACCCTCGATCCGGGTGATAGGAATAACGCTGGAGTGGGGGTTAAAAGCCGTTCGCACATCAAACTCTGGGTGCATAATGTCGGTAAATAGCGCGTTGTATTCACTGTCGACGGCCTCTCGAACAGCCTCCACTTCACTGATGCCCGACACCGTGGCGCCGGCAAATAAGGCACCCGTCACATGGCGTCCAGCGGCGTCGAGGATGGGCGTTTGCCCATTGACCGTGATGCTGTCATCAATGGTCACGATGGTGCCATTGCGAATCAGTATGTCGGCGCTTTTTATGACTGCTTCGTCAAAACCCGTGTGGACTGTCGCATTGGTGATGAGCAGATTTTGCCCGGCCGCGGTTAGCGAAAAAATTGATAGGATAATAGCTATGCCTAAACGTTTCATTGTCTAATCTCCAGCAATTGACCCAGCTCAAAATCGGTCACCGGTTGTCGCTCAGTATTGTGGCGGTCGTACGTTAGTGCGCCGTCAATAAAAACTTGATCGGCTTTCGCATAGATGCTGAAAGGGTTTTGATTCCAGATAACGACGTCCGCCATTTTACCCTGGGCTAAGCTGCCGGTCTGCTCAAGAACCCCGAGTGATCGGGCGGCATTGGCAGTAATCCAGCGAATGGCGCGTTCAGGTGTTATACCCATACCCATCGCATTGCCACGAGCCATTGCCTTGGCGGCTTCTTGATTGAGTCGTTGTATACCCTCATCGGAATCAGAATGAACAATGGAGCAACTTCCTTCCGGACGATCTACCAGGGCAATGTTTTCTTGAATGCCATCATAGGCCTCCATTTTAAAGCCCCACCAATCAGCCCACAGCGCGCCACAGACACCCTTAGCGGCCAGTTCATCCGCTATTTTATAGGCTTCGACACCGTGGTGGAACGTACCGACTTTATAAGAAAATTCTTCAGCCATATCCAAAATAGTCACCATTTCATCCGCGCGATAGCAGTGCATATGCACCAAAATATCACCCTTCAAAACCCCCGCGAGCGTGTCGAGTTCAAGATCACGGGCAGGTGCTTTCTTGTCGTCCTCTTCACTCCTGTTGTAGGCGTCCCAGTCATCGATATATTTTTGGGCTTTTATCCAAGCCGCTCGATAGGCCGCGAGGTTACCCATTCGGGTAGACGGCGCCTTGTTTCGACTGCCGTAAACGCGCTTTGGATTTTCGCCACAGGCCATTTTTAATCCGTGAGGCGCGCCCGGAAATTTCATGGCTTGGTAGGTAGTTGCCGGGACATTTTTTAAGGTGACACTGCGGCCACCAAACAAATTAGCTGAGCCGGGCAGTATTTGTAGGGTAGTGACTCCGCCAGCGAGTGCCCGAGGGAAACCCGGATCCTGCGGCCAGACGCTGTGCTCGGCCCACACATCGGCGGTAATGGGTGCGGTAGCCTCATTGCCATCAGAGTGAGCGGCGACGCTGGGATTAGGATAAACCCCCAGATGGGAATGCACATCGATAATGCCGGGCGTGACCCATCGACCATCGGCGCTAATGACCTGAGTATTGTTGGGGATATCCCCCTCGCCGATCCACTGAATGACGCCATCGGCTATGAGCAGATCGCCTTCATTAATGCGCTGTCCATCACCGGTTAGAATCGTGGCATTGGTAATGAGAAGAGGCGAACGTGGGAGTGGTTTGTAGGTGGACGGAAAGGGTGCGGCGGTGACGGTTACTGAGAACAGCAGCGCTACGGCCAACTGGCTTAACTGGCCCATAGAGAGCTCCTTCTTGTTACTGGATAGATCCATTTAAATTCTTCGCGTGGATTTGCCCGTTAGTCGATGCCACTGTTTCTGCAGGGCGTTTAGTGGCTTATGAATAGTAGGGCCATGGCGTAGATGGTGTGGTCGACTATGCCGACCGGTTTGCCCTGCAGACAAATCAAAAAAGTCAATCACTTGATGGCGATGGTCCATAGCGTCATGGTAGCCCAATTCGAGCAATCGTTGGCAATAACCGGGCTCGAATAAAATATAACTCAATGCTCCGCCAGGTCCCTCTTGGCGTATTGAGCCGGTCAGTCGCAGGAATCGGCTCGTTGACGACGGCAATTCATGTTGGTATTCACGAGCTATTTCAGCCAGTGATTGGGAAGGCGAAATGGTGAGTGTATCGATGAGGCGCATGGCAGACAGGTCAGACGCTTCACTCTGCTCTTGCTGCATTGCCAGTAAGGTATTAATTCGGTGCAGGGACTCCAAATCTGCGTCGACGGAATCTAAAAAGACCGCATTGAGCATCTGGCCTAACACCTGAGCAATGGTCGGTGGCACGACGTCAGTCGTCGTTGAGGATTGCGCGAGGTGCTTTTCGCTAACGCCTATGATGAACAGTCGATCGGCACCGAGATGGATGGCCGCACTGAGTGGCCTCGATTGGCGTAGTGCGCCATCACCAAAGTAGTGACGGCCAATACGGGTAGCGGGAAATAATGTGGGCAGTGCTGAAGAGGCTAGCAGATGTTCGACGCCCAGTGTACAAGCGACCCCCATACGTCGCGCTCTCGACCAGGGTGTAATGTGCTCTTGACCTTGATAGAACGTCGTCGAGTGACCATTGGCGTAGTTCATGGCGCTTAAGCCTATGGCCTCGAGTTCGCCATGGTCAATGGCGCGTTCGATATGGGTAAAGTGCACCACCTCGGTGAGTAATTCCCGGAGCGGCTGGTTGTTTAACAGCGCCAGCGAGCGTTGTCGCGCGTGCTCAGGGCGCATAATCGACCACAAAATATCGACGGCATTTTTTGCTACAGCTAATCCGTTGGTACGGTAGATAGATTCGCTTTCCAAGGATGACCAAAGGTTGGCAAGGACACCGGCCCTGTGGCGTAGTGTCCCCGGTCTACCCGCGAGGGCTAGGGCGTTCAATGCGCCTGCTGAAGTGCCAGTAATAATTGGGAAGGGTTGTCGGGTTCCCCTCGGTAAGATGTCGGCAATGGCCTGGATAACCCCCACCTGATACGCGGCACGCGCACCGCCGCCAGACAATACGAGCCCGGTTTTTATAGTCATTGTGCGTTTCCATCTCTCATCAAAAAGTTTACGCTGCGCTAACAATAACAGTTTCGGGAGTGGACCAATGCGTCAATTTATTGATCTTTCTATTTTTTTAGAAAATGACGTTCTGAGTGATCCGCCCGGCTTGCAGCCTAATATTGACTACATACGACATGATCAGGGGGCAGAGCAGGTCAAATTATTCTTCGAGGGATTAGACTCGGAGGATCTGCCTGATGGAGAGGGTTGGGCCATTGAATTTGTACAGTTATGCACCCACAACGGCACCCACCTCGACGCACCGTACCATTTCCACAGCACAATGAATGAAAAGTTGGACGGGAAAGAGCGCGCCATAACCATCGATGAAGTGCCCCTTGAGTGGTGCTTTCAGCCAGGGGTGAAGTTAGATTTCCGGGACCGTCCTGACGGCTATGTTGTTACTGCTAATGACGTTGAAATGGAGCTCAAGCGGATTGATCATGTGCTCTCTCCTTTGGAAATCGTCGTTGTGAATACGGCGGCAGGTTCAGCTTATGGTGACAACAATTATGTGGATCGTGGCTGCGGTATGGGCTATGAGGCAACGGTCTTTTTATTACAGCAGGGTGTTCGAGTGACGGGAACCGATGCATGGAGTTGGGATGCCCCTTTTAGCTATACCGCCAAACGGTTCGCTGAGAGTGGTGATGCGAGTGTCATCTGGGAAGGGCATAAAGCAGGTCGAGACATTGGCTATTGCCACTTGGAAAAGCTACATAACCTTGAGGCACTTCCCGACAAGGGGTTTACCCTTAGCTGTTTCCCTCACAAAATTAGAGGCGGGTCTGCGGGATGGACCCGGGCGGTAGCGATTATTGATGATCCGTAACGGATAATAGGCGCTGGTTTAGCTATTGATCTTTGCTACTAACCGGTCAGCGCTTTGAGCGTGCCATAAGCGCCGAGCGCTGCCTCTCGAGCTTCCTTGTGATCAACGATGGGATGGGGATAGGTTTTCCCAAGCTCGACCCCCGATGCAGCCAGCGTCAATGCAGGGGCTTCCCAAGGCTTGTGCAAATAGTTGTCGGGCAAATTCGCTAACTCGGGAACCCATTGGCGAGTGTAGCGCCCCTGCTTATCAAATTTTTCACCCTGCGCTATAGGATTAAAAATACGGAAGTAGGGGGAGGCATCGGCACCTGACCCGCCCACCCATTGCCAGCTGCAGGCATTGGAGGCGAGATCGGCGTCGAGGAGGGTATCCCAAAACCACTGCTCTCCTAGTCGCCAGTGAATGAGTAGGTGCTTGGTGAGAAACGATGCCACAATCATGCGCACACGGTTATGCATAAACCCGGTATGCCATAGTTCGCGCATACCGGCATCGACAATAGGATAGCCGGTTTGTCCGCGCTGCCACGCCCGCAAATGCTCGCTGTTGCTACCCCATGGGAAATAGTCAAATTTGGGATTAAAGGCTCTATCAGGCATGGCCGGAAATTGTGCCACTAGTTGATTGCAAAATTCTCGCCAACCAATTTCACTTAAAAACTTATCGATGGCGGCCGTAGACTGTGGATTCTCATGTTTGCATTGCTGCGCGGCCCACCAGACTTGTCGCGGAGAGATTTCACCGAACTTTAAAGACGGCGATAGCCGAGACGTATGAGGTCCGCTAGGGATATCTCTTCCTTCACTGTAATGGTATACACGCTCGTCGAGGAACGCGGCGAGGGATTTTTGCGCACCCAGTTCTCCGGGATCCCAGAGAGTGTCCCAGCCCTCGGCCCAATTAGGGTCTGTTGGCAGGAGCGACCAATCATCGAGGGTTTCCGAGGGTGGCCATTGATGTGGAAAGTGAAGTGAAGGTACTGGCTTTGGCATATCGGGTTGTGCGGCTTTAAGGCAGGCGCGCCAAAACGGCGTGAATACTTTAAACGGAGTGCCTGCTCCCGTGGTTACCGCGTCAGGCTCGAAAAGCAAAGTGCCGGCATAGCGTTTAAATTGACTGGCATTGTCTGTAGCCATGGTCGCAACAGCGCGCTCAAGATCTTCTGACCAGGGCTGATATTGTCGACTGGCAACAATGTGCGAGGCGCCGGTCTCGAACAGTAGTTTTTGCAGCTCGGCAACGGTCTCACCGCTGCGCAACAATAGCCGCCCGCCCTGATGTTCAATACTCGCTTTCAGCCTGTTCAAACTGTTGTGCAGCCACCACTGACTAGCACCGCCCAGTTTCCAGTCACCGCCGAGTTGCGAGTCATAAATAAATACTGGAATAACGTCACCGAGTGCTGACGCGGCATGCAGCGCGGGAAGATCATTGAGGCGCAGATCGTGTCTAAACCAATAAATTATTGTGCTGGACATGGGCTGTCTCCTGTCATCAATGCATTAATGGCCTCGGCTGCCGTTAAAAATAAACTGAGCGCGTCTTCGTCAATTTTAACATCAGCCAAGTGATCGGCTCGAGTGATACCCTCGTTGGCAATGTACAAAGGTTTGCCTAGCTGTTTTGCCTGTTTACACCATCGGTAACCCGAATACACTTGCAGGGAGCTACCTAGTACCAGCAGCGCGTCGGCATTGGCGACGGCTCTCTGGCAGGCTTCAACGCGTGCCCGGGGAACGATGCCGCCAAAAAAGACTACATCGGGCATCAATAAGCCGCCGCACGCTGAACAATCGACCAGTTTAACGCTGGCCACCTGAGTGTCGTCCAGATCGGCATCGCCATCGGGTCTGGCACAGAGGGTAAAGTCGCGATGTTGGGGATTCAGCCTTTGCAGCCGTTGCTGAATATCTTCGCGGTCGTACCCGACCCCGCAGTCAAGGCAGCACACCCGATCTAAACGTCCGTGCAAATCAATAACCTGTTGACTGCCTGCACGTTGATGGAGGCGGTCAACGTTCTGGGTAATAACAGTGTCAACAAGGCCCAGACGTTCAAGGGCAGCCAAAGCTCGATGTACCGCATTGGGTCGTGCGTCACGAACACCGGGCCAACCCACCATAGATCGTCCCCAGTAACGACGACGCTGACTGTCGGAGCTTAAAAATGCTTGGTGTTGAATGGGTTCCGTGCGCAGCCATTTGCCGGTTGAATCTCGGTAAGTGGGAATGCCTGATCGGGCACTGACGCCGGCACCCGACAGCACCACCCAGCTTTGATGCTGTTTGAGAAGCGGTAATAGAGGGGAAACCAGTCTAGCCATGGGTGGTGTACGTATAAAAGCAAAGAGCGGTTGCCTTGGTGCCGTTGTTATTCACTGCTGCTAGGATAATGACAATGCGTATTTTGCTGACGGGAGGTACCGGATTTATTGGCTCCGCGCTAACGCCAACACTGATTGACCAAGGGCATAGCGTTACCGTACTTACCCGGCAAGCCAAAGACAATCAGTCGGATCTGATCTTTGTCAATACGCTCGATGAGATAGATCAGTCACCTGACGTAGTCATAAACTTGGCAGGGGCATCTCTCGCCGCTAAACGGTGGAATAGTCGTTATAAGGCAGAAATTGTCCGTAGCCGTGTCGACTTCACTCAGCGCTTAGTATCCTGGATGAAAGCTCAAGCGCCAGTCCCCAAGCTATTGATTAGTGGTAGTGCCATTGGTTATTACGGCGCGTCGTTGAGCGCACAATTTGACGAGGATTCAGCAGTGGGTGCCGGTTTCTCTGCGCAGCTGTGTCACTCATGGGAGGCAGCCGCCCAGGCCGCTAGTAGCGATGTAACGCGTGTCGTGCTGTTACGCTTGGGGGTTGTATTTGATGAAGGCGGGGGCGCCCTGAGAGAGATGATGCGGTCCTTTCAATTGGGTGTCGGGAGTTGGCTGGGGTCAGGCGATCAGTGGCTTAGCTGGGTTCATCGTGCCGACGTTGTCCGGGTGATTCTACGGGCCGTGGCAGACAATGCTCTTGCAGGACCGCTGAACGTGGTGGCACCGCAAGCTGTCACTCATCGGGCGTTTTGTGACGCACTTGCGGTTCATAAACCGGTAATGTTTAAAGCGAGTGTGCCTGCGTGCATAGTGCGAGTCATGCTCGGTGAGGTAGCCGATGAGCTGCTATTAGCGGGTCAACATGTCAACCCCACCCGCCTTGATAGTTTAGGATTTGCGTTTGACTATGACCAGTTAACTACTGCGTTGGCGGCCATTGTCGGTCGCCAACGCGCGTAAAAGGTTAGTAGCCGCCCGCCTCAGAATAGTCGTCGCTGTAATCCTCATACGCCTCTTGCACCGAGCGCTGATTTTTCAATTTGCGCAGTGCAGAACGTTCCAGTTGTCGTACCCATTCACGACTGACCCCCATGCTATCCGCGATTTCAGCGCGAGATAGAGGGGGGCCATCATGCAGACCCCAACGAGAAATAATGACCCGCTGTTCGGTACCCTCCAACCGGTCAACCGCCTCGCCAAGGAAGCGATTGAGGGACGCTTGCTCTGCACTATCTGCGGCGCCTCCAAAGGGCTCTCCAGCAATGGTATCAACCAGTGCGCCCTCATCGTCGTCAAAACGTGGTGCATCCAAAGAGGTACCCAGATTTCTTAACTGCAACAGGTGCCGGGTTTTGTCAAGGCTCATGCCTGCTTTGCTGGCCAGCGTTTCTTCGTCGGGCTCCATGCCAGTACGCGCCTGCTCAATCGCTTTTTCCCGGTAAAGCTTGCCCATTTGCTCTTGAACGTGCGTGGGAAAACGGACTAGGCTGCCGGCGTCGCCCACATAACGACGTACCGCTTGGGTTATCCAATTAAAACAATAAGTACTGAAGCGAAAGCCTTTTTCAAATTGAAATTTCTCAGCAGCACGAATGAGGCCCAGCGTGCCCTCCTGAATTAAATCGAGATAAGACACCCCTCTGCCTTTATATTTGGCAGCAATGGAATAGACCAACCGAAGATTATGCATAACCAGTGCATCCCGGGCTTTCGTGTAGCCGGTTAGGTGTTGGCGTAAGGTGGTCAAGGTGTCTCTCTCCAGCGCTAGCCCACTAAAACTCGGCTGCCACTGACGCTCCCAGTTAGCGATGGCATCCGCAACGCTATCCGAAAATTGCCCACCAGCCCTGCGTAGCATGGCAACAGCCATGCCAATGGTAAGTGAGGCGGGCAAGTTCAATGCACTCACCTTGCTCACCCGGATTTTGCTCGTTGTCGACGCTTCGAGCGCCGCAGCGGCTTTGACAGTTTCTTGGCTGTACTCGCCCTCTTTGAAATAGGCCGCTAATTCCCGGCGCAACACAAAGTGCTGCTCGCGGTTGGCGAAACGCCCTATTTCCGGGGGATTGTCTTGGCACTGAGTCAAAAATTCACGGCAATAGACCAAGAGTTCGGCGTCGTCGGCAAAAACAGTATGCAGCTGGCGTACAGCGGACCACTTACGGCCATCAATTTCCCGCTCTTGTTCGGCAGTTAACAAGGGGTAGCGGCGAACTTCGGCGAACATAAGCTCAAGGTCTTTGTCGTCATTTTGATCAAGCGTTTCCATATCACTCTTCCCCAACCAGTAGGTGTGCAGATAGTACGGTGACCTGTTCATATTAAGATTGCTTTTTTTGTTATTTGTTCAGGTATTAGGTAGACAAAGTCTAGACATTAAGACGAAATAAGCAGATCTGATCGGCAGTTGCCCGCGTAACCTTAGACAAATCATTGACAGTGACTGGAGGCATCAACATGAACGCACCCGCAAGCCCGGCTACATTATTCGAGCCACGTCCTTTGTACGGCATTGGCACGGTAGCGCGGTTGACTGGGCTGAAACCTGACACCCTTCGTGTGTGGGAGCGTCGTTATGGGCTAGGGGCAAGCCATAAATCACAGTCAGGGCGCCGACAATATACGCAATCTGACCTTGAACATTTGCAGCTAGTGGCAGCATTGGTGCACGACGGTGCGCGGATTGGAGAAATTGCGGGTTCTCAACGCAAAACCCTAGAGCTGTTGGTTCAGGGAAGAGGCAAACATGTGGTAAAGCAAATTCCCCCCAATAAACCGAGAGTTCTATTTATTGGTGTGGAGCTCTGCGCATGGCTTGACGAGCATCAGGGCTGTATGTCGAGCATCAGCGCACTGTTAGTTCGCCAGGCCCTTACGGACGTGCTCGACAACTTGCTTATCGATGAAGATATTGCCATGTTGGTGGCAGGCTGTGGCTCCCTGTCAACCTCTCAGATTAATGCGGTGGAAGCGCTTGCTAAGCGATTAGGATCGCCGCAGGTATTGGTCACCTATCGACTTGCCAACGAGCGCTGGCTCGATGAGCTGAGTCGACGGGGCGCATCTGCATTGCAGTTTCCCTTGGAGCCGGCGCGATTTGCCTATGAAATGGGGCGGGTGGCTGTGCAAGCCGATGCAAGACAAGGCGAGTTTGATTTAGGTGAATTGGTCAAACCCAAGCCTCGCTCCTATGGCGATGATGAACTCTTAGCCGCGAGTCAACTGCAGCGACTGCTCAATTGCGAATGTCCACGTCATATTGTCGATTTGGTTCAAGCGCTCGTTCAGTTCGAGCAGTACAGCACCGAGTGCTCGGTAGAGAATTGGCAAGATGCCGCAGTCCATTCGTCTATCTACGCTTACACTAACCAAGCACGCTACCTGATGGAAAAAGCGCTCAAAGCGGTCATCGACGAGCGGGGCAGCGAATTCCAGTCGATACTCAACCAGCGAGACCTGTCATGACAACTTCAAGCACGCCCCCGACGCCGGAAGCTCCGATAAAGCGCATGCCCTGTCGTGGATGCACTGAGAACTGCCCTAATTACGCGCACTGTGACGGAAAGCCGTGGCGACAAGAACAGCCCAGAGTCTATTAATGTTTCCATGGGGAAGCCATTGTGCCATCGGGTTTGTGGGGCATTGCTGATTTTTTATAGAGGGATGCATGGTTAAATTAATGGCTCTTGCGCTGAGTGCTGGGATGTTCGTATTCAGCACCTGGATTTACTCCCAAACCGGCGACTGGGTAGCTTTACTGTTTATGCTCCTGAGTGCTGGGTATGGCACCTTATTCACCGGTGACCGGCTGGATCGATTGCTCAACCGGGATGAATCAGAGCACTGAGCGGGCAAAAATAACTAAGATGACTGCCGGGCAAACCAGTCGTACATACCAGGGCCACAGCCGCCAGAACCAACTGTGTTTTGCATTAGCGTCATTTTTTTCAAGCTCTGCTAGCAATGCATGTCGGTTCCATACCCATCCTGCATAGACGCATAACATAACCCCCAGCAATGGCTGTCCGTAGCGTGTGCTTAGCGCGACGACACTGCCAAATAGCCAGTCAAAGTTGAGAATAATCATTGTACTCAGCAAGCCAATGAATGCGCTTGCGGTAGTGCCCGCGCGAAGCCGACTCCACCCGAAGCGCTCAACGATAAAGGCCACGGGTACTTCGAGCATAGAGATCGATGAGGTGAGGGCGGCGACACTCATCAAGCCGAAAAAGGCGGTTGCCACAAACAGGCCTATTGACCCTAAGGAGGTGAATAGTTCGGGTAGAACGGTAAATATGAGCGTGTCCTCTGACAGTAGTGCCCCTGAGGCATCAAAGATGTCAACGCCTCGAGCTGCCGCGACGTACATTGCCGGTAGAATAAGAAAGCCGGCGAGCACGGCTAAGCCAACATCAATAAGCGCTACTTGCGCCCCGATAGAGGGTAAGTGTTCTTCATCCGATAGATAGGAGCCATAAATGAGCATGGTGCCAACCCCTAAGGACAATGAGAAAAAAGCTGAGCCCAGCGCGGCAAGAATAAGATCGGCAGACAGGACTTTGCTAAAGTCGGGCAATAGATACACTTTGAGTCCCTCGATTGCACCATCGAGAGTAAATACGTACAACGCCAATCCGATTAAAGTGACGATAAGTGTTGGCATGAGGCGGGTAGACCATCGCTCAATACCCTTGTGCACACCCCCCACGACAATGCCTGCTGTCATCGTCATGAATACCGTCATTAGAGCGATATTGCTTGGGATAGTAAAGTCTGTGAGCCATTGACTAGTGCGGTCAAAGCCGAGCGATGCCAACGGGTAGGAAGCGGTAAAACCCAGCATCCAGCCGGCGACAATGGCGTAAAAACTCAAAATTAAACTGGCAATAATAATGCCGAAAAACCCCGTCGTTGCGCCAACGAATTTTGTGCTCGATCTGCTGGAAATCTGGGTGAGTGCCCTGACGCTATTGCCGTGGGCGTGGCGGCCGAGCAATAATTCAGCCATGAGTACGGGGTAGGCCAGCAAGAATGCCAAGATCAAGTAAACCAACACAAAGGCGGCCCCCCCATTGGAGGCGGCTTGGGTCGGGAATCCCCAGATATTGCCTAGACCGACAGCGGAACCCGCTGCGGCGAGTATAAATCCGGTGCGTGTACCAAACTGTCCGCGTGAGGTCGCCAAGGGCTTTTCCTTTCATTGAGACGGTGCAGCCCAAACTGTACCACCGCTTGCTGATAATTGGGTGACTAAAGTATTCACGCCGTTGGACTTCGTGCTATTCTGCGCGGCGCTGCCCGAGTGGTGAAATTGGTAGACACAGGGGACTTAAAATCCCCCGGCCATTGCGGCTGTGCCGGTTCAAGTCCGGCCTCGGGCACCATTTTGCCTCGCGCACAACCTCTGGCCCGGCGCCAGGAGCGAGCAGGGCGGTGAGGTACTGCTTCGTGTTCAGCAATCACGCGGCAACGCGCTTTGTAGTCCTCATAATGAATTTATAATAGCGCTTCAAATTATTGATTTATATTTATATTTTTATAAATTTGTCTAGGCCAAATTGACTGCCATAAAGCCTGGAGCCAATGTAAGGCCCCTCGCAAGAGAGGCCTTGGTTCCCAGTTAACGGTTGGTGTAGTACACCGGCTCACCTTGGATGGATGATAACGGGGTGGCTGCCCCCGCGGCTGCAGCTTGCAGAAAGCGAAATTCTTCACTGACCGCCATCTTATCACCGAAGTCCGCCATATCTTGCCAGCTGTCAAACGTAATCACATAGTGAACGTTGCCGATACCCCCCACGCCTTCGCTGTAGATGTTCACCTTTGCACCTGCGTTGGTATGGATTCGCTTGGCTTCATTGAACGACGCATACACTGTGGCGGCTTTGCCTGGATTGGGTTGCCATACATACACGCGGTAGGGGCCATCCTGACGAAAGTCTGCAGACATGACCGATGCGTCCCAGTTGGCCGCTTCCAACGAAAACATTAAATCGCCAGAGGGGGCCTCGGCGGCTTGGGTCCAGAACGCTTGCCACTCCTCACTATTATTGGATTCTTTGGTTTTTGCCCAGGCAGTGCCGCTATCCCAGCGCAGAACATAGTCGAACGTTGGGCGGCCCGAAGCGCCAACATCCATTCGATAAATACCCACGGTAGCGCCATTGGCTTCATGAATTTTAGCTGCGGCCATCATTCCTTGGACGAGCGCTACGGGTGAACTGCTGCTGGCTTGCCATCTAAAAACCTCTAAGCGCTCGGCAGTGACGAAGGACGAACTTAAGGTTAATAACGTCGCAAGTCCAACGGATAACAGATGTTTCATTGTCATGTCCTCTATGTAGTCATTAATAATAAGTGGTATAGGGTTCCAGCGTTTGGGCGATGTACGCTATGACAACGGTTTGGTCATGGGCGTTCAAACCCTGCAAAAGAATACCAAAGAGCTTAAAAAAAGAAAGTGCCACCTGTGATTGGCGCTTATAAGCGATCTTTTGGCAGGAGTTAATGGCCAGTGGCATGGCGGCTCGGCGTGCAGTCATTTTTCTGACAATGGCGCTGGCCGTGCGCCAGATACTTACACCACTGATGCGTTGAACGCTTCACCTAGCTAATAATATCAAAGTCAATGGGTAGTAGTTGTCCATTGGCTTGCTCGGCGAAGAGCATAAAGCTCTCAAGCTCGTCGGTACCGCTGTTGGTGACTCGCATGCCGCGAATAACGTGCGGCAGATCCTTGTCCAAGGCGGCCACCTTCACCAAGTAAACGCTACGGTCATTTCGGATCTCGCCAACGGTGAAACGGCCCACTGCAATCGTTTGTAAATGCTCACGCAGGTCATGGATATCCTCAAGCATGCGCTCAGCAAGATCTCCTCCGACGGTGACAAGATCTGACAATGAAATCGTCTCGGTCGTAAATGTTTCAAGGACGGGAGAGAAGTTAATCGCTTGCTCTGACATTGGAGGTAATCCCGCTCAGTTGACCATTAGCACTAGGGTTTAACGACACGCTCTATGGCGCAAGGCAGCATTTATGCTTTGCGACTCACTTTTGCGACTGAGTGAGCGGTTGCAGTCAGTGACCCCGCCGATGTGTGAATGTCGGCGTCAAGGAACGCTATGGAATGCGTCAATTTTCGAATGCGCCCGGTAACCGTCAATGGTTGCAGCCCCTGAGTTGCATCTTCGAAACGGGTGCTAATTTCAAGGCTAGACAGGCGAGTCACCGTGGGGTCAAGACCGAACACAGCGTGTGCCATGGCAGCATCGAGCATGGCAGTCACAAAGCCGCCTTGAACAATATTGCCACTATGGCAGTAGTCCAAAGGCACGGTAAATTCAAACACGCAGATCCGTTGCTCCTGATCAATGTTAACAACGGTGCCACCCAGAAGGTCGAGGAAGGCCGGTTTATGTTCGTTGAGTCGGGCAATGACTTCGGACTGGTTCATGGACTGACTCCAAGGGATAATGCTGTTAATGGCACGGGCTGTGATAATGGAAGCCAATCGCTATCGCTTGCTAGCCTTCTGAGATGGACAGCCTGAGTGATATTTTGGCGCTGGATGACCGGCATTCTGCTTCCGCTAAGCGGTGAGTTTGACAGTAATTTATGGCAAGGTACATGATCGCACGTTCAACGCGGTTAATTGAGAGACTCTCCAAGCGTCTTGGCGAGGGTTTATTGCTATCTACCCAGGAGGGTCAGTGCCACCATGCAAGTTGCCATTGAATCCATGCTGTCAATGCAGCATCGAATGAATACCCGTGTACATGAAGACTGGATTGCTCAGCAGTTTGAGTGGTATCGCGCCGCATGGATTGAATGTGGCGAATTGATGGATCACCTGGGCTACAAATGGTGGAAAAAACAAACTCCCGACATGGAGCAGGTCCGCCTTGAGGTCATCGATATTTGGCATTTTGGATTATCTGCCTTGTTTACCCCTGACTGCGATATCACCGATTTGGCCCGGCAAATTGCGCTTGATCTCGATCATGCTGAACCGGAGACCCCTGATATTCATGCCGCTACAGAAGCGCTAGCGCTAGCGTGCTTGCAACAGCGAGGCTTCTCAGTGCCCTTGTTTGCGCAACTTATGTCGGCCTGTGGGCTATCCTTTGATGAGCTTTATAGACACTACATAGGAAAAAATGTGCTTAACTTTTTTCGGCAAGACCATGGCTACAAAACCGGCGAGTATCGCAAGATGTGGCAAGGTCGAGAAGATAACGAGCACCTGTCCGATATCATAGCGACCCTCGACAGCGCTAAGGATAGCTTCGCTGATGATGTCTACCGCCGTCTCGCCGAGCGCTACCCCGCCGAGTGATGGCTAGTCTTGGTTGAGGAGTGGATTGATGGCTGTGTTTACGGATTTTTTTTATACAGTAGAAGATGGCTTGATTCTATATGCTCGGGATTATGCTGGGCCCGGGGTCGATGCGCCGGTGGTGCTGTGTATGCACGGCCTGTCGCGTAACAGCCGGGATTTTGAGCCTATTGCGCCTATGTTAGCGATGACTCATCGGGTGGTGGTTGTCGAGCAGCGCGGCCGTGGTCGATCTGAGTATGACGACAACAGTGACCACTATGTGCCGCAAACCTATGTTGCCGACATGTTTGCGCTACTCTCGCAGCTAGATATTTCCCGTTGCGCTACCGTTGGGACATCAATGGGAGGGCTTATGGCAATGGCGATGAGTGCACTTGCCCCGAACTTATTTAGTCATGTGGTCATCAACGATATTGGTCCGGACATTGCGCCCGAGGGCCTGGCTCGAATCAAACAGTATGTAGGCATGGCTAGTGCATTTGATAGCTGGGATGACGCAATAGCGCATACTAAAACCGTTAATGGCGATGCATTTCCCGACTACAGTGATGAGCAGTGGCGTGATTTTGCCGGCAGAATTTGTACCGAGCGGGGTGGCAAGGTGTGTCTCGATTACGACACCACAATCTCTGAACCGATGAAGCGCGACGATGGGGCGGCTGTCCCCTCCGAGCTATGGTCGCTGTTTGACAGTTTCGCGTCGACGCCTGTGTTACTCGTTCGTGGGGAACTTTCAGATATTCTGGCTCCGGACTGTGTCACCGAGATGCAGCGGCGTATCCCGAGCATGCGAACGCTGACGGTTCCCCGGGTGGGCCATGCCCCGGTGCTCAATGAGCCTGGTGTCGCAGAAGCGATATGCGCGTTCATCAACCGCTAAAGCTCATTGTCAGAGCGAATCAATAGCCTCAGCCAGCGCCAGATCTAAGGCGGTCACACCTCCAGCGTCATGGGTGGTCAGCGTGATGTCCACTCGATTGTAGACATTGAACCACTCAGGATGGTGGTTCATTTTCTCAGCAATGAGCGCCACGCGATTCATAAATCCCCACGCCGCATTAAAATCAGCAAAGCGTCGTTCGCTGTAGAGCGCTGCCGCTTGCCGTCGCCATTGGGAGTGCGTGGCGAGCCAGGTGGCAATGCTGTCATCGTCAAGTAGTGATTGAGTCATCTTTCCTCCGTAGTAGAACCCCACTTTCTAAGTGTGGGGTGTAGGGAAATTGGTCAAAAAACGCGAGCTGCTCGATCGTATGAGAGCGAGTAAGGGTGGTGAGATTGTTTAGCAGCGTCTCGGGATTACAGGAAATATAGATAATATTGTCAAAGGTGCTGGCCAAATCCAGTGTTTTGTCATCGAGCCCGGCCCGGGGCGGATCGACCAATAGCGTATTCAGTGAGTAATTAGCTAGGGGTTTTTTGAGGTGGGCGAGTCGCTGAAAGAGACGCTCACCAGCGAGCGCGCTACTCATCTCCTCAGCCGATAGGCGTGCGAATTCGATATTATCGATGCCATTAGTGACGCGGTTGAACTCTGCTGCAGCGGTCGATTTTTTTGACAGCTCGGTCGCAATGACATGGTTAAAATGCTCGGCCAGGGGTAGCGTGAAATTACCAATGCCACAGTACAGTTCGAGTAAGTCGTCGCCTAGGTGTGTCGATTGCTGCACCGCCCAATCAATCATGGTCTCATTGACATGACCGTTGGGTTGAGTAAATGCCTGTTCCGGTTGCCGGTAATAGTAGTCACGCTGCCTAATCGACAGAGTCTCGGTAACCCAGTCGCCACCAACAACGCGTTTTTGCTTGCGACTTCTACCCACCAGATAAATACCTAGATCTGCCGCTAGCGTCTCTGCGGCGACCTGCCAATCCTCGTTTAGGGTTCTATGGTAGATCAGCGTCACCAGCTTATCGCCCGCCAGCGTCGTTAAAAATTCTAGTTGGAAAATTTTGCGACGCAACACCTCACTGGCGTTAATGGCAGCCAATAGTGTCGGCATCAGCGCCTGTATAGCGGGCGAGCCAATGGGAAATTGATCGATAATGACCGGTGTTTTAGGCGCTTTCTGGCTGAACATGACGTAATGAACCTGATTATCTGTATGCCACAGACGAAACTCAGCACGCAGTCGAAAACCCAAGGGTGCAGAGGGGTATATGGCAGGCGTGGGTGCTCCAAGGGCAAGAAATGCTTCCCTGAAGCCGCCGATTTTCGCGGCGAGCACTGCGTCGTAGTGTTCAGGTGTTACTTTCGAGAGGGGCATGCTGTGGCCACTTTAAAGACAATTTTTGGGTTTGGGTAACCCGGCAATGCGGCTGCCACGTCGCGCAGGGCTTTCTGGAAAAAGGCTCATCAAATAGATTGATCGACCCTTTTCAGGCCCGAGGCGCTGCTTCACGAAATTGACGAGGGCGCGATTAGCCGGCGACGCATCGAAACGCCCGTAGTACTCGCGTAATAGATAAATAATTTCCCAGTGCTGCGCTGTCAGCGACACTTTCTCAAGCGTAGCAAAGGATTCGCCTATGGCGGGCGTCCAGCACTGCCAATCGCGCAGAAAGCCCTTGTCGTCGCATAGCGACTCTAACGCCAAGGTCACCGAGCTAATCCCACAAGATACTTTGCTGATGATCTTCAGTGAGACCCACCCACTGCTCATAAGAGAGCAAAGGCAACGCTGTGCCCTCATCGATCTTCAGGCCAGCACGCTCAACATCAGCTGACAGCAGCCAGCCAGGGCAGGGGAGTCGCTGTGCGAGCGTTTGAGAGGAGCGCAAGCGCTGGACGGCATTATCAATAATCAGCAAGCAGTCCTCGGGGCCGAGAAGCTCGAGGACTTCGCTCAGGCGCGACGGATTTTTCAGGGTATGCAGAGCCATCAGAAACTCAGCACGTGATGTGAAGACGCTATCAGCGCTCGGAGCTGTAAAGCATCGATGGCGGTCACTGTTAAGTCCTCGATACTCTCATCACCCAGTAGCGACGCTAATAGAGCAGAGTCGGCGTAGGCGTGAATCGTCGCCACATCATACAACGGCAGTGACGTCAGCTGACGATAGAGATTACGCTGCCCCTCGGGTGCGACCCGATCAGCGCGAAGGAGTTCAAGTCCATGGCTTTTTAGCACCAAGCTCACCGACTGACCAAAGGCGCCGCAGCCAAGCACCGCATCTACACCCGCTTCGGCTCGAAGTGACTGGTAGGGCGCCGATCCAATAATAACCAGCCAAGTATTACCCTCAGGCAAAACTGACGACACGGTGAGACTCCAATCCGCTCTCCATTAACGATCCCAGGCCCGCTAGCAAAAAACCAGATGGCGGCGTCTCGAGCCCAAGCCGCTCTGCGGAGGCGCTGCACAGAATCAGCTCACTGCTTGGGGTTTTCGCCAACAGGGTTTGCCATTGGGCGAACCGCGGTGCGTGGTCGGGTAACGCCACGCGAACCCCTTCGGCGTAAAAAAACACGCGCTGTAAGCCGTGGCCGCGGTTGAGTAGGGCGTCAGTAAAAGCCAGACTGTGCTCGTGACAGGCCCCAGTATCCGGCGCGCCGTGCACCACAACGGTGTATAGCAGTGGCGTCATGGGCAATAAAAAAACCCCGGCAGTACCGGGGTTTTTAGCATTGGCGTGGATTCAGTCATCACCACCGGTGAGTGCAGTTAACAGGTGCAATAGGTTTAGGAACAGGTTGTAGATATTTAAGTAGAGCGACACCGTTGCACGAATATAGTTGGTTTCGCCGCCGTGAATGATGCGGCTGGTATCGAATAAAATGAGACCCGACATGACCATGACAATGGCCGCGGAGATAGTCAGGGACAATGCAGGTATGCCCAGGAAGATATTGGCGATGCCCGCGACGATGGCGACAATCAGCCCCACCATCAGGAATCCACCCATATAGGAGAAATCTTTACGGGTGGTGAGTGCGTAGGCAGAAAGGCCAAAAAAGACTATGGCTGTGCCACCCAGCGCTTGCATAATCAGGGATGGCCCGCCCGGTAGCGCCACGTAGTAATTCAGCGTTGGGCCTAATGAAGCGCCCATAACCCCCGTGAAGGCAAATATAGCGGGCAGTCCCTTCGCTGTATCGGCCATGCGATTGACAACGAACAGTAGGCCAAAACCTACCAGCATGAGTACTAGGGCGAACATGTGCGGCAGATTGAGCGCCATAGTGATGGACGCAGTGACGGCACTAAACGCCAGCGTCATACCCAGCAACATGTACGTGTTTTTGAGCACCTTATTGGTACTGACGATATCGCCTATACCCAAGGAGCTTGTAGATGATGAAAATACCGGTTTATTACTCATTTAACATCTCCTGCTGTGGATTCTCTCGAACACCTCGAGGCTTGTTCTTCACGTGAACTCATAATAAGGGCCTTGGCGGCATTTTCCAAGGGTTACGCAACGCTAAGTTTCATCTAGCGCATAGGTCGCGGTAAGGTCGGCGCGCACTCGGAGTTCCCCTGCTTCGAAGCTATTGCTGTCAGCATCGGCCATCGTGGCACTGCGCAACATTCGCTGGGGCTGGGGGGTATGACCTCGGTTCACGTTGACTCGCTGTAAGCCACCCAAACGCGAGCCCGAGGCCTCGGCAATGGCCTCGGCTCTGCGTTTGGCTTGAGCAATAGCACCACGTAGCGCTCTTAAGTACGCTTGCTCGTGTTTTGAACTGTACACGCGTGGTGGACTCACGCCATTGACGCCTAGCGTGGTTACCCGCTGCATCAATTGTCCCAGAATGGATAGATCCTCCAACACAATCGTTATTTGACGCTGAAGGTGGAAACCATCATCGATACGCCGTTGGGTGGCCTGGTCATAGCGGCTTCGTGGCGTTATCTGTATGCCCGTGGTGTCAATAGTGTTCGACGCGACACCCAGAACCTCCAGTGCGGATAGCACCTTAGTGACCTGTGCACTGGCTAGGCGCTCGAGGTCAGCGATGTTGCTGCCGTGATGACTGATGCTGAGGGTTAATGCTGCGCGATCGGCCTCTATAGCCAGCTCACCCGTTCCAGAGACGGTAATAGAGGCGCCGGCATCATCAGCGCTGGCTCCAGAAGGAAGCCCTACGATTAACAGCAGAGCAAAAACAATGTTGGCCATTCGGGGTCTCATAAGGGCAGTTCCTGTGGCAGTTGAAGTTCGGTTGTTCCCAACAATCGTTGTACGCTCTTCTTGGACAGTAAAAGAGGGGTAAAGTGTGCATGCCAAGCTGATATAATTCTCCCAAGGCGCCCCGTCACTGATTACAGTCGAGCCTCAATGAAGTCAACGAAAGCAATAAAGAGAAGGTACGTTATCATGAATGTCCTAAGTTTACAGTGGCTATCACGGTCGCTCGGTTTGTCGATAGCGATAGGGTTAATGCCGGCTGCGCTGGCGCAAACCGATAACCTTTCCCTGACTCCTGCGGCGGGTGGCGGCGTCGTCACGGCAAAAGTCAGGGCGCAAGCGGTGGACTTGCGTGACCAAGCGTTAGCGGGGTCAAAAGCATTTGATTGGGTCGAGAGCTTGACCACTGAGGTAGGTCCGAGGCTGGCTGGAACAGCCGCCGAAGCCCGTGCTCGGGACTGGGCCGTGGATACCTTGACGACCCTGGGGTTTGAGAATGTGCGCGTAGAGCCTTTTACCATGGACGGATGGGAGCGGGGACTTGAGCGGGGAGCTATATTACAGCCTTTTCCACAACCGTTGACGCTGACCGCACTCGGTGGCTCGGTGGCAACGAAAGAGGCGGGCCTGAGTGCGCAGGTACAGGTCTTTGAGAGCCTCACCGCACTCAAGCGGGCGCCTGAGGGTAGCTTGACAGGTAAAATCGCCTATGTCGGCCACGCGATGCGGGCAACGCAAACGGGTTCACACTACGGTTATTTTGGCGCTCTTCGACGCGTTGGCGCCAGTATTGCAGCGAGTAAGGGTGCCCTGGGGTTACTGATTCGCTCTATTGGTACCGACAGTCATCGCATGCCACATACTGGCAGCATGCGCTATGACGACGCACAGCCAAAAATTCCTGCTGCAGCACTGTCCAATCCCGACGCCGATCAAATAGAACGTATCGCCAGCCGTGGCCAGCCGATCGAAATTCACATGACCCTGACACCTCGGTTCACGGGCAAGGTGTCCAGCGGTAATGTCATTGCCGAGATCGTCGGTACAGACTACCCCGAAGAAATCATCATGATGGGTGGCCACTTAGATGCCTGGGACTTGGGCACGGGCGCCATTGATGATGGCGCGGGAGTGGCCATTACCTTGGAAAGCGCCCGACTGATTAAAGCCAGTGGCCTGCGACCTAAACGGACTATACGACTGATTTTTTGGGGCGCTGAGGAAGTGGGTCTACTGGGTGGCTACGATTACGTCCGCCGCTATCAAGCGTCACTGACACAACACGTCGCGGCCACCGAGAGTGATTTTGGTGCAGGAAAAATTTGGCAAATCACCTCTCGGGTATCGACTGAAGGTAAGGCGGTCGTCGATGTCATTGCCGAACTGGTAGAGCCGCTAGGCGTTGCCCCCGGCGCTACCGACGTTGCCGCTGCTGGCCCAGATCTCACGCCTATGATTGCAGCGGGCATGCCGGGATTCCGCTTCGTGCAAGACGGCAGTGATTACTTTGATTTACATCACACCGCTGATGATACCTTGGATAAAATCGAGCCAGGCAACATGGATCAGAATGTTGCTGCGTATGTGGTGTTCGCTTGGATTGCGGCGAATGCCTCGGTCAGCGACTGGGGTTGGCAAACACCGTAGCAAAGAGCAGCGCTGGGCTAACGCATTTTTTGCGTGGCACACCGAAAGCGTCCAACGCCGTAGCCACGCAAGCGCCGGTGTTTGGTCTTCCTACCCGAGACACGTTTGCGCCACAGGCGAAATGACGAGGGCTTCATATGCTTGCGCATCAGTTCAATGACCTGCGGCTCGCGCACATTAAAGGTCGCCTCAATGGCCTCAAAAGGGGTGCGGTCCTCCCAGGCCATTTCGATGATGCGACTGATATCACTGTCTTCCATGGTCAGGTCTTCCACCGCTGACAGACAAAAAAAAGCCGCCTTAGTGGTTCTTGTGCAGCCATCCCATGAACATCAGTATAGCAGTTCAGTGCGATCGTTTTATGGTCAGCGCGTGGGGTTGCCGGATGAATGGCAAGGAGCCAACATTTTTCTGACGGCGACAATGATTAACATAGACGTCGTCGTTGTGAGAATGCTGGGCTACACTTCGGTCTGCACAAGACAAGCAGACTGGGTGGCGGGTACCCCTAGTTTCAGCCACGCGTTTAGGCGTTTTTTTTCGAATACCAAGGAATCCACATGACTACCGAAGAGACTCTCAATACCCTGTCGGATGGCTTGCTGCCGGGTTACATGGGCGTTGTCGTCACGCGTTGTGATAATGAAACGATTGATGCAGAGATAGACCTAAAGCCCCATCATATGGCGCCGAATGGCTTTCTCCACGCAGGGACTGTGATCACACTGGCTGACTCAGCTTGTGGTCATGGCTGCGTTGCCAATTTGCCCGATGGCGCAGAGAGTTTTACCACGGTAGAACTAAAATCTAACCACTTAGGTACCGCCAGAGAGGGAACAATCACCTGCCACGCCAAAGCGGTTCACACCGGTCGAACAACGCAAGTATGGGACGCTCAGGTAGTGCATCAGGAGAGCGGAAAAACGATTGCCTTGTATCGATGTACACAAATGATTCTCTATCCACGTAAGTCGTAACTGGATGCACGCACTGACCCATCAATCCAGCAACCCATCCACATAGGCCTTTGCCGGATCGAGCCATGCCCAAGGTGGATTGGGGAGCGGAGGAGATGAAACGGGCGGAGGCTCCAAGCGTGATTGCCACGGCGATTATCCGGTGGATTTCAGGCACACTCCAATATCGATCATGCGGACGGCGACAGCCATGTCAGAACCGAATACACCACTACCCATACGTGCGAAGCTGTTCCATGGTATTGGTGCTATTGCCTTTGGTATTAAAGATAACGGCTTCGCTTATTTTTTACTGCTGTTTTATACGACGGTTATCGGCTTACCCTCGGCGCTGGTGGGCACTGCGCTGTTAATCGCTATGGTGTTAGATGCCCTCAGCGACCCCATTATTGGCTATTGGTCCGATCGCACCCAGTCTCGCTGGGGGCGCCGTCATCCGTTTATGTATGCGGCTGCGCTGCCAGTTGCTGCTTGTTATGCCCTGCTGTGGAATCCACCCAATTGGGGCACCCAAGGCTTGTTCTTTTATTTACTGTCCATGGCCGTGCTCATAAGGACCTTAATTACACTGTTTGAGACGCCCAGCACTGCGCTACTGCCGGAATTGACGAGTGACTATGATGAGCGCACAGCCGTGCAGTCGTGGCGACTGTTTTTTGGCTGGAGCGGTGGCACGACCCTCGCCATCATTATGTTTGGGTTCTTGCTGGTACCTACCCTCGAGCAGCCTATCGGTACGCTCAACCGTCAGGGATACGCCACCTATGGGTGGTTGGCGGGGGGCATTATTTTTGTGGCCATTTTGGTATCTGCATTGGGTACTCAGCGCTTCGTGCGCTACCGAGGTCCCGAGCCCTCGTCATCGGTGGGTTCCCTGAAAGGTGTTTTTCATGAAATCACCGAGACTCTGGTGAATAGAAATTTCTTCGCGTTGTTCATGTCGAGTATTGCCGGCGCTGTGGCGACCGGCCTCACTGCATCCGTCGCGTTTTTGCTACTGACGTATTTTTGGGAATTTTCTTCGCGCCAGATTTTTTACTGGACCAGTCTTATTGTTGTCTCAGCGCTGATTGGCTTGTTGATTGCTCCCCGCATTGCCAAGCGCTTGGGGAAAAAGAGAGCCGTTATAGGGTTAGGTATGGTGGCTTTTGCCATTCAGCCACTGCCCATCGTTCTACGGCTATTTAATCTGTTACCGGAAAACGGTGATCCCGCATTATTTCCCATTGTTGCTACGATTAATGTGCTGGACCTTGGGCTCATTATTGCCATGCAGGCCGTCTTGGGGTCAATGGTCGCTGATTTGGTAGAGCAGTCTGAGGTGAGTACCGGGCGGCGCAACGAGGGTGTTTTCTTTTCCGCGATGACTTTTATCCGAAAAACGAACCAGGGTATTGGTATTTTTGTCGCCGGTTTATTACTCCAATTTGTCGGCTTCCCAGATGGTGTCGCGCCAGGCACAGTCGATGACAGCATATTGTGGAATTTGGGCGCACTGCTGGTTCCCTGTCAATTAATCCTTTGGGGACTTATGCTCTGGGCATTGGTGTACTACCAAATTGATAAAGAGGCCCATGCAGCTCATTTGAGCCAACTGGGTCGTGAATAACGGATTAAAATGCGCCGATGTAGAACGTTTACCCTTGCTGCTCTAGTTAAGCCCTCAATGCTATTGATTATAGCAAAGCAGATTGTGGCGGTCAGCGTGCTGGCCCTTGGCGCCCAACTCACCGCCTCCATTCCGGGGACAGCCATTCCACAGACAGGCCAGACTATTGCTGTGTTGGTTATCGGCGCAATGTGGGGCCCCCGATACGGGCCGTTAGCGATTGTCCTTTATTTGCTGCTTGGCGGCCTTGGCTTTCCATTGTTTAGTGAAGGAGGGGCGGGCTGGTCAGTCTTGTTTGGCAGCAGTGCAGGTTACTTCGCCGGCTTTGTGGCGGCGGCCGCGTTGATGGGCGGCATAAATACCCACTCGCCATCCGGTCTTGTCTACAGCTGTGTGTTCTTATTTTTTGCCATGCTAGTTGGGCATGGCGTTATTTTGCTATGCGGATTTGCTGGTCTCACGGTTTGGCTGAGTGTTGCTGAGGCCTGGCAACAGGGGGTCGCACCCTTCCTGTATGGTGTACTGGTTAAATCCATTATTGCTGGTGTACTGGTTTTGATGCTTGAGCGCTGGCGGATGTTGAAATTGTTTCAATCAAAGGAGATAGCTTCGCGCTGACTGGAGCATTGCTGACAAACAATAGCGCGATAGAAGAATGATGATCGATATTACAGCCCTGCAAACATTTCGCGCGCAGCTGGAGGATGAAAAACGCATACTCCTGGAACTCGAGGAATCGGGGAAAGCAGCCGTCGCACCGGTGGAGCTAGATCAGGCCAGTGTCGGTCGACTTTCTCGGATGGACGCGATGCAGGGTCAGGCTATGGCGCAGGCGTCCCACCGGCGACGCGAAGCACGGCTGCGGCACATTACGGCTGCCTTGCGCCGCATGGAGACGGGTGATTATGGTCGATGTCTAGAGTGTGATGAGCCGATTGCAGAAGGGCGCCTTAGGTTTGATCCGTCAGTTGTGTTGTGTGTTCGCTGTGCCGAGCACCTGGTATCCCCCGGCCATTAGGGTATAGGACAAATAAAAGGGGTGTCGTGAGCAGGTCTACAAAAAGATGCCAGTGACAAAGCTTGGAAAGATCGCGAACAGCGGGTCTATCACCCGGAAAACTTACCGGCGTCAGTCATCGAACAATTCAATTCCGCCCACGGCAGAAATGTAAAACCCGGAGAGCCGAGCCAGACTTTTTCAGTGGCTTCCTTGCTGATTAAATACCCCTGAACTGGATGCCTTTCCGGCGAAAAGAGGTCAGCTTCTCGACCGCTGTGCGGTCTTACCTTCTCAATTTATCTTGCCTCAGGTGGCGCCCTGAGATGAGGTGTGAGTAACGGGAGGGTTGGAATGTCCTGTTCCTTCTCTCAAAGGTGAGCCCGGATCCTGCCTGTGACGTCCTGACCCTCAATACATGTAATGACTGTTAGTGACTCGCCGCACCGGCCGCAGGTCTCTATGTCAATATTGAACATCCGCTTTAGGCGTTGCGCCCGGGTCATACCCGATAAAGCGGGGCGGGCTTTAGCGGCATGATGAGTGGAGGGATTCACACAGGCTTTTTAGGCGGTGGTAGCAGGGTGGTAGTCGTCACACCCTGCTTCTACCTAAGCGCCTAATAATAAGGCACTTTTCTTTCTTAATATGGCGGTGGGCGTAGGATTCGAACCTACGGACGGTTTCCCGTCAACGGTTTTCAAGACCGCCGCTTTCGACCACTCAGCCAGCCCACCAATTCCCGTAGACGCTCATGGTCGGTGGGAAGCGCGCATTATAACTATGCCTGCGAGGCTATCAAGTAGCTAATGCGATGAATTGATGTTTTTTGCAGTACGCGTAGTCGCTCACGCGGCGTATCGGGGTCATCTAGGGGATAGTCCCGCTAACAACCGGCTTGGGGACGTGGTTTTGCCCGGCAAAGGCAGGGTCAGTTTAGGACGCCGCCGGCTGTGAATGTTTAATTGCGTATTGCGAGGCTATATGCAATCATGGCGGTACTGGCTGAGGGACTAGGGTCAATGTCCAGGTCCAACATGCCCGCCCCTGCTAAGGGAAATGGCGAGGGTGGCTGCCGTTAGCAGTGAGGAGATGTTCTGTGGCCAGCAGAAGAAACGTCAGGGACGAGAAGGGTCAAGGAAGGCCCACTGGGCCAAGGAAGGCCCTCCAAAAGACCTCACTGAGGCGAAAGATGTGGTGAGGGACAAGGATGTCCCTCTGCTTTTTCTTATTCGCACCCCACACCAAGTGCGCGGTCTGTCATCAACGCCGGTGCGTCCAGTCACGCCTTAGGCAATTAACCCTCGCTAGTGTCATCCACAGTAGCCTCGTCCTCTTGGGCAATGGTCCCTGTTGGAGTAACACTGCTGCGTGGATCATTGCTGGCTCGGGGAATATCACGTTTTACGACGGTGACTGCAGGGGCAGCTTCGTGCTCGAACAGCACAGCGCGTTGGGTTGAAATGGCAATATCCAAGATGGGTTTGGGCCGATTTCGCGGGTCATTGACTGCTCGACCATCGTCTGTCACACCGTCGTTATTGGCGCCAGCGCTGGCTGTTTCGCTGATTATGGCGGCACCGCTCGAGCTCTCTACGGCTGACGTCTCTATGGTGGGGGTTGTCATTGGCGATACATCGGTCGCTGACGGGTTGTTAACGACTGAAATCTGCTCTTCAGATACTGTAATTTCAGCCACGTCCGCTGCAGCTGTCGTTTCAGCTTCATCGGTGCCGTCGCTGGCAGGGGGAGTGCTGTCCATCGGTAGTGGTGGTTCTGCGTCTACGCCGGATGTTGTGATGCTCCCTGTCATCAGTGGCTCTGCCGCCATTGGTGATTCGCTATCACCTGTTTCAGCAAACACTTCAACAGTTGCTTGGACACTAGCGGCGGGCTCCACCTCAGATATCGGTTCGTCCATTATCTGGGGCACTGGCGCGTCTTCATCCTTAGCCGCTAACTGAGCCTCCGCCCCTTCCGACGGTGGAGCTTCAGTAGCCTCCATGGAATTGGCACCGTTAGACAGCACACCGTCATCAAGGAGGGGTAGGGGATTGGTCGCTGGGTCTACTGTATCTGTAGCCACCTCACTAGCGGCCATCTCAGGTCTTGTCCCTCTGCGCCGACGACGCCCGGCACTTTTTTGGCCGCTAGGGCGATGCCGGGCGGTAGTTTGCTGGTCTTCGGCCTCGACCTCGGTAGGTGGCTGGATCTCTACATCACTATCTTCATCACTATCTGCCCCATCATCGTCAGGGTCAGAATCTGATGATGAGTCCATATCCCCGTCGCTACGTCGCTGACCACCCCGTCGGCCACGACGTCTCCGTCGCTTGGGTCGATCACTGCTGTCATCGTCTTCTGAGGTTTCATCGTCAGAGTTGACATCAATGTCGTGATCTTCATCGCTGTGGTCAGTGGATGAGCTGTTGTCACTGGGCTTTTTTCGCCTATTTTGATCCCGGCTTCGCGTTCGGTGTTGGCCGCTATCCTCTGAGTCAGCACTGCTGTCCTCGGTGTTATCAGCCGCTGGCAGGTCAGCGTCTAGCTTCGCTGGCTGAGCGGTTGGCACGGGTGCGAACAGCGAACCCCACAATTTACTCAGTAAGCCAGGTTTCGCACTTTTGGCATCCGCAGGCTGTTTGGCTATCGGTTTATTGGCTTCTGTTGTCGTAACGTTCTGCGGTGGCACATCAGCGTCATTGGCGGGCGCTGGCCCTTGAGGTTTTATGCCGCGCACTAAGGCTTTAGGTAAGGCAGGTGCATCGTTGTCATCATCCCGGATTAATAGCAGTTCAGGCGTGTCCAGCTCTACCTCAAAGCTAACAGTGTCGTTCTCTTCCATCTCATCTTCACGCAAGCGAGTGACTTCAAAGTGGGGCGTTTCTTTGTGTGGATTGGGAATAATCAATAGTCTCACGCCATTGCTGCTCTCAATGTCGTTGACCGCTGCGCGCTTTTCGTTGAGTAGAAACGCAGCGACATCAACCGGCACAACCGCACGCACTTCACCCGTGCGGTCTTTGGCAGCCTCTTCTTGCAGCAGGCGTAGAATGGCCAGACCCAGAGATTTCGTATCGCGAATAGTGCCTTGCCCTGTACAGCGGGGGCAGACCATGGCGCTTGTTTCGCCTAAAGAGGGGCGCAAACGCTGGCGGGACATTTCGAGCAATCCAAAGCGTGAAATGCGACCAACTTGAACTCGCGCGCGATCAATTTCTAAGGCATCACGCATTCGGTTTTCCACGGCACGCTGATTTTTTGCCGCATTCATATCAATGAAATCTATGACAATTAAACCGCCCATATCGCGCAGCCTGAGCTGCCGAGCAATTTCGTCCGCCGCTTCTAGATTTGTGTGTAGGGCAGTCTGCTCAATATCGGCGCCCTTTGTTGCGCGCGCCGAGTTTATATCAATAGAGACCAATGCCTCGGTGGGATCAATAACGATGGAACCACCAGACGGTAATCGCACTTCGCGCTGAAAGGCGGTTTCAATCTGCCCCTCTACTTGAAACCGATTAAACAATGGCACGGTATCCTCATACTTTTTCACACGCTGGCTGAATCGTGGCATGACCATTGAGACAAAATCATTGGCTTGTTTGAAGGCGCCATCATCGTCAATGAGCACCTGATCAATGTCGTCGCGTAAATAATCGCGAATCGCGCGAATAATCACGTCGCTCTCTTGATAGAGAAGGACAGGGCCTTTGTTCTCCGCATTGGCGGTTGAAATGGCGTCCCACAGCTGCAGCAAATAGTCTAAATCCCACTGCAGTTCTTCAGCACTTCGGCCGACACCGGCTGTACGAATAATGACGCCCATCCCGTCTGGAATAGTTAACTCAGCTAAGGCCTCTCGCAATTCACTGCGATGCTCACCCTCAATGCGGCGAGAAATGCCACCTGCCCGGGGATTGTTGGGCATCAAGACCATATAACGCCCCGCTAAACTGATGAAGGAGGTAAGTGCCGCACCTTTAGTGCCGCGCTCTTCCTTATCCACTTGAACGATCAGCTCGGTGCCTTCCTTCAGCACGTCCTTGATGCGAGTTTTACCTTCACTCGTTGGTGCGGAACTGCGGAAATATTGAGGGGAAATCTCTTTGAGGGGAAGAAAGCCGTGACGATCAGCGCCAAAGTCGACAAAGGCCGCTTCGAGACTGGGTTCCACACGGGTTATTTTAGCTTTATAGACATTGGCTTTAGTGGCAACACGCGCACGGTTTTCAATATCTAGGTCATACAGCCGACTGCCATCGACAAGGGCGACACGCACCTCTTCCGATTGCGTTGCATTTATTAACATTTTTTTCATGGATTACGTCCAGTTAGCGCTAACACTGAACGGGTGCGCGAAGGCGAGTTGCCTTCAAAACCAAGTGGTCGCCACAGCAATACTGCTATGGGGAAGTGGTCAAAATCACCACTTCTTTCTTCCTTGTTTCAGCGGCCTGACGCAAGCATCGACCACTTAAAATTCGCACCGCGTTCATAGTTTCGCGGGTTATATTCAGTTGCCCGGTATCATCACCTCCGCTCTAACGTGTACTCTTCGCTTCCTGTACACGGAGTGGTCCGGTGACGCTAGCGGGCGTCGTATCTTCGGGCTGCGGGATATTCTCGCCGGTGGGTTCCGGACAGCTCTTTTACGTTAATGACGCAGGTCTGTCATAGTGAGCTGCTAAAAAACTAGAATACTGTAATCTGGTGACGGGGTAGATTTTTGCGTTCATCTCTCTGTCGGGGTCGACCCTGTCGCCCGGGCGTACCGCCCTCAGCCGGCGCCGAACGTACCATTAATAACCGAGTAAATCAATTGCCAGAGCAAAAAGACATAAAAGCTGTGAATCACGGGGTACAGGTTATCCAAATCTCTGAGCTTGAGGCTGGGCAACGCTTGGATAACTACTTGCTACGAGTACTGAGCGGCGTACCGAAAACCCGCATTTACAAGGCCATTAGAAAGGGCGAGGTGCGTATTAACAAAGGCCGGGCTAAACCTGAGACAAAGCTACAGACCGGAGATAAGTTGCGCGTCCCACCGCTTAATCAAAATCAACGGTCAACCCCTAAGGCCGCGTCGCACCACTGGACTGAGCGACTTCGGGAGGCGGTGGTGTTGGAGACCGATCAACTATTGGTTATCGACAAACCTTCGGGCCTCGCAGTGCATGGCGGCAGCGGTGTCACTGCGGGACTCATAGAAACGCTGCGCCTTATGTTCCCTGAGCAACGTTATCTAGAACTTGTTCACCGACTCGATAGGGATACTTCGGGGCTCTTACTTGTTGCCAAGCGGGCCAGCACATTACGCGATCTACACACACAGCTGCGTAATGGCCAGATTGATAAGCGCTATCAGGCACTCGTGTGCGGTCGTTGGCCGGCGCATTTAAAACGTATCGATGCGCCGCTCGAACGGTTCTCTTTGGCTTCTGGTGAGCGACGGGTAAAAGTGTCGGCCCAGGGCCGACCTTGTGTTACGGACTTTAGCGTCTTACGTCGGTGGAGACGAGCAACGTTAATAGAGGCCAAACCGATTACCGGCCGGACCCATCAAATAAGAGTGCATTGCCAGCATGCCAACTTATCCATTTTAGGTGAGCAAAAATACGCCATGGGCGACGCTGAGGGTATCGCTGAAACCTATAAAGTGCCCCGGTTGTTTCTGCATGCGGCATCGCTACATTTTTCTGTTGATGGACGACGAATATCGGTCGAAGCACCACTCCCGACTGATTTACACGCGGTTTGTCAGCGCTTGGGAGCACCTCTGTAGCGTCCTGGGGTAGCGCTTGGGCCGCCGACGATCGTTACGACGATTATTGTGATTGGGATGTAAAATAAGGATGGAATTCAATCGCTACGGAAGTGCATAGCCCTGAGCGCGGAGTGCCGTACACAGACCAATGAGGGGTAGTCCCTCTAATGCCGTTGGGTCTTCACTCGCCAGCGACTCAAAGAGACTAATACCCAGCGATTCCCATTTAAAGCTGCCGGCACAATCGAAGGGACTGTCAGATTGAAGGTAGCGAGCAATGGCAGAATCAGATAAGCGCCTTAGCGTCACCGTTGTTGTTACCACCTGACCATGGAGGAAGTGAGAGGTAGGACGCCAAAGCGCAAAGCCCGTGTAAAACGTGACTTGCTGCCCTGAACACAGCTGCAGTTGTGCCTGTGCTTTATCGAGGGTGCCGGGTTTGCCGAGCAATTGGCGAGCGCACGTCGCGACCTGATCACTGCCGATATACAACGTGTCAGGGTCACTGGCCTTTGCCACGGCTTGGGCCTTCTCCACTGACAGTCGATAGGCAAGTGCAGACCGGCTTTCACCGCGCCTCGGCAATTCTGGCACAGCTGGCGTCCGAGACTCGAATGGCAGCCGTAAACGTGAAAAAAGTTGCTTGCGATAGGGTGAGCTAGACGCCAGCACTAGGTTTTTAGGGAGTGGTTTGAGATTATGTGACATGAGTAGCAAAGCCTTTGAATTACCGAGATTTTTTTTTGACACGCACCGGGTGCGTCCGTATCATTCGCCGCCATGAAGCGTGCAGGTATACCACAGACGGTCGAGGTCCGAACTTTGGCGGCGAGGCAAGTGGTGATCGAGGGTGGATTAACCGAGGCCCGAATGCCCCGTCTCGCCGCGGCTATCGCCAGCGCAGACGCGCCTGCACAGGTCCGTGTCGATTGTAGTCGTGACGAGGAGGGACGGTACATTGCTGCTCTGAACGTGAGTATGCAAGTCGCTGTGACCTGCCAGCGGTGTTTGACATGTTTGACCATCGACTTGCAGGCTAACAGTCTGCTAGCCGCGGTGTGGACCGACGAACAGGCGCAGGCCTTACCGACGCGTTATGAACCATTAATTACGGAGGGTGAGTCGGACCTGTGGCAAATGGTGGAAGATGAGTTGCTACTGGCATTGCCAGCCTTTAGCTATCACGATGACAGTCAATGTGCTGTAAAGGCCGGTATGACTGCTTCCGATAAGGGTGTCACTAACGTAAACGAATCGTTAGGGCAGAGAAAAGAGAATCCATTCGGTGTGCTCGCTACACTGAAGGCAGGTGGAAATAGAGACTGAGGCGGCTCACAGTTCGCTTCGCGGCTTAAAATAGGAGCCCATTATGGCTGTACAAAAGAGCAAGAAAACGCGCTCTCGTCGAGGAATGCGTCGTTCGCACGACTCACTAGAGGGCCAAACACTCATGGTTGACCAAACTTCGGGTGAAAATCGTCGTCGCCACCACATGAGCGCCGATGGCTTTTACAAAGGACAAAAAGTTCTCAATCTCGCCGATGACGATTAAACCGCATGCTGGCTTTTAACCAAGGCGGTTCGCCATCGTGCGCAACGCCGCCACACGAGCCCTGCTGTAAGAATGAGTGATTAGAGGGCTTCATGACCAAAACCGCCTTTCTTTTTCCAGGTCAAGGCTCCCAATCGGTAGGTATGCTATCGGTCGCTCACGACGCTTGGCCCATTGTGATCGATACGTTCTCTGAGGCGTCTGAGGTACTCGGATTCGACCTGTGGCAAATGGCCAAAGAGGGCTCGGCAGAGACACAAGCGTTGACCGCTAATACCCAGCCGCTGGTGCTCACTGCCAGCGCCGCTTTATTTAGAGCTTACCGAGGTGCGGGTGGCACGATGCCAGCCGTGGTGGCTGGCCACAGTTTAGGGGAGTTTTCTGCGTTAGTGGCGGCCGATTGCTTGTCATTTACCGACGCAGTGTCGTTGGTGCGCCTGCGCGGCGAAGCGATGCAGGCGTCAGTTCCGACAGGCGTCGGGGCTATGGCAGCGATCATTGGCCTTGATGACGAATCTATCAATATTACCTGTGCGAGAGTCTCACGTGGCGATGACTACCAAGTGCTCGCTGTTAATTACAACTCACCAGGACAAGTAGTGATCGCTGGTCACACCGAGGCGGTAACCGAGGCGATGGACTTGCTTAAACAGGTTGGGGCAAAGCGAGCCCTGCCACTACCGGTCAGCGCCCCTTTTCACACACCGCTCATGGGCTACGCTGGAGAAGCGTTGGGCGAAGCACTATCAGATACTCAACTCAATGACCCCGTCATACCGGTTGTCAGCAATGTGACAACCACGTTGCACTACAGTGCTGCAGACATTAAAGCGTTACTGGTTCGGCAAGTCTCTGCTCCCGTTCAGTGGACCGGCTGCATTGCGACGATGGTGGCATGGGGTTGTGAGAATTTTGTTGAGTGTGGGCCCGGCAAGGTATTATCAGGTCTGTTGAAGCGTATTGACCGATCATTGCCCTGTTCGGTGATGGAAACCCCCGAGGACTTGGAGTTGGTGTTACGGACCGTGGCGAATGAGGGTATCTATGCGCAATAGTGAAAAAAGAGTGGCATTGGTGACCGGGGCTAGCCGAGGTATTGGTAAAGCCATTGCCCAGCAATTGGCTGATGACGGTTTTGTTGTCGTTGGTACCGCAACGTCAGTTGAAGGCGCGAATCGCATTGACAGCTGGTTATCACCATTGGGTGGTGCAGGTATGGCACTCAATGTCACTGACGCTGACAGTGTTGCTGCGCTTATGGCCGCGACAAACGAGCGCTTTGGGGCGCCAACCGTGTTAGTCAATAATGCGGGCATTACTCGCGACAACTTGCTCATGCGGATGAAAGATGACGAGTGGCACAGTGTTATCGATACCAATTTGAACGCCGTTTTCCGCGTCAGTAAAGCCTGCCTGCGTGGCATGACGAAAGCCCGTTTCGGTCGAATTATCAGTATTTCATCGGTGGTGGGTTCAATGGGTAACCCGGGACAGTCCAATTATGCCGCAACGAAAGCCGGCGTCGAAGGGTTCACCCGGGCGCTCGCGAAGGAGCTTGGCTCGCGTGCCATTACGGTCAACGCGGTCGCGCCCGGTTTTATCGATACGGATATGACCGCAGAGCTATCAGAACAACAGCGAGAATTGATGCTCGGACAAATACCACTGGCTCGCTTAGGGCAGGCAGAGGAGGTGGGCGCGACGGTGGCTTTTTTATGCAGCGATGCGGCCAGCTACATCACCGGTGAGACAATTCATGTTAACGGTGGAATGTACATGGGTTAATTTCCCAAATGTCAAGGGTTTCACTTTGATGAAATCAGAGTAAAATGTGTTCATTAATTGGGCAAGCGCCCGTACTACAACGTGGAGAAACAAACAGACAATGAGTAGCATTGAAGAGCGCGTTAGAAAAATCGTCGCAGAGCAGTTGGGTGTCAAGGATGACGAAGTCCGAAACGAAGCATCCTTTGTGGATGATCTCGGTGCAGACTCACTCGATACGGTGGAGCTGGTAATGGCCCTTGAAGAGGAATTCGAGACTGAAATTCCAGACGAAGAAGCCGAGAAAATCACTACCGTACAGCTAGCTATTAGTTATATTAACGAAAATCTCGCCTGACATTCTAGAGTCGGTAGTGAGCAGCCGTTCTACGTTGTAGAGCGGCTTTTTTGTGTTGGATTCGTCGGCCACCACGTAGGGGGGAGTACATGCAGGGCAAACGTGTCGTAGTCACAGGTCTCGGAATGGTGTCACCGGTGGGTCTAGACGTTGATACCAGCTGGAAAAACATCTGCAACGGCGTGAGTGGGGCGGCATCTATAGAATCTTTCGATACTGAGGCGTTTAGTACGCGCTTTAGTTGCTCGGTGAAAAATTTCTCGACCGATGGTTACATAGCACTGAAAGACGCAAAACGGATGGATCTCTTTGTTCAATTTGGCATGGTCGCCGGTATTCAAGCATTCCGAGACAGCGGATTAGAGATTAGCGACGTTAATAACAAGCGTGTGGGCTGTGCCATCGGTTCAGGGATAGGCGGTATAGGCTCGATTGAACGTAATACCCAGCTGGTCTCAGCTTCAGGACCACGAAAGATATCGCCGTTTTTCGTCCCAGGTGCCATTATCAACATGATCAGCGGTAATTTGTCAGTCATGTTCGATATGCGAGGCCCGAATCTGGCGATAGTGACTGCCTGCACCTCAGGCACGCATAACATTGGGTTGGGCGCACGATTAATTGCCAGCGGCGACGCCGATGCCATGCTGGTCGGTGGTGCTGAAATGGCAACAACGCAGGTCGGTCTTGGTGGGTTTGCGGCTGCGCGAGCGTTATCGAGACGAAATGATGACCCGACCGCAGCGTCTCGCCCGTGGGACGTGGATCGTGATGGATTTGTCCTGGGCGATGGTGCGGCGGTGCTGATGCTGGAATCGCTCGACAGCGCCACCGAGCGCGGCGCTGCCATTTATGCAGAAGTGAGCGGGTTTGGTATGAGTGGGGACGCGTATCACATGACCTCGCCCCCCGAGGATGGTCGGGGAGCTGCTACCGCGATGACAAATGCACTGGCAGATGCCCGTGTAAACCCTGCGGATGTGCACTACATCAACGCCCATGGAACGTCGACTCTCGCTGGTGATCTCGCCGAAACAATGGCGGTAAAATCAGTGTTTGGTTCAGCGGCCAAAGCGGTGGCGGTCAGCTCTACGAAATCAATGATTGGTCATTTGCTGGGTGCAGCCGGCGCGGTTGAGGCGGTGTTTTCCATTCTCGCCATCCGCGACGGGATTGCACCGCCCACTATCAATTTGCATAACCCCGACCAAGGCTGTGATCTCAACTACGTTGCAAATCGTGCCCAAGAGTTGCCTATTCATCATGCCCTGAGTAATTCTTTCGGCTTTGGTGGTACCAACGGATCGCTCCTCTTCAGCCAGTTGACGTAACCACCCTCATGGCCGAATGGTTTTGGATCGACGGCGACGAGAATGGTTACGTGCCTGCCGATGACCGAGGTCTGGCCTTCGCCGATGGTGTATTCGAAACCTTACGTATCGAGCATGGGCGCGTCTGCCTAGCCAACTATCACCAAGAACGGCTGGCACTGGGCTTGGCGTGTCTCCTGTTCCCAAACGCCGCTAAGACAGCAGCTCAAGCGCTAGAGGCGGTGAGTCGATGGGGTTTATCGCATCAAGGGCTTGGCGATGGTGCTTCATTGCGACTGACAGTAACTCGAGGCTCTGGCCCTCGAGGATATGCTCCCAACGTTAACACTCAGCCGCGTGTATTGGCCCGATTAACGACGGGCTTACCGGCCAATGCACCCCCCGCGAAGATGGGCGTTGCCGATATTAGCTGGCCTGAACAGCCCGCATTGAGCGGCCACAAGTTGTTAACCCGAACGGAACAAGTGCTGGCTGCGCATCAAGTGGCGGTGTCCGGGCACGATGACTTAATCATGACTAATCTCAACGGAGCCGTGGTGTCTGCCACAGCCGGAAATGTATTCTTTCGGCGGGAGGGCGCGTTGTTCACGCCCAATCTGAGTGCCCACGGCATTGCCGGCACGCGCCGACGCTACCTCATCGACGAGCTGGCGTCACGGCACGGTTTCACCGTGCACCAAGGCACTGTTGAGCAACAGTCGCTGGATGATTTTGATGAAGCGTTTATCTGTAACAGCCTGATTGGCATTCGGTCCATAGCCAGCATCCAACTGGCCAATCGGACAATAGCATTTACATCATTCGGTGCAGCTGAGACACTTCGGCAAGGGATTCATGGACTGGAATATAACCATGGTCGGCACTTATCTACCGAACAATCATAGGTAACGATGGCTATCCGATGACAACGATCAGTGGGCGGCGAATTTTCGGCCTTGCCTTAATTTGTAGCCTCCTATTGTCGGTGGGTTGCTGGCTTGGCTTTCGCTGGTGGGCAGCTCTGGTGGAGCAGACCATAGCCCCCAGTGAGCCAACATCCGTGCTGACGGTAGAGGCGGGACAGAGTTTAGGATCGATACTGCAAGCCCTCGCAGTTGACGGCAGTATCCGCTATCCGAAATTGGTGGGCTGGTGGGCTAAATGGGCCGATCTTGATCGCGGCATTCAAGTAGGTGAATACCCTATTGAGCCGAGTACCACGGTTAAACAGTTGCTGCAGATGTTTAATGACGGTCGCGTTATCCGCTATAAAGTAACATTACCAGAAGGGATTACCTTGGCGCAGGCACTTGATATTCTTCACGGTACGCCGCAGCTAGAACGCATTATTGAAGATAGCAAAGATCCAGTAGTGGCGGCCATTGTCGCGCCGAACGAATCACCTGAAGGTTGGTTTCTGCCTGAGACCTATCACTTTGTCAAAGGCAATACTGATGCGGATATCCTCCGGCGGGCCCACGAGCTCATGGACAACGCCCTCGACCGCACCTGGCAGCAGCGCGCCTCGGATTTGCCATTAGTCAATTCCTATGAGGCGCTTATCCTTGCCTCTATTGTCGAGCGCGAGACGTCGGTCCCAGCGGAGCGCCCCTTAATAGCGGGTGTATTCATACGGCGCTTACAAAAAGGTATGCGACTACAAACCGACCCTAGCGTCATTTACGGCCTTGGCGTCGATTTTGATGGTAACTTACGCCATCGTCATTTGCGGGATAAGGCGAATCGATGGAATACCTATCAAATTTCGGGGCTGCCCCCGACACCCATTGCGCTACCGGGTATCCAAGCGATAAAAGCCGTGGTTAACCCTCAGCAGGGGGATGCCCTGTACTTTGTCGGAAAGGGTGATGGCTATCACTCCTTTGCACCCACCCTTGAAGCACATCAGAGCAATGTTCGACGTTATCAGTTACAGCGTCGCAGTGATTATCGCTCGACGCCGGCTACCTAGTCCCATGAATAAGCGACGGCATAGGGTTGAGGCAGCCAGTCATCTGGCAAGTTCATCGTCTATCACTGGTGTTACCAAGAGACCCAGAGTTATGCGCGTCAACGGAAAGGGTCACGACCATGACTGAATCAGCGGGCACTGTTGATCGGCGCGGTCATTTACTGACGCTAGAAGGGGGTGAGGGTGTTGGTAAATCGACTAATCTTGCGTGTATTGAGGCGCTATTACGCGCTCATGGGCTTGATGTCTGCGTCACCAGGGAGCCGGGTGGTACCCCGATAGGTGAAGCTATACGTGGTTTGTTACTCGCTGAAGGACCGACGGCGCCGTCCGCTATGGCAGAGCTGCTGCTGATATTTGCTGCGCGAGCGCAACATATTCAAGACGTTATTGAGCCTGCCTTAGCGGCGGGTCGCTGGGTGCTTTGCGATCGCTTTACGGATGCCACCTACGCCTATCAAGGGTTTGCACGTGGATTGTCGTTGGACGCTATTGCGACGCTGGAGTTACTGGTACAAGGTCAGGTGCGCCCCAGCTTTAGCGTTTTGTTGGATTTACCTCCGAGCGTTGGACTGGAGCGCGCATCGCAGCGAGCGGCATTAGATCGATTTGAGGTTGAAGGTGAGCAGTTTTTTAATCGTGTTAGAGAAGGCTATTTGTCTAGGACTACACTTGAGCCCGATCGCTGGCTGGTGGTTGATGCGAGCCAGAGCCTCAAACAAGTACAAGACCAGTTGATAGAGGGTTTAACTCCCTGGATGCAAGCACATGTTGACCAATAAAGGGGGTGAATGGGCTGATCAGCCACTGCCATGGCACGCGGAGGCATTTCAAAAAATTCTTGCAACATACCGCCATCAGCGGCTCCCCCATGCATTAATGCTAATCGGTCCAGAGGGGAGTGGTAAGCAGGCATTTGCCGCCACATTGACTTCGGCGTTAGTGTGCAAACACACAGGCGAGGGGGCATGTGGGCATTGTAATAGCTGCGAGCTCATGCGAGCAGGTAATCACGGTGACGTTCGTTGGCTAGTCCCCGAAGCAGGAAAGCGAGCGATTGGCATTGAGCCTGTTCGTGAAGCTATCCGATTTATGCAGCAAACTGCCGGCTACGGCACCCATAAAATCCTCGCTATTTCACCTGCTGAGGCTATGACGGCTTCGGCCGCTAATGCGATATTGAAAACCCTTGAGGAACCTGCAGGTGATAGCTTCGTCTGCCTTGTGTGTCATCGCCCAGGGGATTTGCCTGCCACTATTCGCTCTCGCTGCCAATCACTATTGTTGCCTGCTCCGAGCGAAGATGAAGCCTTAGAATGGTTAACGGCGCAGGGTAATGATCGAGTTCAAGCACACCGTGCGCTTGAATTGACCAACGCTAAGGTGATATCCGCGCTAGCGCTCTTAGAAAGCGACTCACTCGAAGCGATAGGCAACATTCGCCTGACGATTGAGCAGGTGTTATTGGGTGAACTGGCGCCTGGCGCTGGGGTTTCAGTGCTATCTAAGCTTGACCTCGATTTCGTTCTCGATACGGTGCTTGCAGTATTGCAGGAGCGCTTAAAAGCGAGTGATAAGAGAAGCTTGCAACAGCAGCAAGGTCTATTTGAGCTTTGCGACGACGTAGCCCGATGGCGTGCTGCCATACGTTTGGGATTAAACCTTGCATACGAGGGATTACTGCTGCACGTGTTTATGCGCGCGGGTGCATTCCGACAAAAGGGCTAAAGTTCATATGCAAGCCCCTCACAGTTGTTGTAGTCTTGAGTTTTCACTGGGACGCAGCGTGTTATGAGCGAGGGCACTCGGCAGGGCATCTTGTCGTTAACCATCAAAGATAAAGCCGTCTTGTATGCAGCGTATATGCCTTTTTTACAGAACGGTGGTTTGTTCGTGCCCACAAATAAGCATTACAGTATTGGCGATGAAGTATTCATGCTGCTTACACTGATGGACGAACCGGAGAAAATCCCAATTGCTGGTCGGGTCGTATGGATGACCCCCGCCGGTGCACAAGGTAATCGGAAGGCGGGTATCGGCGTGCAGTTTTCCGAACAAGACGCCGCGGCGAATGCCAAAATAGAAAACCATTTGGGGGGGTCCCTCAACTCTGAACGGCAGACTCATACGTTGTAGCCAGCGCCTAGGAGCCGGGGAAACATATCGCTCCAGATCGGCCAGTGAGTAGCATGGGGATATGACGGCGCCTTATCACCTACACATCACTTTTCAAATAACCCATAAATTACTAATTAATATAGCTTTTTTCGTTCGCTTGCTAGGCCGACCAGCGTAGCAGCGTAGAAGAGGTTGATTGACGCGTTGAAACTCTCTGCGGGCTGTGAGAACATCCGCGCCCTTGGATTGCCGCGCGCTGGGTGTGGTCCAAGCGGTTGGGTATGCGGGAGTGGCGAAATTGGTAGACGCGCTGGATTTAGGTTCCAGTGCCGCAAGGCGTGAGAGTTCGAGTCTCTCCTTCCGCACCATTATGGTGGATAGCCCAAGGGTAGTGCTACGCCATTGCTCCCTTAGCTAGTGGATTTATTGTCAGGAGTGGACCATGCAAGTGTCTATAGAAACGACTTCAGGGTTGGAGCGTCGTCTCACTGTCGGGGTCCCCGCCGATAGAGTCGATGGCGCTGTTGATCAGCGTTTGCGTGAGGCCGCTCAGAATGTTCGCCTACCGGGGTTCCGCCCAGGCAAAGTGCCCATGCGCGTTATGAAGCAGCGGTTTGGTGCTGGCGTCCGCCAAGAGGTTTTGGGTGAGGTCATTAGCCAGTCGTTTCAAGAAGCCGTCCAGGCCGAAAACCTCCGTCCTGCGGGTCAACCCACTATTGAGCCAAAGAGTTTGGATGCAGGTAAAGATCTAGAATTCACGGCGATTTTCGAGATATTTCCAACCATCACTATCAATGAGGTCAGCGGATTCGAGGTTAACAAACCGACTGCTGACGTCACTGATGACGATATCAACGAAATTATTGGCATCTTTCGCAAGCAGCAAGGCTCTCTCGAGGTGATTGATCGTGCTGCCGAAGACGGTGACACCGTCGTTATCGATTTTATCGGCACCCGAGACGGCGAGGAATTTGATGGCGGAAGCGGCGAAGACCTAGACCTAGAACTGGGCTCCGGCCGCATGATACCGGGCTTTGAAGAAGGGGTGATTGGCATGTCGGCGGGTGATGAAAAAACCCTAGAGCTTACTTTCCCTGACGATTACCAGAAAGAAGAATTACAGGCTGCGCAGGTAAAATTCAAGATCACGGCTAAAGCGGTGAAGGCCACTGAGCTTGCCCCCCTTGATGATGCACTGTTCGAAAGTTACGGAGTAACCGGCGGAGGAGAGGCAGTATTTCGCGCTGAAGTGCAAAAAAATATGGAGCGTGAGCTGCGAAATGCGATTCAAAATCACGTCAAGCAACAGGTGATGGACGCCATTATTGCGGCACATGAAGACTTGGATATTCCATCGGCGTTGATCGGGCAGGAAATAGATACCCTGCGCAGTCAAATGTTTCAACAATTTGGTGGACAGCCCAATCAAGATATGGATTTAAAGAGTATTTTACCCGACGACATGTTTAAAGAGCAGGCGGGGCGCCGTATTAAATTGGGACTTCTATTATCTGAAATGATTACTCAGTTCGATTTGCAAGCAGATTCCGCTAAAGTAAAGGAAGCGATCGAAGATATTGCATCGACTTATCAAGAGCCTGAAGAAGTCATCAATTATTATTATTCTGAGAACGAGCAGCTAGCTCAGGTAGAGTCCCGCGTATTGGAAGATCAAGTGGTGGATAAGGTACTTGAAGGTGCGGTGATGACCGAGGTCGTCTGTAGCTATCAAGAGGCGCTGGCGGCGGCCAGACCCCAGCAAGGGCCACTGTAAAACACCAAATAATGAGGTTAAACAATGAGCTACGACCTATCCCCACCGGACGTAAAAAACTTGGGCCTTGTCCCCATGGTTATCGAGCAAACGGCTCGGGGCGAGCGTTCGTTCGATATTTACTCGCGCTTGCTGAAGGAGCGGGTGGTGTTCTTGGTTGGTCCAGTAGAAGATTACATGGCCAATCTTATTGTCGCTCAGCTGCTATTTCTAGAGTCGGAAAATCCCGATAAAGATATCCACCTGTATATCAATTCACCCGGTGGGTCGGTGACGGCGGGTTTGTCGATTTATGACACAATGCAGTTTATAAGGCCCGACGTCAGCACCATGTGCATCGGGCAGGCGGCGTCCATGGGAGCGTTTTTATTGGGCGGCGGTACTAAGGGCAAGCGGTTGATCCTTCCCAATGCCCGAACAATGATTCATCAGCCGTCAGGCGGTGCTCAGGGGCAGGCGACAGACATTGACATCCAAGCGCGTGAAATTCTTATTATTCGCGAACGCCTGAATCGGTTGATGGCCGAGCATACAGGTCAATCACTCGAGGTTATCGAGCGTGATACCGAGCGTGATCGTTTCATGGACGCCGAACAGAGCCTTGAGTATGGGCTGGTCGATGAGGTCGTGCAGGCGCGGATATCGGAAGAATCGACGTAAACGCGGCGAAAAATCGATACGGCCACTTGCATCGGTCGGCAAAACGTATCAAGGTTTGGGGTGTAGACGTTAATTTACTCGCCAGAAGCGTGGGGTTTTATGGCCAACGACAGTACAACGGGCGATAGCGAAAAGCTACTCTACTGCTCTTTTTGTGGAAAGAGTCAGAATGAAGTGCGAAAGCTTATTGCTGGTCCATCAGTATTTATTTGCGATGAGTGTGTTGACCTGTGTAACGACATCATTCGCGAAGAAGTACAGGAAAATGCCGCAGAATCATCGGCTGAAAAGCTTCCTATTCCTCACGAGATCAATGATATTCTTGATCAATATGTGATTGGTCAGCAGAAGGCTAAGCGAGTTCTGGCGGTCGCCGTATACAACCACTATAAGCGATTACGCTATGCGCCTCAGGCTAAGCCCGACGACGTAGAATTAGGCAAGTCAAATATCCTGTTGGTAGGCCCAACGGGTTCGGGTAAAACCTTGCTGGCAGAGACATTAGCGCGCTTACTGGATGTGCCTTTCACCGTCGCTGATGCCACCACACTCACCGAGGCGGGTTATGTGGGCGAGGACGTTGAGAACATTATTCAAAAATTACTCCAAAAGTGCGATTACGATGTTGAACGCGCCCAAATGGGCATCGTTTATATCGACGAGATCGACAAAATATCGCGTAAATCGGATAACCCTTCAATTACTCGAGATGTCTCTGGCGAGGGCGTGCAGCAGGCACTGCTCAAGTTAATAGAAGGTACCGTCGCTTCGGTACCCCCCCAAGGGGGCCGGAAGCACCCGCAGCAGGAATTTTTGCAAGTCGATACCAGCAATATTCTCTTCATTGTTGGTGGTGCGTTCGCGGGATTGGACAAGGTCATCCGCAATCGCTCTGAGAAAGGCGGTATAGGGTTCACAGCGGAAGTGAAAAGTAAAGATGTTTCCCGCAAGTTTGGTGAAGCGCTCACGGACCTTGAGCCCGAAGACTTGGTGCAATACGGGTTAATTCCCGAATTTGTTGGCCGGTTGCCCGTGATTGCCACTCTCGAAGAGCTTGATATTGACGCACTCGTACAAATCCTTACGGAGCCACGCAACGCCCTGACCAAGCAGTATGCAAAAATGTTTGAGATGGAAAATGTCGAGATTGATTTCCGGGAAGATGGCCTGCGGGCTATAGCCGAACGGGCGATGGAGAGAAAAACCGGTGCTCGAGGTCTGCGCTCGATTCTAGAGGGCGTATTGCTTGACAGCATGTATAGCATTCCCTCTGAAAACAACGTGGTCAAGCTGGTCATCGACGAAAGCGTGATCAGAGGTGACTCCGAGCCACTTATGGTTTATCAAAATCAGGAACACGCAGCCGCTAGCGGTGATGAATAGACCAGTGTTTCAGCGGTCAGCGATCCGCTTGCTGTCTTTTCAGTTCAGCAGACCACGACGTTATTTCCCACTTTCGGTCATCCTGTTATTGCAGAGTTCGCGTATCATCCCCATATATATGGGAGATTAAACGGAGAATGTTATGACCGATGTCGTTGCGACTGAATTACCGTTACTGCCCTTACGGGATGTTGTTGTGTATCCGCATATGGTTTTGCCGCTCTTTGTGGGCCGCGAGCGTTCAATAGAAGCCCTTGAACAGGCCATGGCGGGCGACAAACAGGTACTGCTTGTCGCTCAACGCAACGCTGCCGACGATAATCCCGGCGTCGATGACTTATACCAGCTGGGTACGGTCGCCAATATTTTGCAATTACTCAAGTTACCCGACGGGACTCTTAAGGTGTTGGTTGAGGGGGATTTTCGAGCTGCCATAGAATCGATGAATGATGACGGCGAACACACTATTGCCAGCGTGCGCGAAGTAGAAAGCGATGCGATCCCTGACAGTGATGTGCCTGAATTGATTCAAACGACCGTTGAGCAGTTTGAGAAGTATGTCAGCATGAGTAAAAAAGTACCGAGTGAGGTGCTGACGTCGTTGTCCGGTATTGAGGAGCCGGGCCGACTGGCGGATACCATTGCTGCCCATATGAGTGTTGACCTAGAGGAAAAGCAGCGCATCTTAGAGATCGCGTCAATTCGAGAGCGGCTTGACCATTTGCTCGGACTGATGGGCATAGAAATAGACTTGTTCAAAGTCGAAAAGCGCGTGCGCGGCCGTGTGAAAAAGCAGATGGAAAAAAGCCAGCGAGAGTATTATTTAAACGAGCAGATGAAGGCAATCCAAAAAGAGTTGGGCGACATGGATGATGCGCCCAATGAAGTGGACGAATTGCAGAGTCGAATTGAGAACGCCAAAATGTCTGCTGAAGCCTACGAAAAGGCTACCGCGGAGCTAACGAAGTTGAAAATGATGTCTCCGATGTCTGCGGAGGCTTCTGTCGTCCGGGGTTATATTGATTGGATTGTTAGCGTTCCTTGGGGCAAGCGAAGCAAGGTTAAGCATGATTTAAAGCGCGCAGCCCGTATTCTTGATGAGGATCATTTCGGCCTGGACGAAGTGAAAGATCGCATTCTTGAATATCTCGCAGTCCAAAAACGAGTCCGCAAAGTAAAAGGACCTGTCCTATGTCTGGTCGGGCCACCAGGCGTTGGCAAGACGTCTCTGGGCGAATCGATGGCTCGCTCGACAAATCGTAAATTTGTTCGTATGGCCCTCGGAGGCGTCCGTGACGAGGCGGAAATCCGTGGTCACCGGCGCACCTATATTGGCTCAATGCCCGGCAAATTGATTCAAAAAATGTCAAAGGCAGGGGTACGCAACCCTCTGTTTTTACTTGATGAAATTGACAAAATGGGAATGGACCACCGGGGAGATCCCGCTTCGGCAATGCTGGAGGTACTAGACCCAGAGCAAAATCATGCCTTTAACGACCACTACCTGGAAGTGGATTACGACTTGTCAGATGTAATGTTTGTGTGCACATCGAACACCATGAATATTCCCAGTCCGCTGCTTGATCGTATGGAAGTCATTCGAATTCCCGGTTATACCGAGGATGAAAAACTCAATATTGCCCAGCGTTATTTGATCCCCAAACAGATCAAACAAAATGGACTAAATAAGGACGAAATAGCGCTGACCGAGGATGCAGTTCTAGACGTTATTCGCTATTACACACGGGAGGCAGGAGTTCGTTCTCTGGAGAGGGAGATAGCAAAAGTTTGTCGTAAAATGGTCAAGCATTTTGCCGTTGGCGATATCCAAGGGAATACCGACGTCACCGCCGATATGTTGCCAGACCTATTGGGAGTTCGTAAATGTAATTTTGGCATTGCGGAGGAGGAAAATCAGGTTGGGCAAGTTACAGGCTTGGCGTGGACCTCAGTTGGGGGCGAATTACTCACCATAGAAACGGTAGCCATCGCGGGCAAAGGCAGGATAGTTAAAACCGGTTCACTGGGCGATGTTATGCAAGAATCTATTCAAGCTGCCATCACCGTGGTCCGGTCTAGATCGCAAAATTTAGGTGTCGCGGCTGCGTATCATGATACTCATGATTTGCATATTCACGTGCCGGAAGGGGCCACGCCAAAAGACGGCCCGAGTGCAGGGATCGCGATGTGTACGGCCCTCGTTAGTGTATGTACTGGCATTCCCATTCGTGCCGACGTCGCTATGACCGGTGAAATCACATTGAGGGGTGAGGTATTACCTATCGGTGGTCTCAAAGAGAAGCTTTTAGCCGCTCGTCGAGGCGGCATCAAAACAGTCATTATCCCAAAAGAAAATGAGCGCGATCTGAAGGAAGTGCCCGATAACATCAAGGCAAATCTAGAGATCAGGCCGGTTAAATGGATTGACGAAGTCCTAGCTATCGCATTAGAACGCATACCTGACCCTTTAAGTGACGAGGAATTCTTGGCGAATTCAACTAGTTTAACTGCAGCAGATGAAAACCCTGCTGATTCCCGCCCCCATGCACATTGAAAAGCGTTTAGAAGGTTGACCCAGCGGTCGCGATGGGTCTATTCTTAGAATGACAGTGTTTGTCGGCTGCGAGTGCTTTTAATTACAATTTAACGAAAAGAGGGTTACACGTGAATAAAAATGAATTGATTGATGCAATAGCCAATGAGGCAGACCTTTCTAAGGCTTCTGCCGGTCGTGCCCTTGACGCCGCTATCGGCGCCATTAGCGGCGCTCTAGCTAAAGGAGATACAGTCTCTTTGGTAGGGTTTGGTACGTTTTCTGTTAAGCACCGAGCCGCCCGTGAAGGCGTGAATCCGCGTGATCCACAGGGTCCAAAAATCCAGATCAAGGCGTCAAATGCGCCCAGCTTCAAAGCGGGCAAAGGCCTGAAGGGTGCTGTGAACAGTTGAAGCCCTTGTGTATCGCCCTAGGCGATGCGCTTAAGGTCATTATTTATCTAGGCGCTTTGACAGCGCCTTTTTTCTTTGGGTTGTTGACACTATGCTCCAGTCACTTAGAGATGGCGCGCAAAGCAAAGCCATCAAGGTCCTCGTTTTTTTTATCATTTTATCGTTCGCGGGTTTTGGGCTTGAGTCCCTGCTGCCAAGCGGCTCTGGTACGTCAGTTGCGGACGTTAACGGCGCGGAAATTTCCCCCCAGAGCCTACAACAGGCGATCAGTAATCAAAAACGCCAACTGACCCAAATCTTTGGTGAAGATCTTGATCCGACGCTGTTGGATGATGATCGGCTCCGCCCTCGTGCGCTAGAGTCCCTCATCGACCGCGAGCTGCTCATACAGGCTTCGCGCAATCTTGGACTCACCGCCACCGACCGGGCAATAGGAACCGTAATCGCTGACGTGGAGGCATTCAAAATAGACGGCCGGTTTAGCCCCGAGCAGTACAAGGTTGTTCTCGCAAATGCGGGCGTAACCCCCGAGCGATTTCGGCGCGCACAAGCTGATGAAATAGTGATCAGTCAGCTCGAAAGTGCCATCCTTAATAGCGACTTCACAACATCCACGGAGATGGCAGCCGCTGCTAACATCGTCACAGAGGAACGTGATGTGCGGTACCTGCTCGTTGAGCGCCGCGAAATTGAAGAGCAAGCGGCTATTTCTAGCGACGACGTCACAGCCTACTACAAGAGTAATCGCGAAGAATTTGTCACCGACGAACAGGTTATCGCTGAGTATATAGAGCTCACTGCTGAAGATTTTTTCACCGACGTTGATGCGGATGAGCTTGCCGAGCAATTTGAAGCGGTAAAGAACGAATATGAGGTGAGTGAGCAGGCGAGGGTCAGCCATATTCTTTTGGTGCAAGGCGATGGCGAAGCTGATTCCCAGTTAGCGTTGCGCATTAATGAGGTAGCCAGCCAACTAGAATTTGGCGCCGATTTTTCAGAATTAGCGCAACAATTATCCGATGATATCGGCTCAGCCTCGCTCGGTGGCGAGTTGGGCTTCACTGACGGAACTGCCTTTCCCGAGGCAATGGAAGCGGTTATCGCCGAGCTTGAGGTTGGAGAGATTTCTGCAGCCGTTGAAACAGATGCGGGTACGCATTTCATTCGGCTTGATGAGCGGATAGCGGCGGAGAGCGCTGATTTCAATGCCTTGCGCGCCGAACTTGAGGCGTCGATTCAACGCAGTAATGCTGAGCAAGAGCTACTGAGTGCGGTTGATGCGTTGCGCGACCTTAGTTTTAACTCGGTCGATTTAAAGGGGCCGGCTGAGGCGCTGGCTGTCGACGCGAAGCTGTCTGGCCCCATTAGTCCATCGCAGGGGGAGAGTATTTTTGCTTCGGCAGCAGTCCGTTCAACGTTATTTTCTGAAGAAATTTATGAGGCGGGCAACAACAGTGAAGTGTTGGAACTAGCGGAGAACCGATTTGTCGTTGTACGGGTAGATCAAAAAATTCCGTCGGTGCAGAAGCCGTTGAGCGACGTTGATGAATCGATTCGAAGGCGATTACAAGAAGAGGCAATTACAGCCCGCCTAAAGGTGTTGCTCGCCGATACTCAGGCTCGCATGCAGTCGGGTGATACTCTAGAAGCTATCGCAACAGCGCAAGGTTGGCAGTGGCGGGTAGAGCTAGATGCGCGGCGTTCGGGCAGCCTGTTGCCCCCTGAAATTGCAGAAGCAGCCTTTGCTATAAGGTTTACTGACGGGGTTGATCTTGTCCATGTGACCTTGCCTGGCGGGCAATTTGCTATTGTAGAACTGGCTGATGTGACTAGTGGCTCGACCGATAAATTATCGACGCCAGAGCGTGAGTCCATGGCTGAGCAGTTGGCGACAGTTAAGGGGCAGCTCAGCTTAGTAGAGTATCGTCGGGCATTGCGAAATAGCAGCGATATTGTGACTCGATGAGAGAGGCTTCCATGGGCAGAGCGCAAGCATATGGTACCGAATGAGTCACCCAAAGACAGTCCGTTAGAACAGCTGGCGGCGGCAGTGATTGGAGGCGGTGAGGCCAGTAACATCGGCTCTGTCACGGGAATGGCTATGCCTCCTATAGAGCAATGGAAGCCGGCTTTTTGTGGCGATCTCGACATGGAAATTCGTGCCGATGGCTCCTGGTGGCACGAGAGCACACCCATTAAGCGACTGGAGCTGGTGAAATTATTTGCCAGTATTCTCCGTCGGGAAAGCGATGGCTTTTACTATCTGATAACGCCTGTTGAAAAAGTTCGTATTCGAGTCTTGCTACATCCTTTGCTGGTTATCGATGCTGAGCCACTGCCGGGAACGTTGCCGGAGACACTGGTGCTGACATTGAATACTGGCGGGCAAATTCTACTGGATGGCAATCACCTGCTGGCGACGGAGCCGCGCGCTGCGGACGCCGCTTATGTCAATCTCAGTAGGGGCCTAACAGCGCTGTTTTCACGACCCGCTTGGTACAGATTGGTTGATCGATTGGATGATCAGGGCGCTTTGCACAGCGCAGGACTGCGGTTTCCACTCGCCTAGAGGATCCCCGCCTGCAGCCAGCATTTTTAATCTTTTGCCATCTATGGAATGTATCGCAGCGCTGGGGGCGATGGGTATGCAGGGTCTTTGCGTGGCATTAGCGGTAACACAGCTTACATATTCGGATAGTTGGGGCCACCAAATCCTTCCGGTGTCACCCAAGTGATGTTTTGCGATGGGTCTTTGATATCACAGGTTTTACAATGGACGCAATTTTGCGCGTTGATTTGAAAACGCTGCCCCGCCTCGTCCTCTACCACTTCATAAACACCGGCAGGGCAGTAACGTTGCGCAGGCTCATCATACAACGGCAGGTTGCGATCGATCGGTATTCTGGGGTCGATTAATGTTAAATGGCAAGGCTGGTCTTCTTCATGATTAGTGTTAGATAAAAATACCGATGAAAGTCTATCGAAGGTTAGCTTATTGTCGGGTTTTGGATAGTTGATCCGTGACGCTTGATCGGCTTGTTTTAGGCACGCATAGTCGGGTTTATCGTCATGTATCGTAAAGGGTAATCGGCCACCAAAGAGGTTTTGGTCAACCCACACCAATGCGGCGCCAAAAATATAGCCAAATTTATGCATAAAGCCCGAAAAGTTTCGGGTGGTGTACAACTCATCCCCCAGCCAGGAATTTTCAACGGCGGTAGCAAAGGTGCTGAGATCCTTGGTGGGTTGGTCTTCGGCTAGCGCACTCATCACTGATTCGGCTGCTAACATGCCACTTTTCATGGCTGTGTGATTGCCTTTTATCTTGACGCTGTTCAGCGTGCCTGCATCACAGCCAATCAACAATCCGCCTGGGAAATGCATAGTCGGCAGCGAGTTGTATCCACCTTTGGCCAATGCTCTCGCTCCGTAGGCAATCCTTGTTGCCCCCTCGAGGGTTGCGCTTGTTTTTGGATGGGTTTTCCAGCGTTGAAATTCTTCGAAGGGACTAACGTGGGGATTGGCATAATTGAGATCGGTGATCAGGCCAATGTACACCTCATGATTTTCAGCGTGGTACATAAATGCGCCCCCCGAGGATCCACTTTCAGCGAGCGGCCAGCCCAAGCCGTGAATGACCTTACCCTGTTCATGTTTTTCAGGGGCGATTTGCCAAATTTCTTTTATGCCAATGGCATAATGCTGGGGATTTTTGCCTTCGTCCAAATGAAATTGACTGATCAGCTGCTTTCCTAAATGGCCTCGACAGCCTTCCGCAAACAACGTGTATTTAGCATGTAATTCCATGCTGGGCACATGACTGTCTTTCGGCTCGCCATCGGCACCCACGCCCATTTCGCCCGTGGCAATCCCCTTGACCGATCCGTCCTCGTGAACCAACACTTCAGCCGCTGAAAAGCCGGGGTAAATGTCGACGCCTAACGCTTCAGCTTGCTCGGCGAGCCATCGACATACGTTAGCCATAGAAACAATGTAATTGCCTGTGTTGTGGGTAGGTTTGGGGATGGCAAAGTGCGGCAGTTTGATGGCTGACTGTGCGCTGGTATAGAAGAAAAAAGTATCTTCGGTGACCTCTACGTTGAGGGGCGCTCCGCGCTCTTGCCAGTCTGGAAATAGTTCCGAAAGGGCTTTTGGCTCAAGAACTGCACCGGAAAGAATGTGCGCACCGACCTCTGATCCTTTTTCAACCACGCAGACGGTGGTCTCCCGATTTTGCGCCTGTGCTAGCTGCATAATACGACAGGCGGCTGATAGACCTGCGGGGCCTGCGCCTACAATGACGACATCAAATTCCATTGTTTCGCGTTCCATCTTTTCCCCTCAGCTGCCTTCTAGTGGTTGAATATTCAGTGGGTCCTCTCGCCTTGGCTCAGAGGCAAACGAGTGACAGCCTGACTATGTTATCATTGGCGCGTTCGGTCAGTGGGCAATCTTCCAATTCCTCACAGGCCATGATCGGTGCAGAGACACGGTTTTGTCGCTGAATTCTACTTTTTTGCGCCCCCAGCTCTTGTATAGCGGCGCCCGTGACGGTAAAAAGGGCACCGTCAAACCGACAGTTTAACAAACTTGGTATGTCGACGGCGAACTATCGCGGTCAGATGTCCTAGCCGGCACAAGATGGAGAGGCTATGAAAGTATTGGTAGCAGTAAAGCGAGTCGTTGATTATAACGTTAAAGTCCGTGCCAAGACCGATGGCTCAGATGTAGAATTGAATAATGTCAAAATGGCGATCAATCCATTCTGTGAAATAGCAGTAGAGGAGGCGGTTCGGCTCAAAGAGGCTGGTACCGCTACGGAGATTGTTGTTGTTTCCGTGGGTGAGAAGGCCTGCCAAGAGCAAATTCGAACAGCGCTTGCACTCGGCGCCGATCGCGGTATTCACGTGGAAGTCGAAGGGCGGCCAGAACCCCTAGAAATTGCCAAGCTCCTCCAAGGGGTGGTGTCGAAAGAAGCGCCTCAGATCGTGATTTTAGGCAAGCAGTCAATTGATGGTGATAACAACCAAACCGGTCAAATGCTGGGCGCGTTATCGGGTATGCCTCAGGGAACATTTGCCTCGGAAATAAAGATTGATGGAGATACGCTGAATGTCACTCGGGAAGTGGATGGTGGCTTGCAAACGCTCGCGCTTTCACTGCCCGCTATTGTAACCACTGATTTACGCCTCAATGAGCCACGCTATGCCTCACTGCCAAACATTATGAAGGCGAAGAAGAAGCCTCTTGACGTGATGAGTCCGGCAGAGCTCGACGTTGAGGTTGCATCACACATTACTCAGCTCAGTGTTGCCCCGCCACCAGAGCGTGCGGCGGGTGTAAAGGTTGACGATGTTGCGCAATTAATTGACAAGCTGAGGAATGAAGCAAAGGTGATTTCATGAAAACACTCGTAGTAGCAGAACACGACAACATCAGCTTGAAACCTGCGACACTCAATGCCGTTGCTGCGGCGCAAGTGCTGGGCGGCGACATTGATATTTTAGTGGTAGGTGGGGGCTGTACTGGCGTGGCCGCGGCCGCAGCGGCGATTCCTGGCATCACTAAGGTCCTGTGTGCTGACAACGCAGCCTACAGCCATCAGCTAGCAGAAAACGTGGCCCTTCTCATCGCTGATATAGCGAGTAATTACGACAATATACTTGCACCGGCGACTACGGTGGGTAAGAACACCATGCCCCGTGTTGCGGCGCTGTTAGACGTCGCTCAAATCTCCGATATCATCAGCGTTGAAAGTGCTGATACCTTTACCCGGCCTATTTACGCGGGCAACGTTATTGCCACCATTCAATCCTCTGATGCAAAGAAGGTGATTACGGTCCGTACCACCGCCTTTGACGGCGTAGCAGAGGAGGGCGGAAGTGCCGCTATTGAACACGTTGATGCGGTTCATGATGCGGGCGTGTCTACTTTTATTGGCGAGGAAGTGGCCGTGTCGGATCGCCCTGAGTTGACCGCGGCATCCGTGGTTATCTCTGGCGGCCGAGGTATGCAAAATGGCGATAATTTTAAGCTGCTCGAAGGCATCGCAGATAAACTGGGGGCGGCTATCGGCGCCTCACGAGCGGCGGTCGACGCGGGATTCGTGCCCAATGACTACCAAGTCGGTCAGACGGGCAAGATTGTTGCCCCCGATCTCTACATTGCTGTGGGTATTTCAGGTGCGATTCAGCACCTTGCAGGCATGAAAGACTCAAAGGTGATTGTCGCCATTAATAAGGACGAAGATGCCCCAATCTTCCAAGTGGCTGACTACGGCCTCGTCGCTGATTTATTTGTGGCCTTGCCAGAGTTTGAGGCGGCTCTCTAGGCGCAGCAACTGACTCCCGTGCGGGGCTACCCAACTGTTGTGCTGAGATCTAGATCAACGTTGAGTTCGGCGAGCGCGGGAATAGCCTGTTGAAGTTCCCACACTGTCAGTGGGTGTGAGTCTTGCCACGCTTGTGTTAGGGATAACTGCAGACTATGCGAGTCGGCCTTGATAATGAAGTCGGGTAGCTCGTCGAGAATCTCGACGTATTTAAAGATGATCGCGATGCGTAGCAGCGCGATCATACGCTTCAACTTAGGATGGCTCGCTTTCGGCAAGTCGCTGAATAAACCGGCGGTCATTTTCCCCCGTTGTGCGCGAACCAGGGTTGCCATGATCACTTGTTCTCGCTGCGAAAATCCCGGCAAATCTGAGTTTTCCAATAGGTAAGCGGAGTGGCGGTTGTAGTGTTTTTTTGAAATAGTGAGGCCGATCTCATGGCACTGGCCGGCCCACTGTAACAGCGCTATTGCGTCGTCGGTAAGGTCCCACACCTGCGCAACTTGCTCGGCCAGCCAGCGGACCCTATTACCCACGATGATGGCGTTAGTTTGGTCCGCGCAATAGCGAGCAAGCAGAGCACCAACGGTACGCTCACGTACATCCTCATGGCATAGGCGGCCAACCAGATCATAGAGTACGCCTTCTCGAAGAGCCCCGTTTGCTATGCGCATATGATCAATAGCTAGCCCATCAAAAACAGCCTGAGTGATTGCTAGGCCAGAAACAATAACCTGCCGACGAGAGTCATTGAGGCCGGGCAAGGCTATGTCATCCATGGTGTCAAACCGAAGGAGTGCCTGGCGTAATTTTTCAAGGGACCGCCTATCTATTCCCTGACTCGCCCAGCCCGCGGCCACGATCAGTTTTTCAATGGCTTGTAAGGTACCCGATGAACCCACGGCTTCCGCCCAATGGTGCGCACAAAACTGTTGTTTGATGTGGGAAATCTCTAGCAGCGCTCGGTCATACGCGCCTTGATAGCTTTTTTTACTGAGTACACCGGTTGAGAAATGATCAGTGGCATAACTCACACAGCCAATCTGCACGCTTTCAAGCCGTAGGGGTTCTAATCGTTGACCGAGGATGATTTCCGTGCTGCCACCACCAATATCGATGACGAGGCGATTATTCTTATCATCAGCCAGTGTATGGGCAACACCTAGGTATACCAGGCGCGCCTCTTCTCGGCCGTAAACAACATCAATAGGCGCGTTGAGAATGCGCTCGGCGGCGTCAGTAAACACTCGACGATTTTTCGCCTGTCGTAAAGCGTTAGTACCGACTACACGCAGGCGTCTAGGTTCCATATCACTCAGCAGGTTGGCAAACCGTGAAAGGCATGCAAGACCCCGCTCAATCGCGTCCTCACTCAGTTTACCCTGATTGAGCCCGGCTCCCAGACTAACTTTTTCGCCGATTGTTTCAATCGGTGTTAATTCGCCGTGCACAAGACGAGCGATGATTAAGTGAAACGAATGACTGCCAAGGTCGATGGCGGCCAGCAATGATCCCTCAGGCGTAGGATCTTCAATGGGTCGAGTAGATGCTGGCGGCGCTGATGGCTGGGGCACAGTGAGATCCTTACTGCCGGTAGCAACAGCTTAAGGCATACCCGTGTTCGCTGCATTTATTCGTAGAAATAATCGATGTTGCATCGACAGGCAGCATGCTATGGAGTTTAAGGGTCACCGCTGAGGAGCCTCGGAAGTCGGTTGGGAAGGCGAGTTAGAAGTTCATAGCCAATCGTTTGGGCATGGCTGGCAACACGGTCAACACTGAGCTGATCTCCCCACAGTTGGACAGGCGAACCAACAGTCACCGAGTCATGGTCGGTGACATCGACTGTAATCATATCCATTGATACCCGTCCCACCAGAGGACAGATTACGCCGTTGATGAGGACAGGGGTGCCATCATTTGCTGTGCGTGGATAGCCATCGCCATAGCCTACGGCTACAGTAGCAATAACACTGTCTCGCTGCGCCTTCCAGCGACCACCATAGCCAACCACATCACCTGTCGGTATGTGGCGCAGAGCCATAACCTGCGAGGTGAGAGTCATCACCGGATGAAGCCTTGCCGGTGTAGCCTTGGGGACGGAGCTTCCGCCGTAGAGCATGTAACCCAAGCGATGCCAGTCGCAGTCAGTAGACAGTCGTTGGCTGAAACCCGCAGAATTTAACAGGCTCTTTGGTAATTCTAGTGCGTCTACGAGTGCCTGCCAGGTTTTAACTTGCCCCTGAGTTAACGGATCTGCTGCATCCTCCCCATTGCCGAGATGAGAAATAATCGTCGGCGCAACGATACCGATACGAGCCAAGCGTGTCAGTAACGACGCCACAGCGTTGGGAGCAACCCCCAAGCGGTGCATGCCGGTATCCACTTTGAGCCAAATATTGTTACGTAACTTTTCTTGCCGTGGTCGATCTAAGGACTCGAGTGATGTCAGCTGCTCTTCACTGTGTAAAACGGCCCAACTGTCAGTCGCTATGATGGTCTCCCAATCTTCAAGATCGAAAGGCCCTTCTAGAACCAGAACGGGGCGGTCTAGGGCTAGGGCATGTAATGCCTTGGCCTCCTCGCAAAAAGCGGTGGCGAAAGCATCTACAAATGGTGCGAGAGTCGTTGCACAGACGGCTAGACCGTGACCATAGGCATCAGCTTTGACTGCCGCCATGATTTTTTTACCCTCCGCGCGCTGTCGCGCGAGACGCGCATTGTTTCTCAGTGCCTGAAGATCAATCGTTATTTGTGTCGGGCGTGGCATGTTCAGGACCTAGTAGTGAAAACGATGTTGATCAAACAATGCTTGTGCCTTGCTCCAAACAGGCCCAGGGCGACCATCACCGACTACGTGCCCGTCCACTGTGATAACGGGGGCTATTTCCTTTGTGGAACTGGTTAGCCACACTTCGTCTGCGGCCAATAAGTGTTCGCGGGAAAGGCGAGCCTCAGAGAGCGGCCAATTTGTCTCACCCCGAATCATATCGACTAACATATTGCGCGTAATGCCGGCCAACTTTTGCTGATCGAGAATGGGGGTGGCAATGACCCCGTTGTTGACCGTAAAGACATTGCACGCGGCGGCTTCAGTTAATTCATCGTCATCATTAAACAGCAAAATTTCATCGGCTCCATTATCTACGCCCTCCATCATGTGCAGTACGTTACCGAGCAAAGCAATCGATTTAATATGGCAGCGTTTCCAACGTTGATCTTTTCCTGTTGTCACATGGAAACAGGGGCTTGCATTGGGATCGCCTGCTAGTGGAGCTTCGATAGCAAAGGTGTAGGCAAACACGGTGGGCGTCACGTCGTCAGGAAAACGGTGTGCGCGTTTTTCAACAACGCCCCGAGTTACCTGTAAATAAATCGCTAGATCACCAGCGCCATTTTGTTGAATCAGATCTTTCAGTATGTGCTGCCAATCGGTATCACAATGAGGGTTAGCGATGCCGATGGCCGTTAAACCCTCCCTGAGTCGATCCATGTGTCGACTAAAGCCGACGAATCGACCGTTATAGCTCGGTATCACTTCATAAATACCGTCGCCGAATAGAAAACCCCGATCCATTGGGGATATCCGTGCCGCATCAAGGGGCATAAGGTCGCCGTTAAGGAAGGCGATTGTTTGTCCGTTTGTCATTGCATAGATACTCGTTGGGTCGATGTTTGTGCGCAAAGTTCTTGTATTGTTTCAACAATGAGGGGGCCGGCCGTTGCGTCTAGGCCATCCTCCGTTGGCGTGGTCTGGTGGGTAACACCATCGACAGCGCCCACTTCAATCAGTCGTTCGAGCAGTGGTGTTGGATCGAACTGGCTCAAAACAGTCATATCATTTATGTACTCAGACATAGCGATGAGTCCGTAAGCCCCCCAATTCGACACATCCGCAACGATGAGCTCGTCGCAGCTCGATGTGGCCGGTTTAATATTCAGCGTCGTTAAGATATCGCCTGCTTTTGCCATCCCTATTTCATTACCCCCGTCACCAATGGCGACCACCGGGCAGCTAGCCAATTGTATGTAGGGCTCGGCGGGGCGGCACAACTCGGTAATATCGACACCCCGAATGTTGTAATAGCGTCCATCCGCGGCGGCGCCCGGTCTTTCGATAACAATGATCAACACCGGGGCAATTCCCTCCAGCAAGCGCTCAGCTGCCTCCCGGGCCTCTCGGACATCGAAGGTATTGAGCGTTAGCCCCCGAGCCATACCGCCCAATGCAGCAATGAGCGGCTCACCCGCCAGTAGCCAGGGTCGCAACCCCAGACGCTCACAGTGTTCGTAGAGTGCTAAAGCGCCAGCGGGGCCATCGGTCTCAAAGGTATCCGCGACAGGAAAGCCGGTGCAAATCAATACGTCACCTGACGGATGCGCTAGGAGTTTTGCCGCCCTGTAGAGATAACCGGGCTCAAGGGCTTCCCTGACACGCGCCATACCTCGGGGGTTTCTTGCGACCAAACAGGCTTCTAGCTTTACGCTCAGCGCCCTTTGCATGTCGGTTTGTTGGCTCAGCATCAACTACCTCGTTCAGCCAGTCGTAATTCCTGCTCGTAATTACTCGCAAGCCACAGTATACGGTCTCCCTCAGTCGGGTCTACCGCTTTGAATTGGACTGTAGTTCCGACGGCGGCGCGACACAGCCGGTCGCAGTCTACCGACAGGACCGCACCAATTTTAGGATAGCCCCCCATGGTTTGACGATCCGCTAACAGCACAATGGGCTGTCCATCAGGCGGTATCTGGATAGCGCCAAAACAGGTGGCTTCTGACCAGAGCTGGCTTATCCCGGTACTATGAGCGTTGCCCGACAGCCGTATGCCCATGCGATCGCGCTTAGCAGTTATCAAATAATGGTTATTCTGAAATTGCGCAGAGAATTCAGGGGTCATTTCAGGGGCTTGAAAGCCGGGCAAATAACGCAAGCAGATTGTCTTACTACCTCGCTGATTCGGCGAGTAGCGGTAGTGCTTAGGGTTAGCCATGGGCCTCCCGCATGGGATGCTGTCACCCACGCTCAGGGCGCTGCCAATACCATCGCGAAGGACGGTGCTGCGACTGCCAAGAACACTGGGATTCGCAATGCCACCGGCTACTGACAGATAACTGTAGAGACCCTTCTGGGCGCTACTGATCGAAATATTTGCACCTCTAGGAGCCGTCAACGTGCTATTCATGGGCTGTGGATGACCGTCAAATTCAATACTCACGGGCGCTCCAGTGACCGCTATAGTTGCATCGTAAATCAAGCGACAGTGCAAGCCCGACATAGCAATTTCGATTGCGGCTGCATTTGCAGGATTACTCACCAGTCGTTGCCCCAGACGGTAGGCAAAGCCATCCATAGCGCCGCCTTGGGTCACGCCATACTGGAGTTGACCGAAGCGCCCCCCATCTTGAATGCTGGCGAGTAATCCCACGCCAAGAATCTCGAGACGATTGTATGAACTGTTGGTCAAAGTGAGCCTTGCTTGCCGGGGGTTGAGTAGTCGCCAACGCAGTGCTTGGCTAGATCTGATGGTCTATTTACCGCCATTAGAGGTCGCCCCCCTGGCGCTGAAATTCGTCAATATCAATGGCTTCAAATTTGACCCACTGGCCCACTGAGATAAGTGTCGGCGGGGTGTGCTGTGGATCAAATAGCGGAGTCAGGCAGCGGCCGATAATATGCCACCCACCCGGCGAAGCTTGCGGATACACAGCAGTCTGCCGATCGGCAATGCCTACGCTGCCGGCAGGCACTTGGCGTCTTGGGGTCGACAAGCGCTCAATGGCTATGCGAGGGTCAACGTCACCCAGGTAGCTGAATCCCGGAGCAAAACCATTGGCATAGGCAAAGTAGGTACGCTGACTATGAAGGTCTACGACCTCCTCAACGGTGAGTTGCTTTCGATCAGCAAGCTCGGCGAGGTCTGCTGCCACCGCGGGATGGTATAAGGTGGGGAGCGTAACAACGGGTAGCTTAGTAGTGGCAATAACGGACTCCTGACCGGCTTCGCTCTTCAATTGACCAACAAGCGGCGAGAGCAACCCTAAGGCCTCACTGCGAGGCATGACGCTGAAATCGATGAACACAGTGAGCGTCGTGTAGCCAACGACAGCGTCTATCCATGCGTCTGCTAGAAGATCTCGGCATAGCTGCTTTATGGAAATCAATCGTTGAGTCCCTGCAGGGGAGGGCTGCTCATCGAGCACCCACCGTAAGCCGCACTCACCGGCAATGCCCCAGGTCATGATTGGGCTGTGGTTTGGCTTGATAGCGCGCGGCGAATACCGCGCAAAAGGGCCACCGCGCCAGGCGTGTCACCATGGACGCACAACGTATCGGGTTGCAGAGATAGTTTTTTGCCCCGGATACTTTGTAGCTGGCCGTTAGCGATAGACAGCGCTTGCTTTATCGCTCGCTCGCCGTCAAGTACCGCGCCGGTATTACCTCGGGATACCAAATGACCTGCACTGGTGTAAGCGCGGTCAGCAAAGGCCTCAAATCTCAAACTCAGACCATAAAAAATCCCTAATTCCACCACCTTCTTGTCCTTGGGCGTTGCCAGCACGACTAAATCGACAGCGCGGTGCCAAGTAGCGACAGCGCGCATGACATCTGCCAGCAATTCACGGTCGTTCATCATGTCGTTATAGAGGGCGCCGTGGGGCTTTACATAGCGTACGCGAGCGCCTTCAGTTTGCGCCATGCCGTCGAGGGCTGCCATTTGGTAATGCAGTAAATCGACCAGTGCATCACCACGAATCGCCATTGAGCGTCGGCCAAAACCTGATAAATCCGGATACGCGACGTGCGCACCGATCTCAACCTTGTGTTTCTTTGCCAACGATACAGTGCGCCGAATTACCGAAGGATCTCCTGCATGATAGCCACAGGCAATGTTCGCCGAGTCAATCAAAGGCATGACATCGGCGTCGCACCCCAACTGCCAGGCCCCGTAGCTTTCACCGAGATCGCAGTTGATAGTTAATGATCTTGAAATCTGTGTGTGTTTTGCCATAACTAATCCAGCGAAAGCTCCTTATTGGTTTTATCCGTAATCAACATACAGCCGGGACTGTGCGTGAAAGCGAGGGGTAATTTTGCCTGCTCCAGGGCTACTTGAGGGGTGACCCCGCAAGCCCAGAATACAGGAACTTCTCCCTTGTTGACGGTAACACGATCGCCAAAGTCGGGGGTGTCCACATTAGCAATCCCTATCGCTTGAGGATCACCAAAGTGTATAGGTGCGCCGTGCACCGAGGGAAAGTGCGAACTGATTTGAATAGCTTCAATGGCATCCGCGGGCGACATTGGCCGCATACTGACGACCATCGTAGCAGCGAACGGTCCTGCGCTATGACAGCGCAGTGACGTCCGATACATGGGCACATTAACATCCTCAGAGAGGTGTCGTATCTCCAGCCCAGCGTTCAATAACGCTTCTTCAAAGGAGAAAGAGCAGCCCAACGCGAAGGCCACATGGTCATCTTGCCAGGCATCCATGAGATTATCCGGCTCATTGACAGCGTGGCCCAGTTCCCAGCGCCGGTAGCGCGGTAAGTCCCTACGCACATCAATATCCGCGCCTAGACTTGGCAAGCTTGGATCTCCCGGTGCTAGACTGTGGGCTAACAGCGGACAGGGTTTCGGATTTTGCTCACAAAAAGATTGGAAGTCGGCGGCGAATTGGGCGGGGACTACCACGAGATTACACTGGACATAGCCCGGAGCCATGCCACTGGTATTGCTGCTAATGTCACCTTGTCTAATCCGTTGCCGGAGATGGTGTGGAAGCTGTTGCTCAGTCGTTGGTTTCATTTTCCATCCATATCTAGTCAGCGAAGCGCTGTTGCTTTAACGTAGGCACCGCTGCGACATTATTGATACACGGAGTATGACATGCCTCATCTTTCAGTGACTGCTCGAGAAACCCCGGCCAAACCAGCTTATATTATGGCCAACTCCGGCGATGTCATCACCTACGGTGAGCTCGATGCCCGCAGTAATCAGATTGCGCAGTTATTCCGTTTGTGCGGTTTGAAAAAGGGTGACCACATCGCCATTATGTTAGTGAATTGCCCCGAATTTCTCCAAATAGTCTCCGCGGCCATGCGTACAGGCCTCATTTTTACCCCGATTAGCACCCATTTAAAAGGTGATGAGACGGCCTATATTCTCAAAAACAGCGGTGCCAAACTGTTAGTTGCTTCTGCTTCACTCGCCGATACGGCTGCTACCCTGGCCAATAAATCTCTCGACGTACAGCGATTCTACATGGTCGGTGGTATTCGCGAAGGCTTCGAATCATGGGAAGAAGCCATAGACAGCATGCCCGCTGACGCTGTGGGCGATCAGACTATGGGTGTGCCCATGCTTTATTCATCGGGCACCACGGGGCAACCCAAAGGTGTTTTTGTTCCCCCCAGAACAGAGCAGTTCGATGCCCCGGGGGACCTAACTCGATTATTGGCGCCGGCCTTTGGTTTTGGGTCAGAAACCATCTATTTATCGCCAGCGCCGCTCTACCACGCAGCACCGCTCCACTACAATTTGATGGTGCTCGAGACGGGCGGTACGTCTATCGTCATGGAAAAATTTGACCCTGAACGAGCGTTAGCACTCATTGAACAACATCAGGTAACCCACAGCCAATGGGTGCCCATTATGTTTGTACGCATGCTTAAATTGGCGGCATCTGTTCGAGCACAATACGAACTCAGTTCGATGCAAGTCGCCATCCACGCTGCAGCGCCGTGCCCCATCGACGTCAAGGAACAAATGATTGAGTGGTGGGGCCCCGTCATGGTCGAATATTACTCATCAAGTGAGGCGGCTGGATTCACCATCATTGACTCTGCCACATGGCTTACCCATAAGGGATCGGTAGGTAAACCACTATTTGGCGTGCCCCATATTGTCGACGACGCAGGCGTTGAATTGGCTCCTGGCGAAATCGGAACGGTGTATTTTTCGGATCTACAGAACAAGTTTGAGTACTACGATGAGCCGGGAAAAACAGCCGAAGCGTACAACGACAAGGGCTGGTCCACCTGTGGCGACATGGGGTACCTCGACGAAGAGGGGTTTTTGTATCTTACCGACCGCAAGAATTTTACCATCATCACCGGTGGGGTTAACGTCTATCCCGCAGAAATAGAAAATCTGCTAATTGGCCATGATAAAGTAGCGGATGTGGCGGTGTTTGGTGTGCCGGATGACGAGTTTGGTGAGGTCGTTCAAGCGGTTGTGCAGCCCGCGAACTGGGTCGATGCGAGCGATGAAACGGCCTTTGAGCTATTGGCTTGGCTACGGGAGCGTCTTTCGTCCATTAAAGTGCCAAAGAACCTCGATTTTAATGAGCAATTGCCGCGAATGGATAATGGCAAGCTCTATAAGCGCCATTTAATGGAGGCTTATAGAAACCGGGGATCCTGAGCGATTCGTGCGCCTCGTTGTGTATCGTTACTGTTGGAAAAAAACGAGCCTGCGCGGGCAAAGGGTGTCGTCACTCCAATGGCTGGGGTAAGCTGCAGGCATTCACTAGCCCATAAGAGGTAGGGTAATGGGTAGAAGCAACAAACGGCTAAAGTCCCTTGAGCACGCGATGGCAGCGGCTCAAAGCTACGACCAATGGCGCACATTAGCCACTGAGCACGATGATCTATCCGGCATGTCTGAATGGCGAGACGTTGAGCAGACAGATCTCTACGATTATGCCCAAATACGACTGCGCCTTGATCGCTTGAAATCCCTGAGAGCGCGCAATGACTACCAAGGATTACTCTTTGCGCTCAATGAGGGTATCCACGGCAATATGGGTGGCATGGGTAAAAGCGTTCTATACCGTATGGCAAAATTCGGCACCAAGCGACTCATCGAGGATTACATTGCCGAGATCGATAGCTCGCTTCGGGTCATTGCCGAACTCGACGACGACATTATTTCTGCACAAAAAAAATTGGAGTTTTTTTACCGTTGTAACGTGTGCTTTGGGCGTTCGGCCCTGATGCTGAGCGGGGGCGGCATGTTGGGTTTCCTTCACCTTGGGGTCATCAATGTGCTCGTGGAGCAACAGTTGTTACCTCGCGTTATATCTGGCTCGAGCGCGGGTGCACTGGTCGCAGGGGTACTGGCCTGTCACTCTGACAAAGAGTTGGGGCACTTCCGTGATCCGGTCATGATGCGCGCCGAGGCTGCGGAAGACGTCGGTTTTTTTCGACGACTTATCCTCGGATCAGGTCCGCGCTTGAGTCTCGAGGATCTCGAACAACTGATTGAGCGTTTTGTGCCCAATATGACCTTTGAAGAGGCCTACGCCAAAACCAGTCGGCAGGTCAGCATAACGGTGGCGCCCTCGGAGCCTCATCAGCGCTCACGATTGCTCAATGCCGTCACTTCACCCAATGTGTATATTCGTGCCGCGGTAAGAGCGTCTTGCGCGGTTCCTGGCGTATTTCCGCCAGTTATGCTGATGGCAAAGAATGTCCGCGGGGAACCTCAGCCCTATCTTCCCGGACGACGCTGGGTTGACGGTTCGGTGGCGGACGAGTTACCCGCTAAACGACTATCAAGGCTGTTCAGCACTAACCATTACATCGTGAGCATGGTCAATCCGATTGCCACGGCTTTCCTACCGAATGAGGAAGAAAAGAGTGTGGTGAAACGTTCTATGAGCGGTTTGACCTTAGGCGTAGGTCGGGAAATGCTCAATTTCTATCGTGGCATTGCGCAAAAACGGGGTGCTAACTGGCCTCGCTTTAACATGGCCCTGCACGGTTTGCATGCCCTAGTGGATCAAGAGTACACCGGGGACATCAACATTGTTCCCAGTTTCCGCCTCGCCAATCCACTGCGACTGTTATCTCATCTTGATGAATCTGAGTTGCTGGCAATTGTTCAGCATGGTGAGCAGGCATGTTTTAGCAAGATCGAGGCCATCCGAAGCTGCACGATGATCTCTAGAACATTGGAGGATATTCTCTATCGCTTTGAATCCGGTGCCATGAAACCTGACTCTCCAAAGATCAATCGGCCACGCTCATCGCGACGCCGATCGCCACCGACCAACCCACAGTTGGGGACTATTAACAAAGGAGGCACCGATAAACGCCAAGCTCAAAAGGCGAGCAAGCGGGCTAAAACCAGCCGTCCAGCGACTGTATTGACCCACTAACGGCGCTGGGATGGCGCTAGAGGCCAGCCAAATTCAATTCTCGCATCACTATCGCGATACCCCTGATCGTGGCAGCACGAATGCTAGCGCCCCTTAATGGCGTTAACGCCCATGTTAACGAGGGGCTCTACTAGATCTCCTTGGCTGGCCGCATCGGCGTTAGAAGCGTTACCGTCTAGAGCACGCTTTTTAACCCCTTGAACAATGGCCGCTAAACGAAAGAAACAAAACGCCAGGTAGAAATCCCAATTGTCGATCGCCTCGCGGCCGGTATGCGCACAGTAGGTAGCAATATAATCGCTATCACTGGGAATGCCGAGCGACTCTCGATCCAACCCAGCCATGCCATTAATGCCCGCACCTCTGGGTAGCTGCCAGGCCATTATTTGATACGCCAGATCAGCAATGGGATGTCCTAAAGTGGAGAGTTCCCAATCGAGAACAGCAATGATTTTAGGCTCTGTGGGATGCCACATCAGGTTATCTAGCCGATAGTCGCCATGCACTAGCCCTATATGCCCGTCATCATCTGGTATGTGCTCGGGCAGCCATTCAATGAGCCGCTCCATGGCAAATAAGGTTTCAGTCTCAGAGGCGCGGTACTGCTTGGTCCAGCGGCCCACCTGCCGCTCGAAGTAGTTACCGGGTTTGCCATAGTCGGCAAGCCCTACCGTGTTGATATCGACCGAGTGAAGCGCCGCCAACACCCGATTCATTTCCTCATAGCAGGCTAGCCGTTCCTCTCGACTGAGTTCCTCCAAAGCTGGATCCCAAAAGACTCGTCCGTCGAGGTACTCCATGACGTAAAACATGGAGCCAATGACACTGTCGTCTTCGCATAACGCGATGGTGGCGGGAACGGGGACATTGCTAGACTGCAGCGCTGAAATCACTCGGTATTCTCGGTCTACCATGTGGGCCGATGCCAGTAATTGTCCGGGAGGTTTACGGCGTAAAACGTACTGATTTTCACCTGCTGTCAATTTGAACGTTGGGTTAGATTGCCCTCCGGCGAATTTTTCGGCGCTCAGAGAACCCTCAAAGGCCGGTACGTGCTGTCTTAACCAGCCGTCAAGGGTAGTGAGATCGAGGGTTTGGGCGCTCAAAACATACCTCCTGATATCTATTCAGTGCCTATAAAATACTCTTACAAGCGTTTAAATAAAGAAAAAGCTGTAATCGATGGTAGAACATTTGAACCTTGAGTATGCTGTGGTTATGCTCTGCTCCGCAAGTTTTAGACATGAGTTTGTTCCACCACTGGGAGAACCGATGAGCATCATCGAACATTACAAAGCAGCACGTGAGCTGACACTCCAAGACGGCACGATGTTTGAGCTTGGCAAACAGCGTATCGATGGGCAAGAGCTGCTGGCGTTTGTGAATGCACCCAGTTCGCTGCGGGATATGTGGTTACTGGCTACGAGCCACGGTGACGCTGATTATTTGGTGTATAACGATGAGCGACTAAGCTATCGTCAGGCGGCTGTACAGGTAGCCGGGTTTGCCCACTGGCTGGTTGAGCAAGGCATTGAGCCGGGGGATCGCGTCGCCATCGCCATGCGTAATTATCCCGAGTGGATGCTTGCTCATTGGGCGATAAATGCGGTCGGTGCAGTGGTAGTCGGGCTGAATGCCTGGTGGGTAGGGGAGGAAATGGCCTACGCCCTAAAGGACTCTCAACCTAAGTTGCTGATTGCCGATGATCGTCGACTGCTCACCTTTGCTGGGATCGCGGCAGATTTTCCTCATATGCGGGTTATCGCGGTACGGGAAGACAGCCCGGCGGTCACTGCCACTCAGTGGGGAGATTGCGTCGCTGGTGGTGCCGCCATGCCCGAAGTAACAATAGATCCAGATAGTGAGGCCTTAGTATTTTATACATCGGGAACGACGGGTCGGCCGAAGGGCGCACAACTGACCCATCGAAGCTGCGTTGCCAATATTATGAATGTTGCGGCAATGGGTCGAATTTATGCGAGCACGCAGGCAAAAATCAAGGGTGCTGAGCTCTCCGAAGCCGTCGCTTCACCCGCACCACTGGCCTTAATTGCCACACCTCTTTTTCATGTCACTGCAAATAACTGCATCCTGCAAGCAGGCAGCGTAGCCGGGGGTAAGTTTGTTCTTATGTATAAATGGGACCCCATTGAAGCCATGCGATTAATTCAGGCCGAGCAACTGACCACCTTGAGTGCAGTTCCCATGATGAGTAGAGAATTACTGATGCACCCCAATCGCGAAGACTATGACTTGAGCACACTGACTGCTATGGGTGGTGGTGGAGCAGCTATGCAGCCTGATCTAGTCAGCAAGGTGGCGGCCGAAACCAAGCGCGCAAAGCCTACCCAAGGATATGGCATGACCGAAGTCAGTGGCATTATCACTTACATCGCCGGCGACCTGTTCCTGGCGCGCCCAGAAAGTGCCGGTCCGTTGGTACCCACATTGGAGGGGTGTGCTCGGGATAAAGAGGGACGCTCTCTGCCGGCCGGTGAGATTGGTGAAATTTGTGTTCGCGGTAGCCCGGTCATTAAAGGCTATTTGAATAGACCTGAGGCCACCGCAGAAACGATTGTTGATGGCTGGTTGAAAACAGGCGATTTAGGTTATTTTGACGAGGATGGCTTTATCTACCTAGTGGATCGAGCTAAAGATATGATTTTACGCGGAGGAGAAAATATTTACGGCGCCGAGGTAGAGAACGGTATTTTTGATCATCCGGCAGTGCTTGAATGTATCGCTTTTGCGGTGCCCGATGAACGATTAGGTGAGGAGGTGGGTGCTGCTATACACCTAAAGGAAGGTGCCATGCTTGACGCGGCCGGAATGCGAGAGCATCTCGCTGCGAAGATGGCTGCCTTTAAAATCCCTCGCTACATGTGGTTCCTAGCGGAGCCCCTACCACGTAATGCCAACGGCAAATTTTTAAAGCGAGAGCTGAAGGACATTCTCGATCCTGCCAATGCCGACTGAGCTAATGTTGGCTGAACGCGATCGAAACCCGCTAACGACTGCGCAAGCTGGCCAAGTGATGACCCGTGTAATCGATGATTGTGAACGGGCAGGTCGTTTATTGGGAACGGCGCTGCCGGTCATTCCAGTAAAATTCAATCTTTCAGGAACAGCTGCGGGTATGTTTTGTGCTCGCGGCAAGCAATTGTGGTTACGCTTCAACCCTTGGTTGTTTGCTCAGGATTTTGACATTCATCTAAACGATACCGTCACTCACGAAGTCGCCCACTACGGCATACATTGCGCGTTTCCAACTCGACGGCGGATAAAACCCCATGGTGCCGAGTGGCGAGGGCTGATGAGAGCATTGGGTGCAAATCCTCAAGCGACATTTAGCTCAGACATGACGGGCCTTCGGGTACGACGGCAGCGCCGATTTAGCTATACTTGCGACTGTCAACAGCACGAGGTATCGGCGACGCGCCACTACCGGATTCTCCGCCAACGGGCGGTGTATTGCTGCCGTTTTTGTCATGCTGAACTGTGCCAAAGCGCCAGTAGCTAATCGAACTGTCATCCCCGCCGCCCCAGCGCGGGGTTAACACTTGGCGATAATGCGTTGAACAGGTAATCTCACCGCACGTTAACCTCTAAACGGAGACTTTAATGCTTGCTCGACAATTTACCGAAGAACAGCACATGTTCCGCCAAGCCTATCGCCGATTCGTCACCGAAGAGATCGTGCCCCATATGGAAGGTTGGCGAGCGGCCGGTATCGTTGATCGCAAGCTTTTCAAGAGAGCGGGCGATCAAGGCTTCCTTATGGTCTGGCCAGAAGAATGCTACGGTGGCATGGATGACTATGACATTCGTTGGGAACAAATCATTATTGAAGAGCTCGCTTACGCTCGGGCATCCGACTGGTTTGGCTCGTTACATAGTCGCATTGTTGGACCGTATATTACGCGGTTTGGTAATAAAGAGCAGCAAGATCGCTACATGCCCAGGGCGGTCTCTGGTGACCTCATTTTAGCCATTGCAATGACCGAGCCCGACGCGGGAAGTAATCTCGCTGGAATGAGAACCACCGCGGTCGATGCCGGCGATCACTGGCTATTGAATGGCCAAAAAACCTATATATCCAATGGCATCAACTGCGACTTAGTCATTGTGGCGGCGAAGACCGACCCAGACAACAATCCCCATGCTATGACTTTATTTTTGGTGGAACCTGGATTTGAGGGTTTTGCCCGGGGTCGAAATCTCAAAAAATTAGGATTGAAGGCCCAGGATACAGCGGAATTATTTTTTAACGATACCAAGGTACCCAAGGCCAACGTGTTGGGAGAGGTCCACCAGGGATTTTATTACTTGATGGAAGGGCTAGCCGAAGAGCGATTACTGGGTGCGATGGGCTATTTAGCCGCCGCGCAGCTGTCATGGGATCTCACCGCTGATTTTGTTAACGAGCGGCAAGTGTTTGGCAAATCGCTCGCACAATTACAAAACACGCAGTTCACACTAGCCGACCTTCGAACCGAATTAGATATTGCTCAAAGCTTTGTCGACCAGTGCGCGATCGCCTTTAATGCTGGAACCCTCACGGCGGCTGATGCGGCGAAGGCCAAGCTCAAAACATCGGAGCTTCAACAACAGGTGGCAGATAAAGGCCTCCAACTCCATGGCGGTGCCGGCTTTATGGATGAGTATGCGATCAGCCGTCAGTGTGCCGATGCCAAGATCGCTACGATTTATGCAGGTAGTTCCGAAATTATGAAAATGATTATTGGCAGAGATTGTCTTGGCACTGACTATAAACCTTTCAATACCCGTAACTTTTAACCACTTAACCTGATCTTGGCGAACAAGCCTATGCTCTTGGAATACAACGATGATTGATTTTGAAACGGTATTAATTGAACGCGTTGGGGCGGTTGCCACAGTCACGATGAATCGGCCTGAGAGCATGAACGCCTTCAATAGTGTCTTGAGACGAGAGCTGCTCGTGGCGGCTCGGGAGCTGAATCTTGACACGAGTATTCATGTGGTGGTGCTGACAGGCGCAGGTCGAGCTTTTGGCGCCGGAGCCGATCTGGCGGAAGAGCAGGGCGAGGGCATGGGCCTAGGCCCTGAAGTCGAAGATCAGCTTGAGTACGAGTACAAACCTGGCGTGCTGGCGATTGCGGAATCCAGCAAGGTATGGATTGCCGCTGTCAACGGACCTTGCGCAGGGATTAGCTACTCCTATGCTATGGCCTGCGATATGGTCGTTATGGCTGACTCCGCTTTTCTGTATCAGCCCTTCGCAGCCATTGGTTTAATTCCCGATGGCGGCAGCACGTGGTTGCTGTCGCGTTTAGTGGGTCCGAGAAAGGCCTTTGAGCTGATGATTTGTGGAGAGAAAGTGACTGCAGAGAAGGCTGTAGCATTAGGATTAGCCAATCACTGCTTTGATGACGATGGATTTAAAGAACAAGCCGCGCAGTTCGCGCAAACGATTGCCAGCAAATCACCTCTTGCCTTGCGCTACACGAAAGAAGCACTGCGGATCTCGGGGAATAGCCATTTGGGAGATGCCATATCAGCCGAGGCAAAATTACAAAAACTGTGCATTGATAGCGATGATTGCAAGGGAGCGATCAACGCGTTTCTTGCCAAAAAAACCTACGTTTGGCAGGGGCACTAACTCCAATGCGCCAGAGTAACAGAGGGATAAAAGCCTGTATTTTCTTCGCACTGAATCTCGTGTTTTCTGACTTTGGGTGGGCGGATTCTAAGCAGTTGTTGTGGGGAGATACCCACTTACATACAACCTTTTCCTCAGATGCTTTTGTCAATAATAATCTCGCGTCAACACCCAATGATGCCTATCGTTTTGCCAAGGGAGAGCCAGTGCTGCATCCCTACAACGGGGTTCGCGTCCAGCTGGAGCGACCCCTCGATTTTTTAGTGGTCTCTGATCACGCTGAATTCATGGGGGTTATGCGCAATACGTATTTTCATGGTGCCGACGCCGCTGACATTGGTTGGATTGATCGCTTAAAAGCGCGGGTAGCCACATTTGTATTGCGCGATGCTATCGATGACGGGCAGGGTCGTAAACTGTTTTTAGATGTGTTGCCCACACCTTTTGATGATCCCATCGATGCGGCGAAGGTCTGGGAGATTGATCTTAGCTGGGTTCCAGAGCAACCTAGGGTAGAAGCCGACGCTTGGCGACAGATCACCGAGGCCGCTGATCAGCATAACCAACCGGGCGACTTCAGCGCAATTATTGGCTGGGAGTACAGCAGTATTCCTGGGGGTGGCAACTTACATCGGGTGGTGATGACCGATATCGATGCCACGGCCGCGCAAACCTTCATCCCTTTTGGTCTGGATCAAAGTATCTACCCTGAAGATCTTTGGGCCTGGTTAGACAAGACACGAAAAAATACGGGGGGTGATTTTATTGCTATACCCCACAACTCCAATATCTCGAAAGGAGCCATGTTTTCAGATCGAACCTTACGCGGCGAACCCATGACCGCGGCATTAGCGGAAATACGGCAGTATTGGGAACCCATTGTCGAAATCACTCAAATAAAAGGTGATTCGGAAACCCATTCACTGTTTAGCCCAGAAGATGCTTTTGCTGACTTTGAAAATTATCCGTTCTACATACAACGAGGGAGCACGACGTACCAACCCCGCAGAGGCGACTTTATTCGACCTGCGCTACGCCGAGGCCTTGAACTCGGTGCTCGGCTAGGCAGTAATCCTTTCCAATTTGGCGTGATCGGATCCACCGATGCGCACAGTGCGCTGTCTTCGGCTGATGAGGATAACTTCTTGGGCAAAATGGCGACTGATTCAATACCGGCCAACAAAAACCGTCGTTTGGGTGATAGTGCCAAAAGCACGTTCGGTTGGGCCATGGGGGCGTCTGGTCGAGCCGCCATTTGGGCGGAGGAAAATTCCAGAGCCGCCATTCTAGCCGCCATGCGCCGACGAGAGGTCTATGCGACAACCGGCCCTCGAATCGGAGTGAGGGTATACGCAGGGTGGAATGTGACATCGGCTGATCTGGAGGACTCAGGGTTCCCATCAAATGTGCTGACGCGAGCGGTGCCTATGGGTGGCGAACTACCTGATAATCCAGGCGAGGAGGCACCGACACTGTTAATTGAAGCCACTGCAGACCCTTTGTCAGGTCATCTCGATCGAATCCAAGTGGTCAAAGGCTGGCTTGACGCTACCGGCAACAGTGTCGAGCAGGTGTTTAATGTTGCATGGGCGGGAAATAATCGATTACTCGACGACGGGTCATTGACAGCGATAGCCAGTACGGTCGATCTCCGTACCGGCGGTATTGATAATAGTCCCGGCGCGGCGCACCTTAGTGTGGCGTGGACTGACCCATGGTTTGACCCGTTAGAATCGGCTTTTTATTATGTCCGGGTCCTGCAAATTCCAACCGCGCGACACTCGCTTTACGACAAAATCGCTCTGGGAGGAGAGGTTGAGACTTCCCGTCCCGATACCCTACAAGAACGGGCCTACACCTCTGCCATTTGGTACACCGCCCCCTAGGTGGCAATAGCTACCCGTAAAGCCTGCTGCACAATACGCGCATGGCTGATGGCATGCTTGCTTTGTTCGATCCGCTGCTCAAGGTCATCGATTTCTGTTTGCCGTATGCCTGGGTTGACGGTACTTAAATAAAGCAATCTCTCGCGTTCAGCACCTAAATTTTCCACCAGTGTTTTCACTGCCGTTTCTTTTAACCTTGTCAGCTCAATTTCAGCGAGGCGCTCTGCCTCGGTTATCTGCTTTTCTAATAACGGTGTTATTTGGCGAATAACGTTTGCTGAAGTGGTCGGCGCCACCGGTTCTAGCAGTCGATTAAGTGCCTCATGGCCGATCGCCTGAGCGGCGTTGGTAGCGTCGGGCAAAATAACAAAGCGTAGCGGTGACATGGGCAGAAAACGACCTATCTCTAAGGCTTTGGGGGCCAAGCAATCAATGCCAACGAGCGCCTCTAGAATCACCGAGCCGGGCTTTATTTTTGAATGTTTAAAGGTGCCGAGCGCTGCATTGCCAAGCTCACTACTCGTCACGACATTCATTGCCTCGCGCATGAGTGGGTGTTCCCAAGTGAGGAAGTGCACGTCATCTCTTGCCAAGGCGGTTTCCCGATCGAATGTGACCGTAATGCCATCCTCATCAAGTCCGGGTAGCTGGCCAGTAATGAGCATCTCTGACGGCTTAAGTACATAACAAGTATCGGAGTAGTAGTCTTGTGTGACGCCAATGCGATCAAATAACAACGTCGCAAAGCCATCAATTTTCTCCGGCTGCTCCTCTTCTCTGAGTTCAGCAATCACCTGAGCTCCCATCAATGGATCATGGGAGTTAAGTTCTAAGAGCCGGTCTCGGCCCTGCTGCATCTCCCATTCGAGGTTCTCCCGCATGGCTGCTGTCGCATCAAGGAGTGACTGATGACTTTCCTTGGGTGATTTAAGCGCGGCCTGTAGTTGGGTGAAAAACGCGTCGTACACGGCATGTCCAATAGCACAGGGGTGGGTGAACGCCGCTAAACCGAAGTGGTGCCAGGAATAAAGCACCTCTTGCGCGGTGTCCGCCAAATACGGCACATGGACATGGACGTCCTTTGTTTGACCAATTCGGTCAAGTCTACCAATGCGCTGCTCAAGGAGGTCGGGATTCTCAGGCAGGTCAAAACAAATAAGATGATGCGCAAATTGAAAGTTGCGACCCTCACTACCAATTTCGGAACAAATGAGCGCCTGCGCGCCACCTATCTCATCTGCAAAATAGGCCGCCGCACGATCACGTTCGACCAAGCTCAGCCCCTCGTGAAAGGCAGCGCAGCGGACGCCGGCATGCATGTGCAAGTGATGCTCAAGCGCCAGCGCTGTGTCCGCATGGGCGCAAATGACTAATACCTTCGCCGGCCGTAGCGCGCGCAAGGTTTCTTCAAGCCAAGTGACTCGCGGGTCCTGGCGTAACCAGTTAACCTCAGAATAATGCTGTTCGGGGCATAGCTCGTGACCACAGTCAGCGTACAGGTTAGGGCAGCTGAGCGGGTATGCGCTCAGGAGTCGATCCGGAAACCCCGGCACTGAACTTCGGGTATTACGAAACAGCACGCGGCCAGTGCCGTAGCGATCAAGTAATTGCCGAACTTGGTTGTCAACAGGGTCGCTTGTATTGATGCCACGTGGGAGGCCATCGGGTACTTCCCCTGATTGGAGTTGTTCAATCAGTCTATTCCAATTGCCATAATGCCGTTGGTCCTCTAGAAATCCGTCAAGCGTATTAAATCGGTTGGGATCTAGCAATCGTAGTCGTTCAAAATGCCCCTCGACACCAGCCTGTTCGGGGGTAGCAGTGAGCAGTAATAGGCCTTTTGTACTGGCCGATAGCGCCTCAACAAATCCGTATAAAGCGCCTTCTTCACCCGGGCCTCGGTGCAGGTGATGCGCTTCATCCACCACCACCATGTCCCAATCGGCTTCCAGGGCCATCGCCCGGGCGGAGCTCCCGGCAAACAAGGAGTAGGGCGCCAAGACCAACTGCTCGGTCTCAAAAGGCGCGTCATCGTGACCCTCTTCAAGGCGGGCGTGGTCGTACAGTGAAAAATGCAGATTAAATCGGCGTAACATCTCGACTAACCACTGATGAATCAGTGCATCAGGCACCATGATCAGCACCCGATGGGCGCGCCCGGTGAGTAACTGCTGCGACAAAATTAAGCCTGCTTCAATGGTTTTGCCTAACCCCACCTCGTCGGCGAGTAAAACCCTCGGAGCGAAGCGCCGACCCACCTCTGCAGCAATATACAGTTGATGAGAGAGCAATGAGGTCCGAGCGCCCAACAGCCCTTTAACAGTGCTGCCGGTGGCACCCGCTTGATGTATTAACGTGGCATAGCGCAGACGAAAGTCGATTAATTTATCGAACTGATTATTCAATAAGCGATCCATCGGTGCACTGAGTTGAATGTGTGCATCCAGCTCAAGCTCAGACACCACCAGAGGTTGATCGTCGCCCTGAACAATATAGGCCAGGACGCCGTCGACATCCTGCACATCAATAACGGTGTATTCGCCACCATCACTCCGTCGAAGTGGATCACCCACTTTCAAGGAAAGTCGTGTCAGCGGTGCGCGATTCACGGCATAAGTGCGGTCTTCACCGACCGCTGGAAAATGGAGCGTCAAGCGTCGATCGTCCAATTCAACGATAATGCCAAGGCCTAGGGTGACATCCGCATGGCTGACCCAGCGCTGCCCTAATACGAATTCACTCACAGGGTATCAAAGAACAGTGCATGACTATTGCGTTGAGTGATGCTTAGGAGCAGTTCCACATCAACACCTTTCAGTTCAGCGACCTTCTCTGCAATGAAGGGTAAATAAACCGGCGAGTTGACGCGCCCCCGGTAGGGTACCGGGGTTAAGTAAGGCGAATCAGTTTCCAGAACGATTTGTTCGATGGGGGTGGCACGAACAACCGCTCGAACATTTTCAGCGCGATTAAAGGTGGTAATGCCGTTAAAGCCTAAATAGAAACCTTCACTGAGACAGTATTCAGCCAGAGGCAAGCCGCTGGTAAAGCTATGAATGACGCCTTTTTTAGCCAACCCTTGCGCCGCATTGGCGAGGATGGCGCGGGTATCCTCGTCGGCATCTCGGGTATGAATCACTACCGGCAGGTCGAGTGACTGCGCAATGGCCAGCTGCTGCTCAAAAGCCCCCGCTTGAGCTCGCCGGTCGGCATGGTGGTAGTGATAATCGAGACCTATTTCCCCAATGGCGACAATGCGGGGGTGTTGCGCCCCGAGACGGACCGCCTCAGCCACATCCTCGCACCAAGCGTCAGCTTCATGAGGATGAATGCCCTGAGTTCCCCAAATGTCATCAGCACGGTCAGTCAATTGACGAACCACTGCTAAATTATCTGGCGACACTGCAATGGTCACGAAACGCTCCACCCCCACGTCTCGGGCTTGTTGGAGCACCGACTCTAGGTCCTCCTCAGCAAGATAATCGAGGTGGCAATGAGTTTCGATAATGGCTGTATTAAATTGGGGAATGGGTCTTGGATTTTTTTTAGACATACCGCAGCTAACCTGACATAGGCAGGCATTATTACACGCTTACCTACGCAACCCTAGCGTCGGAGAGTGATTTACTGTATCCGAATTATCTTGCAGATAGCCTTGTATTTTGCGAGAGTAGAGGGGTGATCGATGCAATTCTGAGCAGTAATGGCCCGTGGGGCGAGGCCCTTCCCGCTCTCGGCGACTCGACCCGGTTGTCGCTCCTAAAAAGGAACTAGTGACGATGAGAGTAGAGCACCCGCAAAAAAATCGTGTTACCACGAGTGCGCAGGCCGCGGTGATCCCGCTGATGCTTGCACTGGTGTTGGCTGTCATGCCAATGCACAGCAGTCACGTGGAGGCCGCGAAACCCGACAATGCTGGCAATGCTGGGGGTAACAGTGGCGGCGCGAATGATTCAGCCAGTTCGACGGTCACTGACATACAACGGTTTCTTTATCAAACAACGTGGGGACCGAACAGTGACCTGTTAGCAAATATGACGGCTGCAAGCGGCAAATTAGATAACAGCGCCAAAGAAGCATTCCTGCAAGCGCAATTCAGTGTTAATACCAGTACCTTTCCTTATCCAGAGACGGCCTATGCGCCTGGAGAATTCAGCTCCTTCAGACCGGTACAGCGACGGTTTTTTTACAACGCAGTGCATGAATCTGACCAATTACGCCAGCGGGTCGCGTTTTTTCTGAGCCAGCTGTGGGTCGTCTCAGAGACAGAACTGCGACACCGCGAACGCATGCAGCCCTACGTCGAAACCCTACATGATCTCGCCTTCGACAACTATCGACGAATCATGGAGGTGATCACCCTGCATCCCTCGATGGGCGCGTATCTCAACATGGTAGGTAGCCGCGCAGACAATAATCGAATACCTAACGAAAACTTTTCTCGGGAGCTCCTTCAGCTGTTCACCATTGGTCCGGTAATGCTCAAACTTGATGGTAGTATCAAGACAGACAAGCGCTCAGGGCTCGATATTCCAAGCTATAACGAGGACGACGTTATGGGATTGGCTCGGGCGTTGTCGGGTTGGACCTACCCGACTAGAGAAGGCGCTAATAATCGCTGTCGTAACCCCTCGGTTTTCCATCTTGGCCCCATGATACCCTCGCGCTGTAGCGACAGACACGACGCGACAGAAAAGCGGCTGTTTAGTGGTGACCTCATTATCCCTGCGGATTTAGCCGCAGACGAGGAAGTCAATCGCGTTCTGGATTATCTATTCGAACACCCTAATATGGGACCGTTTCTTGCGCAGCGATTAATCCATCATTTTGTCAGCAGTAATCCCAGTGAGAAGTACATAAAGGCCGTTGCCAGCGCGTTCAACAACAACGGAAGTGGGGTGAGGGGCGACATGCATGCGGTGCTAAAAAAGCTGTTCATGCATGCTGAGGCAAGCTCTGCCCCCGAAGCGATGATGGCCGGCCATCTGCGGGAACCCGTGCTATTTATGACCGCTAGCTTGCGTGCATTTGATGCCCAGCTCAATCCGGAGAGCACTTCAAATGAGTTAAGAAACTACGCTCGCGCTATGGAGCAAGATCCTTGGCGAGCACCCTCCGTGTTCAACTATTTTCATTTAGCACACGGTACCTTCCATGGTGATCACGGTGGCAATCATGCCGATGGCCCTGAGTTTGCCATTCATACGCTGACGGGGAGCTTGAACCGAGCAAATTTTATCGATGAATTAACCCGCGATAGCTTGGGGGGGGTATCCGTCAAACTTGGCGCGTTGCACTTACTAGAGCCCGAAGCGCTCGTTGACGAGCTATCAAATCGCTTACTTCAATCCCCCTTGAGCGACAGTGACCGCGCAACAGTGTTGGCGGCTATCAGCAGTGAGTCAGGTAAGCGGCGAGCACGAATGGCCATCTACCTCATTAGCAATACTCGTGCGTGGATTCAAAATCAATGATTGTCAGGGAGTCTCCATGTCTTTCTTAAAACGCTATAACCGACGAACATTACTCAAACACACTGTCTCGGCAGCGACGGCGGCACTCGTCGCGCCCATCGGCGGCTTGACTGCCATGGCAACTGGCGGCACTTCCCAGCGCGCGCTAGTGTGTGTCTTCATGTCAGGGGGCGGGGACAGTAACAATATCGTTGTGCCGCTCAATGGCAAAACGCGCAATGACTATGAGGCAGAGCGTGGTGTGTTCGGACTGGCAAGTACGGAGGCATTGCCTTTTGCCGAAGGTGTTAACAACGCCTATGGAGAGAGCACCGAGTGGGGTCTGCACCCCGGCTTAACGGGTTTAGCGAATGCCGCAGCTAGAGACGAGCTAGCAGTTATCGCCAACATGGGAACGCTGGTGCGACCTACGGTTAAAGCTGATTACCTCCGTGACCCGGCGTTCTTTCGGCCCGAACGACTCTTCTCGCATTCAGATCAGGTGGCTCAAATGCACAGTGGGATGCCTCAAATGGCATCCGCGAGTGGTTGGATGGGGCGCTTGGTTGACCATTTAACGCGTCCATCAGATGCGTTGCTTCCTATGGGCATATCACTATCGGGCAATGCCCTCATTCTGACCGGGGATACGTCCGCTCCCGCATCGCTACAGGCAAATTATAACTTGACGCCCCGCGCTATTTCAGGCGCCGAGCGAGAGGCCCGAACAGATGCGTTCAAGTGGCTGCTGGGCAACAATAATAATATGCTCCAGGCGAGGGCTAACAGCGCCATGCTCGACGCATTAACATTGGGAGAGCAACTTGCTGTGGCAAGAACATCGGGACCCTCTAGCAGCGTACCGTTCCCTAATACCGCTATTGGCAGACAGCTGCGCGACGTTGCTGAACTGATTCGCCTACAGCGTTATAATTACTTGCCCAGCCAACCACAGGTATTTTTTGTTAACCATGGCGGCTTTGATAATCACTCTAATCAAGGCCCGATCTTGGCCACACGACTGTCCCAGCTTGATGGCGCGTTAACCGCGTTTTCTGCAGAGATGGCCGCCATAGAGAAGACTCGCGATGTCACCACCTTCACGCTGTCCGATTTTGGACGGACCTTCGAAGTCAACTCCAATGCGGGAACTGATCATGCATGGGGGTATCACGGGCTGGTCGTGGGCGGCGCTGTTATGCCAGGACTACACGGTCACTTTCCACTACTACAAAAGAACGGCGATGACTCCACCGATCGGCGAGGTCGGTGGATTCCAACGACCGCCTTGGATGAGGTCGGCGCGCACTTAGCCGGCTGGATGGGGCTTTCAGAAAGTCATTTACCAGACATATTTCCCAATATGGGCCGTTTTGAGCATAACCTCGCCTTCCTCTCCAGCTGAGTCAAGAGACGGCGGGGTAGCCGTGCTCGACCGACCCCTTCGGCGCCGAGAACGGTCCGTGACAGCTGGGCAACAGGGGCGTCCTGCTCACCCGCGGTGGACGGTTCTAATTCGCATATTACGCACGGTATCGAGTATTTCGTTCCACAGCCATTGGTGAATCGCGGAACGTCGCGTTCGCTCGTGCGCGACGAGGGTGTAATCGACGCTTTGCGCGTCTTCCGTAGGTAGCGGGAGCGCGACAACGTCCCGGGTCGCGCCTTCATTACGAGCCAGATAGGCAGGGCAAATAAGCGTGTAGTCAGTCTCTCGTAAAACTTCCAGCGCGGTCAGTAAATGCGATGTTTCAAGCATCCCCACTCGCTCACCCATGGCAGGCAATTCGGGCAGCTGTGGGGATTCCATTCGGTCTGATACATACAAGTTTATCGAGGGAAAATATGACAGATTATCTCGGGTAATTACTTGGCCAATCAGTGGATGGTCGCGCCGAACAAAAATGCCAAGGGGTGAATTTCCCAATGATTGATATCGATATTCTTTTGGGTAGTCGCGTCGACTGAGTTGAATAGCAAAATCGAGATCCCCCGTGGCCAGCTGGTGCAGCTGGTTTTCAACCCGGGTAATGGTTTTCAACCGCAGTTTTGGAGCCAACTGCTGCAGTTTAGCGGACAGCGGAGGGAGTAGGGAGATCCCCACGTATTCTGAAATTGCTATTTGAATCTCGCCCCGATAGGAGGCCGGAGTAAAATCCTCGCCGTCTAATAAGGTTTCTATTTTTGACAGCAATGGTTTCAACTCAGCGCCCACTAATTCCGCTCTAGGCGTTGGCTGAATGCCCCGCTTTGATCGAACAAACAGGGGGTCGTCAAAGGTGTTGCGTAGCCGCGCAAGCGTTTTTGACATGGCCGGCTGGGTAATCGATAGCCGCTTAGCGGCGGCGGATACAGAGCCCTCTTCGAGTAATACATAGAGTGCGACCAGTAAGTTTAAATCGGCTTTGGCGAGGGCTTTTACATTCATCAGCTTAGTATGCCATAGAAGAATGGATGCAATAATATAAATACATTTGATTTATGCGCAGCTACATCTTATTGTCCCGCCCATCGGTGCTGCACTAAATGGTTATGTTCGACATCCCTGCAGCAGTTGAGGTCCGGAAACACTTTCCTTCCCGTCTTTTTCAGGCGGGTTTTTTTTGCCTTTTAAACAACCGTGGAAACGCTGGACTCCCCGACAGCGTGCTGCGAACAGGTTATTACCTCCATCAATGCAGTGGCAGCGTTTCTGTTACTCTTAGGCCATGAGACACGTATCCATTATCATCATGAACTCGGCACTATTAGCCAGCACGCTTGTCGTTCCATTAGCGGCTGAGCAGCGGCCTTTTGGTGTGGGTCTTGGGCAAGAGCGCGAACGGGTTGCTAACGTCTCCAGCCCGCTAACCCCCCTGAGCACCGATGAATCCCAGCTTGACCTCGGTGAGTTGGAAGCTGAAAAAGGACCCTATCATCCTGACTTAGCTGAAGTATTGCTGGAGGCTGCCAACCTGGCATTGCTGGCAGCGCGCTATGAGGAAGCCGATGAACTTTTTAGCCGAGCGCTACGCAATAAGCGAATTAATGAAGGGCTATACAGTGCCGGGCAGCTGCAAATTGTGCAAACACTCGCTGAAGTGGCCCGGTTTCAAGGCGATCCTGAAGCGCTGAAAGCACGCATAGATTACTACTATCGAATTCAGGGTAGTCGTGAGGTAGGGTTAACGGCTACAAAACTTCAGGCGGCAAACCAATGGTTGATGGCTCGCATAGAACTGCTAACTATACAGGACTGGGGGGGCAAAGAGCGAGACGCCCTCACGCTTTATGATCAGGCATCGGCACTGGTTAAACAGGCTTGCACTCCGTCTTCGGAGGCTCCAGCAGGTGCGGATATTCGCGAATGGTGCAAGCCTCTATCTCTTCGATTCTTGAGCCTAGGCTATCTTATTCAATGGCACGTCGAGCCCTTTGTGCAAGATGCTTATGGTGACCCATTTCAGACGCGTAGCCGATACCCACGGGAAGCAGATCGTGACCTGATATCGGATCGCTTAGAAACTATTGAACAAACTATCGAGGGCAGGTTACGAGGGGTGTTAGAGCAAGCGTTGCAGATATCGGCAAATGACCCCGAGCTGACTCTAGCGCTGGCGGACTGGAACTGGTTCCACAACCGGCGTACCGCTGCGCTGAGTGCATATAAAGACTTAGCGAAAGCGCACAGTGATTGGTTTAGTACACCCCAGCCGCTACCACAAGAACCCCGTCTTATGTTCGACACGCGACTAGCCGATGAGGCGGTTAATGTTCAAATACGCTGTGACGTCTCGGCGAGGGGCCGCGCGAGCAACATTGTTATTGAGAGTGGCGAGCTTGATTCTAGCCCTACTTTTCAGGCGAGACGGCATTTCAAGCAGATCATCTTCCGGCCTAAAATCAATAAATTAGGCGAGCCTTCTGATAGTTATTATGAAGAAAAGTTAGTGTTGTATCGGTGACCTTGACGGTGGACGTTTAGCTTAGGCATTGTCGACAATGAGCAGGGCACCAGTAGCGTCGACAGAGCCACTGATCTTCCAGTTGACAAGCTCTCCACCGTGCTTGGCGATGACGTTTTCGGCCATCGTGTGAAACGTTGGTCGCTCGGGATCCGCGATGATTATTTTTTTAACTCCGGCATCGATCGCCTTGTCAACCATGCGCCCAACAGGTTTGACGAGCTCATCCCAAAAACAGATATCACCGCCGACGAGTAAATCGATCCCGCTCAACTGTGCCTTCGTTAACTTTTCGAACCGGCTGACGAGCGGGGCGGTGCTCACTTGATTGAGTTCGGCTACCGCCTCAAGGTAGGGAAATACGGCGGGATCAGCATCCACAGAGACGACTGCAGAGAGCCAAGTTTTAGCACACCAAATACCGGTCACGCCCCAACCGCACCCGGCATCCAGAACGGTCTTACAGTGCTCAGGCGGATGCTTTGTCAAATAGTCGATGATTAAACAACTGGATTTCCACAGCTTTGTTCCGTGTATCGATGGTTCATGCCCAGCGCGCTTAACCCGTCGAATTACCCGGTGAGCGCTGGTCGGCATGATGACACCACGAAAACGACGCTCGGTACGCCGTGGAACAGGCGACTTTACGCGTTTGCTACCATTACCAAGGCTCACAAAGGTTGGACATCTTCAGCCTGAGGCCCACGGTCACTATCGACCACTAAATAACTAAACCGCTGATTCGGCTTGATGCGTTTTTTATCCACGTCACTAACACTCTTGAAATGGACGAACACCTCTGCGCCATCATCGCCGGTTATAAAGCCATACCCTTTGGTACCGTTGAACCACTTAATACTCCCCTCCCGTCGCTTTCCTGATGCCCTCGGTGCTCCCTTGGAGCCGGCTCGCTTGGTAGACGGGCTAAACGTCGCGCTGCCCAGTAGCGAACAGACAAGAGCGTGCGTCAGCAGCGCAACCAGCCACTGATATGGGAACACGGGAGTGCGAGAGAAAATCACGTATACAGTCAAAGCGATAAGAGAGTAGACAACGAGTTTGCCGGCGCGTGAAAGTTGCTGATCTGGGGAAGACATCGCGGGGTCCATTAAATAATTGGGCGCAGTCTACCAGAGCAGAAGCCGCCTGTCCCCAGAGATGATCAGCGTTTTTTAACATCTTCTGCTTGCAAACCTTTTGGCCCCTCAACTAGGGTGTATTCGACTTCTTGGCCTTCAGCAAGGCTTTTATAGCCCTCGCCTTCAATAGCGCGAAAGTGAACAAACACATCATCGTCGGGCCGATCGGGATGGTTGATAAAACCAAAACCTTTGGCGTTGTTAAACCACTTAACGACACCTACTTGACGCTCTGCCATACGCCACACTCCTATTCTTACTTATTATTAAGTCTTTCTTAGCAGTCTTGGCGATCTAACGCAATGCTTGAATTTTTTCTAGCTGCATCGCTATCTTGGTGAGTGCGTCCTGAGCCGCATGCCGCTTTTCACGCTCTTTGGCAACGACGTTGGCTGGCGCCCGGGCTACAAACTGGGCATTGTTAAGTTTGCCGTCAAGCCGCTGGATGTCTACAGCGTGCTTTTCGCGCTCCTTGGAGAGTCGTGTCCACTCCGCCTCTACATCAATTAAGCCCGCCATCGGCACCAATATCTCCATATGACCGCACAACGCTGACAGCGAGGGCGGCGTCTCGTCGTCGTCAGCTAGGACCGTAAATGAACCTGTTTTGGCCAGCTTTTTTAATACCGCCGCGTTACAATGAATGCGCTCCCGATCAGACGCAGAGGCATTGCGCAGTAACACATTCAGAACTAAACCGGGTGCTAAATTAGCCTCGCTACGGACCGTTCGAATAGCAATAATCAGTTGTTTCAACCAATCAATATCCGCTTCTGCGTCGCTATCTACTGCTTCAGTATCCGCGACCGGATAGGGCTGAAGCATGATAGTGTCCCCTCGACAGCCAGCAATAGGCGCCAGGTTCTGCCAAATTTCTTCGGTAATGAAGGGCATGAGTGGATGCAGTAAGCGCAGGGTTTGTTCAAGTACCTCGATAAGTGTTTGTCGGGTGCCTGCCAACAAAGCAGGGTCGCTGTCTTCATCCCAGAGCACAGGTTTGGACAGCTCAAGATACCAATCACAGTACTCATTCCAAACAAAGTCGTACAACGCTTGTGCAGCAAAATCAAAGCGAAAGCCATCGAACGCTCGCTGGGTGTCTGCGGCGGCCTGTTGGAGTCGGCTGCGAATCCACCGATCTGCTACCGAGTAGCGTATTTCCTCGACCATGCCGTTGCCATTCTCGCAGTTCATCAATACGTAGCGGGCGGCATTCCATATTTTGTTGCAGAAATTTCGATAGCCCTCCATGCGTCCCATATCAAACTTGATGTCTCGGCCCGTCGATGCGAGAGAGTAAAAGGTGTAGCGCAAGGCGTCGGTTCCATAACCCGTAATGCCTTCAGGAAACTGCTGGCGTGTAATCCTCTCAATTTGGCTGGCCATTTTCGGCTGCATCATGCCACTTGTGCGTTTCGTGACCAGTGCCTCTAGGTCGATTCCATCGATAAGGTCGATAGGGTCAATCACATTGCCCTTAGATTTAGACATTTTTTGCCCTTCACCATCGCGCACCAAACCATGGACGTATACCGTGTGAAAGGGTACTTCTTGACAAAAATGTAGCGCCATCATGATCATGCGGGCGACCCAAAAGAAAATGATGTCAAAACCAGTCACCAGCACGGAGGCTGGATGAAATGCATTTAAATCGTCGGTTTTCTCAGGCCAACCGAGGGTAGAAAAAGTCCATAACGCCGATGAAAACCACGTATCGAGCACGTCTTCATCCTGCCTTAGCTCGGTACTTTCAGGGATGTCATGGGCTTGACGAATCGCCGCTTCATTTTCTCCGACGTAAACATCGCCACTGGGTGTGTACCAGGCGGGAATTCGGTGCCCCCACCACAGTTGCCGACTGATGCACCAATCTTGAATGTCTCGCATCCAAGAGAAATACGTATTTTCCCATTGCTTCGGGACAAATTTAATGGCGCCATCCTCAACCGCCTTGATGGCAGGTTCCGCTAAGGTTTTTGCATCGACATACCATTGCGGGGTGAGAAAGGGCTCAATAACCACACCTGAACGATCGCCTCTGGGCACTTTCAACGTGTGCTCATCAATTTTAGCTACTAGCCCAAGTTCATCGAGATCAGCGACAATCTTGCGTCGTGCGTCGAACCGATCGAGTCCTCGGTAAGGTGCCGGTGCGCTGTCACTGATACTCGCATCCGCATTGAAAATATTTAGCAGGGGCAGAGTGTGGCGCGTACCCATGTCATAATCGTTGAAATCGTGAGCTGGGGTAATCTTCACGCAGCCCGTGCCAAAGTCCGGCTCAACGTAGTCGTCAGCTATGATGGGTATTTCTCGACTGCACAGTGGTAGAGCTACGGTCTTGCCGACCAGCGCCTTGTAGCGATCATCCTCTGGATGTACAGCGACCGCCGCATCGCCCAGCATGGTTTCTGGCCGGGTGGTTGCCACGACGATGTGACCACTACCGTCACTCAATGGATAACGAAAATGCCAGAGATGGCCCGCTTCCTCTTCCTGAACCACTTCGAGATCAGAGATGGCGGTGTGTAGTTTTGGGTCCCAGTTGACCAACCGCTGGCCGCGGTAAATGAGGCCCTGCTCATACAGCGTGATAAAGACCGTCTGGACGGCCTCCGATAGGCCCGGATCCATCGTAAAGCGCTCTCTAGACCAGTCTGTCGAGGCACCCAACCGACGCAGCTGTTGGGTAATGGTTCCGCCCGATTTCGCTTTCCATTCCCATACTTTGTCAATGAAAGCATCGCGACCAATGTCATGGCGCTTAACACCCTCGTTTTCCAGCTGACGCTCCACCAGCATTTGAGTGGCGATGCCCGCGTGATCTGTACCTACCTGCCACAACGTGTTGTGTCCCAACATTCGGTGGTAGCGAATCAGCGCATCCATTATCGCCTGTTGAAAACCGTGCCCCATGTGCAAGGACCCCGTGACATTGGGCGGAGGTATAGGAATGCAGAAAGGGCGTTCGCCGCCCTGCGGGGCGAAATATCCCTTACTTTCCCATTGCTGATACCAGCGAATTTCGATGTCAGCGGGTGAAAATGTCTTGTCCATGAATACATCCAAAATAACCCGTCATCGGGCTGTTCTTATGAAGTCTATCGTTGTCAGTCAACAGGCGCGCGCTTACAGATCATACTTAGTCAAAGGGTACCCCCGATCTCGATAGAATCGCCACGCCTCCCGTAGGGCGGTCAGGTCTTCACTGTCTTGTGTAACAATTTCTATCACCCGCTGAAAGCGCGAGAAGAAGGCCGGCGCTGTGCGGGTGAGGTTGATCAATACGTCGTCGTGATATTTGGGCTCTTGCTGCCAGCCTATGAGCACGGGTTCATTGGCTTGATTGTCCTCTGTTGTCGCTGAGCAGCAACGATGAGGAACAAAGCTTGCCGGCTTAAACGCCCACAGCAGATCGTCTAATTGCTCGGCGTGGTGTTTATCGTTGGTGTGAATAAACAAACGATGGCTTTGGCCCAGTGCTTTATCTGTCAATCTAGCGGCCACCAATAATCGAGCTTCTGGGTCGGTGTCGGTGACCACGTAAAAATCAATGCGGGTCACGCGACTACTGACCCGCTCGAGAACGCAAATAGTCCACAAGCATCGGCACCGGGCGTCCCGTCGCCCCTTTTGGATTACCGAGAAAGGCAGTGCCTGCAACGTCGAGGTGCGCCCATTTATAGTTCTCAGCGAAACGCGCTAGGAAACACGCCGCGGTCACACTGCCAGCGCCTCCCGTACCAATATTGGCAACATCCGCAAAGCGCGAATCGAGCTGTTGTTGATAATCATTCCACAGCGGCATTTGCCAACCGCGATCGCCGGCTCGAGTGCCCGCGGTAATTAACGCATTAGCGAGTTCGTCATCATTCGAAAATACGCCCGTTGCATGGTGGCCCAAAGCCACGACAATAGCGCCAGTAAGGGTGGCGATATCCACCACTTCTCGAGGCTTGAAACGCCCTACATAGGTGAGGGCATCGCACAGCACTAAACGACCTTCTGCATCGGTGTTGAGTATCTCAATGGTCTTTCCAGACAAGCTGGTCACCACATCACCCGGTTTAGTGGCGCGGCCACTGGGCATGTTTTCAGCCGCCGCCACAAGTGCCACGAGGTTAATCGGTAAGGCGAGATCAGCAATGGCCTGTACGGTTCCAAAGACTGATGCAGCGCCACCCATATCATATTTCATTTCGTCCATCTTCATGCCAGGCTTCAATGAGATGCCACCTGTATCAAAAGTGATACCTTTGCCGATTATCGCGTATGGCGCTTCCTTGGCGCTGCCTCCACGATACTCCATGACTATGAGCTGTGACTCTTCATCGCTACCGCGCCCAACTGACAATAGTGAACCCATGCCAAGTTCAGTCATCCTCTTCTCACCTAACACCGAGGTTTTTACATTGGGATACCCTTTAGCCAGCCGCCGTGCTTGTTTTGATAAAAACCGGGGAGTGCACACGTTTGCCGGAAGGTTGCCTAAATGGCGAGCTAAGTTAGCGCCCTCACCAATAGCCTGGCCTGCAGCGAGTCGCTGTTTTGCTTTGGCAGCGGTAAGCCGTATACCCATATTAACGGTGACTTTTTTAAGCAACGCCGGATTCTTTGGCGCGGCAATGGTCGCGCCATAGACGTAGCAAGCAAGCGTAGTGTGCTTGCCTATATCCTCCAGTAGGTATGCCAGGTCATCATCATCAATAGTTAAATGAGCCAGTGTCACGGTTGCTTGTTTCGCTTTACCCTTTGACATAACAGCTGAGAGCGTTTGGGCAAATTTTCGCTGGGCGGCGCGGTCAAATAATGTCGCATCACCACAGCCAACGAGCACGAGGCGTTGCAACGAACTATTGCCGGCTAGCGAGGCATGGGTACCCAGCTCGCCGCTGAAGTCGCCGAGGGCTAGGGTATTTGTAATAGGTCCGGCTAACTGCTGATCGACCGCGCTAAGATCGTCTTTCAGAATGTGATCGATAAAAAGTGGGACAACGAGCATCTCACTCTTATGATCGGCGAGACGATCGATTTTTCGCGCATTAAAGGACAAAATGGCCATGAGGGCTCCTGATGAGAAAGTCTAGAGGTCTATAGTGTATGATGCTCAGGCCCGGAACAAAACAAACTTGCGACTGGTCTTATGAGAATTTTTCGTTATTTGTCTGGTGACGTGCTCTCACATACTGCTGCAGTGGCATTGGTGCTGTTTCTGGTGGTGTTCAGCGGCCGGTTTATTAATTATCTTGCAGAAGCGGCCACCGGTGACGTGGCAGCGGATATCTTGCTACCGGTAATGTTCTTCAAACTACCGAGTTTTTTCGAATTGATCTTACCGCTGTCTTTGTACATCGGTATTCTACTCTCATTTGGTCGGCTCTATGCGGACAGTGAAATGGTCGTTTTGCGGGCTTGCGGTATGTCTCCCGGTCGATTAGCGACTTTACTCATGCCCGTCACTCTCGTTATTAGCCTCGTGGTAGCCGCCATGTCACTCCAGCTGGCACCGGCAGGCTCAGCGCGGGCTCAACAATTGCTTGAAGACCCCCGAACCATGGAAGGGCTTGGCACTCTCACTGAAGGCCGTTTTAAGAAGCAACGTGGTGGTCAGCTGGTCACATATGCGGAAAAAGTTGACGAGCATGGCGTGATGCATAACGTGTTTATTGTTGAGCGTGATGACTTAAGCACTAATCCATTGACCGTCACTCATGCACAGCGTGGTGAAATCGTCTTACATGAGAACAGTTCTAGGCGTTATTTAGAGCTCCGAGAGGGCACCCGGTACCGAGGTAAGACCGGCTCCTCTGAATACGAAGCGGTGGCGTTTGCCCGCTACGGCGAGTTAATCCCGGAACCTAAAGGCGGGCTTAGAGCCCGAGTCAAAAGCGACGCGGTACCAACAGCAGATCTGCTTAAAAGCAGCTCAGCTAAAAATAGAGCGACATTGTATTGGCGAATATCGCTGCCACTCCTGGTGCCAATCATCGCATTGATTGCTATTGCTCTGAGTAAAACTGATGCCCGGCGTGGGCGCTACGCCCGTCTGGGCCTGGCGCTATTGGTGTTTCTCGCCTACTTCATCGCCCTAACCCAATCGCGCAGCTTTGTTGAGTCAGGAGGAGGCTGGTGGGCCTTAGCTGCGAGCCATCTAACATTCGCGGCACTCGCGCTTGTGCTACTGCAATGGGAAACTATCAGTAAAGGCGGCCGGCGAGGCATGGGTCGTGGCTAAACTCGACCGCTATATCGCCCGCAATGTGCTCAGCGCCACGCTCACCGTGTTAGCGGTGCTGGTGGGCCTCGATGCACTCAGCTCCCTCATCGACGAAGCCAGTGATATTACACCGACCTACCAGTTTTCTGATGTCCTACGGTATGTGGCGTTAACGCTGCCTCGTCGAATCCATGAATTTGTGCCTTTTGCAGCATTAATTGGCGTGCTTATTGGGCTAGGGCGGCTAGCCAGCAGCAGCGAATTGGTGGTTGCGCGTGCAGCGGGGGTATCCCTGGTTCGATTAGCCGTTATCGTTTTGAAACCGACGCTGGCATTTGCGCTGTGCGGCTTTGCCGTTGGCGAGTATATCAGTCCATTCACAGAGCAAGTGGCGGTCAGCGAGCAAGCGTTAGCTCAACGGTCAGCGTCAAACTTCGCCGGTAGGGGCGGCACCTGGAATCGTGACGGAAGTACGTATGTCCATGTGGCTGCGGTGCAACGTGGGGGCGTCATTTTTGGCGTTACCCTGTTAACGTTTGACGAACAACGGCATCTGGTGCAAAGCCTGCGCGCGGAGCGTGGCACCTTTTTAAACGACTATTGGTTGCTGGAAAATGTCGAGCGAAGCATCATCGACGAAAACGCCGTCACCCTTGAGTCGTCGGTGACCTGGCCTTGGCGTACGGACATCACACCTAACCTGTTAGTGCTCGATGTCATCGAGCACGACAGCTTACCGGTACAGCAACTATGGCCCTATGCTAACTTTCTCAACGCTCAGGGACTCACCTCCGCCGATATTGAACTAGCGTTTTGGAGAAAATTACTCCAACCCCTAGCAGTAGGCGGGTTGGTGCTACTCGCCATGTCATTCATCTTCGGTCCACTCCGCGAGGGCAATATGGGTGCGCGTATCTTTGCGGGGGTGATTGTTGGCGTTGTTTTCCGCATTTCACAAGATTTTTTCGGCCCCGTCAGCCTGTTGTTTAATCTATCTGCGTTACTGGCTGCGGCGATTCCTATTGCTGTTTGCTGGTGTTTGGGCGTCTGGCTTTTAGTACGCAAAACCTAATGTTTGGTATTTTGCTGCTTGGGCAGGACAACAATACGCGTGCCTGACGCCCAATCGTGCCAACGTCGACCCAACGGATCAAACGCCGACCACCAATAGCCCAGACCGCCGAAAAACAAAGCAGGCACGGCGATGCAGCAACGAAGCAGGCATTGATGAACCCGGGGTCTAGCCCCCTTGGTAGTCTGTAGCTGGATGCGCCAGGCTTGCATGCCGAGGGTTTGGCCACTTTTGCACCAGAATAGCGTGAAAAAAGTAACGACGATGGTGGCGCTGCTGAACTGCATAAGCCAGGCAGGCACGGTTGGCTCGGAAGCGTTTGCAGTGGGCCCAAAAATAGTGACCCAAACGAAACTATTAGCCATGAGTAATGGTGCGATTAAACAGGTGTCGTAGACCATGGCGAGTAGGTTGCGCCATAAACTCGACAGTTTCGGTGTCATTCCTCTAGGGGACTCAGCTGCAGGTGATCGATGACAGGGTTGACGGCTGTGACATTGCGCTCAATCGTCGGAATGATTTCCCCGGGGGGTGCAACCTCGTAGCTGGGTACTGCAATGAGCGGTGCATCAGGGGTGTCAGTAACTGCCGACATTAGGGATCCCGCAGGGGCAATCTCCCATGGGGCCTGCTCTTGGGCCACCGGGGTATTTGCGTCGGGTGGCTCAGTGGTTGACGCGCTTTCAGATCCCGCATCATGGGCTGCTTGCGGGAAAGGGTCTATGACTTTTTCTTGCTCAGCATTGCCACTAACGCTGTTGTCATCGACCGTCTGGTCACCATTTAGCGGCGAACGCGACAACGAGTCTGCTGAAGCGAATGGCACCTCATCGTGTCGGCTTATGGTTACGCCAGCACCAATAGCGCTGATGGCCTGGCGGTACTTAAGTGCAGTCGCTTTGTCACAGTCGCTCTTAACCCGACGTTCCGCGCCGCCTAGTAGTGCAGACGCGGCCCGTTTTTCTAGGGAAAACAAACCGGCCAACGCATCAATGACAGTATTTTCTTCAAAGCCGTCGAGCAATGTGCCGGTGATATAAACATCAAAACGGGGCTCCAAAACACACCTCCTTAGCCGTTATAATCACCATTGTAAACCAAGCGGGGCAGGCCGGGGTGTTTTCTGTAGGCAGGGCGCAGGCGCACTGCAGCTAACCCACACTGGAGCTGTCGCCGGTACATCGTATCAAAGAGGCTGTATGCTAGTACTATGAAAACACAAACGACGCTAACCGAACGCTTACAAGCGGAATTCACCCCCGATTATCTTTCGGTGCTCAACGAAAGCTACATGCACAATGTCCCCGAGGGCAGCGAATCACATTTCAAGGTAGTGCTGGTGAGCAGCGCATTCATCGACTGTCGAAAGGTGGCACGTCATCAACGCGTGTACGCACTCGTGGGGGATTTACTGGCAGGGGCATTACATGCCTTGGCACTCCATATCTACACCCCTGATGAATGGCAAGCCATTAACGGTGCGCCGGCATCCCCTGCCTGTCATGGGGGCGGGGATTAATGCCCGCTCGACAGCGGGGCGACCAGTACAGTGTTGTCGTAGCACTGTATAAATTTGTCACTCTTGAGGATTATCGTGACTGGCGTGGACCGCTGTTAGACGTCTGCATCGCTAACGGTGTGAAGGGCACTTTATTACTTGCCCATGAAGGGATTAACGGTACGGTATCGGGTTCGCGTCAGTCCATCGACAAGCTCATGGGTTATTTACGCGCAGATCCGCGGTTAGCCGCTATGGAATGCAAAGAGTCCTACCACGTCGATCCGCCGTTTTTACGCATGAAAGTAAAGCTGAAACGCGAAATAGTCACTATTGGCATTCCCAATGTCAATCCAAACAAGGCGGTAGGTACCTACGTTAAACCACAAGATTGGAACGCCATGATTGATGATCCAGAGTGTGTGATTATCGACACTCGCAATGACTATGAGGTGGAAATAGGCACTTTTTATGGCGCTGTTGACCCAAAAACCGTCTCCTTCAGAGAGTTTCCACAGTGGGTTCGCGACAACCTCAACCCCGAGCAACACCCTAAAATCGCTATGTTTTGTACTGGAGGCATACGCTGCGAAAAAGCCTCAGCCTTTATGATTGAGGAGGGTTTCGAGGAGGTGTACCACCTGCAAGGGGGTATTTTAAAATACCTTGAGGAAGTGCCAAAGGCACAAAGTCGATGGCAGGGTGAATGTTTCGTTTTTGACGATCGTGTTGCTGTTAACCACGAACTGGCCCGTGGGCAGTACGATCAATGTTTCGCCTGTCGCCATCCGATTACTGCTGAGGATCAACGATCGGAAAAATATCAGCAGGGGATATCCTGCCCGCGCTGCTTTTCGGCGTTGACCGAAGACAAAAAAGCACGATTCTCGGAACGTCAAAAACAAATAGAGCTGGCCAAGCAGCGCGGGGACAGGCATTTAGGATAAATAGTTTAAAATCATTAATTTATGTATGTTTTGTAAAGCTTATTATCGCTATTTTTAATCGTGGATTTGGGTCGAAACGCCCGCTATTGACGTAAACAGTAACTCGTTGTCATTCCTGCGCGCCGAAATCACCCCAATAATACGCATCGTTGACCCATCATGCACCAGCACCGGCCCACCCGATAAGCCTTGCTGGCTGTCACAGCGACTACTGCTCCACTGACTCCCTATCCGATCGATCGTGCAGTGCTTACGCACGAGTAGTTTACGGGGTAGGGCTTGCTCACCTTGGGCAAACCCCGCGATGATAATTTGCCCACCCAGTCGCAGGTAATTTCCCGAGGTGTCGGCGAGAAGACTCGGTGAGCCATGGGCACCGGCTACCGTCACGATGGCCCAATCAGCGTGCATGCCTTGACCAGTCTGCCTCAGTCGCCCCGAATGCCAGTGATTATTCAGCTTTACCATGGGTGGCTTGCTCAGATCGTTATAGCCATCAAAGCAGTGCCAAGCGGTCAGAACGGTAACAGGGTTCACATCGATGATGGCCCCAGAGCAGTCTTCCCAGTGGTGCCTAAGCGTGCCTTTGACGCGTCTGCTCGTCATCACCCGTAGGGCGACCAGGGATGCCCGCCAATCCAAGGGTTGATTCACCCTTAAGGCGTTGGCCACCGCGGTTTGTGGGGTCATCCCGGCTGCTGTTTTAGGGCTCATACCATCAGCTGCTTTGACGCAAACGCAGGCAAACAAAACGACTGGCAGCGTTAATCGTTTCCAGCCGATCCAATATGTTGTCACCTGACGGCCAGCTATCGTGTCACTCTCAGGCGTTGCCCGGGCCTTAGATACCCTGCCGGGTCCAGTTGATTAAGGCGTGTGAGCTCGGCCACCTTAAGCCCGTGACGTCGGGCGATAGTCCACAGGGAATCACCCTCTTTCACTCGATAATGACCCGAGCGACGTGGGGGAGGCCACGGGGTGCTCACTGGCTGCGCATCTCCTTGCCAATGCTCTGCTCGTGGAATCATGAGCGTGTCACCAGCACGAATTAAACTGCTCTCCAATGCATTCACGGAACGAATGACTGCCACTTGGGAATCGAATCGTTGTGCAATGGCACTCAGGCTATCACCGGGAGCTATGGTGTAGTGCGCCCACATGACTCGATCAGTGAGCGTTATTGTTGCTAATGCTTGCTCGAATCGCGCGGCATGGGCCGAGGGCAACCACAGACTGTCTGACCCCTCGGGAGCCGTTGCCCAACGGATTTGGGCAGGATTTAATCGTCTCACTTCACCCGGTTCGAGTCCCGCTAATTCCGCAGCCCGTTGCATCTCGATTTGTCCAAAGGTGCGTACCGTAGTCATGGCTGGTTGAGTGGTGAGTAAAGGCAGGGTGATATTATAACGGTCGGCATGACGGAGAATATCTGCCAGGGCTAATAATTTCGGTACATAACGCCGAGTTTCCTGAGGTAGGGCTAGAGCCCAAAAGTCGATATTGCCCCCGGCTTGCTGCGCACGCTGTTGTGCTCGGGCGACCCGACCTCGCCCGGCGTTGTAAGCGGCGAGCGCCAAGGACCAATCCCCATCAAATTGCTGTTGGAGCTCTAGTAAATAATTCAGGGCGAATTCCGTCGCCACGGGAATATCCAGCCTGGCGTCGTACCACCAATTCACCTCTAATCCATAATAAGCCGCTGTCGCGGGGGTAATTTGCCAGAGCCCAGCCGCGCGTTGACTGGAGTATGCCCAGGGGTCGAGCATGCTTTCAATAATGGGAACTAGCGCCAGCTCCATGGGCAACTTCAAACGCTCAATCTCGGCAACAATGTAGGGGAGTGCGGGCACAGCGCGAGTCGATAGAAGCTCAAAAAAATTGGCTTCCCCGAGTAACTTAGCGCGCTCCTCGGCAATCAGCGCGTCATCAACACGCCACTCTACATCCCAAGCAATTCTTCCCCACAGGTCGTCAGGTCGGTCTAAAACGTGGCGTATCGCGGCGGGGATCTCGCGGCGCTGCCCCGTCGTTTCGCTGTAAGCGAGATTAACCCCGGGCGCCGAACGGTCCGAGGGCACGGTTGAGCAGGCGGACAGCAGTACGGCAACGGCGAAAGCTGATAGTGCAAGCCGCATACGGATTAAGGGAAATAGATAGTCGTCCATGGGCTAGAAAGTGTCCTTCCAGGTCCGCAGGCCTCTAAATACCTCATCGGGCGTCGTCGATTGGCAGCGGCCTGCGGCGAACAGCCCTTGAGCAAGTGCGTTGTTGTCCCAGCGAAGAAAAGGATTCGTTGCAGCCTCGGTAGCAATGGTTGACGGAACCGTGGGATGGCCATCCCGGCGTAGACCTTGGCAGGTCTCAGCGTGGGCGTGCAACGCCGGGTTGTCCGGATCCGCCGCTTTAGCGAAGCGCAAATTTGCTTCGGTGTACTCGTGCGCGCAGAAAACCCGTGTCTCGGGAGGTAGGCTTCGCAATTTTTCGAGGGAGGCGCGCATCATCGGAAAGGTACCCTCGAATACCCGACCACAGCCGCCAACAAATAGCGTGTCACCGCAGAACAGCAGCCCGTCCCCGCAGTAAGCAATGTGGTCTAAAGTATGGCCAGGGACGGTGAAAATATCCAAAGTGAGGCCCGGTAATGACACCACATCGCCTTCAGTGACCCTGTGATCAATGCCTTCAATCGCGTCATTATAAGGTCCCCAAACTACGCAACCAGTAAGCCGCTTCAATTCCTTCACCCCGCCGGTATGGTCGGGATGCCAATGGGTAAGCAGAATACCCCCCAACGTCAGTTTGCGAGCAGCAAGGGTATCCAGCACGGGCTGTGCATCGCCCGGATCTACTATATAAGCTAAGCCGTTCGATGCGCCGATGAGCCAAATATAATTGTCGTTAAACGCACAAATGGGCTCCACGGTAATGGCGGCTTTATTCATTGTTGCTCCTTGATCTCACTTGCTGAAAACACTTTTCAGCGCTACTGTTTACCCATGTTGCCAACCAATCGTCAAACGTACCAAAAATCACCCGCTGACCAACTAAAGCGTTGGTATCAATCTACCGCTGCTGGTAGTCGTCTGCGCGATCAGGTAGCTAGCGATATGGCCCTGATACTCGACGAATGGTTCGGCTACCACCTGTTAGTGGTGGGGGTGGACATCGGCGTTGATATTAGCAGTTTGACGCGAGTTCAGCATATCAGCACTATACTGCCAGTGGGCGCGGACATTGAAAATTCAAAGTCGCCTATTCGCTCTCTTGACGAGCAATTACCTATTGCCACCGAGTCGGTAGATGTGGTCGTCATACTCAATACACTCGAATTGTCTGAGCAGCCGCATCAGGTTTTGCGCGAGGCCCACCGGGTTCTTACACCTCACGGACACCTACTAGTCCTTGGCAGCAACCCATTCAGTTTAGGCGGTCTATGGCAGTTTTTCATCCGCACTGTGACTATGGGGGGGCAAAAGCGACGAAGCTTGAGCCCGGCTAAGCTGCAGGATTGGCTTAACCTTTTGCATTTCTCAACTGCACCCATACGACACAAACTCATCTTGCCTCTCGCGGGAGGTGGGCGTCTGGGTCGAATAATGGCTCTTTGCGATAACTGGCTGACCGAACACAATATTCCTCTGGGTTCAGCTTATGTTATGTACGCCAATAAAATGGTCGCCGGTTACATTAACCCTGTGAAACCCGAGCGAATCAAGGCGCGACTGATGGGTTTGCCGGGGGCGAAGCCGGTGGTTGGAGCCCGAAAATCAACAGCACGTAACCACCGAGCGGCGTATCTGAGACCGGTCGATTGAAAACGGTAGACGTCTTTACTGACGGAGCCTGTAAAGGCAACCCCGGGCGAGGGGGTTGGGGAGCCGTGCTTCGATTTGGTGATCATGAGCTAGAGGTCTGCGGTGGTGAAATCGACACCACAAATAATCGTATGGAGCTCACCGCCGCGATTGAGGCACTGGTTGCTCTCAAGGAGCCTTGCCACGTTTCACTCACCACTGACTCTGTGTACGTGCGCGATGGTGTGACCAAATGGATCAATAATTGGCGCCAAAATGGCTGGCGTACCGCGGCAAAAAAGCCGGTGAAAAATCAAGACCTATGGCAGGCACTCGACGCACAGGTGGCGCGTCACTCGATCGATTGGCATTGGGTAAAGGGGCACAGTGGTCACCCTGAGAACGAGCGAGCCGATGCATTGGCTAACCGCGGTATCGCAGAATTAGACACAGGACGGTAACGTGCGACAGGTAGTGTTGGATACAGAAACAACGGGCTTGGAAGCCGCGCAAGGACATCGGATTATCGAAATCGGCTGTGTTGAGCTCATCAACCGAAAATTGACCGGACGTCACTATCATCAATATGTACAGCCGCATCGTGACATTGATGAGGGAGCGCTGGCGGTCCACGGTATTAGTCAAGAGTTCTTATCCGACAAGCCGACATTTGCGCGCATTGCCGGCGATTTCATCGCCTTTATCGAAGGTGCGGAGCTGATTATTCACAATGCCCCTTTTGACGTGGGCTTTATGGACGCCGAATTTTTACTCCTTGACCCGGGCCACACCCTAACCGCTGACCTCTGCACGGTGGTTGATTCACTGACGATGGCTCGTCAAAAACATCCCGGTCAGCGTAATAGTCTCGACGCACTATGCCAACGTTATGGGGTGGACAATGCGTCGCGGACACTTCACGGCGCCTTACTCGATGCCGAAATTTTAGCGGATGTTTACCTGCTCATGACCGGTGGACAAACCAGTTTGGGGCTTGGGGATAGCGACGGGCAAGGCCACGACGGCATGGCGGACCGGGGAATAAAACGCCTGTCGACAGCCCGACGCCCTTTGCCGGTCATCGCAGCTAATCAAGTAGAGCTGGCTCGCCACGAACAAAAGTTGGCTGACATTGAGTCAATCTCGGGCGGTAAAGTGCTATGGCGCGAACTGGATTTCCCCTAGGGGTACTCCTTGATGGACAATTACTCGCAGGGGTTAAATAAATAGACTCACTGCGGCCAAGCCCACACCACCTAAAACAAAGGTATAGGGTAACGCCATAATCACCATCCGTCCGTAGGACAAGCGAATCAGCGGCGCTACCGCTGACGTTAATAAAAACAAAAAGGCTGCCTGACCGTTAGGCGTCGCCACACTGGGAAGGTTGGTGCCTGTGTTAATCGCGATCGCCAGTTGATCAAATTCCGCTCGGGTGATTTCGCCTGCGTCTAACGCGCCTTTTACCTCACTGATGTAGACCGTCGCCACAAAGACATTGTCTGAAATCATCGACAACACCCCGTTGGCAATGAAAAACATGGCAGGGCGGACCGACGCGTCCATGCTCAACACTCTGTCAATGACGGGCGTGAACAGATGCTGCTCATGGATCACTGCAACAATGGCGAAAAAAACCACCAATAAAGCGGTGAAGGGCAGGGCCTCTTCAAAAGCATGACCCAACTGATGCTCTTCTGTAATCCCATTGAAGGCCGTGAGTAAGACAATGACCATCAAGCCGATCAAGCCCACTGCGGCAAGGTGGAGTGCTAAACCGACCACTAAAATAAGCGCGACCACCGCTTGGATGATAAGTTTGGCGTTACTTCGGGGGTTGGCACGTGCCATCTCGCGCTCTTGGTATTCTTCCAGTACTCGGCGCACCTTGATAGGTAACTCTACACCGTAGCCCAGCACCCCTAGCGTTTCCAATAGTAAGCAGGTCAGTAATCCCGCGACCAGCACGGGCATGGTGACGGGCGCCATTAGCAAAAAGAATTGAATAAAATCCCACCCGGCTACGGTCGCAATCAAGAGGTTTTGAGGCTCTCCGACTAGCGTACAGACACCACCTAGCGCAGTTCCCACGGCTCCGTGCATCAGTAAGCTGCGAAGGAAAGCACGAAACTGCTCCAGGTCTTCGTGATGGGTATCGGCGATGGATTCATCATTGCCATGATCATGTCCGTCGGCGGAGTGATGTTTGCCAGAGGCGACCTTGTGATAGACCGCATAAAACCCTACGCCCACACTGATCAGCACAGCGGTAACCGTCAGTGCATCAAGGAAAGCGGATAGCACGGCCGCTACCAAAGAGAACATGAGCGACAGAAGCTTTTTGGATTTTACTGTGAGGAGAATTTTAGTGAAGACGAACAGCAGCAGGTCCTTCATGAAATAGATGCCAGCCACCATAAACATGAGCAGCAGAATGACTTCAAAATTGGTAACCGCCTCATGATAAACCGTTTCAGGCTTAGCCATACCCAATACAATGGCCTCGATCGCCAACAAGCCTCCTGGTTGCAGCGGGTAACAGCGTAAGGCTAAAGCTAGGGTAAAAATAAACTCCCCAATGAGCACCCAGCCGGTCACAAACGGCCCCACGGTGATGAGTAACAGTGGGTTGATAAGCAAGAACCCCACTATCGCCTGCTTGTACCAGGTGGGCGAAGAGCCTAAAAAATTTTGCCATAGTGCTTGGGTCGTTGACTCGCTCATGAATAAACCTTGTGTGTGGATGGTAAATGTCCCTCATCGGAGGGCTAGGGACATTCTAGGGCATATCAGAAATTTTGGTAGCTCTGATTGATACTTGTTGTGTGGGCTTGCTCCTTGCGCTAAGTGTTCATACCATGGCCCACTATTGAACAAGGAAATCCTCATGCTGGACATCACTGACGCACAGGGGCCTTCGGGCCCGAACGACGCGTGCTTTGCGTTTGCTGGCCGCAACGCTGTGGTGTCGTTACATCAACCACCCCATGAGCCCTGGCGGCGAGATCAGTTAGAGCTGAGTTTGGGCCGACCCATGCTTGAAGTGCCTATTGGCCTGTGGCGAGGCAAGCCCTGCTATGCACTCGAGGTCAATCCGGATGCCGTCAACCCATTGGAGCACATAGAGGGAAATTTATTCTCTCTCTTGGGGCGCGTTTCCGATGAGGTCTTTTCCGCTTTTGGCCGAGCGGCGCAAATGCTATCTTGGCGTAGCGACCATCGTTTCTGTGGTCGGTGTGGTGAACGGACACAGCTCGCGGACAGTGGTCGCGCCTTAAGCTGTCAGGCTTGTCACTATAGCTGCTATCCTCGACTCTCACCGTGTGTCATTGTCGCCGTAACGAAGGGGGAGTCGCTGCTGCTAGCCGCCGCCAAAGGGCGTAGAGCGAACTTTTATAGCACCCTCGCCGGTTTTATTGAACCCGGTGAATGCGCTGAAGCCGCAGTCGCCAGAGAAGTCCGTGAAGAGGTGGGTATTGAAATCGACAACATTCGCTATTTTTACTCGCAGCCTTGGCCCTTCCCGGGTCAACTCATGCTGGGGTTTTACGCGGATTATGCCAGCGGTGAGTTCACGCTAGCTGAGGACGAAATAGAGGATGCGGGTTGGTATGAGCGGCACAATTTACCATCGGTGCCACCGGAAGCGTCGATCTCCGGGCAATTAATTAATCGTTTTTTTAGGAATCTGCCCTAGGGCGCCGTCAATGGTGTGGAGCCAGTATGGAATTTTTGCAAGAAGTGGGTATTTTTCTCGTTCAAGCAATCGTTGTCATTGCCGCTATTTTATTGGTGCTCGCGGGTGCCGCTGCCATGAGCGCTCGCCGTCGCGACGGTGATGACGGCTACATAGAGGTGCGTCGCCTCAACGAACGGTACACCGCATATCGAGACGCCATTCGCAGCCTCACCGAGCACCCGCAAAGCCGTAAGGCGCGTGAAAAAAAGGAAAAGCAAACCGCCAAATTGGACGATAAGGAGGCCCGGAAGCGAGCCAAGAATGATCAGAGTGAACCCGATAAAAAGCGCTTATTCGTCTTGAACTTCGACGGTGATATGCTCGCTAGCCAAGTGGCTTCCTTGCGTGAAGAGATCTCCGCCTTATTACCGGAAGCCGGTGAGGGCGATGAAGTGCTTGTATGTTTAGAAAGCCCCGGTGGCCTCGTTCATGGCTACGGCTTGGCTGCCAGTCAACTGCAGCGCATTCGTGATGCCGGGATCACCCTCACCATAGCGGTTGACAAGGTGGCTGCGAGTGGCGGCTATATGATGGCCTGTGTGGCGGATAAAATCATCGCTGCTCCGTTCGCGATTCTTGGCTCAATTGGCGTGGTGGCCCAGCTACCGAACTTCCATCGCCTTCTGAAGAAAAACGATATTGATGTTGAGCTGCTCACCGCCGGTGAGTATAAGCGGACGCTGACCATGTTCGGCGAAAACACCGACAAAGGGCGAGACAAATTTATCGATGATCTCGAAGATACCCACGCGCTGTTCAAAGCCTTTGTTCAGGCGGCCCGGCCTGTTGTCGATATTGACACTGTGGCCACAGGGGAAATTTGGTATGGCCAAACCGCTATCGATGTCGAACTCATCGATGAATTGGGCACCTCAGACAGTTATATCCAGGGACAGCTCGACGATGCCGATATTCTCGAAGTTCGCTACACCCCAAAGAAAAATTGGCAAGAGAAGTTGGGCATCGCCGCGGAAGGCGTTGTACAACGCGGCCTGATGCGGATTTGGCAAAGGGGCAGTGCGCGACAGCTGCCCTGATGTCGCCGATGCAGGGGAGGGCTGCCATCAGCGTATCGCGGCTTCTGTGATGCCAAGTTAGAAAAGACTTGCAATGACTGCCGGTCAGTTATTAAATGACTTTTGGTCATTAAGTAACTTTCCTGAGGCACCCCCAATGAATGACGCAATCACCGCGATCCCCAACGCCGATCTAGAGCACGCTATGCAGTCAGCATTACAGGCACAGCAGCGAAGCTACTTGGACGAAGGCAGTGTCCCTGCAGCAACAAGAATTGATCGAATTGATCGCGCCATTGACGTTCTCGTGAGGCACGCTGAGGCCATTAGTGAGGCCATGAACGCTGACTTTGGCTGCAGACCCCGTGAAATTAACTTAATGACCGACGTTACTGGGTCAATCGAATGCCTCAAGCACAGCAAAAAACACCTCAGCACGTGGATGAAAGCCGAGAAGCGGCCCTCTATGTTCCCACTAAACCTGCTGGGCGGCCGATCGACCATTGAATATCAGCCCAAAGGGGTGGTGGGTGTTATTGCGCCATGGAATTTCCCATTGGGCATGGTGTTTGAGCCGCTAGCCAACGTATTGGCCGCGGGTAACCGAGCCATGATCAAGCCCTCAGAGTTTACCCCACGCACCTCAAATTTGATCGCTGAGATGGTCACTGAAGTCTTCGATCCGACAGAATTGACGGTATTTACCGGAGGACCCGAGGTCGGTCATGCGTTTTCCTCACTCCCCTTCGATCACCTCATCTTTACAGGCGCTACGAGCATCGCCCGGCACATCATGGCGGCGGCGGCGCGTCATCTAGTACCCGTGACGCTGGAGCTCGGTGGAAAATCCCCTGTCGTTATTTCTCGCTCGGCTAATTTAGTCGAAGCCATAGAGCGCATTATGGTCGGTAAAATGCTGAACGCTGGCCAGGTATGCATCGCACCTGATTATCTGTTGGTGCCCGAGGAAAAATTGGCCGACATCATCGAACTGGCTACATCTGCCGTAGAGCAGATGTATCCTACGTTACTACATAATCCGCAGTACACGGCCATGGTAAATAACCGACATTACCAGCGCATAGCAGACAACTTGGCCGACGCCCATGACCGGGGCATAAAAACAGTGACGATTAATCCAGCCAATGAGGACTTCAGTGACAATCCAAAGCATAAAATAGCACCGACCCTTATTATCAATCCCGACGATGCAGCCACATGTATGCAAGATGAGATTTTTGGGCCTCTACTACCCATAAGAACGTATAAGCATGTCGATGAAGCCATCGCCTATATCAACAGTAAACCACGTCCGCTGGCGGCCTATTATTTCGGTCAAGACAAAGCAGAAGAGCAGCGCTTTCTTACGAGAACGACTTCTGGAGGCGCCTGTGTTAACGATGTGATGTTCCATATGCTACAAAAGGACCTGCCCTTTGGCGGAGTGGGTCCCAGCGGCATGGGGGCTTATCATGGCATTGAGGGGTTTAAAACCTTCAGTCATGCGAAAGGGGTGTACCGACAGCCTAAAAAAATACCCGTGGCCAAGCTAGCAGGGTTGTTACCGCCTTATGGATCAGCCTCCGAAAAAAGTATTCAGCAAAAAGTCAAAAAATGACCGCTGGCCTTAGGCGAGCGCGCAGCGAGGAGCAAAAACAGGCTCGCCGGCAGCAAATCTTACAGGCCGCCGAACACTATGTCACTGAGGTGGGCTATGAAGCATTTTCCATGGCCAAGCTCGCTCAGTATTCGGGAGTCGTGAAGGGCACGTTGTACCTGTATTTTAATACGCGCGAGGAAGTCTTCCTGACACTCTATAACCGCAGTCTTCAGCGCTGGGGCGAGAGGTTTACGCAGTGCCTGGTGCAGGGTATGAGCGACTATGATTATGTGAAATTACTGTACCAAACGGCCAGCGCAGACGGGCTATTTATTCCTCTGCTCGTGCGCCTCGAACACGTCATTGAGCACAATGTTGCCATGGATAGCTTGGTGGCGTCCAAGCGCCAATTTATTAATCAAATCAATAACATCGCCAATCAATCCGCGCCCATTCTGGGTTTAAATCTACACCAAGCCGTAGAGGTCGTGAAGACCATGGGCGTTTTGCTGGTGGGGGCCATCAGAGTAGACCAAGGGCCTACATGGCGATGGCGGCAAGAAAATCTGCCTGCTGATGTTCGAGCATTATTAGACAGCTTTTCATCTGAGCGTTTATTCATCAAAAATGCCTGCCGAATCATAAAAGGCATTCGCACGAATGACTAAGGCAGCACCTTGGTCAACTCCAATTAGCCAGTCGCGTGGTATGAAAGTGCTGTAAGAGTCACGAGAGACTGTCATTGCCATGACATAGCTCGCTCATAGGTTCACCCATATTGAGCGTGTGTTACCCGCTGGTTCATCATTGATCACGTCGGTTGCCGGCTTTATTATTACCGCGCCAACTCAGTGATGGCTGCATGGTGATGCAAAAAAACCTTACCTCCTAGATGCTCTAGGAAATGGCTTCGCTCCAGGCCGTCCATGACATGCCCTTTGACTTCGCTCAAATGAAGATCAATGCCCAGCTCAGAAAGCCTTAAATTGATCTCTGTGAGCGCTTCGAGAGCGCTCAGATCTATTTCATTGACTGACGAACACATTAGCACCACGTGCTCTACTTCTTCGTGCGCGGCCAACGCGCCATAAATAATATCCTCAAGGTAGTTGGCATTGGCAAAATACAAACTCTGATCGATGCGTAAGGCAAGGATATTGTCATGGGTTTTCACATCATGCCGATCGATATTGCGATAATGTTCAGTGCCCGGGAGATTTCCTACGATCGCCACGTGTGGGCGAGTGGTTTTATACAGATGTAAGCCAATAGACACTGCAATGCCCGACAGCACACCGATTTCTACACCCAGTAGCAAGGTAAGACTAATCGTTACCGCTACCGCAATAAAATCAGTCCTCGAATAGTGCCATGATTTCTTGATGATATTCACGTCGACAAGGCTCGCGACTGCAATAATGATGGTTGCAGCTAGGGTCGCTTTCGGCAAGAAATACAAGGCGGGGGTTAAAAATATAGCGGCGCAAGCTATGCCAATGGCGGTCAGTATTGACGCCCCTTGCGTCGCGGCACCGGCTTCAAAGTTGACCGCGGAGCGTGAGAAACCCCCTGACACCGGAAATCCTCCAGAGATCGCCGAGGCGACGTTGGCAGCGCCCAGCCCAATAAGCTCCTGATTGGCGTCGATCCGTTGACGCCGCTTGGCGCCCAGGGTCTTCGCCACTGATACGGATTCGACAAATCCAATAAGTGAAATCAACCCGGCGGGAAGCAACAGTTGCTGGATGAGGGCGCTATCTATAATAGGGCTGGAAAAAGCCGGAAGGCCACTTGGCACGTGACCCACCAGCGCTACACCGTGGCTCTCTAAATCCCATAAAACAGCGGCGCTAATCGTCACTACAATGGCGACAATGGGCGTTGTTCGAGTGACCAAGTCCGCGGCGCGGTGAGATAATCCTACGCGCATCAAACGGGGCGTTAGCTGGCTTCGGCAGAGACATAAGAAACCCAGTGCGGAGACGCCGACAGCTAGGGTTATCGGATTAGTTGCCAGCAGATCAGCGGAAAGGGTTGACAACAGTTCGGGCGCGGAATTGCCGTGTGCCTCGACCCCCAAAATATGTCGCAACTGACTGAGGCCAATAATCACGCCTGAGGCGGTAATAAACCCCGACACCACAGGGTGAGACAGAAAGTTGCTGATAAAGCCAACGCGCAGCAATCCTAGCCCGATTAATAGTAAGCCGCTAAGCAGCGCCAACATCACTGCAGCGCTCGCATAATCGCTGGTTCCTTGCTGTGCGACGCCGCCCACGGTTGACGCGGTCATCAGCGATGCGACGGCAACAGGGCCGACTGACAACGTCCGGCTCGTTCCCATAAGCGCATAAACTATTAGCGGTAAGATGCTCGCATACAGGCCCATTTCAGCCGGCAATCCCGCGAGCAGCGCATAGGCTAAGGACTGAGGAACGAGCATAATAGTCACAATGAGCGCTGCGAGTAAATCCTGACCGAGAGTCACTCGAGTATACGCTCTGACCCAGGGTACACAGGGCAACCAGTGAGATGTCATCGCATGTTCGTCCCGGGCGGCATGCTTAGTGCCCGCGTTTGGGGGCATCATTTATAGCTCAGCAGCGAGAGATGTGAGGTCGCCACCGCCAAAGGCATTGAGCGGAACTCGTAAAAATAAGCGGCCATTGGCGTCGCCTGGCGGAATATGACCGGCACGCATGTTGATCTGCAGCGACGCCAACATGAGGTTGGGCATGCTCAAGCTGCTGTCTCGTTGTTGACGCATATCGACAAAAGCCCGCTCGCTGATGTACTCGTTGACATGAATATTGGCTGCACGCTGCTCTGCCACCGTACTTTCCCACATAAGCTCACGACCATTGGGTTGGTAATCATGACAGACGAACAGTCGCGTGTTGTCGGGTAATGCCAGTATTCGTTGAATCGAGTGGAAGAGGGCGCTTGCATCGCCACCGGGAAAGTCGCAGCGCGCGGTACCCGCATCGGGCATGAAGAGGGTATCGCCAACGAACACGGCGTCTCCGATGTGGAAGGCCATACAAGCCGGGGTGTGGCCGGGCACATGGTAAGCACGACAGCTTAAGTCGCCAATGGAAAGGTGTTGGTTATCGTCGAGCATGACATCAAACTGACTGCCGTTTCTGGGGAATTCAGACGATTCATTATAAATACCCGCGAACGTGTCTTGGACCGTAGTAATGGCACCGCCAATGCCGATCTGCCCGCCGAGCTGCGCTTTCAAATAGGGTGCCGACGTTACATGATCAGCATGGACATGAGTTTCTAGAATGTAGTCAACGGATAAGCCATTGCCTTGAACGTAGTCGATAACGGTTTGAGCTGATTCGATAGTCAATGTCCCTGAGGCAAGATCTAGATCCAGTACTGGGTCGATAATGGCACACCGCTTGGTGCTCGGGTCTGCGACCACGTAGGTGAGCGTCCAGGTCCGGGGATCAAAAAACGGCTGCACTAGGGGGTTGGCGCGGTGATCGGCGCCTGGATCTAGGTTGGCACCTGGACCTATGATCATGACCGGTGTTCCTTGTAAGGACGGTTCAACAAGAGGAGCAGCGCAGTGTAGGTTATATGCTTATTCCGCACAAGACTAGGGCGAACACGCCAGATCTGCCTTGCCGGGCGTGCGCAATGCCTTAAACTCTATCGGTGCGTATAATGTATATTATGTTAAATTAACGCTTCAGAGGCGCGACCTACGTGATCACGTGATCCGTGTCGGCCAACCAATCCTCGGCTTCCCCTACACACGATCAAAGGCGACTATGTGTCACTGTTCTGGGGACATAGCGTACTGGATACTCACCCGGCGACCCCCGGGGCGGCTAATTAAAGTGGCTGATAGTGGTCCGGTGCAGTAGTCGATCATAGCCCTCATAGCCACCGGTCGCCCGGTGCAACACCGAGCGGTTATCCCAGATCACCAGCATGTCGGACTGCCACCGGTGTTTATAGACAAACTCGTCGCTGCCCTGATGCTCCACTAAGCTCATCAGCACCTCCAAGGCTTCGTCGTCGGGCATGCCTTCGATGCCGATCACATAGCCAATGCAGCCAAATATTCGTTCCTCCCCGGTCTCGGGATGAAGGCTGAGCAACGGATGCAACATGGTAGCCTCCGCTGAATCATCCGCGCGGATATCCATGCTTCTATCGGTGCCGCGATCAGCGTCGCCATAAACCCCGCTCGGGGCATAGGGCAGCTTGGCGGAGTGCACTGCCCTTCTCCCTTGTATCGCCTGACGCAGCGCAGCAGGGAGCGCTCGGGCAGCCGCCACTTGATCCGCAAACCACGTATCCCCACCCTGAGGCGGGATGGTAATACCGTACAAGCAGGTCGCCGCGGGTGGCTGGGCTTGAAAGCTCCAGTCGGTGTGCCAGTTCTCAGCGAAAATAGGCGCCTGTTCATGGGCTTTGCGTTGTACGGCGATAATATGATGCCGTCCGGGGATGGGTGCGATAAACGGATCGTCGCCAAAGGGACCAAACTGCAAGCTGACACGCTCGAGGGCATCGTCATCGAGCGATTGCTGGGGAAACGCTAACACGCGGTGTTTGAGCAGCGCATCCTTACAGGCTGTAACGACTTCTGTCTCTAAAGGCTCGCTAAGATCTATATTGCGGACTGTAGCGCCACAGGTGGCGTTGCTCGCGTGGACGGTCATCGTCATGGGTCCATTCCTCTGGGTTACTTATCAGTCTGATCACTCGAAGCATCGCCAACGGAGCACTATCGGTCAAGTACTTCCTTGCTATCAGCTAACACCTCGCTCAGGCCAGCTGATGCACAAAGTACAATGTCCGCTGGTAGGTGGTGCGCATGCGCCCGTCTCTTGCAGCTTTGTCTGGCGTTGAGTAAGTTTAGTGACTGATTAATCGTAGAAGACATCCTTTTGGGAGCCAACGACGTACACTCATGATCGAAATTAGCCGACGCCCACACTGCGCACGGAGAGAATTTGCTATGCAACGAGTAGTCTTCAAGAAGATGCAGCGCCAAACCATTGGGCTAAGCTTGACCCTGTTTGCCGCGCTGTGCTGTCTGCCGAATGTGCTGTGGGCCCTAGCACCAACGGCTGCGCAAAGCGACACTATGGAATCGATGATTGCGACACTGGAGGAGCGGCACTACGCCAGCAAATCCTATGACGATTTGCTATCAGCTCAGCATCTGAGTGCTTACCTCGACAGTTTGGACCCCCAGCGCATGTTTTTCATGGCGGCGGATATCGCTGCCTTTACACCGTGGGAAAAGCGTTTAGATGATCTTAGCCGGGACGGCGATTTGACCCCCGCCTTCACCATTTTCGCACGCTATCAAGAGCAGTTACGGGCACGACTGGAGGGCACCCTAGAGGCACTGCCTCAGCTGGTAGCGGGCTTTGACTATAGCCTTGATGAATCGTTAGCCATTGACCGCGGTGAAAGGCCCTGGGCTGAGAGCACTGCGCAACTCAATGATCGCTGGCGAAAGCAGATAAAAAATCAAGCGCTCAGCCTGCGTCTTGCGGAGCAATCAGAAGCAGACATACTTGAGACGCTGACGCGCCGATACACCAATCAGCTCTACCGTCTGGACCAATATAACGAGCAAGATGTCTTTGCTGTCTACGCCAATGCACTGACCGAGCTCTATGACCCCCACACGTCATATTTTTCGCCACGCAAAGCTGAAAATTTCGATATCAACATGAGTCTGTCGTTTGACGGAATCGGGGCTGTTCTTCAAGCAGATGATGAGTACACCAAAATTGTTCGCCTAGTACCCGCCGGACCCGCTGACAAACAGGGGCAGCTACGACCCTCTGATTTGGTGATTGGTGTCGGTCAAGATACCGAGGGCCCATTGGAAAATGTCATTGGCTGGCGACTCGATGAAGTCGTTGATTTGATTCGTGGACCCCGAGAAACCTACGTCCGGCTCGAGGTGATTCCATCTAAAGGTAAAACTGATGAACGTCGGATCATTGCCATCGAGCGCAACCAAGTGAAGCTCGAAGAGCAGTCGGCGCAGAGCAGGGTTATTGAAGTCAAAGACAGCGATGGCCGACCCCGTAAAATCGGCGTCATCGACATACCCGCTTTTTATATCGATTTTGCCGCTCTGCGCCGGGGTGATGAAGACTATAAATCAACCACCCGGGACGTCAGGCGTCTGATTGACGAGCTAGAAGCCGAGGGGGTTGACGGCTTGGTCATTGATTTACGCAACAATGGGGGTGGCTCACTGCAAGAAGCCAACGACCTCACTGGTTTATTCATCGAATACGGACCCACGGTACAAATTCGGAGTGCACAGCGGCGCGTGTGGCGCGATGGCAAACGACGCCGGTCAGCCTATTATGAAGGACCTATCGGCGTGCTCATCAATCGCTTAAGCGCTTCGGCGTCAGAAATTTTTGCTGGCGCCATTCAAGATTATGGCCGCGGCCTTGTCGTAGGGAACCAGTCCTTTGGCAAAGGAACCGTTCAGTCGCTGCTCGACCTTCCTGAAGGCCAGCTAAAAGTGACGGAAAGTAAATTTTATCGAATATCAGGAGACTCCACTCAGCACCGAGGTGTGTTGCCCGATATCACCTTTCCGTCATTGTTTAACCACGAGGACATCGGTGAAAGCTCGCTAGACCATGCTTTAGATTGGGATCAAATATCACCGGTAAGACATCGAGATTACAATCTGCTCGGCGCCCTTCTGCCGACACTAAAAAGTCGCCATCAGCAAAGAGCGCTAGCCGACCCTGATTTCCTTTATTTGACCGACCAAGTGATGATGGCGGAGGAAACAAAAAACCTAGCGACGCTGCCCCTGTCAGAGACCGCCCGAAAAGCGATGCGCACCGCGCAAGCAGACAAAGCGCTGGCGATTGAAAACAAGCGGCGCCAAACAAAGGGGCAGCCGCTACTGGATTCCCTCTTAGTCGAGGACCCCTCGGCGGTCACAGAGGAAACCAGTGACGAGACCCAAGGGCCCGATGCTAACGTCGCCACGGGGGAGCCAGCGGCTGACCAGCCGGCAGCACAGGCTGGGGAGAAGGACTCTGAGGATGAACCCGATGTGCTGTTGCTGGAGACCGGCCGCATTCTCGCTGATCTCATGGCATTAACCCAGGTCTCAGTCGCTACCCGCAGCGAGTCACGCTGAAGGGAGGATCAGCAGGGTCTAGCGACACAAGGGGTGGCAAACAACCCGCTGATAACGGATCAATCGATACTGTCTCTCGCGCCCAAGTATGGGCGTAATACTGATGGAATGGCGATGCTTCCGTCACGCCGCTGGTAATTCTCTAGCACAGCCACCAGCGTCCTACCTACTGCCAGTCCCGATCCGTTCAAGGTATGGAGCAATTCGGGCTTGCCGCTCGCCGGATTTCGCCAGCGTGCCTGCATCCGTCGCGCCTGAAAATCTTTACAGTTAGAGCAGCTCGATATCTCACGATAGGCTTGCTGTCCAGGCAACCAGACTTCTAAATCGTAGGTGAGCGCCGCGGCGAAACCCAAGTCCCCAGCACACAAAATAACCTTTCGGTAGGGCAAATCGAGGGCCTGCAGAATGTATTCAGCGTGGCTGGTCAACTCTTCTAACGCTTGCGTCGATTGCTCAGGGCGCACTAGCTGCACCAGCTCTACTTTTTCGAACTGATGTTGTCGTATGAGCCCCCGGGTATCTCGCCCATAGCTACCTGCCTCACTACGAAAGCACGGTGTGTGCGCGACAAACTTTAGGCCCCCCTCCCCCAGCTCCTCATCCTCAAAAATGCGCTCTCGGGCAATATTGGTGAGAGGGACTTCGGCTGTAGGGATTAAATAGTAGCCTTGATCACCTTCCAGCTTGAACAGGTCCTCTTCAAATTTGGGTAGCTGTCCAGTGCCCATCAGCGAATCGCGATTGACAATGAGCGGCACAGAGACTTCTGTGTAACCGTGGCGGGCTGTGTGTTCGTCGAGCATGAATTGGGCCAACGCCCGATGCAGTCGTGCCGTGGCTCCGTACATGACGGTGAACCGTGAGCCCGTTATTTTTCCCGCACACTCGGCATCTAACTGCCCTAAAGCCTCGCCCAGATCCACGTGGTCTTTGGGCTCATAAGCACATTCCTTGGGTATGCCCCACCGCAGCACTTCGATGTTATCGGATTCAGTGGTGCCCGCTGGCACGTGGTCATCGGGAATATTGGGAGTGCTCGATAACAGCGCGTCAATGTCGGCCTGTATAGCCTTGGCTTCGCTGGTTGCCACATCAATGTCAGCAGCAATACGCTCGAGGATAACAGCCACCTCAGCTTTCGCCTCCTCAACGCTGATTCCTTGCGCCACCAGCTCACCAATCTTCTTCGATGCAGCTTTTCGTTCAGCCAGCAAACTCTGAGCACCCACATCGGCCTTCTTTCTGCGCTCATCTAGCTGCGCAAAGTCATCAATAGGAAACAGGTGGCCTTTACGTGCTAGCGCGTGAGCGACGGCCTGTGGGTCTCTTCGCACGGCCTTAATGTCGAGCATGCTGCCTCCTCGGCATAACGGATTGAATACGGTGAAAGGAATAAGCGCCCATGATAGCGCGTCTGCCGATCGCTTTCACAGCCTCGCTCAGTCCCTATGTCAGTGCCCGTGCAGCGATGATCCCCAGCGCGGCGCCCATCACACAAGACGACACGGTGAGCCCCGCGTATATCAGCGATTGACTCAACTCACCCCGCTCGAGCATTTGAAATAGCTCCAGTGACACCGCAGAAAAGGTCGTGTACGCACCAAAAAAGCCCACCACTAGCAGAGCACGTAGATCGCCATGAAGGAGCTGTCGTTCAAGTAGGACAAAGACGACGCCAATACCCAACGAACCCAGCACATTGACCAACAAGGTAGCGAGGGGCCAGCTGTCTGAAAAATAATAGCGCGTCAGCATGCCACTACCGAAGCGAGCGCAGGCACCAATGGCCCCGCCTACCCCGACCAAGAAAAATTGCCATATCACGTTGTAGCTCTTTTTTTGTTTTCTTCGGCCTCATCATCGAGGGCTTTTAACTGGGCTAATTTTTGACCAATGCGGATTTCTAGTCCTCTGTCTACGGGCTGATAAAACGATTCAGCCGGCATGCCGTCTGGCCAATAATCCTCGCCCGCCGCATAGCCCTCGGGCTCGTCGTGAGCATAGCGATAACCGTCGCTGTTACCCTGCTCGAGCATCAATGGTGTCGGGGCATTCCTCAAGTGATTAGGCACGTCCAAACTGCCCTGTTGTTCGACGCTATGCCGAGCCGCACTATAGGCCTTGTAAACAGCGTTGCTCTTGGCGGCACAGCTGAGATAAACAATGGCTTGAGCCAGTGCTAACTCGCCTTCGGGACTACCCAAGCGCTCGTGCACTTGCCAAGCATTAAGCGCCAGCTCAAGCGCTCTAGGGTCGGCATTGCCGACATCTTCACTGGCGATCCTAACCACACGCCGAGCAATATAGAGTGGATCGCAGCCCCCGTCGAGCAATCGCGCGTACCAGTAAAGGCTGGCGTTGGGATCACTTCCGCGGACCGACTTGTGCAGGGCACTGATCTGATCATAAAACTGATCCCCCCCTTTGTCGAAGCGGCGCAGACTCGCTTGGCTAATTTCTGACAATACCGCCTCGTCAATTCGGCGCTGACCGCCGCTATTCAGCTGAGCTAGATCGACGGCAAGGTCGAGCTGAGCGAGCGCCCTTCGACCATCACCATCGGCACTGATAGCCAGCTGAATTAATAGCTCATCGTCGATAACCACATCGGGGAATGCACTGCTCAAGGCGCGTTGCATTAAGGTACAGAGCTGCCCTTGATCGAGGGCACGAAGTTTGTAAACCCTTGCTCGCGAAAGCAGCGCTGAATTGAGTTCAAACGAGGGGTTTTCAGTGGTTGCACCAATGAAAATAAATGTTCCCTCCTCGACATGAGGTAAAAAAGCGTCTTGTTGAGATTTATTAAACCGGTGCACTTCATCCACAAAGAGCACCGTCTGCTGTCCTTGGCTCGCCGCTGTATGGGCTTGTTGCACCGCTTCACGGATATCTTTCACCCCCGCGAGTACCGCCGATAGCTGCAGGAACTGGGCTGACGAGGCGCGAGCGCTGATTTGGGCGAGCGTGGTTTTGCCCACCCCGGGTGGACCCCACAGAATAAACGAGTGCAACTGCCCACTATCGAGAGCTCGTCGGAGCGGCCGGTCGGGCCCTAAAATATGCTCTTGACCGACAAAACCACTGAGATCATTCGGACGCATGGTAGCCGCTAGTGGCGCATTGGCCCGCCCGGTGTTGTTAAAAAGATCCGTCTCTTGCTGCATAGTCGTTAGGACTCAAGATCCACAACATTGATTTCGTCAGGGGGAATAAACCGAAAATCATCTGGCGCTAGGGCACCTTCGATGGTGTCACTCAAGGTGATATCAATCATCTGCCCCGAGCTATCAGCAATCAATAACTGGGTCGCTTGGTTATCGTTGAACATCACGGTAAGGCTTTCGAATAAAGGTTCCGCCGCTGTCGGCACTAAGGTGATTTGCCCATCGCCGTAGTCAATTAAATAGTGTTGCTCAAGAGACGCGACATCCCCTAATAACAGCGCCAGAGGCGACTGAGCCACATGAGTGGCTGGTGAGCGACTCACCGTTTCTAAATCCTGGTCGTACTGCCAAACGGTCTGTCCGTCGCTAATAATGAGTTGGCGTCCGGGAGCATTGATTTGCCAACGAAAAAAATGCGGCTTCAGCAGCGCAAACTCGCCCTCGCTCGTCGATAACGCGCCTCCTCCTTCGTCACTGATGGTTTGCAAAAAACGACCCGAGAGCCCTCCTTCAGGCACAACAACGGCGTCTTCAGCCGCCGTGGCCTTGCGCAACAACCCGCCAAGTAAACACAGCGTTAACAGTGCAATGGTCGGCCAACGGACTTTCTCGCCAATCACGTCAATCCTCCAGGGGCGGTGGCGCTAACACCTCGCGCTGACCATTGGTGCCCATATCAGTGACCACGCCCGCGGCCTCCATGGCCTCAATCAACCGCGCAGCGCGATTGTAGCCAATACGCAATTTGCGTTGAACACTTGATATAGAGGCTCGGCGACTCTTACACACATAGTGAACCGCTTCGTCATAAAGTGCGTCGGCCTCGGGGTCATCTCCGTCCGATGTGGCACTCTGTAACTCGCCAGCCGTCACTGGCGTCTGGCCGCCTTCATCGAGGAGGTTTTCCAAGTACAGTGGCTGCCCTCGTCGCTTCCAATCGGCTACCACCCTGTGCACCTCATCGTCCGAGCAGAACGCGCCATGGACGCGCATCGGCACACTCGATCCAGAAGGAAGGTAAAGCATATCCCCAAAGCCCAGCAGTTGGTCCGCACCACCTTGATCAAGAATCGTTCGAGAATCCACCTTGGAGCTCACTGCGAACGCTATGCGTGTAGGAATATTCGCCTTGATAAGCCCAGTAATGACATCAACCGAGGGTCGCTGGGTTGCCAAAATTAGATGAATGCCGGCCGCCCGCGCCTTCTGAGCGATTCGGGCAATGAGCTGCTCGACTTTTTTGCCGACGATCATCATCATGTCAGCGAATTCATCGATGACCACCACAATACTGGGCAGTTTCTCTAGGTGTGGCTGAAGCTGCTCCTCCTCCGGCGTCATAGCTAGGGGGTCAGGCTTCCAGAGTGGGTCGGGAATAGGCACACCTATTTTGATGGCATCCAACACTTTGCGGTTATAGCCCGCCAGGTTTCGGACGCCCAGCTGTGACATGAGTTTATATCGACGCTCCATCTCAGCGACGCACCAGCGCAAACCATTGGCAGCATCTTTCATGTCCGTTATCACGGGTGTTAGCAGATGGGGAATACCTTCATAGACTGACAGCTCCAGCATTTTCGGATCGACGAGAATTAACCGTACATCGTCGGGAGTGGCCTTATATAGCAAACTCACCAACATGCAGTTGACACCCACCGACTTCCCCGATCCTGTGGTTCCGGCCACCAGTAGATGGGGCATCTTGGCCAAATCAGCGACGATGGGGGCACCGGCAATGTCATGCCCCAGAGCCAGTGTGAGTGTTGACTTGCTATCTTCAAAGGTTTTTGAGGATAAGACTTCTTTAAAATTGACGGTTTGCCGATCGGCATTAGGAATCTCTATGCCTACGACACTCTTGCCGGGAATCACCTCAACCACACGAACCGAAATGACCGCAAGTGAGCGAGCAACATCTTTTGCCAGATTGGAAATGCGCGATACCTTGACTCCCGCCGCCGGCTGAATTTCAAAACGGGTTACCACTGGGCCCGGATACACTGCAGTGACTTGAGCGGTCACGCCAAAGTCCGCCAGCTTAAGTTCGAGTAAGCGCGACAGCGATTCAAGTTCTTCCCGGGAGTACCCTCGCCCACCACTGTCTGGCGCCGGATCAAGGAGATCGAGGGGCGGAATTTCTCCAGCTACTGGCGCGTCGAATAGGACCGTTTGCTTTTCCTTCTCAACCCTGGCGCCGGGCTCTTTGTTCACCGCGAGCGGCTTTATCTTCGGCGGAGTGCGTTTCTTTTCTTTCGCAACAAATTGTTCAATTTCTACCTTTCGTTGTTCCTGCTGTTTTTCTCTGGCTCGACGATCAACGACTCTATCGCGGGTAACAACACACCAGTGCCAGCATCGACTTGACAGACTGATGCACTGCTTACCGGTGTAATCAATCACTGCAAGCCAGCTAATATCAGCAAACATGGTCAGACCAGCAAGGAACATGGCCAGTAAGGTGAGTCGAGCTCCAACCGGGTTGAGCGCGTTGTCAAAACGTTGGCCAATACCGTCACCAAGAATGCCCCCAGCACCCTGAGGTAGATCCGACAGTCCTTGATCATTGAGTGCCGCAATTGAGGTGGCTGCTACAATCAACAGCACTAAACCTAAGGATTGCAAGCCTAGCAGTGTCCAGTCGGTCAGTGGCGGGTCTTCCCCACGGATCAACATACGACTGGCTCGGAATGCCAGTAACACCGGTATGAGGAACGCAGCATAGCCCAACAGAGAAAACAACGCGTCAGATAAAAAAGCCCCGGTTATACCCGCTAAGTTGTGGATGGACTCCTCCGAGCCACTTGCCGACCATCCTGGATCGCTGGGGTGATAGGTGGCAAGTGCGAGAAGCATCAACAGACAGCCGGCCGTAACGGCAACAAACAAAGCGTCTCTCAGACGACGTTTTGTTTGATCTGCATTGACTGAGAGTTGACTCGGTTGTTTGATTTTAGGGGCCACGGGATTTCCCACGCTTGGGTGCTTTGGCTGCAGCTTGGTCGCTCATGAGGTGCAACACTGCTTAGGCGGTCAAGTGTTCAGTAGACTGAAGCTTAGCACAGGGACAATGGGTTTAAGATGATTTTACAGCGCTTTTTCCTCTCGTTGAAACAATAGATGCCCTCAGACAGCCATACGCTTTGTTCGCAGCTTCAGGGTGTTGTACCCTTGCCACTGAGCCACGATTATCCCAGCAGCCCATTGGTTGCTGGCACGTATCAACCGCCGGGAAATTACTGAATTATGGGTACTATTTCGCACCACAAAGTCATCATTTTAGGCTCAGGCCCGGCGGGCTACACCGCTGCCGTTTATGCCGCACGCGCCAATCTCAAACCCATCGTCATCACCGGGATGCAACAGGGTGGGCAGTTGACTACCACGACCGAAGTCGAGAACTGGCCCGGCGGCTCAGCAGGCCTCCAAGGCCCTCAGCTGATGCAGGAAATGCAAGCGCATGTTGAACGCTTCGACGCCTCTGTTGTTTTCGATCACATTGAAAAAGTTGACTTGAGCACCCGCCCCTTCCGTTTGGGTGGTAGCAGCGATTACAGCTGCGACGCGCTCATTATCGCTACGGGCGCATCAGCGCAATACCTTGGCTTACCTAGCGAGGAGGCTTTTATGGGCAAAGGCGTCAGTGCGTGTGCCACCTGCGACGGATTTTTCTACCGAAATAAAGAAGTCGCTGTCATCGGTGGAGGCAATACCGCTGTTGAGGAAGCCCTGTACCTCAGCAATCTGTGTAGCAAAGTTCATGTCGTTCATCGGCGCGATCGTTTGCGCTCAGAAAAAATCTTACAGGACCGACTGCTGGCGAGAGCTGAGGAAGGTAAAGTGCAATTACATTGGAACCGGACCCTTGACGAGGTAGTAGGCGATAACATGGGCGTCACCGGCATACGGATTGCATCCACCGACGGTGCCCCAACCGTCGACATTCCCTTAGCGGGGGTGTTCATTGCCATTGGGCACAAGCCAAACACTCAAATATTTGACGGACAATTGACCATGAAAGGTGGCTACATTAGCATTCAATCTGGGCTCAATGGTGGCGCGACGCACACCAGTGTCGATGGTGTGTATGCCGCTGGCGATGTGGCCGATCATGTCTATCGCCAAGCTATTACCTCAGCAGGGTTCGGTTGTATGGCCGCCCTTGATGCTGAAAAATACCTCGACGCGATCATTGACGCTGCCTAGGTTCCCTAGCGCTGTGGATGATTTTCCCCCGACCAATGACGCGATGCTTGACCCTAATGGTCTCTTGGCGATCGGCGGTGATTTAACTCCCGGACGACTGATAGCGGCTTACGCGAAGGGAATTTTCCCTTGGTATGACGCCTCTCAGCCCGTGTTATGGTGGAGCCCCGATCCGCGGATGGTTCTGTTGCCCCATCATTTCCACTGCTCTCGATCCTTAAAAAAAAGCATTCGTCGTGGCCAGTTTCGCCTGGCAACCAATCGTGATTTTTCCGCGGTCATCCGCGCCTGTAGTGAACCGCGAGCCGATGCTCAGGGCACGTGGATTTCGCCGGCAATGATGGCGGCCTACGCAACACTGCACCAACTCGGCGTCGCACATTCAATCGAGGTGTACCAAGCAGGGTCGTTAGTCGGTGGTTTATATGGCATTAGCCTGGGTAAAGTTTTTTTTGGTGAATCGATGTTTTCCCGCGCCACTGACAGCTCAAAAATAGCCTTTGCAGCGGTGGGGCGATTGCTCAATCTCGGTCAACTGTCCCTCGTGGATTGTCAGATCAATAATCCCCACCTACAGCGTATGGGATGCACGGAAATAGCACGCTCAGACTTTGAAAAGCGGCTGCATAGCGGTATAAAAGAGGATCGTGATTGGATCACTTGCGCAGTCGCCCATCCCACCCTCGATGTGGCCCAGCATTCCGCTCCGGCATGGCTAGCAGACATCCCGGAAAACCCCACCATTTTACTGGAGTTATGACCATGACTGCCTCCCTTAGAGATATCAGGGTATTCACCACCTTTCCCCACGAATGCAGTTATTTAGACGGTAAAGAAGCCACGACGTTGTTTATTGATCCTCGGCAAACCATTTCCAAGGAGCTGTACAGCCATTTGTCTGCTATTGGGTTCCGTCGTAGCGGTGATCATATCTACCGGCCCCACTGCGCGCGCTGCAACGCCTGTATTGCCTCACGGATTCCAGTAGCGTCCTTTAAGCGCACCAAGAGCCAACAGCGGGTCTGGCGCCGAAACCAAGATTTACGGTTAGAAGAAACCTCGGACATTCTCGATAAAGACGCTTTCTCATTATATTGCCGCTATGTAGAGAAGCGTCATGCGGACGGCGATATGTACCCGCCCGATGAGGATCAGTATCGCTCATTTCTCAATAATAGCTTAGGAAATACCCGTTATTTTCGTCTTTATGAGGACGAACACTTGCTTGGGATTATGGTGTCTGACCAGATGCAGGATGGCCTGTCAGCGATCTACACCTTCTATGAGCCGACGCAGGATCACCGGAGTTTGGGCACATTTGCAGTGCTTTATCAGGTTGAACTCGCACGGCAATTATCCCTCGATCACGTTTATTTGGGCTATTGGATTCAGAGCTGCGAGAAAATGAGTTACAAAGCACGCTTTCATCCTCTCGAAATTCTCGTCGGTGGTGAATGGCAGCAGCGAGAAAAGTTAATGATGGGCGGTAGTGCGGCAATAACAAGCCAGCGTTTTATTGAAAAACCCTAAAGCAATGCTTTTGCATCGGTCGACTTTCCGGTAAAGTTCATCGCTGCTTTTACTGAGGTTGGCGCGTTAATGGCTAAAGAAGATCAAATTGAGATGGAGGGTGAAATTGTCGAAACTCTCCCGAACACCACGTTCCGGGTCAAGCTGGAAAATGGTCATCTGGTCACCGCTCACATATCCGGTAAAATGCGCAAAAACTATATCCGCATCTTGACCGGCGACAAAGTGCGTGTCGAAGTCACACCTTACGATTTAACAAAAGGGCGAATCACTTATCGCGAGCGCTAATGCGTTGCGGTTAGCAATCAATGCACTGGAGTGGGATTGAATCAGCGTCGCTAGGGCAGTCCAGGGACGCGGTCAAGGACCGAGCGTCTCACTGCCTCCCATGTGCCAATGCGACTGCACCACCGCTGCTAGACTTCCACAGGGCTTCTTTCCTCTTCGATCACTGTAGTGATCTGCAGCGCGGTACCGTCAGCATCGAGACCCACATGTGCTGTACCGCCCTTTTTAAGCGTCCCAAAGAGCACGAGATCAGCCAGCGGGGTTTTGATATGCTCCTGAATAATACGAGCCATGGGTCGAGCGCCCATTGTTCGGTCGTAACCTTTTTCTACGAGCCATAGGCGTGCGTCTTCATCGACTTCGATAGTGACCCGCTTCTCGTCGAGCTGTCCTTGCAGCTCGGTTAGGAACTTATCCACAACCGTAAGAATCACATCTTCACCAAGCGGTTCGAAGGGCACAATGGCATCAAGGCGATTTCGAAATTCTGGCGAGAACATGCGGTTTATTGCTTCCAGGGAGTCCGTGCTGTGGTCTTGCTGGGTAAAGCCAATTGAACGGCGGCTAATGTTTTCAGCACCCGCATTCGTTGTCATTACCAATATGACATTCCGAAAATCAGCCTTGCGACCGTTATTGTCGGTCAATGTGCCGTGGTCCATGACTTGCAGCAGTAAATTGAAAACCTCGGGGTGCGCTTTTTCAATTTCATCAAGCAACACCACCGAGTGGGGGTGTTTGGTGACCGCATCAGTCAGCAGGCCGCCCTGGTCGAAGCCCACGTAGCCTGGGGGGGCACCGATGAGGCGTGACACCGTATGCCGCTCCATATATTCCGACATATCAAAGCGCGTAATTTCCAGTCCCAACTGCAGCGCGAGCTGCTTAGTGATTTCCGTCTTGCCAACCCCCGTGGGGCCGGCAAGCAAGAACGAGCCAATGGGCTGATCACCAGAGCGCAGCCCGGCACGAGCAAGTTTAATTGACGCGACTAATTGACCCACTGCTCTACTTTGACCAAACACCACCATCTGTAAATTAGATTCCAGTTTTTGCAGTAAATCTCGGTCATCGGAGGTCACTGTTTTTGGCGGAATGCGGGCAATCTTTGCCACCACTGATTCGATATCGCTCGGGCCAATCACTTTTTTCCGCCTGCTGGTCGGTAACAGCTGTTGATAGGCCCCCGCCTCATCGATGACGTCAATAGCCTTGTCTGGCAAAAACCGGTCGGTAATATAGCGGGCAGCCATTTCTGTAGCGACCCTCAATGCTCTATCGCTATAACGCAATCCATGGTGCTCTTCAAAACGCGATTTCAAGCCTTTGAGAATCTTGTAGGCGTCATCCACCGACGGCTCCAGGACGTCAATTTTCTGAAACCGACGACTCAAGGCCTTGTCTTTATCAAAAATGCCACGATACTCCGCAAACGTTGTTGAACCGATACAACGCATTTTTCCAGAACTCAGTAGCGGCTTGAGCAGGTTACTGGCATCCATGACACCGCCCGATGCAGCGCCAGCGCCGATAATGGTATGGATCTCGTCAATGAATAAAATGGCGTGCTCTCGTTCCTTTAAATTATTCAACAATCCTTTGAAGCGTTTTTCAAAGTCACCTCGATATTTGGTGCCCGCCAGTAATGCACCCAGGTCAAGTGAATAAACCACCGCACCCTCCAATGATTCGGGGACGTCACCGTCAACAATCATCTTTGCCAAGCCTTCGGCTATGGCAGTTTTGCCGACCCCCGATTCGCCCACCAACAGGGGGTTATTCTTGCGTCGTCTCGCCAAGATTTGTGCAACTCGCTCCACCTCATGCAACCGACCAATGAGCGGGTCTATTTGCCCCGTTTTCGCCTCCTCATTTAAATTAGTGGCAAATTGATCAAGGGGTGTTGCTTCAGGTGCTTCAGCGTCGTCGTCCTGTTCGTCTCGCGCTCCACCACCCACTGCTCCTCCCTCGTCCTCATCTTTAGCAAATCCATGGGTGATAAAGTTGACGACGTCCAAACGCGAGACGCCTTGGCTTTTTAAGAAATACACCGCTTGTGATTCTTGTTCGGAGAAGATCGCCACGAGTATATTGGCACCGGTGACTTCTTGTTTACCGGAGCTCTGCACATGGAACACCGCTCGCTGTAGAACACGTTGAAAACCCAGCGTAGGTTGTGTATCCCGGCCGTCGGCCTCCCCCCCTAGCAACGGGGTCGTTGAATCAATAAATTCAACGAGATCACCACGCAATGCTTCTACATCAACATGACAAGCTTGCATAACCGTCAGGGCGGCAGAGTCGTCCATTAGCGCAAGCAGCAGGTGCTCGACGGTAATAAACTCGTGCCGTCGCGTTCGTGCGGTGCGAAACGCTTCGTTGAGAACCTGTTCAAGTTCTTTGCTCAGCATGACCTTACTCCTCGTCTTCTGATGGTTCCACCTCACACAGTAACGGATGTCCGTTCTCTCGGGCATACTGATTGACTTGCATACACTTGGTATCGGCAACATCCTTCGGATAAATGCCGCACACACCCTTTCCCTGAGTATGCACGGCAAGCATGATTTGGGTAGCTTTTTCTCGATTTAACACAAAAAACTGTTCGAGTACGTCGATGACAAACTCCATCGGCGTGTAGTCATCATTGAGCAACACCACTTTGTACAGTGAAGGCCGTTTGAGCTTTGGTTTCGCGGGTGCCACTGCGAGAGCACCATCGTTAGCACCGTCCTCGTCACTGGCATTGCGACCAGCATAGGGGCCACAGTGAATCATAAGCAATCCATTCATATCATCCGTCGACATGGGGTGAGTATAAGTCAAAGTACCGCCGTTACGACCTTATAGTTAATAGGGACATAGCATGAATGGCGTAAATGAACTACGACAATTCCTAGGCGAGAAGGCGTTTAGATGCCGACACCCTCGCCGACTAGACCACTCCTTGACGGATGCGCGGTGGAGGCGACTACATTTTATTGATAATCGCTCGGCCAAAATCAGAGCACGATAGTAGCGTTGCGCCATCCATCAATCGCTCAAAATCGTAGGTCACCGTTTTGGCCTGAATGGCACCGTTCATGCCATCAATGATCAAGTCAGCCGCCTCATTCCAACCCATATGACGGAGCATCATCTCCGCCGACAGAATTAACGAGCCTGGATTGACCTTGTCTTGGCCCGCGTATTTGGGTGCCGTGCCATGAGTCGCCTCAAACAGCGCAATGTTGTCCGATAAGTTAGCACCCGGGGCAATACCAATCCCACCCACTTGGGCTGCGAGGGCGTCAGACAAGTAGTCACCGTTTAGGTTCAAGGTGGCGACCACGCTGTACTCTCTTGGTCGAGTAAGAATCTGCTGCAACATAGCATCGGCAATTACGTCCTTCACGACAATAGCCTTGCCAGTGTTGGGATTGGTGATTTCAACCCAGGGACCGCCATCGAGAAGTCGTCCGCCAAATTCTTCCTGAGCAAGCTCGTAACCCCAATCCCTGAACGCTCCTTCAGTGAACTTCATAATGTTCCCCTTATGAACCAGGGTAACCGACGGTAAATCTTGATCGACAGCATACTGAATAGCTTTGCGAACTAATCGCTTGGTGCCCTCTTCAGAGACAGGTTTGATGCCAATGCCCACGTTTTGAGGAAACCGTATCTTGGTCGCACCCATTTCATTGATGATAAAATCCACCACTTTTTGCGCTTCTTCTGAGCCCGCTTGGTATTCGATACCCGCGTAAATATCTTCCGAATTTTCCCTGAAAATAACCATGTTGCAATCGCCCGGCGCCTTAACGGGTGAGGGCACGCCCTCAAACCAGCGAACCGGCCTTAAACAGGTATACAAGTCAAGCTCCTGCCGTAAAGCTACGTTAAGTGAACGGAAACCGCCGCCCACAGGAGTCGTTAGCGGCCCCTTTATGCCCACTGAATAGGTTTTGATCGCCTCCAAGGTCTCCTCGGGAAACCAATCCCCCTCATAGAGCTCAGCCGCTTTTTCTCCAGTATAGATTTCCATCCACGAGATTTTCTTTACGCCCCCATACGCTTTTTCCACGGCGGCATCAACGACATCAATCATCACTGGGCTAATATCGACCCCAATGCCGTCACCTTCGATGTAGGGAATAATGGGGTTGTCAGGTACGGTGAGACTGTAGTCTTCATTGACTGTAATGACTTGGCCAGTCGCCGGTACCGTGATGTGCTTGTAAGACATAGTGTCAGGATCCTTTGTCAGGTGAGATTAATCTCGTGGTTACTTTCCGAGCCCTGTATCGTTTCGATGCGCTATGATTGAGCGTTGAACGACCGACAGGGTAAACTTGGCGGGTAGCCTTGTTTCGCGACGGAGATTCTACCACTAAATGAGAGACTTCGGCTTGGAAAACGTCATCATTTTTAACAAGCCCTATCGAGTTTTATGCCAATTCTCTGATCGAGATCGTACCGTTAAAGCGCCGCGCGCTACGCTAGCCAACTACTTAACGGCGCCAGCCTACCGGGCTGCCGGACGCTTAGATTATGACTCCGAAGGCCTAGTGGTGCTCACCAATAGCGGCCGGCTTCAACAACGCATTGCGCATCCCACTTACACCGTATGGAAGACCTACTGGGTGCAGGTTGAAGGTCTGGTAACACCAGAAACACTCTCGCTATTGGCAGGTGGTGTGGTATTAAAAGATGGTTTGACGCGCCCGGCACGCGCCCAGGCATTACCACCCCCCGCCGTTTGGCCCCGGGAACCAGCAGTTCGCTATCGCCCATCGGTGCCTGACAGTTGGTTGGCGCTCTCTATTTGTGAGGGACGCAACCGGCAAGTTCGACGCATGACCGCGGCGGTCGGCTTGCCCACATTACGGCTGATTCGCGTGGCCGTCGGGGATTGGCATCTCGATGACCTGCAGCCCGGCGAACACCGGTTAGCGGACGCATTTAGGCATCCGTCAGCGAGCGCATAATCAGCATCAGTTGATAAGAGCAGCGAATCCGTAGCGCGCGCGGATAACACACTGACAGCGGCTGCACGATGCGCCACACTGGAACAGGAACAACGATCACTAAATAGCTATTAGCCTATATATCAATAATTTACGTTTTTTTTATAGAATTAACTGGAGATTTATCATGCCGACAACTCGCTGGTGTCCTCACGCTACTGTCGCCACAGTAGTGGTCGACAGTGACCGATTTCTCATCGTCGAAGAACGCGATGGGCGCTCGGGTAAAGTGGTCTTCAACCAGCCAGCGGGTCATTTAGAGGAAGGTGAGTCATTGATGGAGGCCGCTGTCCGCGAAGTCCTAGAGGAGACCCGTTGGCGTGTCAGCCTCACAGCTTACTTGGGTGTGGCGCAGCTTTTAGCGGCCGATGGGGTCAGTTATTTACGGCACAGCTTTGTGGCAGCACCCCTTGAGGAAATTACCACCCAAGCGCTTGATGGCGGTATCATTGCAGCTCACTGGCTCACTCTTGAGGACATTGTGGCGCTCACTCCGCAGCTGCGCAGCCCGCTGGTTATGCAAACGATCGATCGGTATCGCCAGGGGGTAATCGCCCCGCTTTCACTGGTGATCGACCCATGAATGCACAGCAACCGCGCAAGGTCATTGTCGGCATGTCCGGCGGCGTCGATTCCTCGGTGTCTGCTCTGTTGCTACAGCAGCAGGGTTATCAGGTCGAAGGCTTGTTCATGAAGAACTGGGAAGAAGATGACGGTACCGAGTATTGCACTGCAAAGGAAGATCTAGCAGATGCACAGGCGGTGGCCGACCGACTCAATATTCCCTTGCACAGTGCCAATTTTGCCGCCGAATATTGGGACAACGTGTTCGAGCACTTCCTGTCCGAATATCGCGCGGGTAGAACCCCCAATCCGGACATCCTGTGTAATAGAGAAATCAAATTCAATGCCTTTTTGGCGTACGCCACCCAGTTGGGCGCCGATCTCATTGCCACCGGCCATTACGTACGTAACGGCCATCATACCGAGCAAACTAGCCTATTGAAGGGACTCGACAGCCATAAGGATCAGAGTTACTTCCTGCATCAGGTCGGCTCTGAGGCTCTCGCAAGAACGCTCTTCCCCGTTGGAGAACTGGATAAACATGCGGTGCGTGACATCGCAGGTGCGGCCGGCCTGACGACCGCGGGCAAAAAAGACTCGACGGGCATTTGTTTCATTGGCGAGCGGCGATTTACTGACTTCCTAGAGCGCTATTTACCCGCCCACCCCGGGGTGATTGAAAGCATTGACGGCGAAATACTGGGCGAGCACCAGGGGCTCATGTATCACACCATTGGTCAGCGACAGGGATTGGGAATTGGTGGGCTAGCGAACCACGAACAAGCACCTTGGTATGTGGTCGATAAAGCCCTGACGCGCAACGTGCTGTTGGTCGCACAGGGTAACAATCACCCGGCATTGTTCAAATCGATGCTCTATGCCAACGACATTTTCTGGATTTCGGGCCAAAAACCAGACTTACCCCTGCGCTGCACAGCCAAGATTCGCTATCGCCAAACAGATCAAGATTGCTGGCTCGAGGAGCAGCCGAGCGGCTTCCGGGTGCGGTTCGATAACCCACAACGCGCCATTACCCCGGGTCAATCGGTGGTTTTTTACCAATCGGAGCGATGCCTAGGCGGCGGGGTGATTGAGAGCGCCCAATGATCGAACGAAGTCCTCTTGAAAGTCAAATCATCGCCCTCGCGGGAGTCGCCCAAAGCGCCCGAATTGTCGATCAAATTTCCAGAACAGGGAGCTACCCAGTTGAATTTTTAGAGGCATCGATTCATTCATTGTTTAGCTTTGACGCACCCAATGTCGATGCCGTGTTCGGTAATGTACAAGGGGTCAAATTAGGACTGCAAAATTTAGCCGACGGATTTGCCAGCGGCGGGGATGAAACGACGGCGAGTATGATGCGCTATTTATTTTCTCTGCTGCATTTAGAGCGTAAATTTTCCGCTCGCGGCGACCTGCAGCAAGTGGTCCAGAATCGCTTGCAGCATGCCAGTTATAAAGCCACCCATTTTGCCGTTCGCGTTAACGATACCTGTCATAACATTGCAGCGATTTACGCTGATACCCTGAGCACCCTGCCGTATCGCATTACCATTAATGGCAGCGCTCAGCACTTGCGTAATCCGGCTAACGCCGAGATGATACGTGCATTACTACTTGCGGGGGTGCGCGCTGCTTTTTTATGGCGGCAGCTGGGTGGTCGGCGCTGGAAGCTGGTGGTCAAGCGCGGGCAAATTTGCCACACGGCCACGCATTTATCGCGGGAATTAGGTATCCAGTAACTGTGTGCCGCTTTTCTTTATTATTGTCTCGTTACTATTGGAGCTAGCATGGAACTCTCAGCCCTCACCGCCATCTCACCGCTCGACGGTCGCTATGGTCACAAAGTGGCCGCACTCCGAGAGATATTCAGTGAATTCGGCTTGATTAAGCGCCGCGTGACCGTCGAGGTCCGCTGGCTCGAGTGTCTCGCTAATCACCCGGAGATTGCCGAAGTCCCGCCCATCAGTGGCGCCGCTAAAGCGCTGCTCAGCCAGTGGGTTGATCAGTTTGCTGTTGCTGATGCCGAACGCATTAAGCATATTGAGGCGACCACCAATCACGATGTCAAAGCCGTGGAGTATTTTTTGAAAGAGCGCGTGACTGGCAACACTGAACTCAGTGGCATCAGTGAGTTCATTCATTTTGCCTGCACCTCAGAGGATATCAATAATCTGTCCCATGGATTAATGCTTAAAGATGGCGTCGCTGCCGTGCTTCCGGCCATGGAACACATTGTCGGCGTATTGAAGAACTTGGCCACAGCGCACGCTGACCAAGCTATGCTCTCCAGAACCCATGGTCAACCCGCTAGCCCAACCACTTTAGGGAAAGAAATGGCCAATGTCGTGGCCCGGCTTCAGCGTCAATTAGCGCAATTAGCAACGGTCCCCATTTTGGGCAAAATAAATGGTGCGGTGGGTAACTACAATGCCCATATAACCACCTACCCCACCGTTGATTGGCCGGCTAACGCCGAAGCGTTTGTCTCGTCATTAGGGCTGGTATGGAATCCCTACAGCACGCAAATTGAACCCCATGACTACATGGCCGAATTATTCGATGTATTTGTGCGCTTTAACACTATCCTCATCGACTTTAATCGCGATATCTGGGGTTATATCAGTCTGGGTTACTTTACCCAGAGCACCATAGCCGGTGAGGTAGGCTCGTCGACCATGCCACACAAAGTCAATCCCATTGATTTTGAAAATTCCGAGGGTAATTTGGGTTTGGCAAACGCGATGCTCACGCACTTGGCGCAAAAGCTGCCTATTAGTCGTTGGCAGCGGGATTTAACCGACAGTACCGTGTTGCGCAATATGGGGGTGGGCCTTGCGTATTCCTTGCTGGCCTATGAATCCGTGCTCAAGGGCATCAGTAAGTTGCAGATCAATGGCGCCAAGCTCGATGATGATCTCGACCATGGCTGGGAGGTGCTCGCAGAACCTATCCAAACCGTTATGCGGCGATACGGTATTGCCGAACCCTATGAAAAACTCAAAGCATTGACCCGTGGCCAACGAATCGACTCCGCCACACTCAGCGCCTTTATCGACAGTCTCGATCTCCCCGAGGCAGTAAAAGAAGAGCTGCGCGCATTAACCCCTAAAAAGTATATTGGCAATGCTGCTGCCCAAGCAAAAGCCATTGTTAACTGAGGGGATGAGGGCATTTGAACTATCGATTTCAGTTTGATGAGGCATCGTTTTTAGCCCATCACTGGCAACGCACACCGCTGCTAATAAAACAGGCGCTGCCCGGTTTCAAGTCGCCACTTGCGCCGGACGAATTGGCGGGCCTGTCGATGGAGGCAGAGGTTCAAAGCCGTATCATCAGCGTCCGCGATCAGCAGTGGCGGCTTGAAACTGGCCCCTTTACAGCGCAAGATTTTCAGCGCAATGACGAATGGACGCTACTGGTACAACAGGTTGATCAGCTGCTGCCCAAGGTTGAAGCGCTCAAGCGCTGCGCACGCTTTCTGCCTACTTGGCGCTTTGATGACATTATGGTGAGTTATGCGGTCGACGGCGGCGGTGTTGGACCTCATTTCGATCGCTACGACGTTTTTCTCCTGCAAGGTCTGGGCACGCGGCGCTGGTACTTAGGGGATTTTTGCGATGACAAGACACCCCGACTCGAGCATGAATCACTACACTTATTACAATCCTTCAGCGCTCAGCAGGAATACCTGCTCGAGCCCGGAGATGTCCTCTATGTGCCCCCCGGGCTGGCGCACTGGGGGGTGGCAGAGGGCGAGTGTATGACCTATTCACTAGGCTTTAGAGCGCCTAGAATTCATGATCTTCTCGCACGAATGACCGACGCCGTCATTGACCGTTTGGCACCTGATGTATTGCTAGAGGATGCCGGTGTCGCGCACGATGGAGCTGCGGGTGAGGTCACTCAAGCGCATATTGCGAATGCAAAGGCGGCGGTTATCAATGCGATTAACGCCCTCGATGACGGTTACTGGCTTGCCGAAGTGACCAGCCAGACCGGTGCTCTCGGTGCCTCTGACCCCACCATTATCTTGCTGCCTGGTGACGTGCGGTTACGTCCTGACCGATCAATGACTTGGATCCGCCATGACCACCAGCTGGCGCTGTATATAGCCGATGAATCACTGTTGGTGAGCTACGAAGCTCACGCTTTAACGGCCGCTCTGTGCGCCGGAGAGGCCGTCAGCCAGCAACCCACGTCCGCTCCGGAGCAGCAGGTCATTGACTTTCTGTCGGCCGGCAATCATCTGGTTAATGATGATTGAATCGCCGGAGGCATTGCAGGCAACACTGCTGGCTCATGTGGCAGAGACATCTCGGCATGTCGACATCATCAGTAACAATTTTCTGCCCACGATTTTTAGCAACGAGCCGCTAGTGGCAGAGCTGACCCGGCTTGTGCGCCGGGGGCGACAAACCCGGATACGGGTGTTGCTACAGGCCTTTGACAGCCACGCATTGGCAGGTCACCGACTCATTGCCCTCGCTCGCCGACTGACGAGCGCCATCCAGCTGCGTTGTTTGCCCACGCACCCCGAATGGCCGAGCCACAGCTGGGTTATTTTTGACCAAAACGCAGGGCTAGACATAATCCCTACCCCGCCCCCGAGAGCCACTAAGCTAACGCGAGCAGATGCGCGTCACTGCAGCGATACCTTTGATCGACTGTGGCTGGTTGGCCATGAGCCCATTGAAATGCGTCGTTTCGGCTAGCGTAATAACCCCCGCCGCCGCACCGGACAATGGCCCATAGCCGGTTATTCCTATGCGAAGTTCGCTCTGCGGCATACCAAAACAGGGAGCTGCAGCGAGCTACCTCAGTCGTCAATCATGATGCCAATTGCGTTGCCGTCATAGACGGTGTCATAGCAACGCAAAGGGGCACACACGCCCTCAAGATTGATCCCCTGATTCATGTCAAATCGATATTGATGATAAGGACAGGTGATCACACCGTCCTCCACGTTGGCGTCCAGTAGCGGGTGCTGCTGATGGGGGCAGTGACTCTGAATAACGTAGCGATCTCCCTGCTCTTGCAGTAGCACTACATCCCACTGATCTATTTTTAGCCGTTTTCGGTAGCCATCCCTTAAGTTGATCAGCTTTTCAATCGCTAAAAAACGAGTAGCCATGTTAGCTTTGCCCCAGCCGCACAATTTCACTGGCGGCCGCCAGGGGGGTGACCACGGCTTGACGAACGTCATTTTCTAAGGCGGCAAGGGCTTCTTTTACCGCCGGGTGGTCACGCACGCGAGCGCGGAGCAATTCATCGATCAACTGGCGCATCCACGCGAGGTTTTGTTCGGCACGCTGACTGTCAATAGCGCCACGCGCACCGGCTTGTTCACGGTAGCTTTCAATCATGCGCCAGACAGCGTCGATTCCTTGGTTTTTTAGTGCCGAGCAGGTAGTCACTTCGGGCTGCCAAAAGCCCGGGTGTTTGAGCAGCGACAGTGCTCCCGCATAGTGCCGTTGGGTAATAGCGGCTAAATTTTCACTGCTGCCATCGGCTTTGTTAATGACGATGGCATCGGCGAGTTCAACAATGCCTTTCTTAATGCCCTGAAGCTCATCACCCCCCCCAGGCAGCATTAACACCAAGAAAAAATCGACCATTGCCGCTACCTGATGTTCGGATTGACCCACCCCCACCGTCTCCACAAGAATCACGTCGAAGCCAGCCGCCTCGCAAAGCAACATGGACTCTCGGGTTTTCAGCGCGACCCCGCCAAGGGCGCTCCCGGCGGGCGAAGGCCGGATAAAGGCATTATCTTGACGACTCAGCTGCTCCATGCGGGTTTTGTCACCCAATAGGGAACCACCGGCAATGGGCGAACTGGGGTCGACGGCTAGGACCGCCACCCGGTGCCCACGGGCCAGTAGATGCAAACCAAAAGCCTCGATAAAAGTGGACTTTCCGACGCCTGGAACCCCGGTGATACCTACCCGAATACTGTTGCCGGTGTGCGGCAACACGGCATTTAGCAGGGTTTGGCTTGCCTCCCTATCTTCGGGTCGCTGGCTCTCCGCCAAGGTAATCGCCTTGGCGAGCGCTCGACGCTGGCCCGCGATAATTGCCTGTGGGTCAATGGCGTTCATGGCCATTATGTTTGGCGCGTATTAACGGCATCGAGTACTTTGCGTGCGGCATCGGGAATAGCCGTTCCCGGTCCAAAAATGAGTTGTACACCCGCATCATAGAGAAAATCGTAGTCCTGCTGAGGGATGACGCCGCCTGCGATGACAATAATATCGTCAGCACCCTGCGCCTTCAGCTCAGCCAGTAGCGCGGGGACTAAGGTTTTGTGACCCGCAGCGAGACTCGAGGCGCCGATGACATGGACATCATTTTCAATAGCCTGACGCGCTACTTCGGCGGGCGTGGCGAACATGGGTGAAAGATCAACATCGAAACCCACGTCAGCAAAAGCAGTGGCGACCACTTTGGCGCCACGGTCGTGGCCATCTTGGCCCATTTTAGCGACCAGCATTCGAGGACGCCGGCCATACTGATCTACGAAGCGACCAATATCTGACTCGATCTGCTGCCAGTCGGCATCACCTTTATAGGCTGCACCGTAAACGCCGGAGACCGTTTGCGCCTGAGCCACAAAGCGCCCATAGTGCTGCTCTAGGGCATCAGAAATCTCACCCACCGTAGCCCGGCGGCGCGTCGCTTCAATGGCCAACGCCAGCAAATTACCCTCCCCCGACCTCGCCGCCTCTGTTAGCTGTGCCAGGACCCCATCGACCGCGCTTTGATCGCGACTTGCGCGTATTGAGGCCAGACGGTTAAGTTGCGACTCTCGCACCTGGTCATTATCAATTTCCAGGATGTCCACGGCATCGTTGGTGTCGCCAGTATACTTATTAACCCCGACAATGACGTCTTCGCCGCGGTCGATTCGGGCTTGCTTTTTGGCAGCGGCCTCTTCAATTCGTAGCTTGGGAACACCGCTCTCAATGGCTTGAGCCATGCCGCCCAGGGCGTCAATTTCGGCGATAAGTTCCCGGGCTTTATCTGCCATATCTTGCGTGAGGCTCTCCATCATGTACGAGCCCCCCCAGGGATCGATCACCTGGCCAATGCCGGTTTCTTCTTGCAAAATGAGCTGCGTGTTGCGGGCTATGCGCGCGGCAAAGTCTGATGGCAGCGCGATAGCTTCATCCAGTGCATTAGTATGCAGGGATTGCGTGCCGCCAAAGACCGCGGCCATAGCTTCTATCGTGGTTCGGACAATATTGTTATAGGGATCTTGCTCGGTTAATGACCAGCCAGAGGTTTGGCAATGGGTCCGCAACATCGAGCTTTTAGGGTTATTGGGGGAGAATTCCGCGACGATCTCTGCCCATAACAGACGCGCAGCGCGCATTTTGGCTATTTCCATGTAAAAGTTCATACCCACACCCCAGAAGAACGATAGCCGGGGCGCAAACTCATCGATGCTCAGGCCAGATGCAATAGCGGTTTTAATGTATTCCTTGCCATCCGCAAGGGTATAGGCTAGCTCAAGCGCTGCGTTCGCCCCGGCTTCCTGCATGTGGTAACCAGATATAGAAATGGTGTTGAAGCGCGGCATGTTACTCGAGCAGTAGGCAATGATATCGCCAATAATGCGCATGCTCTCGGTGGGCGGATAGATATAGGTATTGCGGACCATAAACTCTTTCAAAATATCGTTTTGAATGGTGCCCGATAGCTGCGCTTGCTCGACGCCCTGCTCCTCGGCCGCCACGATGTACCCCGCCAGTACGGGCAGAACCGCGCCGTTCATCGTCATTGATACCGACACCTTGTCCAGGGGTATGCCATCGAAGAGAATCTTCATGTCTTCGACGGAGTCAACGGCGACCCCCGCTTTACCAACATCCCCTTCTACCCGGGGGTGGTCCGAGTCGTAACCTCGGTGGGTCGCCAAGTCAAAGGCCACGGATACACCCTGCCCACCGGCCGCAAGCGATTTTCGATAAAAGGCATTCGACGCCTCGGCGGTGGAAAACCCGGCGTATTGACGGATGGTCCATCGACGACCGGCATACATAGTCGCCATAGGGCCACGAATATACGGGGCGATGCCCGGCAGGGTATCGGTATAGGCCAAGTGCTCGGTATCTTCAGCGGTGTACAGCACCTTGACGGGTATCCCCTCCGGCGTCTCCCAGGTGTAGTCACTAGGCTTTAAGCCCTTGCTCTGCTTTGCCACCAATGCAGACCAATGCTCGATATTCGCCTCGTCTTTGTCGTAGATACTCAATTTTATCCCTTTAAATTCATTGTCTTAAAGCGCAACATTAACATATTTAATGATCTTCTGAGGGCTGATTAATTTCTATCAACACGCCATCGCAACTCTTGGGGTGGATGAAAATGACCTGAGAATCATGGGCTCCCGGGCTGGGAGCCTCACTTAAAAATTCGTAGCCTTTATCTTTCAGCCGCGCAACGTCCGCTTCAATGTCGTCGCTGCGAAAGCACAAATGATGAATACCCCCGCCGCGCTTGTCGAGATACTTAGCGATTGGCCCCTCGCCGTTGAGTGGGTGAACCAGCTCAATCGTTGTCGCGGGCAACGAGAAAAAAGCGGTCGTCGTCTTCGCGGCCGGCACATCGCCCGTACCCTCAAAGGGTAAGCCAAAGTCATCCATAAAGCGCTTAATGGCCGCATCTAAATCGGGCACAGCAATCGCGATATGGTCTAGAGCAGTAATCATCTCAAACTCCTACGTCATCAAGACTGTTTAGATGAACGTCTTCATCAATTGTTCAGTATGCGCACGCCTGCGTTCAGCGACGACGGCCTCAGGTTCACTGTGTACCTGCTCGTCTGGAGTCACTTTGAAAAGTGACTGACCCTTACTGATAATGACACCATCTTCCTCAACCAATACGTCGTCTACGGTTCCGGCAAACGGGGCATAGACCTTGTTGAACATTTTCATGACTTCGACAATATAGAGTGGATCTCCGGCATCGAAATGATCGCCTTTTTGAATATACAGTGAGGCTTCTGGGGATTCGCGCCCATAAAACATACCGCCGCTAACCGCGACAATTTCATCTGACTTAGCCATCGGCGGTGGCGCTAGCGCTTTCATCATTAGCGATTGATGGTCGCCATCGAGCAGTCTATCGGGGATAGCAATTGTCAGGTCACTATTTACTTTGAGTGCATAAAAGCCGGTAAATTCGGCCATGGCCGCCAGCAACACTAAGATTTCGGTGCCACTCTGAAAACCACGGTGGGCTGATTGAACCCCGCTCCATTCACCCTCACTAAAGTCAGCATGGGAGGATTCACTGAGCGTCTTTTGCAGCGCTAACCACGTCTGAACACCGAGGCGTTGCTCAAGGCTACGGTAAAAATCCTCAGCGCTGGCCAGTATGCGCGCATCGTGATCCCAAATGACATTCGCCGCGGGCGCATCATCTGACCAATCTAAGGTTAAAAAGTGGTAGGTGTCGCTGAGCACATCTATGGGGTTTTCCGCCCATTCAAGCTGTCCATCAGCGACAGTAAAAGCACCTCGGTTGGTACTTAACCAACCGGCTAACAAGTGTGGATCTTTCATCAACGTTTGTAGCGGACGCATCAGCAGTGTTTGCTTCGCCTCCAAGGTGCTACCCAGAGAGGATCGCCCAGCAGGATCAACGCTGGCGAGCAATTCCCGGCAGAGAATGGTCCAGGCTGCGCCAAGATCGACTCGAGTCGCTTCCTCGGTGAGTTCGCCTACCGCGGTGAGATAAGGAACAATAAAGTGTGTTGTCGGTCGCGCGTTAATATTATTGCCTAAAAACCAGTTCACCAGCCCGTAGTGAAACTGAAGATTGGTATGCAGGTCGCGACCCCGTAAGCGGGTCATGCGCAGTACCTCGGCCATAGCGCTGTAGGTTGATTCCCTGCTGTCCCCCACCGTGAGCAGCAGCGCGATATTCGAATCATAAGCCCCTGCCAGGGTGTAGTTCATGAACACATCGGTGTCAGGATTGTGCACACTAATACCCTGATCATCGCGTATTTCGCCGGCGATAGCGTCAGACCAATAGTCAATCTGGCCCCCTGCATTTGGCTGCAACGCGTCGTTGGTGGCATTAAGCCGTGCCTCGACACTGTCTTTGAAGCGCGCTACACGCTCAGGTCTAGGCAATTGCGGTCCATGGGCGGCTAGCAGGACCATCGCCTCGACCAGCGACTCCACCATAAAATAGTCATCGCTGTTGTGAGGATTACTGAAGCGCATGCCGTAACACAACTCACTGACTCGGTGCTCGACCTGAATGCGCGTATTCATTTCCATAAAAAAATGCTTATCTCGATCAACAATGCACTCAAACGTGGACACTGAATCGAGGCCTACCGCCGCACCAAAACGAGCCGCTTCATCTTCCATGGCGTCCAGCGTTTTTAGATCCTGGGCGAGAACCGCCGCCTCATCTAGGCGCCCATCGCGCTCGGCGGTACTATGAGCGTCAATCAACGATTCGCGGGTAACCGATACTTCCAGTAGCTTTTGCTCATGCATCTGTAAAGAACAATCCCGCCCGCCGAGAGTGATAGACCACTCACCGTTGCCCACCACTTGAATCTCTTGGTGGCGCGTCGTCTCGATATTTAACTCAACCAACACATTTTTGTTGTCACCCACCCCGGTGGTTTTCACCTCATTGAGAATTTCTAGGACCAATTCGGGGGTACGATGCCCCTCCCCCAACGCCAGTATGCGTTGCCCCTTGCCGCCGCCGCCGCCGATCGCTTTCAGCCGAACGCGATTTTCCGGGTATTGGGCGTTGATCCTCGCGACCGCCTCAGTCAGGGTGTCCGACAGCTCTTCAACGGTGTACAAATCAATACCCTTCTTGTACCCGGCTGCGAGCACCAAATCCGCGAGGATGTCGAGATCGGCCGTATCGGCAAAAGCCTGTTCAGACACTGCTAAGTTTTCGGCGACGCACAGGGCCTGCAGATCACCCACTGTCGGGTATTTTTTAAGCAGGGTCAGCGCCGTACCGTTGTCAATGCCCGGGGTCACTGATACCCCCGCTTTGAGGGCGGTGCGTTTGGCTTCATCTTTAAGACCTGCCTGCCGAACGGTGCGCGAACAGGGTCCAATGAATGTTAATCCGGCGCCCTCCATGGCCGCGACCATGGCTTCATCTTCAGCCATAAAGCCATAGCCCGCAAAAATAGCGTTGTAACCGCCGCTCTTGGCTATGCCGATAATGTCATCGATTCGTTGTAGCCGCTCTTCCTTAGTCGACCCGGTGTAATCGGGCACCCGATGAACTCGATGGGGGTCAGTCAGCACTCTCAGCTCCGGTGCTAACGCCCGGGGATAGACAATGGAGTCTTTCTCTGACAGCAACATGCCGTAATGGTTAATGCCCATTTCAGTAAAGACATCCATAGCCTCCTTGCGAATCGGTCCTCGACAGATAATCAAGGGCTTGAGGTGACGACAATCGAACTGCTGTACCCAATGGGATGAGTGCTGTCCAAGCCTGCGATCCGCGTGAATCAAGCCATTGGTTATATAGTGTTCATTGGACACGGATCATCTCCCTCGGGCGCCGGATTAATGGAATTCGCGCTGTACGGATTGCAGCGGTCCGGGTTCATAATGCCGCAGGCAAAACGCTAGATGCTCGGTGACGACCTGGCGTAGATCCTCGGGCATCACGATTTGGGAAATCGAGCCCAAGCTTAGCGCCTCTTCTGGGTTCATAATCTCCCGCTCATAGCGTTGGGCTAATTCAGCCTCCTGCTCCTTAGCCCACGCCTTTACCAGCGCTTGGGCTGACTCATGAGCTTGCTCAGCCGACAAACCCTGCGCCTGTTGTGCCTTGGCTTCGTTGGCGATACGTTCAGCAAGGCTGGTACGAATCTTCTTCAGCTCGTCCTTGTAAACGTAATCGACCCCTGCAGGGCCCATTACTGCGACCCGCGTTGTCGGTAATGCCACCACGAAATCCGCTCCGGTGGGATAATTATTGTAGCTGGCATAGGCGCCACCAAAGGCATTGCGCACTAACACCAAAAAGCGCGGGGTGCGTAGATCAACAATCGCATCGAGCATGGCGCGACCCGCCTGGACAATCCCTCGATGCTCCTGCTCGCTGCCCGGCAAGAAGCCAGTGGTGTCTTCAAGAAACATGACAGGAATATTGTAGAGATTGCAAAAGCGGATGAATCGAGCGTTCTTATAGGCCGCATCAATATCAATCTGCCCAGAGGCGACCGACGAGTTGTTGGCCACGAAGCCCACGACGTTCCCACCCATCCGGCCGAAGGCGGTAATGGTATTGCGCGCTCGCTCCCCTTGCACCTCTAGATAGTCGCCATGGTCACACAATTGTTGAATCAGAATGGTGATATCCACTGGCGTGTTGAAGCCGGTGGGGGAGTTAAACGCCTTGCGCAGCAGAATATCAATATCGAGTGTCTTTCGATGCACGGGGTCAGAACTGGCTTGAAAATCAGGCGCTTGGGCGCTTGAATTGGGAATATACTTTACTATTTCTCGGACCTTTCGTAACGCCGCCACTTCGTCATCGACCACGAAATCTGTTACCCCAGTCTGACTGTGGACATTGGGGCCACCCAAGGCGTCGGGAGTAATGTCCTCGCCCAGTACCGATTTGACAACTCCCGGACCGGTCAAGCCAAAAAAGGTATTGCGAGGTTGGATGAGAAAACTGCCTTGACGAGGCAAATAACTACCGCCCCCTGCATTAAACCCAAACATACACATAATGCTAGGGACAATGCCGCTGATTTTCCGCAGCGCAGTAAAAGCGTCCGCATAACCATCGAGACCACCCACGCCCGCCGGTATATAGGCCCCTGCCGAGTCGTTCAGACCGACTAAGGGGATGCGCCTTTTTGCCGCTAACTCGAATAATTTAGCCAGTTTCTTACCATTCGTCGCGTCCATTGAACCCGCACGGACCGTAAAGTCGTGACCATACACAGCGATATCTCGGCCATCAATTTGAATAATCCCTGTCACCAAGGACGCACCGTCGAGATTAGGCCCCCAGTTTTGGTAAAGCACTTGCGGCGTCCCATCGGCCAAGTACTGCAGTCGCTCCCAGATGGTCATCCGCTGTTTGAGGTGCTGGCGCTGGATATTGCGAACCCCTGCGGCGATAAAAGGCCGTTGCTGGAGCTCCTTGCCCCGAGTCACGGTCGCGTCGTAGAGGCTCTCTTGAGCACCCTGAGCGTGCGCCGATACCGCAGGCGCTAATGGATTCGTCAGCGAAGCGTACGGGGCACTGCCGTCCTCGGTGGGTGCGTTATTAACCGGCTCTTGCGTGCTGTCACTCATGGGATCACTCTGCATTTGTTTATCGAGGTCTATCAGTCATACTACCCGAGTTCGGACCGGCAATCAGGCAATAAAAAACGGCCGTAACAGTACTTTCAATGCTACCTTTATGTCAATGAAACCAATGTGGTGGTAAGCCCTGTGAACCTGCTTGATCAGCCACATAAAACGTTGCTTGCCACCGGCAGCATCACGACCTATGCGGCATCGTTGACGCACTTGGATGGCTTTGCTTTTCTTGACAGTCGCCGAGGTGGGCGGCATTGCGCGTACGATATTATCGCTGCCCAGCCGCGAGCCGTGCTTCGATTAGCGGATTATGACCGCCATCTCACGGCGTGGATGGCCGCCGTAGAAAGTCGATTAACTGCCGGTGCCACCGGCGGCCACAGCCTGCTCGCTGTAGGGTTCCTTGATTACGATAGCGCGGCACACGGTCATGGGGTGACCCAACGAAGTACCCCTCGAGCGGCAGTAGGCCTCTACGACTGGTGCATTGTTTGTGACAAAGCGAGTCAGCGCCTTTGGTTCATTGGCAGCGACCGGGTTCCTCAGTTACCCGATGACGTCGCAGAGCTCATCGCCAGTGCTCGTCCACAACAAGGCACCTTTGCGCTAGACAGCGCTTTTCAGGCGCATATTAGTCATGGTGACTATGTCGCAGCGGTGGCTACAATTCGCTCCTATATTGCCGCCGGTGATTGCTATCAGGTGAATTTTGCGCAGCGGTTCTCGGCAGGTTTTTCCGGTGATAGCTTTTCAGCTTATCTACGATTACGCGATGTGGCCCCGGGGGATTTTTCGGCCTTTCTGCGCTTGTCATCGGACCATGCCATTTTGTCCCTTTCGCCCGAACGGTTTCTATCTACTCGAGATGGTCAAGTTACCACTCAGCCCATCAAGGGCACCCGTCCGCGGCATTCAGACCCCATCGTGGACCGGCGCATCGCCGAGGAGCTGCAGCAGTCCGCGAAGGATCGCGCTGAAAATATCATGATCACAGATCTGCTGCGAAACGACCTAGGACGACTGTGTTTACCGGGTAGCGTAAAAACACCGGACATTTGTGTCCTGCATAGCTACGCCAATGTCCACCATCTAGTCAGTCGAATCGAAGGTGTGCTTCGTGATGACGTCACCCCGGGTGAGCTCCTTATAGGTTGCTCACCGGGAGGGTCCATCACGGGGGCGCCAAAGCACCGAGCGATGCAAATCATTGCCGAGCTGGAAAATGAACCGAGAGGTATCTACTGCGGCTCTGTCTTCGCCCTTGATGGCCGGGGTTGGATGGAGTCGAGCATTGCTATTAGGACCATGGAAATCACTGCTAACGTGATTACTTGCTGGGGGGGAGGTGGCATTGTGTATGACTCAGAAGCAGATGCTGAGTACCAAGAAACACTCGATAAAGTCGGGGCCTTTATGCGTGCCCTCGAGCCATCCGACTAAGGCAGCCGCCGTGCTAAGCTAGGAGTACAGCGGTAGTTCAATGTGCTCATACAGCGCTTTACGCTCACTTGGCTGTACTCTGGACAGGGCCTCGCCAACGATGTCGCTAGTGAGGTGCGGCGCTAGTTCGGTAATAAAGTCATACATGTAGCCGCGCAGGAACGTGCCTTTGCGAAAGCCTAGACTGGTCACACTGGAAGCAAACAAATGGCTGGCATCGAGTTTGACTAAATCCTCGTCAAGCACCTCGTCATAGGCCAGCCCCGCAATAATGCCAATCCCCAATCCGAGTCGGACATAAGTCTTTATCACATCAGCGTCGACCGCGGTAAAAGTTACTTTGGGGGTTAATCCTCGACTATTGAAAGCATCGTCCAGCTTTGACCGACCGGTAAACCCAAAAGTGTAGGTAACAATCGGATGTTCAGCCACCGCCTCAAGGGTGACCTTGCTGGCTGACGCTAACGGATGGTCTTTGGGGACAACGATGCAACGATTCCAGCGATAACAGGGCAGCATGACGATGTCCGAAAACAATTCAAGCGCCTCGGTCGCTATCGCAAAGTCTACTGTTCCCTCAGCGGCCATTTCGGCGATTTGCAAGGGGGTGCCTTGCTGCATTTGCAGTGACACTTGTGGGTAGCTGCTCATGAATTCTTTGATAATACCCGGCAGTACGTAACGGGCTTGGGTATGTGTGGTCGCGATTGACAGGGTGCCACTTTTTTCGTTGGAAAATTCTTGCGCGACCCGCTTGATAGATTCGGATTTGCGCAGAATCTCACCGGCTAATTCCAAGATCACTTCGCCAGCGGCTGTTACATGGGTGAGATGCTTACCGCTACGGGAAAATACCTCGACCCCGAGCTCATCTTCCAATAAACGAATTTGTTTACTAATCCCTGGTTGCGAGGTAAACAAACTTTGGGCGGTGGCGGATACATTAAGGTCGTGGTGGGCAACTTCCCAAATATATCGCAGTTGTTGGAGCTTCACAGGATCACCACTTTCGTTATTATGTTACACAGGAGCAATACGTTAGCCTGAGTTTCTCGAGGTTGCCAGCTTTTTTGGAATAAAATATTGGTTTCTTATTCGTAATGTCTAGGCCCAGCCTAGCCCGCTACTGGCCACTACTCGTTGCTATTGGCGATGCCATGGGGAACATGCCCGGTAGTCACGTGGGCTGAGGCTAGATCGCAGTGGGTTTCCTGATCATCGAAAAACACATCCGCCCGATAAGCGCGTAAGAACTCCGTTTTTGTTAAACCGCCCAGAAAAATCGATTCGTCAATGCGAATATCCCAGGCCCTAAGCGTTCTAATGACTCGCTCATGGGCGGGTGCTGAGCGCGCGGTCACCAACGCGGTACGAATAGGCGCCTCGCTGGCTGGAAAGGCGCGCTGTAGTTTTTGCAATGCCGCCAAAAAGTTTTTGAAGGGGCCACCCTGTAAGGGTTCATTTCGGGCTGCCCGCTCGCTGGCAGTAAAGGCCTTTAAGCCATCTTTCTTGTACACCCGCTCGGCTTCATCTGAAAAGAGCACTGCATCTCCGTCAAAGGCAAAACGCAGCTGCCCTCCTTCAGCATCGGCTTGACTGCGCGACACTAGCGTTGCGGCGGCGACATTATTTTCCAGTGCCATGCGAACGTCTTCGGCTTCTGCAGACAAAAACAATTGACAGCCAAAGGCGTTGATATAGCGCCAGGGAGATTCGCCACCGCAGAACGCCGCGCGCGAAATAGGTAATTGATAATGCTCAATCGAGTTGAAAACGCGCAGCCCGGTATCAGCGCTGTTGCGGGACAGCAACACCACTTCCACGGCGAGAGGCTCGGGCAGTAAATCGTTTAGAGACAACATTTTTTTAACCACCGCAAAAGCAGTGCCCGGTTCCAAAGGTGTTTGCTCATTGTCAATTTGATAGTGTGAGTAGGCCTCAAGCCCCTCTTGCTCGAATACGTGATGCGCGTTATCGAGATTGAACAGTGCCCGAGAAGAGATGGCGACAATTAGTTTTTCGGGGGGAAATGTCGTCATTCTGTCGCGCCAGCAGGCGCGCCTTGATTGGGTTTGTGTCGCTCAAAATATTCTTTGCTCAGGGTAAATACCACCGGCGATAAGAGCAGCAATGCGACGAGATTTGGTATCGCCATAAATGCATTGAGAGTGTCAGCAATGAGCCACACAATACCCATGTTTAATCCCGCTCCAACAGGAATGGCCAGCACCCAGAGGACACGGAAGGGCATGATTGCTCTCACGCCAAACAAGTAGACAACGCAGCGCTCGCCATAAAATGACCAACCAATCATTGTCGTCACCGCAAACACAACCACCCCTAGGGTGACTACCCACTCGCCCCCGGGCAATGCAGAACCAAATGCCATAGCGGTGAGGCTCGCGCCGGACTGTCCACTGTCCAATACCCCAGTGAGGACAATCACCAAGCCGGTCATTGTGCACACGACCAAGGTATCGATAAACGTACCGAGCATGGCGATCATGCCTTGCTCGACGGGCTCATTGGTCTGTGCGGCTGCATGGGCGATAGGTGCACTGCCCAATCCGGCCTCGTTAGAAAAAATGCCGCGGGCGACACCAAAGCGAATGGCCGCCCAAACCGTGGCGCCTGCAAAGCCACCGGCCGCAGAGGCGCCGTTAAACGCCGCGCTAATGATAGTAACAAACGCTGCAGGAACGCGCTCAATATTGAGCCCAATCACGATGACGCTCATTAATACATACGCTAACGCCATAACGGGCACCACAGCACTGGCGGTGACTGCTATGCGCTGAATCCCGCCTAAAATCACGGTCCCCACCAAAACCATAAGCACCACGCCCGTGGCTTGCCAGGGAATCCCTATATCAATCAGCACTTGAGCAACCGAATTTGACTGCACCGTGTTGGCCAGTCCAAAGCCGGCCATGGCGCCAAACAGCGCAAAGGCTGTAGCAAGCCACGCCCAGCGCGGTCCGAGGCCGTTGCGAATGTAGTACATGGGGCCACCGCTGTAGCCACCCAACTCATCCCGCTCACGATAGCGCACCGCAAGCACCCCCTCCGCGTATTTGGTGGCCATACCAAACAACGCGGTGATCCACATCCAAAATAGCGCCCCAGGCCCTCCTAGGGTAATCGCTGTGGCTACCCCGGCGATATTACCGGTACCGATGGTGGCTGAGAGCGAGGTCATCAGTGCACGAAACGGTGCGATGTCGCCCTCTCCCTGGCTGTTAAGCCCCGTCAACAGCAGGCGAAATGCCTGGGGCAAACGGCGCAGGGTGAGAAAGCCGAGGCCGAAGGTGAGGAAGATGCCCGTTCCAAGCAGCAAGACGAGCATCCCGGGGCCCCAGGCATAGCCGTTGATCGTGGTCACCAAAGCTTCCATGTGATTCCCTCCTTCTAGGGGTGATTGGGGATCGCTTACCTATCTAGCAGGGCATCCATGTGCTCGTGGTGGGGGAACAAACCGAAAATACCCCCGGTGTGAACAAACACAATATCTTTGTGCGCCGCCAAGGCACCGTTTTTTATCAAGTCTAGCATGCCGTAAAAGGCTTTCGCGGTATAAACCGGGTCTAATACCAAGCCTTCTAGGCTGGCCAGCTCTGCAATCAGAGCGTATATCTCCGGGCCTGCCACGCCATAGCCCGGACCGACATAGTCATCAAAGGTAATGGGTTGTCGCGTGAGCTCAGGCAGCTCGGGCATCCATTGTCGTGCCTCAGCAACATCGTGGAGGACCTTGCGGTTAAACCAGCCGCTGTTGTCGCACACGGCGATGCCTATCACCTCTACCGCTGCAGACGCCAAGTCCATACCCAGAGTCAATCCCGCTTGGGTGCCACCAGAGCCAGTAGCAGTAATGACGTAAGCATGCTCGATATGCTCGGCGCTCATATCATCCAGTATCTCTTGGGCCGCGCTAACGTAGCCCCATATACCAATGCCATTGCTGCCCCCGGTAGGAATAACGAGGGGCTTGCGTCCTTCGCCTCGGAGTTTATCCGCGCAGCGCTCGAGCAGTTGGTCGAGTTGTCGGCGGTAAACGGGCTCAGGGACTAGCTGAATAGTGGCGCCAAATAATCGGTCAAGAAAGGTGTTTCCCGAGGCCTCAAGGGTCGCACCCCGCAGAATGAGTTCACAGTGCCAGCCCTGTTGCGCACAGACCGCGGCGGTGGCACGGGCGTGATTACTTTGCGCGCCTCCACAGGTAATCAGGCTGTCAATGCCATTAGCCTGTGCATGCGCCACGAAATATTCAAGCTTGCGGACCTTGTTGCCGGTAAGGGTCGTGCCGGTCAAGTCATCGCGCTTTACCCAAATACGCTGCCCACGCCCCCAACGCTCGCTGGCTCTGGTCAACAATTGAAAGGGGGTGGCCCGGCGGGCTAGCTCGACCCGTTCGGGCAGGATAACGTTACTCGGCACCGACAGATTTCAACGTGCCTTTGGGTAGCACCGCATTAATATGCACCCGCTGAAACTTGAGGTTGACGTTGCTGGCGACCTGCAAGGTAATGTAATTGTCATCAAGGCCGGTGATTTTACCCAGTATGCCTGATGAGGTGATCACCTCATCGCCCTTGCTCAAAGCGCCGACCATTGCTTGGTGTTCTTTTTGCCGTTTTCGTTGAGGACGAATAGCGATGAAATAAAATAGGCCGAAAAGCACCACCAAAAAGCCGATTTGAAAAAACTCGCCGCCTGCGGCTTGCCCGCCTGCGCCTTGAGCATAAGCATTACTAATAAACATGAAGTCTCCAGTGAGTTGTGGGGTAACGTGGGTGTAGCGCTAACTATCCTTAGGAGGTCTACTTTACGTAACCAGCACCACCCATGGCAATCAAAATCGCTGTAAATGCCAGCACCTCTAGGCCCTTAACCAGCCGTTCGTGGGTTGCCCGGTGTGTGCGTTGAGCGCCGCCGGCGTTTATCCGCTCCAGGGGACAGTAAAATCCATTATCAAGGGTGCATGATCGGAAAAACGCTCGCTGCGATAAATGGAAGCACCGCAGGTATGCTCGGCAATGCCTGGGGTCACCAGCAGATAATCGAGGCGCCAACCCACGTTTTTGGCCCACGCTTGGCCACGATTAGACCACCAGGTGTACTGATGAGGATCGGGGTTGACCCGGCGAAAGGCGTCCACCCAGCCCAGCTCGTCCATCACTCGATCGAGCCACGCCCGCTCATGGGGTAAAAATCCTGAGTTTTTTTGATTGGGCTTCCAGTTCTTAAGGTCGATTTCTTTGTGGCAAATATTCCAATCCGCGCAGATGATCACCTCCCGCCGTTTGCGCCTGAGTGCTCGCAGATGCTCAAAAAAGTGCTCCATGAACACTTCTTTGCGGGCCTGTGCGGCATCACCGCTGGAGCCCGAGGGAACGTATAGTGAGATGACGCTGAGTTTGTCAAAATCGGCCTGCAGATATCGCCCCTCCGAATCAAGGGGCTCCCAGCCTAATGTGCGCACCACTTTTTTAGGGGCCAGCCGAGCGAATAGCGCGGTACCGCTATAGCCCTTTCGCTGAGCATCATGATAGAAGCAGTGATACCCCTGGGGATAGAACAGAGCCTTATCGAGCTGGTGCTCTTGGGCTTTGGTTTCCTGAATACAGACTACATCCGCCCCTTGCTGGGCCAACCAATGAAAAAAGCCTTTGCGCTGGGCCGCGCGTATGCCGTTGGTGTTACAGGTAATGATGCGCATGACTTCTACCCCCGTGTAAGCAATGACAGCCTATGGCTGGCTAAAATCGCACCCGGCAGTTGGCCTATCGACCGGACCAATGGGTAGATACCACCCCTTATTCAAGACCCAACTCATCCAGCGTGGTCAACAAATCCTCATGATGAGTTTTTGTTTTGAAGCTATCCATCACCGCCACCAACCGGCCTTCCTTATTAACAATATAGGTGGTGCGCAGTATGCCGTCATAAACTTTGCCCATGAATTTTTTTGAGCCCCAGGCACCATATTTGTCAGCAATAGCATGATCCTCATCGGACAGCAGGATGAAGTTAAGTCCATCGCGCTCGGTAAATTTAGCCAAGCGTTGCACGGAGTCGGGGCTGATGCCGAGAACGACGGTGTGCCGGGCCGCTAGTGCCTTTGCCTGATCACGCAGCGCGCAAGCTTGGACGGTGCAGCCTGGGGTCATGGCCTTGGGATAAAAATAGACAACGACATTGCGCTTGCCCCGGAACGCTTTGAGCGACTGGGGACTACCGGTTTGGTCCAGGAGGGAAAAAGTGGGCGCTAGATTACCGATGGTGGGATGGGTCATGGTGTAAGATCTCCGAGTAAGGTAAGTGCGCCTAGGCTAGGCACGCGGGGGTCGGCGAATGATGCTGTGCCGAACCGGAAAGGTGCCTTCGTGTCGATCCTTGAAAAACGCCTGCAAAAGCTCTCTGACGACGGGAAATGCGAGCTCATCCCAAGGGATTTGTTGTTCGCTGAGTAGGTCAGACTCAAGACTCTCCGGCCCGACACCGTACTGTCCGTTGACAATACCGCAGCGGTAAAAAATGTACACTTGGTTGATATGAGGCACATCAAATACGCGATAAAGAGCTAGTTCGGTGGCCTCTGCGGCGGCCTCTTCCCGTGTCTCTCGCGCAGCCCCCTCTGCGCTGGTTTCCTGGTTCTCCATAAAGCCCGCTGGCAGCGTCCAATAACCATAGCGGGGCTCAATGGCGCGTTTACACATCAATACCCTGCCCTCGTGCTCGGGTATGCAGCCAACAATCACTTTTGGATTGTGGTAGTGAATAACATCACACTGGCTGCAGACGTGTCGCTCTCGATCGTCCCCTGGCGGTACGGTATAAGCAACGTGGTTTCCACATTCTGGACAAAACTTCACTGAAAAACCTCACATAGCGGTGGATTGCAAACGATCGTAACGACCCCCATGAAAAATCAGCGGGTCGCGGTCATCGGTGGTGTAAGCAATGACCTCACCAATAACGATTTGATGGTCACCGGCATCAATAATGCTGTGGGTCTTACAGCTAAATTGAGCCAGCGCATTGCGCAACAAAGGCGTAGCCAATCGATCGCTGTTAAAATCTGCTGCGTCGATGCCATGACGGCCTTTTTGCGCATAGCGATTAGATAAATGCTCTTGGCTGGCACTAAGAATAGAAATACCAAAATGGCTACAGTCAGTATATTCTCGAAAGCACTCTGAGTTGTTTTGAATACTCCACAGCACCAACGGTGGGTCCAACGATACTGACGAAAAAGAATTGGCCGTTAACGCTAAACAACCACTGCGCTCGTCATTGACGGTAATTAAACACACACCAGTCGCGAAGGCACCTAATGCCTGTCGAAACGCCTTGTCATTCATAACTGTCTCTCGGCATTACCAGCGCTGCCTGCGCAAGGTGTCGTTATCGTTGGCGGTCACCCACTCGGCGCTGCCATCTGTTTTGTGCTCCCGCTTCCAAAATGGCGCGTCAGTTTTGAGTGTATCCATTAAAAATTGGCAGCCCTCAAAGGCGGCCACCCGATGGCTAGCTACCACGCCCACCCAGACAATAGGTTCGTTGACCTCGAGACATCCATACCGGTGAATGATACTCCAACCCCTCAGCTCGAAACGGCGCTCAGCCTGTTGCCCCAGTTCGCGCAGTATTCTTTCTGTCATACCCGGATAATGTTCAAGCTCGAGCTGATGCACGTCACCCGAGGCGCCAACATCGCGGACATAGCCGGTAAAAGTCGCCAGCGCCGCGCCCGGATAGGCGCTAACCAGTTCATCGTAGGCCTTGTGTACTGAGAAATCGTCGGATTGGACCAGCACCGTGCCCATATCAACCCCCGGTCATGGGTGGGAAAAAGGCCACTTCATCACCCTCTTTCACCGGTGCATCGGCGCTAACAACGCGCTGGTTTAGGGCATGAACAAGATTAGGTTGATGCAAAGCCTCGGCCCAATGGCGGCCATGATGATGGACTAATTGTTGCTTTAGAGCGGCAATAGTGCTGACCTGCTCGCTCCACTCGACACTCATCTCTTTACAACCGATGGCCTCCCGTATCAGAGAGAAAAAACGGATAGTGATCATAGGCTATTCTCGCCGCCAGTCGCCGCTGGCTCCTCCGGCTTTTTGCTCAAGCTGAATATTGGTCACGACCATGGATCGATCAATGGCTTTGCACATGTCATAGACAGTCAACGCCGCCACCGATACCGCAGTCAGCGCCTCCATCTCGACACCGGTCTTTCCCGAGACTCGGCAGGTGGCAGTCAGCTCCACCCCAGGTAGTGCTGGGTTGGCAGCTATCGTGAGGGTGACTGCGGTCAACATCAGCGGATGGCACAGGGGAATCAGAGTGCTACAGTGCTTGGCCGCCTGAATCCCTGCTATACGGGCCGTCGCTAAGACATCCCCCTTAGACACGGAATCGTCGCTAATCGCCATGAGGGTCGCCGCCTGCATCCTGACCTGCCCGGTGGCCACAGCGTGGCGCTCGGTGACAGCCTTGCCGCCAACATCGACCATATGCACCTGTCCTTGCTCATCAAGATGACTAAGCGATGTTGACTTTTTCCTCATAGTTCCGTCATCCAAGCTGATGGGGCATGGCTATTATGGCGATAGATCTCACCGGGCAACGAGGTCGCAGACCACATGCCGATGTGCTTTTCACCCCAACTCTGGCATTCTCAGCGAAGGATAACAAGAAACCATAGCCATCAGTGAGTACGCAGTGGTAGAGGAGCCCATCGTGGCCAGTAACGCCGACAGTACATCCCTTCCTGGGGAGAGCCGCTATCGCTGGTTCGTCCTAGTGATGCTCACCCTAGTGTACACCTTCAATTTCATTGATCGTCAAATCCTAGTTATTTTACAGGAGCCGATTAAAGCCGAATTGGCCCTATCTGACGCACAGCTAGGATTGCTGACCGGCTTTAGCTTTGCGCTGGTTTATGTGTGCGCCGGCATTCCCATCGCCTTTTTGGCCGATCGAAGTCATCGTAGAAATATCGTTGCCCTATCCCTCGCGCTCTGGAGCGCAATGACCGCGCTGTCAGGGCTCGTGAGCAGCTATGGACAGCTCGTTGCCGCGCGTCTGGGAGTGGGGATTGGCGAAGCAGGTGGCTCTCCACCGGCCCACTCAATGCTCAGCGATTATTTTCCTCCCGAGCAACGAGGCACGGCCTTGTCGTTTTATTCCACCGGTATCTATATCGGTATTCTTATCGGATTCGCAGGCGGCGGATGGATAGCTGAGCATTTTGGCTGGCGGCAAGCCTTTTTCCTGGTTGGCATTCCAGGCATCCTCTTCGCGGTGTGCTTGGTGGCACTGGTTCGCGAACCCATTCGTGGCCGCTGGGAAGGAGGAGTAATCGCCCCCAAAGCCAGTTTTGCGGACACCATTCATCTGCTAAAGGCGCGCCCGTCTTTCTGGTGGATTGCCCTTGGCTGCGCTTTTAAGGGGTTTGTCAGCTACGGCAATGGCAACTTCTTCCCGTCCTTCCTCATCCGTAATCACGGAATGAGTATTGCAGATGTCGGCCTTTATTTAGGCCTGATCTCGGGCTTAGCCGGGGCAATCGGCACCTTTCTGGGCGGATTTTTAGGGGACAAACTGGGTCTACATGACAAGCGATGGTACATTTGGATACCCTTGTGGGGAACGCTCATCGCCCTGCCTCCCTCGGCGTATATTCTTGTTGCCGGTGACATCGATACAGCGTTAATTGTGCTCATTCCCACGACGATCCTGAATACTTTATACCTTGGGCCGAGCATTGCCATGTGTCAGACCATTGTCTCACCGAGTATGCGTGCAGTGGCCTCTGCCATCTTGTTCTTCATTCTCAATATGATTGGCCTAGGCCTGGGTCCTGTCTTAGTGGGCGTGCTCAGTGATCTGTATTTACCCTTTTTCGGTGCCGATAATTTGCGTTACGCCATGCTCACCGCGCTGGTGTTTGGGCTGTTCGGTGTCGGGTGTTTTTGGCGCGGCTCTCGGCTATTAGCGGCAGACGTGCGGGCACAGCAAGCGGCCAACGCGCGACTTGCTGGCGCGTAAACTTATCCTAAAAGCACCACGTCTCTGGTAGAAGCCACCCCGGCTTATTGCTAAGGTGCAAGGGGTCATCCACGATGGGAATCACGCTAACCAATGATTTGTACGAATGCCTTTGTCTTTATTCACCTCCATAAAGCTGCTGGCCAATCGATCAACGCGGCCCTGCAACACTGTATGCCATCAGCAAAGCCCATCGGCTATCACTATCCGGCAGCATTGATCCCTCAGGAGTACAGCGATTTGCCTATTGTTGGCATCATCCGCAATCCCTGGGACTGGTATGTCTCCTGGTATGCGTTTAACAACATAGGTGGGGTCAAAAACCCGCTGTTCAACATTGTCTCTAACGGTAAGCAGGCTGACTTTAAAACCACCATTAGCAACCTTCTCTGCCTGCCGAATGCGTCTGCACTGAGCAAGCAAATGCGCCGAACGCATGCCTCGCTCTTACCTGCAGAATTTGGTCATGATCAAGGTGCAGGATTTACTGCGCAGTGCGTTCGGGACATGCAGTCTGATATCCAGGGTTACTACAGTGTCTTAATCCGCCGAATGTTTGGGGAGCGGGTAGGAAAAATCTGTTTTCTCCACTTCGACCAAGTCATTAGCGAACTCCATCAGACACTCACTCGGTTCGATGTCCCCGAAGCGCCTGCGATCAGACAGTGTTTAAACGCTCAACCTATAAAGAACGCCTCCGCACGCAGTCATTACTGTCACTACTTCGACGATGAATTGCGCGAACTTGTCGCTGACAAAGAACAAGCCATTATTGATCGATTTGGCTTCACTTTTGAACACGAGACAGCCAATGCCCCCATCATGATGATCGACAATCCGCTGCGCCATAGCAAGGTGGGAGGTAGCCAAGAAAACTTTAGACACTTGGGTTTTGTCGCTGATCTACAGCCACTCAAAGCCACCGTTATGGGCTTGGCAGAGGACGTGTGGAGCTTATCCGATCGACAAACCGTCTTTGACATTCATAAAGAAACCCAAAGTATTAACTTGGCGTTTGAGGACATGTCGCACACCGCCCCGACTTACGGTCCACTTTATGCCCATCTTGCCAGCGCCCTCGCACCGATTCTGGCAGCTTTGGAGCGGGTTTTCGGCCCGGATGGCACGTTTGTCCGCATTCTTCTGGCCAGGCTAGATGCGCAGGCCGAGATAAAACCCCATGTTGATAAGGGCTATTCGTTAATGAATTGTAATCGAGTGCATATACCCTTAAAAACCCATGAACGCGTGCGGTTCCACGTCGGCGGCGACGTGTTGCATATGCGCGAAGGCGAGATTTGGGAAATCAACAACGGCAACGTCCACGCGGTAGAAAACCCGTCGACCGAAGCCAGAATTCATCTCATTATTGATTGGGCCCCCACCCATACCCTGCTCAAGGAGAAAAAACCCTACCGCAAAGACCTGCCACTGTTCTACCAACCGCAATCGCGAATCACCGGTGCTTGATCGGCAAAGTAGGCCTCAACAGTTGATTAATCTACGGCAGAGGAGTAGCTTTGAGTCTTTAGTTGATCTGGCCGCCGGGGCTGGCGACCGTAAACCTTGCGCATCGATGAGGATGACATTATGAACCTGAAAACAACCACCTTTTCACTTGTTCTAGCGGTAGCTTCTGGCGGGGCTATTGCCCAATCGGCAAAATTTGCAGCGTCACATAACCCAGCGGCGATCGTCGCCAACAGCGACTTGGCGGGGTACTGGGAGGGCGGGTTCAGTAGTGCCTACGCAACCTGTCTGGCAGAGTACGGCGCGGGAGCAGATGCTGTCTGCAGTCAACTGGTGGAGAACCCAGCGGCAACGGCCAATCTCGCCACCATACATGTGGCGCAGTCAAAGGAACTGTTGGTGGGGCTCTCGGCCGAAGTAGCGTTGTTTACCGAGACGACTGTCAGGGGAAAAAAGGGTTCTGTGTCGACGGCCATGGCATCTGCCGACGGCAAAGTGGGCCTTATGGCGTGCAACCTGAGCACTGACACTTGCGTTCAATCGACCCCAGCCATGGTCACACTCAGTAGCCGCCGACAGGAACTGGAAGCTACGCTGGGTGGCGTCCTCGAGAGCTGTACGGTAGAGCTTGTTGACAACGATGACGACGGTATCCCAGACGTTGGGCAATTCGATGCCGAAGACTGCGAGTTCAGCCAAGAGGAAATCCGGCTGGCCCTCGCCACGCTGGCGTCGCATCACTACAACTTTATGTTTATGAACCTTGATCAGGGGTTGTACGTGGTGCAAGCAAACTTCTACACCACGGCCCAGGTGGCCGCCTCGGCCAGTTGTGGCGAGTCTGACGGATCGGATTCTTACGCGGCCTGCGAAGCCGATGCGCTATTGGAGGTTGTCGCATCGGGAGAAGCGACTGCCACAGCAGTGATTGGCAATTCAATGATGACCGTTCAGGAAGTCCGCGCTGTGAAGGGCGAGGTTATCGAGATGTAAGCTGGTGCGAGGCGCGCGACAATCGCCCCGCCCTACCGACAACCCCACCTACGCGTGGGGTTTTTTTTGCCTGGCATGTCGGACCTTGCATGCCGGGGCTTATGGCCCGGCGGGGTAACCCGGCACAGGAACCGTTATTTGCCCCCAAACAAGAAAATAACCCGTGAATAAGCGGCTTGGCCATTGCGCAGTATAGTTGCCCTTAGCTAAACTACCGCCTTGCAAAAACCACAACAAAGGAAACCACTATGGTCTTTGATCTCATACTGCCACCCATACTTGGGTTGGTGGGACTGCTCCTTGCCTTCGTGATCTATCAGCTCATGTCGCGCCATGACGCGGGGCCCGACAACGTCCGCCGTATTGCGGACCAAATTCACTTAGGGGCTATGGTATTCATGCATCGTGAGTATAAAATGCTGGCCATGTTTGCCAGCGTGTTAGTGCTTGCCGTGTATTTTTCACCGCTCGGTCAAGACACCGCTATTGCGTTCATAGTGGGCGCGCTGTCATCGGCCACAGCGGGCTACCTCGGCATGTATGCGGCGACCCGCGCTAACGTACGCACAGCAGTGGCCGCCAACGATCACGGCTCTGCCGCAGCGCTGAACATCGCCTTTTACGGCGGTTCCATCATGGGCTTGTGCGTCGCCTCACTGGGTCTCATTGGGCTGGGCGGTCTGTTTTACTTCTTCGGCACCGACGCCGAGTCGGCCCACTCGATTCACGGTTTCGGTATGGGCGCTTCTGTCGTGGCCCTGTTTAGTCGGGTCGGCGGTGGCATTTTCACCAAGAGTGCCGATGTCGGCGCAGATCTTGTGGGTAAAATTGAAGCGGGGATTCCTGAAGACGATCCCCGAAACCCCGGGGTCATTGCCGACAACGTGGGGGATAACGTCGGTGATATTGCTGGTATGGGATCCGATATTTTTGAGTCCTACTGTGGATCGATGATTGCTTGTGTTGCTATAGCCTCCACCAGTGCGATCGTGGCAGAGCAGCAGGTGGCGATGATGTCACTACCTCTGGCTTTGGCAACCGTGGGGCTAGTCGCCTCTTTCATTGGTATCGCCATTGTCCGCCTGCGTTCAGCGGCAGCTCCCGAAGACGCATTGCGCAGCGGCACGCTGGGTGCTCCGCTGGTCTTCGCGGTCATGGCTTGGTTTTTGATTGAGCAGATGGGCCTCGAAGCCAGCATATGGTGGGCGGTTGTCTCCGGCGCTGTGGGCGGTATTGCGATTGGCTTGATCACCGAGTATTACACCGGGGGAGCCCCGGTACGCAAGATTGCGAAATCCGGAGAGACCGGCGCCGCGACAGTCATGATTACTGGCCTTGCCGTTGGCATGGAATCCGTGGTTGCTCCTATTTTAGCGCTTGCGGCGATTATTTACGCCTCCACCGAACTCGCTGGGCTCTATGGCGTCGGTATTGCTGCAGTCGGTATGCTCTCAACCGTCGGTATCACCATGGCTATCGATGCTTATGGACCTGTGGCTGACAATGCAGGAGGCATCGCGGAAATGGCCGGCATGGGTGAGGAAACGCGCAAAATAACTGATGGGCTCGATGAGGTCGGCAACACTACTGCCGCTATTGGCAAGGGCTTTGCCATTGGTGCTGCGGCACTGGCAGCGTTGGCCATTATCGCCGCCTATGTGAGTACCGTAGAAAGCTACCACCCAGGCTTCGAATTACAGCTTTCTAATCCGCAAGTATTAATCGGTATTTTTATTGGTGGTGCAGTCCCCTTCCTCATTGCCTCAATTACCATGACCGCTGTCGGTGAGGCTGCTTTCGACATGATTAATGAAATTCGTCGTCAGTTCCGTGAAATACCAGGGTTACTTGAGGGTAACGCTGAACCCGATACCGCGCGCTGTGTCGATATCGCTACAACGGCGGCGCTTAGACGAATGATTGTTCCCGGTACGATTGCGGTGCTGACCCCAGTAGTTGTCGGCTTTGGGCTCGGCCCAGAATCGCTCGGGGGCATGCTAGCGGGCGGACTGTTGGGCTGTGTGCTTATGGCACTGATGATGGCCAACGCTGGTGGCGCTTGGGATAACGCTAAAAAGTATGTCGAAAAAGGCAACCTTGGTGGCAAGGGCTCGGATACCCATGCAGCGGTCGTGGTCGGCGATACCGTCGGCGACCCCTTCAAAGACACCTCGGGTCCGTCCATGAATATTCTGATTAATGTCATGGCCATTGTCAGTTTGGTGATTGCACCGCTGCTGTAAGCCAGTGTGCTTATGCAGACTCAAAAGGGGCTCACAGGCCCCTTTTTTTTGGCGCCGGGCACTGCATGGCGCGGCCGTTGTAGTGGCTCTGCCAAAGTGATTGCCGGTATCGAGTATAAGGACGTTACCAAAAGAATTTTGGCTCATCTGCGCGATGAGGAACAGGAAGCCCCTGGACGTCCCCTCCTCGTATCCCCAACCTCAGGTTGCCAAATGGCATCTGGTCAGTTAATCGGCTACGGCGACGCCCAAAAGCGGCGACTTGATATCCTTTTTCGTCACCCATAGCTTCATAACAAAACCGCCGATCAATGCAGCGATGGTCACTGCGACAATATAGGTATCGGGCATGAACATTAGGTTTGCCAGATACATCAATCCCATCATAACCACGGCTTGAATAACGGCCATTTCCTCGTAGGGATGGCCGTTAAAGGTTCTGGGTTTATTGCTGCAGACCATATCCAGTAACAATCCGCCACCCGCACAGGTCAATGCGGAACAAATGGGTATCCACATCCAATGCAATTCGGCCACCAGGGCAACGGCAAAACCAACAACGGCGTGCACGGTGAAGCCGAAGCTGTCGGTATACAGCAGCGACTGCTTAAACCTTTGCGGGTCTGTGTCGGATTTCTCTAGGTGCCGGGTCACCAACCTGCCCACCACTACGATTAAGATTATACAGTAAAGCGAAATGGTACCCCGTTCAGCAAATGACACGAACGCATCCCGGCCAATCAGAAAATCACGCAGTATTCCACCACCCACAGCCGGGAGTGACGTGCAGATTAGCGCACCCCAGACATCGAAGCGCATTTCATAGGCCCGCAAAAATCCGGCAATACCAAAGGCGATAACGCCCAGTATT
>Ga0209631_10000019_pt1 | contig 182684 bp, 159 predicted proteins | sample COG_08_FD_184752 | JGI IMG/M metagenome (GOLD analysis project Ga0209631, IMG submission 184752) | Pelagic Microbial community sample from North Sea - COGITO 998_met_08 (SPAdes) (version 2) | ecosystem: Environmental > Aquatic > Marine > Neritic zone/Coastal water | place: Helgoland, sampling...
AAATTGACAATCGAGTGCCCAACCGCTGTCGTCAGTGGCCCACAATTCGGTCACTTCGCCGGCAACAAGAGTTCGTGTGCCCACGGTGTATGGAATGACGGTTCCATCAACAGGTGCGTCTGCCGTCCACTCTGGGATTTCGTTTGTTTCTGGGGCCTGGGTCGTGAAATCTAAGAACAAGTTTCGCAGGATTGGATACTCGCTTGAAGCATAACTCACTTCTTGACTGACACGAAGTCGGCCGTCAGGTAGGTATTCGGTTTCTGGAAGGGGCATGGCGTTGCTCTCAGCGTTATCGTCTTGAATTGAAGAATTGACCAAGCGAAGACCTTGCAGTTGTGGGAAGGTCAGCACCAAGGCAGCAGAACTCATGTTGGTGACGTTGAGGGCGAGTGTGAAGTTCGAAACGCCGCTGTTTGGCAGTTGGTCAAAACGGACGTTGTGGGTTTCACCCTCTTTGGTGAACATGAGGATTTGGAGGTCGTCTGTGATGCTTACAGGCACCTCTTTACAATCGCTTGAAGCGAGAAGGTCTTGACAATCTCGCTCCTCAGGATGGTTTTCAGGCACGAGGTTTACCTCGTCCAGTGCGATTCCATCCTTGACGAATTCAAGGTCGTTCCAATCGACCCCTCCGCGGTGTGGTAGACCTTCGCGGATCCCGATTCGTGTGTCCATGTCAGCGATGCATTCAGGGCCAATGGCTCGAACCGCTTCTCGCTCATCGGTGCTCATCCAAGAGTTGTTTCCTCCGGGTGTTCCGTCAAATAACTCATCAAGGTTCTCACGCACAGTAGCGGAATTGCTGCCGTTCACATAGGCAACTGCGCTCATCTGAGCGGTTGCCCAATCGTCTCCAAGAAGGATGTCAAAGGAAGCGAAATTATAGTCGAACAGGTCCTCGAATTTGTAACCGGTGCAGTCCACATCGAGTGAACCCTGTCGGGCACTGGTGGGAAATTCAGTTGGTTCTGAAATTGCTTTTTGGTTTGTCACGGCAGTGGAGGCGATCATCATCAGAAACAGGACGATGATGCTCAAAGCGATTGAAGTCTGGGCGAAACGATGTCTTGCCATGCTTTCTGCGGTGATGTCTTGTCTCAAAGACACTTCGCCTCCATCGCAACCCAAAGCAGGGTCTTTACAACGTTTTTTTATGGCCACTCAGGGCTGTAATGTGTTCATGCGTCGAACGAACAAAGAACTTGGAATCAAGGTCCAAATCACGGCCATGGCCCATGATTGCCAAGCAGGGACACCTCGTTCAATTTCAGGCAATCTTGTTTCAAGCAAGTGATGATAGACACCATTGGGCGACAAAAGGTCAAGTGAGCCTTCTAAAGCAATCCATTGCGCATTGTTTTGCTCCCCTATCGCGACACCTGAGGCATAGGCCACCATGGTGGTGAACAGCGCCCACAAAAACGTAAATAAAAACCACATTCCAATGCCAAAAGCAATCGCAGTCCCTTGGTCCTTTGTCCGTGAAGAGGCAAGCAATGTGAACACCACATACCAAAACAAGATCAACGCGGTCGCAGTGAGATGAATCATCACGTCCCAAACCGAAGCCCATTCACCTAGGCGCCAACGAATGATGGCTACGGAGGCCAGACTTAGGACGGCGACTGGAATGAAGATTGCTTGCCACATGCCGAGCATCAAAGCAATTGCCTGGTGCGTCCTTGGCATTGGTTGAGCGAGTCGTAATTCAAAGACGCCACTGGCACGGTCTCTGCTGACGCCATCAAAGGCCAACAGCACGCCACACATCGTAGCGCCAAACACCACACCCAGACTTGCATAGAACATGACTTCCATTGGCTGGTCTGGTTGGTGGCCACCGGGTAAGACGATGTTGGGGTCTGAAAAACCCCAAGCCATTCCCGGCAAAAACAAAACGAGAATAGGGAGCATGATGAGCATTCGAGTTGATCCGATGCGGTCCCAAAACACCCTTCTCGCAAGGGATTGTATTCGCAGAACATCGCTCATTCTTCTTCACCTCCAATCGATTTGTGAGGAAGCATTGCTGTTGAAGCAATTTCCAATCCGACCTCTTCGATGTTCATTCCAGTTGCTGCGCAAAGCAATTCCACAATTCCTGGGCTTTTCGGATTCCAAGAGTGTACCTCAATGCCACGTTCTATGAATTCCGGTAACAGGCCAACACCAGAGTGCTCGAGGCGAATGGTCCAAGTGTCTTGTGCGGATTCTGATTCGACACGATGCTTGCACCATGCAAGGTCTGGTAACTTGCCTGGACCAGCAACCACAATCGATGGTTGAAGTTCAAGCGAATCAGCAATCTCTGCTAGGGTTCCATTGGCAAGAAGTTGGCCTCTATGCATCAATGCAATCCGATCGGTAATGGCCTCTAGGCCTTCGACTTGGTGTGAAGAAATGATGATTGAAACCCCTTTGCTCTTGAGTTCATGCAGGAGTTGAACAAAAGCAGTGGCTGCAACTGGGTCTAAACCGTTGAGGGGTTCATCGAGCAGGAGGAATTTCGGCGAGCCAAGTAAGGCTGCAGCCAATGTCAGCCGTTGACGCATGCCTTGACTGAGATCTGAAAGGTGAGCAGTGGCTCGCTGACCTAAACCGACCAAACGCAGCAATCCATTGACTCGCTTCGCAGATGCCCCACGCATTTCGGCCAGTTCCAACAGTGCGTCCTCCACAGACTGACGCCCCTGCCACCGTACCTGTTCTGGCATGTGGCCGACAATGTTGCGAAGTGAATCGCTGTCAAGCTGGGTCTCTTTGGCGCTGGACGTCAGCATGAGTTTCCCATTTTGAATCGGTAAGACGCCCGCAATGGTTCGCAAAAGCGTGGTCTTGCCTGCTCCATTCGGCCCAACCAATCCAAGGATCTCCCCTGGGCGGAGGCTCAAAGTGATGCTGTGTACGCCTGGGCCGGGCCGTGTTCTCCATGGCTTGAGGCGTGAAGGGTCGCTCATTCGATGACGAAATGTCACTTCTTCTAACCGAAGTGAGTCTCCCTCCATGGTTCGGCCACGAGGTCATGACTTGACAACATACCGTAGGATTCTCACATGGACCCCAACCCTCATGACCGTCGAGAACCCACCCCCTTTCATGAGCCAACTTTGGGACCTTGTTCCAACAATGATGGTTCTGATTGGGCTTTTTGTTGCCGTATGGTGGTTGCAGCGATCCTTTGAGCAGGGTGAGTCAAAGGTTGCTGTACGCACTGCATTAGGGCCGATGGGGCTCGAATCTGCTGTTGGTTGCTTAGTGCTCATGTGGATTCTTCCCTGGGGGTTTATTTTGCTGGTGCCGGGAATTCTGATTCTTTCCTACCTCAGCCCTGCCGGGCGTGCCGCTTGGGCTGAGCATCGAATTCAACGCCTCACTTTGGTGGTGTGCATGACCGCCATGGTGCTCATTGCAGGTTTCGTTCCAGTGTCTGAGCCTGTAGCTCCCGAGGAATGGGGTGAACCTTTGCTTAAAGAGAACGCAAATGCGCCGATTTATCCTGCAAGTGAACAATACACCTGGCTCATGCTTCCTGAGGATGCGGGCTTGGATGTTGAAATTGTTCAATCCATCACCATGCGTCTGCCCTATCAATACGGTCCAATCGGAGCGGCATCAAGTGCATTTGATCTCTCTGAACTCATCGGAATGGAGCAGGGTCGTTTGCGCCAAGCCATTGAGTTGCTTGATCAGCAGACTCCAGGGCCGAGCCTTGATCCAGATGAAATGGAAATGGTCCCAATCAGTTCAGAATCCAAGCATCGCTACCTCTCCACATCAGCAGATGTGGATGAATCGGTGGAGGTTCGGGTGTATGAGTTGCGAAGTCTCTTGTCCAGTTCTAAAGAAGGAACCCGCGTCGGCGAGGTGTTGTGTGTTGCAACACCGACGTTCGGAGGTGAACTCCAGATGCTCGTGGTTGTCCGCCCAATCCTCCATCCGGGGCTTTCCTCAGATCGCTTTGCAGAGTCGCTCGTCATCGAATGGCTTGCCGTTTGAGGTGGAAAAGCCAGCGGTGTTTTTTTGGGCGAATTGTATTTTTAGGCCGACCTAAACTATATGTATGGGAGTTATTTAGGGCGACCTAAACCGGGGCACAATTCTATGCACACAAACATGATAAAAACACTGATCATGACCTTGATAATTGGAACCACAGCACTTGCAGGCTGTTTAGAAAATGAAGACGCTTCAAGCAATGACTCTAACCTTGAGTCACTCGTTGTTGCCTTCAGCCTCAAAGACGACTACACCAATGTTGATGAGAATCCTCAACGCTTTGCTGACTACCTCGGTCAAGCCCTCAACATGGATGTTTCACTTTATCCGATCGACTCAGAGGGCGCTGCAATGCAAGCCCTTCGCTTCGGTAACGCTGACATTGCTTTCATGGATGGCGGAGCAGCGTGGGTTGGCTGGCAACAGTACGGTCTTGACGCTCTTGCAGCTGACCAAAAGTCGGATGGAAGGACATACTACAGCGCACACGCGGTCGTTCTCAAGGACTCTGAAATCGCTCAGGCCCACCTTGACGATGATCCAACAACAGACCCCTTCTCCTTGATGGCAGGCAAAACCTCATGCCACACAGGCTGGCTCAAATCGGCTGGCATGCTCCTTCCAATGGGCTTCCTTATTGGCAACGGATATGCGAATGTGATCGGCGATGCAAATGATGTCGAATCCCTCCGCTCAACGATTACCAATTTCTTCAATGAAGACGCAAGCATTCCGGACTCCGGAACGCCGTATTACTCGTACAGTGGTGCTGTGAAATGCCTCTCTGAGGGTGTTGGCGATGTGGCCTTTGCTAAGGATTCCACGATTGCTTCTTACTGTGGAAACGAAGACGCATCCACAAACGAGGCTTGGTGCTTGCCCGAATCGGATTACATCTTGCTTCCATCGTATGGAAATGCTCCATCACACCCGGTGATGTACAACCCGGATACTTCCGATGCAACCACAATGGCACTTGTTCAAGACGTGCTGGTTGACATGGCCAACACCGAAGACGGCCAATCGATCCTCGAAAATGTATTGAACACCCCGGCTATTTCTGCAACCACTGCCGTCGAACACCTCTCTTCGTATGGCAACCTGATTGAAGACGTCCCTGGAATCTCTGCATACTACGACACTAAATTCTCCATCAACGATTCCATCGAGCCGACCATTTCGAACATTCGAATCGCCTTTGAAATGAAAGACGATTATGAAAACCCGGCCGAGAATCCACAGGTTCTGGCTGATTTCATTGCGAAACAAACCGGAGTGACCGTAACGCTCTACCCAGTCGCTTCTGAAGGAGCAATCATCGAAGCTCTCCGCTTCGGTAATGCAGACATCGCGTTCATGGATGGCGGTGCTGCTTGGGTCGGTTGGAAAGAATACGGGCTTGCGGCAATGGCTGCTGACCTGAAGTCTGATGGACGAACTCATTACGATGCACATGCCGTTGTTCTCAACGGCTCGGACATTGCCAATGCTTACCTCGATAACGATTCGACCACCGATCCGTTTGCTATGATGGAAGGCAAGACTTCGTGCCACACAGGCTGGCTTAAATCAGCGGGTATGTTGCTTCCAATGGGCCACCTCATCTCCCAAGGCTACGCTCCAGTTGTTGGACCACAAGACGACATCGAATCCCTGCGAGATACGATTACCTCGTTCTTCAACGAAAACGCCAGCATTCCCGAATCTGGAACACCGTACTACTCTTATTCAGGAGCAGTCAAGTGTTTGACTGAAGGCGTTGGCGATGTGGCTTTTGCGAAGGATTCCACCGTTGCCTCTTACTGTGGCAATGAAGAAGCAAGCGATAATGCGGATTGGTGTTTGCCAGAATCCGAGTACATCCTCTTGCCATCCTATGGATCAGCACCCTCTCACCCTGTGATGTACAACCCTGCCACGCTTGATGTTCAAACGAGGACTGCAATCCTCAACGCTCTCTTGGCGTTGAACAGCGAGATGTACGTCGAGGACTATCCAATGCAAGGTCAGAATTACACCGGATGCTACTCGATGGTTTCCCATCAAGTTGACTCGACTTCTCCACAAGAAGCATGTGGCGATCAAATCTTGTCCAATGTGTTGAACACCGGTGGCTTGGTTGAGGTGAACTCACAAGAGCACCTTGGCAGCTACAGCAGCCTCATCAGCGCTATTCCTGGCATCTCATCGTACTTCGATTCGAAGTATGAAATTGCGGAGTGAATTCACAAAGTCTTCCTTGACTGAAACCCGTCGGCACCTAAGAGGAGTTTACATGACACCAACATTAACGCACAACCTCGCCTCATCCCTTGTTGGTGAAGGCAACCGTTTGAAAAAGACCTGCTTGCAGGGCTAACTGAGGGGATGCTATGAGCGAGGGTGTCGTCTTATCCCTAAATGACTTGGTCATTGGTTATGATGAGCCTCTGTCAGAGCCTATTTCACTGGAAGTAAAACCAGGCGAAATTATTGCAATTCTTGGACCTTCTGGGATCGGTAAAACGACGCTCATTCGTACAATTGCAGGGCTCGTCCGCCCTCTTGAAGGGGATTTTGACCTCCATGTCAAACGGCGCGGTGGCCTTGGCTACATCCCCCAACGACTCGGACTTGTACGCCATGCAACAGTTGCTCACAACGTCTCATTGGGAGCGAGGATGAATGTCCCATGGTCGAGAACGATGTTCCAAGAGCGAAACGAACGAACACAAGAAGCGATTCGAACACTCGGTATTGAAGAGAAAGCTGGTGAACCCGTCCGTCGTTTATCCGGTGGTCAGCAGCGCCGTGTTGCAACAGCCAGAACTCTGGCTCAGCGGCCCGAATTGATGCTTGCCGATGAGTTCCTAGGAGAATTGGACCAGCACAACGTAGATCTTGTTCTAGGGGCCGTTCATGAATTGGTTGGGAAGGGAACCGCCGTCATTATGGTGGAGCATCATGAGGACAACGCGAAAGACTTTGCAACACGAATTTGGGAAATCAAAAACAAGCGTTTCTCAGACATGTCAATTGAGGAGTGGGAACTGCACACATCGGCGGGGGAAGAGGAATGAAGTACCGATTATTTGGTGTCCTCTTCATTCTCTTTTTCTTGGCATGGCGTACGCTTGATGGTTTGGTTGAAGGGGATTGGGGCCGTTTGGAAGGTGGACTTTCGAACCTTGGTGTGTTCTTCTCCGAAAGCATGTGGCCTCCCAACTGGAGTGTGCTTGAGGCCCGTTCATATCCAGTGTGCGAACAGGACATCGAATTCTTCTGTTCTGTTGGTTATCTTGGCATGATGGAAACGCTAAAGATTGCATTTGTCTCAACGGTTTTGGGTTTTGTAGGAGCGATCACCCTCTCTTCACTTGCTGCTCGAAACTTGATGCCTTTGTCCATCGCACTTCCGGTTCGTATCTTTCTTTCCGCAGTTCGAAGTTTACCAAGTCTTATTTGGGCCATTTTGTTTGTCATCGTCATCGGTTTTGGGCCGCTGTCAGGCGTTCTCGCAATGACGTTTTACACCATCGGTTACCTCGGAAAGTTGCAGTATGAGGTGTTTGAAGGCATGGCGAATGACCCGCTTGAAGCGGGCAGAGCCATGGGTCTTTCTCGCCCCAGCATTTTGTTGAACATTGTTATTCCAGAGAACAGCAATCATCTGCTAAGTCAGTTGATGTTTATGTTTGAGTACAATGTTCGCCATGGAACTGTGATAGGAATTGTGGGAGCGGGTGGCATTGGCTATTACATCAGCACATATCTTAAATTCCTACAATATGACAAGGTGTTCGCTTTGCTGATCATCATTTTTGTTGTGGTCGTGGTCATCGACCTTCTCTCGCTTATGATTCGCTCATTCGTCAATGAAGAGGGTGATGTGAGAAAGCCAACATGGTTGAACACAATCATTGCAGCGAAGAAAAAGCAAGCATAATGACCATTCGGTCACCGTCCAACCATCAGTCTACGATGTACGAATCAGTTTTGAGTGGATGAGGCCGTTGGGTGAACTCCGATTCCAATCTGAGTGTTCTTTGGTTGGGCGTTGTACACGAGCAAACCCAACACACCACACACAAGCGGTGCAAACAGGAGAGGTAAGAGCACCGGCAGGAGTTGAATAAAGGCAGCTACGGTGATCCCAAGTATGCCCAGAACATACCCGATTAAGTTCGTTGTTGAAAACAGTTTTTTTGCGTTTGACAGAAGTCCGTCCATGAGAAAAATAACGAAAGGGAGGTATATGACGCTGTGTTTTTCAATCTGCCAAAGAACAATTGGATGGATCTCCCTGATAATCGAGGTACTGCTCGTTAATTTCAGACGGCCAATTTTACTAAAATCTTAGAATTTCACATCCTGCCATACCCTTCGTATGAAACACCAAAATACCTCATCATTTACGAGATAATGTGGCAGAATCCCATACCTTGTCATCGAAGATCATTCACTGGAGTTTCGTTCTCCTCTATGGTTACGGTATTGTCAAACAAATTGAGGATTTGTCACAACTTGAAGATACGGGTTTGTTGTTGTTTGAAGTGATGTTTGCGAGCGTGTTCCTCGCTCTAGTGATCATGCGATACCTCTACATGCGGCGGTTTGAGACGTTCCTGGGCGCTCGTGAGCCGGTCCCGATTGTTCATACCTATCTTGCCAAAACTGTCCATGCTGGAATGTATCTGTGTTTGATTCTTCTCCCACTCTCGGGGTTAATGATCGCAGGATTGTTCACTCAAGGGCACACCAATGAAGAGGGATTGGTGCTTGGTTTTGTTCTTGGTGTGCATGGATTCTCCGCAGACCTCAGTTATGTCTTGATCGCTATTCACGTTGGAGCCGCCCTTTTTTCCCGCTTGAAGGGGGATGGAATTTGGGCGTCCATGGTTCCTGTGCTGAAAGACACTGGCCCTACAAACAATTCTTTCATCAAGAGCATCTCATCAACTGAGGAGAAAATCTACGCCAAAGCCGAACAATTCTTTGCCTCAAAAAAGCAATAAATCCTGTTCAGGAGCGCTTCAATAGCTCTTTTTTCACGCCAGAGGATTCACTCGGCTGCGATGTGAACCGCTCCGTTCTTGTAAAACACTTGAATGCGGTCTGGGACCTTTCGAGTCAATGCCGAAACGGCTTCGTACACTTCATCTTGCTTGACCTTGAATGAGCGTGCGGCTTTGGCAGTGGACCATGCTACAGTCTCGAAATCTGATTGTCGAATCCACTCGAAGAGTCGTGCTTCAAGTTCCGTCAATTCTTCCGCCATGTGAATCCCATACCGCCTTAGGTGAAAATAACACCGATGCTCGATGGATGGCAAACGAGAGGCTTCAATGAAGGGCTACCATTCTACGGCAGCACTCTTCAGCATCGATGTAGCCGTCGAGGAGCGTGTTGAGCGCCTTTGTGAATGGAACTTGAATACCAAGTGCTTCGGCCCTCTCTCCAAACATCCGGGCAGCTCGTACACCCTCAGCGACCATGTGCATCTCATCAAGCGCCTGTTCAAGGTTCAAACCGGTTCCGAGTTTTTCTCCCATGGACCGATTCCGTCCATGTGGTGAGGTGGCAGTGACGTACAGATCGCCAAGACCAGCAGGCCCGAAGGCAACCTCTGCACGAGCACCAAGTTGTGGAAGTAAAATGCATCCTTCTTTGAATCCAGCCATAAAAATAGCCGCTTTCAGGTTGTCTCCACCGAGTGTTCCGACGCGCTTTAATCCGTCAACAAGTCCGCAAGCAAGGGCAACCACGTTCTTGAACGCACCCCACAATTCTGCACCAGCAGGATCGGCTGCTGGGTGGAGAATGAAGGTTTGAGTGGTGAGGGTAGATGCAAGATGTTTGGCCACAGATACGTCTTCGCTTGCAACAAGTGCGGTTGTCATCACGCCGGCAGCAGCCTCTGGAGCAATGGTGGGTCCGGTGACCACGGCAAGGGGATTGTTCTTCTCAGCCGCGTTGAGTTTCTCGTGAATGGCTTGTGAAATGAGTTGACTGCCAGGCGCTAGGCCTTTCGCAAGATCCAGCAAGACATGGCCGGGCCGAAGATGAGGGATTACCTGGTCAACGACATCAAGAATGACTGAAGACGGGACCGCGAGAACAACAATTTCGACACCGTCGAGGGCTTCCTCGATGTGCATGGTAGCCTCCATCCCTTCAACAGGATGATCGGGGAGGTACTTTCGGTTCACGCCATCCATGGTAATCGATTCGTAGACCTCTTGTTCGATGGTCCAACCTTTGACATGATGTCCGTCAGCAAGCCACATCCTAGCAATCGCTGTACCCCAATTTCCAAGACCTAAAATTGCAATGTGTGCCATGGCGAACAAAGTGAACGCTGTCCACTTCATTTATGTTGATTCCCTCGGTTACCCTCGAAACAACGGTGGTTTAACGAGGGACTGATGCTGAACCAGACGCTCAAAAGAGATCGTCATCGTCTTCTTCAAAGTCAAAGACATCATCGTTCTTCTCTTCTGCTTTCGCCTTGCTCGCCTTCTTCTTAGGCTCTTTCTTGGCGGGCTTTTCTTCAGGCGTTGGGGCAGTTTCGGCTTCGGCAGAGGCTTCAGGTTCTGGCTTTGTATCTTCCTTTGGCGCTTCTTTGGGTGCTGCTTGCTGAGCGTCTGGACGAAGTGCTGCTTGTTGAGCTTCCTTTGCTGCAAGCGCAGCAGGTGTTGTACCGGTTTGGGCTGCAAGAGCGCGCCGGCGGTTTTCCCTTGCCTTTCGTTCAAGTTGGCGGTGGCGTGATTTTTCGATGCTTTGGAGCATGTACATTGCATCGTGTTCCAACAACGGGGAATCGGAAATAAGGGTGATGTCCAACCATCCACCGTCTTCAACGATAAATTCAGCAAGGGGCTCAAAGTTGAGATCTGATTTCTTGATCTGAGTGTAATGCATAGCGTTCCCTGTTCGGTGTTCGACGCCAGAGAAGTGACAGTAGAATTCCTTTGTCCCTATGGTCTCTCTCACTTGGTCAAACAGTTCGCCGTAATCTTCGGAGGTCCTCATTTTACCATGGCCACGAGCGTGGATGTGAGCGATGTTGAGAACCGGAATGGTTCCTTCAACGTGGTTGACGACTTCCAACACTTCTTCTAGGCTGCCCCATAACTCCTGACGGCCTGAGGTTTCAATACCAATCTTCGAAGGGGTTCCATCCTTGATCCACGGGAACACGGGGAATTCATCTTCGTCGTCATGCCAGATTTCTGCAACCCGGTCAACGACACCTGCAAAGACATTTGCGACCTGTTCATTTGCTGCGGAACCGGGGCTCATGCCGCCATAGTGGCCAGCGTGAAGGGTGATGTGGCGGGCATTGATGGTGCGTGCTGCTTGGAGCGTTGATTCGATTTTGGCCAATGAGCGGCCGCGCTCGACACGGTTACCAAGCAGTTCAGAGTAGTAAGGGCCGTGGATGTTCATCTCGAACTCGGTCTTGTTGGCTAAGACTCCCGCTTGCCAGTACTGCTCAAAGTGATTTGGGGCCACCATTCGTACGGTTTGAACTTCCATTGTTTCCAAGCCGAGGGAGATGATGTCATCCATTCCTTCGACGATGGTTCGCCCTTTGCATGACAAAGGTACACCTGCGGGTCCGAGTTTTACTGGCATAATTGGCATCCCCGCAGGTACGAGCCAAGGGACATCCTATGATAATCCCTTTCCGTTGGCTGTCCGCAAAATCTTGTGATTTCTGCGCCCTTCACAACGGTGATACCATACGACCCTTCATGAACTCCAGCCGGTGACCGGTGGACATGGACGAGCAAGTTCAAGCGGCTGTAAACGCCTTCAAAGACGGCAAACCAGTCTGCCTTTTTGATTCAGAAAAGCGTGAAGGAGAAACTGATTTGTTGTTCCCCGGACAGTGTGCAAAACCAGAAACCATGCGTCAATTGCGCCTGGATTGCGGAGGCCTTCTGTTCCTCGCGATCGGTCATGATGTCGGTGAGCGCTTCGCTTTGCCTTTCCTTCAAGACCTCCACACTCACCCTTCACTGGTTTCAGAATTTAACGTGCTCAACCACCTTGTGACAAACGACCTAAGGTACGATGCACGCTCTGCGTTTACCCTTTCGCTCAACCACCGTGAAACGTACACGGGGATCACTGACCACGACCGTGCCTTGACCACCCGAAGGTTTGCTGAACTCACTGCTGAACTCATCGATGGTGGCATTGAAGGCGAAGAGGCTCAACAAGCCCTCGGACAAGAATTCCGAACACCAGGCCACATTCCAGTGTGCCGAGAAACCGAAGGTGGTCTCGCAAGAAGGCAAGGTCACACAGAACTCGCTGTTGGGCTTGCCCGTCTTGCAGGCATGACTCCCGTCGTCATCGGTGCAGAAATGCTGCAGCCAGAAGGCGACTATGCACTATCGGTCGATGATGCCCGCAACTGGGCAAAAGAGCGCGGAATTCCGTTTTTGGAAGGTGCTCAACTGATTGACGCACTTGGGCTTTGAAAACAGCCGGTAGAACCTTGTGCAAGTGCATTTTGACAACAATGGGTGAGGCAATGAAGCGCGTGATGGCGGTTGGAGTGTTTGACCTCTTGCATGCAGGCCATTTGCATTACATGGAGCAAGCAAAAGCGCTCGGTGACCATCTAACGGTTGTTGTCGCTCATGATGATACCGTTCGAAAGCGAAAGCATGAACCCGTCACCGGTCAGGATTTACGTTTGCGCATGGTTCAAGGCCTGAAGCCAGTTGATTCCGCCATGATTGGCAACCCCCCTGATGTGCCGATCTTCGATATTCTTCCGTCCATCAACCCCGATGTCATTGCCCTTGGTTACGATCAAGAACATGCAGAAGACCGAATCCGTGCCCGCTTGGTTGAACTTGGATATGCCGACATTGAAGTGACTCGAGTTGAAGGCCTTTCCGAAGATCTCGACGGCACAAGGAAAATCATTGCACGTATTCTCGAATTGGCCCAATCCACACAGGAGGGCAAGTAATGTTCACCGGAATCGTTCAAGGCACAGGAACAGTCACTTCCATCGTCGAAGGCACGGCCATCCGCACCCTTGTGTTGTCCCTGCCGAACGTCGAGAACCTTGCGATTGGAGCCAGCGTTGCCATCAACGGCGTTTGCCTAACTGCAACGAAAATAGAACAACAAGAGGTTCACTTCGATGTGATTCAAGAAACCCTCACAAGAACGACGCTCGGAGAACTTGAAACGGGTCATCAAGTGAATGTAGAACGATCGCTCGCCTTTGGGGATGAAATAGGCGGCCACCTTCTTTCTGGCCACATTATGGGGACTGGACTCATTCAATCAATCAATGATGTGGGGGAAGGCATGGACCTTTCCGTTCTTGTGCCCAATGACATGAGGAAGTATATTCTCGAAAAGGGCTACATTGGCGTTGATGGTATTTCACTCACCGTGGGCGAAGTTGACCAAGGTTGCTTCTCGCTTCACATCATCCCAGAAACGCTCAGACTAACCACCCTCGGCGCCCATGAAATTGGCGACGCAGTCAACCTAGAAATCGATTCAACCACTCAAACAATCGTTGCTACAGTTGAACGGTACCTGTCACAAAACTAAGGAGAAGAAACGTATGACAACATCAATTGCTCTTGTGTGTGGCTCATTCCACAAAAATGAGATTGAACGAATGCTCGCTTGGGCACAGGACGAAGCCACAAAACACGGGCTTGAGGTTGCGGAAGTCATCTGGGTGCCAGGTGCAATGGAAGTGCCTTTGGCGCTTGACCGGTTGCTCAGCATCGAAGGCATTGCAGGCGCTGCTTGCCTCGGTGTCATCGAAAAGGGCCAAACCCAGCATGGCTTGGCAATGGGCCAAGCCGTCATCAAATCTGTGATTGAATTGCAATTGGTTCATGAAAAACCAGTTGGCCTTGGCATCATCGGTCCGGGAGCGGAACCACAGCACATCGAACCTCGGCTCGAACCCCACGCTCGTGCCGCAATTGCGGCCATAGCAAGCATGCTTTAAGCAAAAAGCAATGCCAAATCCTCGATCTGTTTTTTGTAAAAACGGTTCTATGCTTGAAGCGATTCGAGGTGAATGTTCAAGTGGTGAACCCCACCCATTGAGATTTGCTGGAGGCCACTTCATGTCCGAAACACACAATGTCATCATCATCGGTTCAGGGCCAGCTGGCTACACTGCAGGCTTGTACGCAGCGCGCGCAATGCTCAACCCGCTCATGTTTGCGGGCTACATGTCTGGTGGTCAGTTGATGCTTACTTCCGACATTGAAAACTTCCCAGGTTATCCAAAGGGGATCGGCGGTCCGGAGATGATGATGGAGTTGAGGGAGCAAGCAGAACGCTTTGGTCTCCAAGTTCAAGACAAAAATGTCGAATCCGTCGATGTTTCCGAGCGCCCGTACAAGGTGGTGGTCGAGGGCGAAACCTACCTCACCAACTCGATTATTGTCTGCACTGGTGCAGAGTCAATTTGGCTCAACATGCCAGGTGAAGAAGAGCAAAAGGGTCGCGGTATTTCGACGTGCGCCACCTGTGATGGTGCGTTCTTCAAAGATGAAGAAGTCATGGTCGTCGGCGGCGGTGATTCTGCTTGTGAAGAGGCCACGTTCTTGACCCGGTTTGCATCAAAGGTCACCTTAGTCCATCGAAGAGACGTGTTCAAAGCGTCAACCATCATGTACGAACGAGCAGCAAATCACGACAAGATTGAGATCAAAACATTCCGCCAAGTCAAATCATGGCTTTCCGATGAAAAAGGACTCACAGGCGCTGTGCTTGAAGATCCTCGAGATGGCAGCACGGAAACGCTGAATGTCACAGGGGCGTTCATCGCCATCGGTCACAAGCCAATCACAGGGTTCCTTGCTGGTCAAGTCGAAACGGACTCAGAAGGCTACATTGTCCACAAACGCCACACCATGACCTCAGTCGAAGGCGTGTTTGCAGCTGGTGACGTTGTTGACACGCGTTACAAACAAGCAATTACAGCAGCAGGAATGGGTTGCCAGGCGGCCATGGATGTCGAGAAGTGGCTTGAAGACAACCATCTTTGAAGCCACCGCTTGCTTTATTTCACGATGGCGACTGCGTGAGCCATGCAACCAGAGCAAACTCCGGAAAAGGGGTTCAAATGGGATGAGGCGTCTAAATCATACGGGATTCCCTCCCAAGTGTTGCGTGGAGAAGTGCCGGTTCAACCCAACGCTCAACCGTTCCAACCCTATCAGCAAAATGTCCAGCCTGCGCAGCAGATGATGGGCCAAGGCATGATGGGCAACGGCATGATGGGCAACGGAATGGTGGCGCCTATGGCTGAAACCAAAGCAACAACAGCCTTTGTGCTTTCACTTGTTGCGCTCATCGGCTTTTTCATCTTCCCTTTGACTATGCTCATCGCTCCCGTTTCGCTCATCATGGCCAACAATGCTTTGAAAATCACAAACTTGAATCCAAGCTACCATCCAGACCACGGGAAAGCCCGCGCTGCTCAGATTATTTCAGCGATCATGACAGTCCTTCTATGCCTCGGTTTGGCGTTCGTGGCCTTGATCATTGTTGGGTTAATGATTGGTGGATTTTGAGGCTTAAACATGGGTGATGAGGGGCGGTATTCCCGACATTATTCTCTGCCCGGTGTGGGTGAAAGTGGCCAAAAGAAACTCGCAGAAGCCAGCGTTTTAGTCATCGGCGCGGGAGGCCTCGGCAGTCCTGTGCTTCTCTATCTTGCAGCTGCGGGTGTCGGGCGTCTAGGGATCATTGATGACGACGAAGTTGCCCTTTCTAATCTGCAACGCCAAGTGCTTCATTCCACTGAAACGATCGGCTACAAAAAAGTTGATTCCGCTCAAAAACGCTTGAATGGACTCAACGATGAGGTTGAAATTGTGACCTATGATGCTCGCTTCACCCCGGAAAATGCGATGGGCATCTTCAGTGACGGGTGGGATGTCATTGTGGATGGCACGGACAACATACCCACTCGGTACCTCGTCGACGACGCATGTTTTCTCTCAGGCATCCCTTGGGTGTATGGTTCTATATATCGTTTTGAGGGTCAAGTGAGCGTCTTCAATCATCAAGGAGGTCCATGTTACCGGGACTTGTTCACCACCCCGCCTCCGCCAGGAAGTGTTCCATCGTGTGCAGAAGGGGGCGTACTTGGGGTGTTGCCTGGTGTTATTGGTTCTCTTCAAGCCAATGAGGCATTGAAGATGATCCTCGGACTTGGGGAGGTGCTCACCGGGCGTTTGCTTGTCTACGATGCGGAACAAATGACGTTCAATACGTTGACTTTTAGCCATGTAAAAGACAGAGAAAAAGTCCACAATCTTGACCACGCAGCGTCTATGTTTTCTTCACCTGAGTGGTGCACAGTGGCTGATCCAAAGGGTTCATTTCAAGAGGGGGATGCCTCCCATGAGGGACCAATGTTCCACCACATTTCGATGACTGATTTTATTGCTCGCCGCGAAGAAGGTTGGGCTCCATTTATCCTCGATGTGCGCTCGATAATGGAATACCGACAAGCACGGGTTGCCTCTTGCGACCACCAAGTGGCCCATGAGTCGGTGTTGTCTGTTCTTGATGCTCTGCCCAAAGACGCTGACATTTTGATTCACTGCAAAAGCGGGATGCGATCACAAATGGCTGCTATGATGCTTGCTCAAGCAGGAATGGATTCAGCAAAGTTGTACAACCTCGATGGTGGAATCCTTGCATGGAAAGCCGCCCTTCCTGGGGAAATTGTAAACTAAGCATCGATTGGCCATTCAATTGTCTTCTCCAATTGGCACAGCGACCATTGAAAGAAGGGTGAGGTTCAAGACTCCACGGCACCCCCTCACAGAAAAGGGAGGGAGTTCTATCGCCAAAGTCATCGTTGCAGACGAAAACGAAGGTCGACGGAGTCTTCTTGCCAACACCCTCGAACGAGAAGGCTTTGAAATCACACGAGCAGGTACGCTTCGCCAAGCAGAAGGCACCGCTCTTGCGATCATGCCAGAGGTTGTGCTCATCGACAGTGAGTGGAAAAACGGTGACGCTATTGATGCTTCACAGCGATTAATGGGTGACCCAGAGTTTGCTTTCAAATGCCGAATTGTCATCCTCTCACGAAACACCAGCCAAGAATATCTGGTCAGCGCTGCCCAAGCAGGTGTTGCAGAAGTGATGGGGAAACCGATTGACATGTCAGCCCTCATCGAACAACTTCACCGCCACACAAAGAAGCAATTCGTCCCACCACCGGCAGAAGTCAACACCGGAGGAGGAACCGGTGGCACATTTGACGTTTCGATGACCATGGGCGATAGCACGTGGGCACTCCCGATGCTCAAAGGCTTGGTTGGGCCGGAGAAAATCGATAGCGGATTTATTGATGAAATCCTTGGTCAGATGGGGGAGGAAGGACTTGAAGTCAACGATGAACTCGATCCTTCAATGATGTCTGCCATGCTTCGTTTGGCTTTGAACAAGCTTGTTGGAGAGGCGGATGGTTCTGCTCTTCAAGCACAGGATGGTGGTGGGGATGGATCGCATGCAAAGCCGAATCAAGGTCCCGGAAACAACCAAGCCCCATCGTTTTCAGATCTCCAACGCAGTGCGTCCCTCGGCAAAGGTAAACCTGGCCTTAAAGCGATGAACCAGGGCTTCAAATCATCAATGGAAGACATCCTTGAGGCCCAAGCACAAGGTCTTGCACAAGAAGTTGAAGAGGCCATGGATGGAATTTTGGATGAATCCCCTGACCTTGTTGCCATTCATGACCTCAGCACCATGGTTCCAATCGACCCGGAGGTGCTCAAACTGACTCGCTTGACCAATGAATTTGTTTCGGATCTCATGTGGAGCCTTGGTCGTCCAGGGGCTGTTTCTGATATCACGCTGATGACTCAAGTTGAGGATGCTGCACAGATGCTAAAGGATGTACTGGATGCTTTACCTGCGGCGGAGGAAGAGGAATGAAGCGATTAGGCTCTCTTCCAAAGCCTGTTGAAATGCAACTGATCGATGGCAGGGAAAACCTGCGACAAATGAAGGAAAATCAGCCAAAACTGTATCGTTGGCGAGCCTTATTTGGCGCAGCAATGCTTCTTGCATGTGCTGCCGCTGGGTATTTTTTGTTCCGAGATGCCAACCAAATCATTTCTTGGTTCGAAGGTATGGGGCCAACAGGGCCTATCTTCTACGCCCTTGCAGTTGCTCTGGGCATTGTGTTTTTGATTCCTTCACCCCTGCTCAAGGTTGCAGCAGGAGCTATTTTCCCCTTTTGGATTGCGACATTGGTCAATTATGCGGCTTCAATGATTGGGGGCATGGTTGCCTTTTTACTCGGCAGATGGTTGTTTCGAGATGCGATTAAGGCATCGATTTCAACCGATGAGAAAATGCAACGCATCGAAACTGCGCTCGGTGAAGACGCCATGCGGATTTCGATCTTAGTTCGTCTTTCACCGCTCATCCCGGATGAATGGCTGAATTACATGATGTCTGCTGGACCGGTTTCCTTCCGAGTGTTCATGACTTCGAATGCAACAAGCATCATCTATTCGCTTGCCTATGCCTACTATGGGCACGCCTTGGGCAGTTTCGCTCTCAACCGAAGTGCCTTAGACAGCGTTCATACCTCTGGAACAGGCAGTGCGATGCTCGTTTTAGGCATTGTCGCCTCCATCCTTGCAACCGTCTATGTCACCCGCGCTTCGATGCAAGCGCTCAGTGGCGCACTGGGTGCAGAAGAGGATTAATCGAGGCCGTTTGACCGTGGCTGGCCGCCCGTTGGTTTTGTATTTGGGTGACGGTTGGGTGAACCATGAGCCAAGGCGAGTTACCGGTGATTCACGGTTCAAACTGGAGGGCAAGCGGGCCCCTGAAATTCAATCAGCCGTTGCTCGCAGACGCTGCCCGCACCGAGGTTCTCCGCTTTGTCGCACAACGGCATGATGGACATCTCTTCCTTGTGGCCAATGTTTGGGATGTTCTCATCGAAAACGAGCCTTCTCAGTTTGAAGGAGAGTCTTGGCACACCTTCACGACCCGATTTGTGGAGGCCGTTCACCGAGGTCTCCAAGCTCAAGTAAAAGCAAAAATGGAACGCGATGAAGGAGTGGAAGTCATCCCACGTCGAACCATGAGTGAATTTCTCGATCGCCGCTCAAAACACTTTTTGGTCGACCTCCGCCTCACCTTTCGACGGCTTGCCCATTACATGGCCATCGGCATCGGCCAGAGGCTTGAATGGCAACGGCTGATGACGCGCACTCGAAAACTCGATGCCCATTTGAAGACCATTTACACAGATGGAATGCCAACTCCCGACGGGGGCACTTTTGGCGGCAAAGGGTTCCGTTCAACTTGGCAAGAGGGTGTTGTTGCAGTTGCAACCGCACTCAATCGTCAATTGGACGCGCCTCGAGATGCCTTGCCGGGCCAAGGCTACGACGGGGATTTGATTGCACCAATGATCCGAGACATCGGACTTGGATTGGCTATGGGGGATACACCATTGGACGTCATGGCGGCCAACCTCGGCAAAGCAGGGTCAAACCAAAACGGTGGATGGGAAGGCGCCGGAGGGCGAGACCTGCACGTTGGAGCATGGCATGTTGGGGTTCTACCACCGACTGCACCGTTGCCGATTGCAAGCGTGACCATGACAGGGCTGGCTTTTGCAGCATGGCGGCAAAACCTCGACCGATTTCATGTGGCCTGCATCGGTGAAGGTGCTTCATCTTCTGGTGAATTCTGGGAGGCGATGAACCTCGCTGGGGCCCGCGGCCTACCAATTTGCTACATATTACAGAACAACCAAATCGCCCTTGATACCCCACCGGCAAAACAGTCCGGCGTTGAAGTCTGGGCCGACAAAGCGGTTGCTATGGGCTTCCCAGCTTGGACCATCGATGGTTCAGACCCTGCTGCTTGGCATGCAAGTGCTGCAGTGGCCAGGGAGTTCGCCATGGAAGGTGGAGGGCCAACTTTGATTCACGTTGAGACCATGCGAGGGTGTGGCCACGCCCATCACCACGACGACCTCTATCTTGGCAATGAATCAGGAACTCCACCGGGCTATGTGGACCGAGAACTCCTCGCCTATTGGGAAGCAAAAGATCCGATTCCAACTCATCGCCAACTTCTGCTCGACCTTGGAGTGGATGAGATTGCCCTCTCCAACATGGAGGAAGAAGAGCAGGCCCTTGTGGACCAAGCCTTCAACGATGTGACCGAAATGGAGTGGCCCGACCCGCTGACTGTCACTAAGGGCGTGACGACCCTGAACGATGCAGAAACCCACCTAGATCGATTTAATCGCCTTCAAAAGCCGTATGAAGGATCGCTTGAACCGGCACCACTTGAAGTTGGGGAAACAAGCCTTACCTATGCTGGATCTGGTGGCTGGACCTATGCCCGTGCTATACAACAAGCGATGGCTGATATCGCAGACAGGCACGGAGACAAGTGCGTGTTCATTGGTGAAGATATGGAAGTTGCAGGCGCCTTTGGAATGAACATGGCGCTCAAAAACGCTGGTCATACCGACAAACTGGTTGACATGCCTTTGTGCGAAGCCGTCATCGTTCACACAGGGACGGGAGCAGCTCTTTCTGGAATGCGGCCGATGGTCGAGATCCAATTCGGTGGTTTCGCAGCACTCGGCTATAACGCTCTCATCAATAACGCTGCTATGCTCCGTTGGCGCTGGGGTGCAGATTGCCCAATGACCATTCGCGTGCCTCTCGGTGCAAAAACCCGTTCCGGGCCATTCCATGCGAACATGATTGAATCATGGTTTGCCAATGACCCAGGCATGGTTGTCATCGCTCCAGGCTCGCCTCAAGACGCCTATGATTTGTTAATGGAAGCTGCAGAATTGAATGATCCAGTCATCATGCTGGAACACATTGGCTTGTACGGTCTTGGCGGTGGACTCACAGGATGGGGCCAAAACATCAACCAAAAAGTCGATGTGAAACCTGTAAAATCTGCAATCAAGGCTCAAGAACGCTACAAAATTGGTAAGGCTGCTGTGATTCGCGGTGGACGAGACTTGACGCTGGTCACTTGGGGATCTATGATCCACGTTGCCAAAATAGCAGCAGAAACGCTTGCTAGCGAAGGGGTTGAGGTTGAAATCATCGACCTTCGTACGCTCCTGCCTTTCGATGCACAAACTTGCATCGAATCTGTTGCTCGAACAGGACGTCTCGTTGTGCTGCAAGAAGGCCAATGGAACGGTGGACTTGGCCACACCGTGCAAAGCAGGATTTTGGAATCGTGCTTCTATTTATTGGAAGCAGCCCCAGTTGTGATTGGCGCACTTGATACCCCAGTTCCTTTCTCGCCACCGCTTGAAGACTTCACAGTTCCATCCAGCGAGCACGTGATCGAAGTGGTTCGCTTCGTTGCTCAATCTTGATTGTTCTCTGTGGGATAAAAGCGGAGGTACGCCTCGGCTGCAATCAAGGCTCCAATGATGGTTGTAATGCTATAGAATATTAGGCTGAAGTACATTCCAGAAACGATATTCGGCCCAAAGGTTCGTGCTGGGTTCATCGAAGCCCCTGTCAAAGGACCAAAGAAGTATGCTAAGACGGCAACAGCGCCTCCGACAAAAAAGGCAATCGAGATATGGGTTTCAGATTTTACGACACTCCAGTAAATTGACGCCATGAGCGCGAAGGTGATGAACACTTCAATTGCAATCCCTTCTGCAGTGCTGACACCTGGGGCTAATGCGGTCGAACCAACACCTCCAAGCATGATGCCCGCAGCGAGCCCGCCAGCGAGTTGGGCCACGATATAGGGGATGAGGAGATGCTTCTCAAGATGCCCTGTTCGAGCAAAGGCGATGCTGACTGCAGGATTGATGTGAGCACCACTCACCGGTTGCAGCACAAGGATTGCCAACGTCACAGCTCCACCAAAAGCCAGCGAGATCAACCACACAGGTGCGCCAAGGGCGACGCTACCACACCCGATGCCCACCATGAACCACGTGCCAAAAAATTCGGCAAGCATTTGGGGCCTCATGTTGATTGGGTGTCGGAGATGGATTATGGGTCTTTTGAATCCTTATGTTCAATCGATTCGGGAACAGAACGGTGAAGAAGGATGGCCTAGTGCAACCACCATGGAGTCCGACCAGAAGTTGATGGGGATTCCTCAACTGGTCCATTTCCAAACCCTCATCACCACTGGTGCCCTGTTCCTCGGCTTGATGGCCGTCAAACTGATTTCAAGTGAAGCAAGCACGAACAACATCGCCGTGACCGTTAGCATTGCCATTCTTGCACTCTTTCTGCTGATCTTCTCTGCTGATTTCTTCATCGAAGGGGCGAAAGGTCTGGCTCGCCGCGTGGGCTTACCAGAGGTGGTTATTGGCCTCACCATCGTTTCAATTGGCACATCCCTTCCCGAAATTTTAGTCTCTGGCTCCGCCGCCAGCAACATTGGAACCGACCCACAACTCGCAGATTTCGCCATCGGTGGGATTTTGGGTTCAGTGTTTGTTCAAATCACGTTGATTATGGGTATTGTTGTGGTGAATAGAGGTCTTAAAATTCGAGAATCTTGGTTGAAGCGGGACGGCCAAATCATGCTTCTCTCCGTGCTTGTGCTCAGTTTCTTTTTGATCACAGAAGGCACTCTGCAACGGTGGGAAGCAGGCATCCTCGTGACCTCGTATGTCATCTACATCACATGGCTGCTAACCAACCGAAAGGAAATCCAGGCAGAGGAACTCCAATACATCGATGCACCCGATTTGCAAGGGTCTTCATGGAGCACAGCAGCATACCTTGTCATGGTCGTTTTGGGTCTTGCGTTCGCAGTATTTTCAGCTGAACAACTTGTCAAGTATGCACAGTTAATCGCCACGGAATTGGACGTCCCAGACGCAATTGTAGGGACCACAGTTTCTGGAATCGGCACCTCATTGCCGGAACTTACCATCGCTCTTATGGCTGCCAAGCGCAGCCAAGGTGTTGCGATTGGCACCCTGATTGGCTCAAACATCACAGATCCATTGCTTTCGATTGGAATTGCCGGTCTGATCGCTCCGCTTGCCATTACTGCTGAAGGTCATGATTTACTCATTTACATCATTATGCCGTTCACAATCATCGGTTGTTTGAGCGCTCTCTTGATGATGCGGACTGCTTATGAATTCAGAAAGTGGGAAGGTTGGGTCATGATTAGCATCTATGGCGCTTTCCTCATTGTGCTCGAATTACACCGTCGCGGTATCTTGGTCTTTTCGTGAGACAAGGAGACATAAAGGGAGGCCCCCTCCCATGCACATGGTCAACTTCCAACTTGATGAAATGCAGGAGATGCTCAGGGAACTCGCCCATGAGTTCGCGGTCGATGAAATTCGACCAAAGGCCGAGCATTGGGATGCAACCTCGACCTATCCCAAAGAAACCATCCAAGCGGCTCATGAAATGGGTTTGTTGAACCTCCACATTCCTGAGGCATACGGCGGACCTGGTCTTGGGTCGATGGAAGATGTGATCGTGAACGAAGAATTGGCCTGGGGCGACCCTGGTTTTGCCACCGCAGCCTATGCAACGGCATTGGCTTGCGCCCCCATCATCACCGGTGCTACGGATGAACAGAAGGACATCTGGCTGCGAAAAGTCGCAGAAGAAGGTGCTCTTGCCTCGTATGCAGTGACCGAACCCGGAGCTGGATCTGACCTTGCTGCATGCAAAACTCATGCAGTGCGCGACGGCGATGACTACGTCATTAACGGGGCGAAAATGTGGATCACCGGTGCAGGCCATGCTGATTTTTTCTTCGTCCTCGCCAAAACGGATATCGATGCAGGTTACCGTGGCATGTCCGGTTTCATTGTTGAAAGCGATTCGGAAGGGTTTAGCCTTGGCAAGAAAGAAACCAACATGGGGCAACGATGTTCCGATACCAGATCGATGACCTTTGACGACGTTCGAGTGCCAGCAGCAAACCTCATTGGCGGTTCGGAATCAGGCGGCTGGATGAACGCCATGAAAGCCTTCGACATGTCGAGGCCAAACATCGCTGCTCACGCAACTGGATTGGCACGTGCGGCCTATGAACACGCTTTGCGCTACTCTGGTGAGCGAATGAGTTTCGGTAAGCCTCTTCACAGGCACCAAGCCATTCAATTCATGCTCGCTGATATGAAAACTAAAATCGAAGCCTCTCGAATGTTGACTTGGAAATCAGCCGCTGAATCAGACGCTGGTCTTCGAAACACCGAATCTGCTGCCCATGCCAAGCGATTTGCTGCGGACACCGCAATGGAAGTTTCAACCGATGCTGTGCAGGTCTTCGGCGGGTATGGGTATTCTGAAGAATACCCTGTTGCGCAACTGATGAGGGCGGCAAAAGTGATGCAGATTTACGAGGGTTCGTCCCAAGTTCAGCGCATGATCATCGGGCGAGAAATCACAAAAGATCTGTGATCAATCCTCGTTCCCAGGGTCCTGCTGATTCCAAAAGGCTTCCATCGCCAAGGAATGCATGTGTTGCTCGTACTCCTCCCACATGCGCTGTTCAGCAATTTCCTCGGCCGTTGGTGCTGGCAAGTCAATCAAACTCAATGCCTCAGAACCTCTAGGTTCCGCTGGTTCAGGAGGGGCCACGATGTCGTCCTCGATGCCCATGAAGTGCATTTCCCAGTCTTGGTACATGTCTTCGGGTTCTTGTTGATTAAACGCAGCCTCTTCCTCTTCTGTCAAATCAACCATTCCAAAGTGTTCGTCATCGTGCATCATCGAATGCAAAACCACCATTTCATCTTGGAACACCATGACCTTGGCAAGGTGTTCTCTTGGAGCAACAATAAATTGCGCCAGCAAGGGGATGCTCATCGCAGTGATGCGGTCGTTATGCAACGAGAGGCACAAGGCTGCAATCTTGTCGCCGACTGGCATCTCTGCTGTTCGATGCGGATTGAGGCACAAGTTTGGGCAGTATTTGTTGTTGTAAATCACATCGCGTTTCCGTGCCCCACCCCTGACATTCAAACTCCATGGTTGAGCATTAAATCCGATGATGGCGTCATTCCTCTTGGCTTCAATTGCATACCAGCGACCCGATTGACCTTGGACGAACATGGTGACAATCAGATTCGATCGATGTTTATATTCCAGCCACTCATTCGCCTCTACAATGCTTGTGAGCAAATCCATCGACCTCTTTTCAGGGAGTGTTAAAGGATAGTCGTCCTCGTTCATAGGGTGGTAAAGGGCTGAGTCTATTTGAACCAAGAGCAAAAAGCCCTTGAGACCGAGCGTTGAGGATGGCCCATGGTCAAAGGATGCCCTGCACTTGTTCTCGCAGCGGGGGCAAGCGTTCGTTTGGGTCAGCCTAAGGCCTTGGTTCCTGTTGCTGATACGACCCTTGTGGGTCTTGCAGTTCGTCGCTTGATTGCAGCAGGATGTGCTCCTGTGTACGTCGTTACAAGGCAGTCGTTGCAATTTGAAGTGATGCTTCAATGCGAAGGAGCCACTGTTGTGGTCAACAAAGAACCTGAACAAGGGCGAACCGGCACCTTGCAACAGGGCCTCCTTGCTGCGATGGGTGACACCGGACGCCTCCCTCGCCGAGTGATTATCGCTCCTGTGGATCGTCCAGGGTGGGGTGTGACGCATGTCAAGCAATTGCTGAGCCAGAACACAACTTCGACTTTAGCATGCAATGGGAAACCCGGTCACCCCTTGATTGTTCATTCTCCCGATGTTGAAGCGGTGCTCGCAGCACCCCCTGAAACCCCACTGCGTGACCTTATTGCACCGGACTATGTTGAGGTTAACGCCCCTCATTTGAGCCTTAACATCGACACCCAAGAAGATCTAACGCTCCTCGCATCCATTGATTTTGAAATCAATTTTTGAGCATCTTGCCCTGACGGAAATGGTATGAGTGAGCGCCTCGAGGGAGGGGCATGACTGCAGCAGTTCTGGCTTGGGCTTTGGCCCAAATCGAATGCGGTCACAAAGTGGTCATGGCGAGCGTGGTTGAAACCTCAGGCAGCGTTCCGGGAAAGGTCGGGGCTCGTCTTGCTATGCGTTCTTCAGATGAAACATGGGTCGGAACAGTCGGCGGTGCAGGGCTTGAAATGACGGTTTTGAAGCGCAGCCGATCGATGCTGAATGAACATCATCTTCCAGCAGGTCAGGTCCTTACTTTCGGATTAAATAAAGGGGCGAAGGGCTATGAAGTGACGCCCTTAGATTCGCTTTGTGGGGGTCGTGTGACCCTCAGTTTGGAGGTTCTTGTCCCAATGCCACACGTGTTGCTCATCGGCGGAGGTCATTGCGCTCAAGCCATTGCTCCGGCTTTGGATGCATTAGGATGGTCCCACTCCATTCATGACACTCGAGAGGATTTCTGCAACCCGGAGATGTTTCCAAACGCAAACCACCACCTTCACATGGACATCGATTCCTTCGTTGGCCACCACTCTGCAGAGGTGTTATCGCAGTATTCTGATGTGCTTTTCCTCGGCCATGATTGGTCAGAAGATCAAACAAGATTGCTCGCTATGCTCACCTGCTTACAGGCTCAAGGTGCTCTAATGAACGGTCAAGATGCTCCTCGCATCGGAGTGATTGGTAGCCGTTCTAAGTGGCAAGCCTTCGAGAAAGCAGCCAAAGAGATTGGCGTGACAGAAGGCACCCTTGAGCAAGTGATCTGCCCGATTGGTGTTCACATTGGTGCAGAATCCCCACAGGAAATCGCCGTTGCTGTCGTCGCCCAAATCTTGGCATCCTACAAGGGCGTCAATCCATCCGAGCCAACCTGGCGGGATTGATGGTTCACTGTTTGAAGACTCGCGTTCGGAAGTAACGAAGTTCTTCAATTGATTCGAGGATGTCATCAAGGGCGAGGTGCGCTCCTTTTTTCTCATACCTTCCAACATCGGGATACCAACGTCTTGCTAGTTCTTTGACCGTAGAGACATCAATCATGCGGTAATGAAGATGTTCCACGAGAGCAGGCATCTCTTTTTCCATGAACTTCTTGTCGTTCCATACGCTGTTTCCACACAGTGGTGCAGTCCCTTTCTCAACCCAATGTTGCAAAAATTCCAATGTTTGTTGTTCAGCCTCTTCTATGGACACGCCAACCGTTTTTACTCGCTCAACGAGCCCACTAGCGGTATGATGAGAGGTGTTCCACTCATCCATCCCATCCAAGAGCGCATCATCCACCTTTACCGCGAGATTGGGACCCTGGGCGAGGATGTTGAGTTCACCGTCCGTAACAACCGTCGCAATTTCAATGATCGACTCCCTTGAAACATCCAATCCGGTCATCTCAAGGTCAATCCAAACCAAACGTTCGGTTTCTTCGCTCATGGTTTGGCCAATTGATGGAGGTTCTTCAATGGGGCGCAGGGTTCTTGAGGCACTGCAGGGGACCCCCATCTATGGCCGGTGTTGAGGATGCAGTCCTTTTCGTGGGTGAACACGCAGTCACTGGGATGAAGTCACGTCAGTTGATTGCTGTGACCCTCGCCACTCTATTGGTGGTCTCCATTGTCGCTGCATTGGCGATTTTCAATGACGCACCGGAGCAAAAAAGTGCCGTTGCCGGAGCAGCTGAAGAAAACGGTTGGAGACCATTTTCGGTTGTCGCTCCAATCGACACTGGAATCAATGTCTACCACGATCACTTCCGTACCAATGACACCTACCCGCAATGGCTTCAGGATGGCCTTGGGGTCAACCGAGTCTGCGACCTGACGTTTGAAGGCACATGGCAAGAGCGCTATGATGCGGACAAAGAAGCGTGTTGGGACACCCTCACAGCCAGTGACATTGTGTACTTCCCCGGCACAAAAATCATCGGCACCTCGCCGGATGGAGACAGCGACATCCTCATTCTTGACGATCCCTCCGATGGACACGGTTCTGCCGTCACCGGAGCGGTCTTGGACGCCAATCCGATGGCAGTGATTTTCTTTGTCGAGGGCTTTTCTTCTGAAGCGGTTCAGGCGGCTGCCGACCAACCGCTTGTTGACATCTTGACAACCTCCTTCGGTGCACCAGGCTCAGTTCCAGTTCCCGGAATCGAAAGGGCGACAGAATCAGCCGTGGTCGAATTCAACAAGATTCACACCGGCGCAGCAGACAACAGCCCTTCGCCCGCCGTGCAAGACGCGACAGCAGGCCCCCCCTGGTCGATTGGCATCGCTGGGTATGCTGAGGAAGGTGACGACCAAAAAGAAATCATGTCAGGGTCTTATCCCGATATCTCTGCCGATTGGACCCAAGTGCTGCCCAATCATGACGATATTGATGGCTACCATGAAACATCAGGGACATCGTTTGCAACCCCTCGTACAGCAGGCATACTTTCGTTTGTCCTCGAATCGTTACGAGAGGAATACAATGACCCATCTTCCGGTGCTTCTCCCGATGTGCGTTCCGGGCTTCTTGTGAACGGGACAGATGACGAAGGAATGAGTTTCTCAATCTCCAACGCACAGGTGCGTGAAGCCCTCAACCTCTCGGCTTGGTATCCAAACCTTGGCTGGGATCCAACCAGCGGCACGATGCCGATTTCCCCAGTGGCTCCATGCACACAAACAGGTTGGGGTCTTGTCAACCTCTCAAACATTGAACCAATCATCAAGCATTTGAACGGCTCAGAGCCTCTTCCTGATCGACCTGCTGATGTGGTCGCATGCATGGATCTTAACCAACAAGCAAGGGAAGCCTATTGGGCAGCCTACCCTTCAGCACCGGGTGAAGTTTACATCACTGGTGGCGAAGGAACGAGGGTCAAGGATTGATCATTGAGGCTCAAAGTTTAGAATCACTTCTCCACGAGGTCCAAAGGCAACCACGGGTTTGAATCCTTCATGTGGAGTTGAGCCAATAGAGGCAAGAATCGTGTTGAACATGTCGTCGGGCAGTTCAATCTCGAAACCATGTTGAGTTTGAACCCGTTCCTTCATGAGGACCGGTGGAGGAATCTCAAGTTCTGCTTCAACCGGCTCTTGTGTTGTTTCGACGGCTTGTTCATCTTCCGGTTCAATCTCATCCTCTTCCTCTTCATTGATTTCTTCAATGTCCTCTTCCACATTCTCTTCAACGCCTTCTTCAATCGATTCAACTGGAGTTGGCTCGGGTTGGAGTTCAGATTCGACCACAACAATGGGTTCGGTTGAAACTCCGACTTCAGGCGTGTAGAGATCATTCGAGTCCCCTAGCCGACTGCTGCTCATGAAAATCCAACCAATGGTGACAATGGCACCAAACATGTACCCGATATTGACAATGGTCTCACTCACAAACGAGAGGGTGTTGGCCGTTGCAAAGGTCATGATGATTGAGCCTGACCAATCAATCCCGGATTCGGCATTGGTATGTCTTGAATCGGGGCCACTGTTGCCGTTTTCTTCGGTGCTGCCATGCGAGAAGATGTTCTTTTCATGATAAAAGCCTTCACCCGTTTCCAGTGAACGAAAACGCACTCTGGCAGCCATGGAGAAGCGCGGTGCCCGCCCCCAGTCATTTCTTCAATGGATTCAAAAAGTGGCAGTGGTTAGCACGACCACGAGGCGTTGCTATGTCGAAGGTTCAAACTACACTTACACTTCTCTGCTTGAGCTTATTCCTTTTCCCTGCTGTCGCTTTGGCAGTCCCTGTTGAGGCGGACCCCACAGGTGAACCAGTTGAGGACGGATGGTGGATGAACACCACCGTTGACCGCGATGGTAACGGAATCGGCGATATGGTTGAACGGCACAAGGACAACCCTCTCTTTTTGGATGAAGATGGAACGTTGCCACTGATCATTGACTTCGACCACACCCCAGGAGATGCTGATGTTGCTTTGCTCGAGCGTGAAATCGACTTCCAACACCAATGGACATTGGAAGGGATTGATGCTCTAGCAGGTCGTGTACCAGTTGACCAAATTCTCGACACAACGAGGCTCCCCGGCGTTGTGATGATCGAGTTAGACGGCATCTTGAGCGTTGCCAATGGAGACGCAGCAGTCCTTCACGGCGTTGATACGGTCTGGGCTGACACAGGATATGACGGTGCAGGATCTTCAGTTGCGATTATCGATACCGGAATTGACGGTGCACACGCTAGCCTTGATGATCTCGATGATGACAATTCAACAGACGATCCAAAGGTGATCGCTTTCTACGATCCGGTCAACAACCCGACGCTTACCAATGGTACCGAAGTCTTCCCATACGACGATCAGGGTCACGGTTCGCACTGCGCTGGCACCACTGCTGGAACAGGAGCGCCAAATTATGAGCACATTGGAATGGCCCCGCAAGCATTCCTTGTCGGCGTGAAAGTGCTGGATGCTGGCGGCTCAGGGTCGTTTGCGACCGTGATGGCAGGAATGGAATGGACCGTTGAAAACCGCTACAAATACAACATTCGTGGTGCCTCGATGAGTCTTGGAGGCCCTGGCCTTGCAGAATGGGCATCATCTGAAGATGACAGCGTCAACCGCTACGCCAATGAAATGATGTCTGCAGGCGTTGCCATCTTCATCGCAGCAGGAAACAACTTCGTGTCCGCTCAAATCGGAACTCCAGGCTCCGCTGAGGACGCTATTACCGTTGGTGCGCTTGACAAAAACTCAGCCATTGCTGTGTACTCAAGCCAAGGTCCAACTGAAGAACTCCGTGTGAAGCCGAACATCGCTTATGTCGGCAGCAATGTCATGTCGGTGGCCTTCAACACCGGCGATCAATACACGGGCATGTCAGGGACCTCAATGGCAACTCCAGGCGCAGCAGGTGTCGCTGCTTTGATGTACCAAGCAAACCCAGATCTGTCACCGTTTGACATTAAGAACATCATGCAAGAAACAGCAACTTACCGATTGTGCGTGTACATGGCCGCAAACGAGCCTTGTGCAGAAGATCTCCTACCCAAAAACCGTCAAAACAACGTCTATGGTCACGGCGAAGTACGTGCCCTCGACGCGGTGTATGAGGCAGCAGAACGTGATTACGAATTCGACACATCGCTTGACGTATCAATTACCTCTGAAATCGGAATGGATAGCCGCTTCCACATGGTTCCAAATGATGCTCTCTCCTATTCCGCAATGGGTGATGTAGACACCATTCAATGGCGAAGCAACCACCTGCGTGACGACTGGTCGAACATCCACAGTTTCTCTCCCGGCGACACAACGGGTACGCTGCAGGCCATCGATATTATTCATCAACTTGAGCATCTGCCAGGAATCGACGTGGAGGGCAACCACACGATCTCTTTCCGTGGAATCAAAGCAAATGACAGTGGGGGGCATTCTTCTTCACCTCTCATCTCTGCAAACATCATGCTCATGGACACAGCAAGTGCCTTTGAGACTCAGAGCGAGTCGTCAACTGGACTCTCGACCACATCCATTGCGATTGGCGTGATGTGCTTCATTGTCATCTTCATCGTAGCCCTCCTCGTGGTCGGTGCAATCAGCGACAAAGAAGAAGGCACCTTCGCAGGTGTTGATTTCAAAACCTTACAAGATGGGGACGGAACTGAAATGGCTGCGACTTTGCTCGATGAAGGTTCAACCGAAGAATCACCTTAGGCAAACTCTTCATCACCCGTTGCCGGAGATAGTGACAAAAGGAGAAACGGTTTCATCCATCCATGCGATGGCTGAAGGACCCTGTGGGAACTCATCACCCACGCGTCAACAGAGGCTACCGTTTTTTCAGACGGTTTTTCCGTTCCCTCGTCACAGTTTGGTTCCGTGAAGTCAACATCGTTGACGATGAAAACTTGCCCCCAGAGGGCGGTATTATCTTCATTTCATGGCATCCAAGCGGGTTGATCGATCCGATGCTGATGAACGCTGCACTGCCAGGTAAAATTTCCATTATTGCTAAGCATACCCTGTTCAAACTGCCGCTGATTGGAAGAATCCTGCGCTCTGCAGGCGGAGTTCCCGTCGAACGTGCTCAGGACAGCAGTGACAAATCTGGAGCAAGCGCTCGCAATGCACAAATGCTCGCTGGAGTCTCATCCCTCGTCGCAAAAGGTGGGCGAATGATGATTTTCCCAGAGGGCACAACACATACAGAATCCAACGTCAAACAAGTTCGTTCTGGTGCTGCTCGAATCCTTCTTTCTGCACGGCGCCAAGCAGCTCTAGAAGGTCATCCTGAGCCACAAATCGTTCCAATCGGTTTGCATTACTCCGATTCGCAGAGGTTCAGGGAGCGAGCAGCGGTCATCATCGAGCGAGCAATGGCGTTCCCCCCCATCCCCGACATGGCGGACGACGAAGAGGTTCAGGACCTCGTCGATCGTGAATGGGTGGGTGCTGCAACCAAAAGCATCGGTGTGGAATTACAACGGGCAAGCCTCTCAAAAACAACTTGGCGCGAACGCACTTTAATTTGGAAAGGGCGAAGTCTCGCCTACGCTGAGCGCGTCCGGAAAACGGATGGTGAGCTCAAGAAACCAAGTTATGCCCACGCAGTCCTCGGTGCGCGCAGGGTCCGTGCGGGATGGGACTTCATGTCAGCCAATGATCCAGAATTGGCGGCTGAAATTGTGGAGGAGGCAGAATCTCATTTCAAAGAACTCGATGAGAGAGGGATTACGCCCTTCGATATCGATTCGAAACCGGAACGTCTTACGAAAGCAGGTTTTTCGAAAGCATTCCTCTCATGGGCATGGGCTGGTGCTTGGATGTTTGGTTTGATCTCGTGGGGCGCCATGTTGGGCAACATCGTCCCCTACAAGGCGAATGCTTTGCTCGTCAATCGCATGAAGGCAAAGGGTGCAGATGGTTCCATCATTAGCACAATCAAGATCCTCTCAGCCCTCGTGTTTTTCCCCCTGTGGTGGATTCTTGCTTCATCGGGTGCGACATGGTTGCTGCTCAATCCATCCAGTCCTGTCAACGAACTGCTTCAGTTGCATTGGCTGCTCGAACCGTTGGCCAACCTCCCCACCTACCTTGTGTTCTGTGTTTTCTTCATGTATTGGCCGCTTTCAGCCAAGGCTCACATGCGTTTATTTGCCAAGGTTGTTGTCAATTATCGCTCGCTCAAGCGATGGCAATCTTGGCGCGATGAGGAAATGAATTGGGACGAACTTGTCACCCGCCAGCGTAAGTTAGCGAGCCGTCTTGTCAGCATCGGTGAGGGCCTCATTCTTCCGGGAGACGAGGATTGGATGGAGCCCCCGGCGGGTCAAGACGATGTCGTGTCGGTTCGCCTGAGAGCAAGCACTGCCGCATGAGTGAAAAATATCCTACCCTAGGTTGATATGCGGTGTTCCCCACGTCGCCGTAGGCGACAGACATGGTAGGCACCGAACACGTTGAAATGATCCCTGTCGCGAAGAAGGAAATTTGGTCTGCAGAGGTCAATGGAAGGGCCGTTGAAGTCCTGGCTCCATCGAACGCAGTTTTGCTCGATGTGTTGCGCGATCAAGTCGGAACGCTTGGTGTCAAACGAGGGTGTGATTTGGGAACCTGCGGATGCTGCACCGTCATGATTGATGGGACACCCCGGCTCTCCTGCCTTTGTTTAGCCGGCCAAGTTGAAGGCTCTTCCATCATCACGGTCGAAGGTTTGGCCGATGGAGCGCACCTCGCCCCTATCCAATCTTGTTTCGCAGAACATGGCGGTTCGCAATGTGGTTTCTGCACACCTGGCTTCCTTGTGACGGCTCAAGCGCTGTTGAATGAAAACAGTGCACCCACCAACGATGAGGTGGCCCTAGCGATCGAAGGAAACTTGTGCAGGTGCACGGGTTACCAACAAATCATCGATTCTATCCAAGCGGCAGCCGCTATCCACCGAGGTGAAGCCGAACCAGCACCACCGGCGAGCAATCCACACCCCGACCCGCATCCGAGCGGTCCTGAAGAACCACAAATGCCTCCGGGCCACGCAAGGTGATCGTCATGTCTGGAGGCTATCGTCAACAACCCGGAGGGGCTGGAAAAACCACTCGCAAAGACGGCAAGCGTGTCGCAGGCAAACAAGCGTTCCCACCACCGGGTTCAGGCGGCTCAAAGCCAGAAATGGCTCCACGGGATTTGGACTACATTCCAGAAATGGTCGGTGGGAAAGAAGCACAACCAGCTGGCGCTCACATCCATGACCGCGCTCGCACTGGAACCACAGTTGGAAAACCAACAGCTTTGGTTGACTCAAATGCCAAGGTGACCGGTCAGGCTTGGTACGGTGATGACGTACGACTTTCGAATGAAGTGATTGGAAAGATCTTGCGCTCACCTCACCACTATGCGAAAATAAAATCGATTGATACCTCAAAAGTCGAGGCTCTTCCGGGCGTTCTTGCCGTGGCAACAGGTGCAGATTCACCCCACCAGTTCGGGGTATTGCCCGTCACCAAGGACGAACACGCCATGGCTGTAGAGAAGGTCCGTCACGTCGGCGACCTTGTTGCTTGTGTGGCAGCTGTTGATGAAGCAACAGCAATGGCTGCTCTCAACCTCTTTGAGGTGGAATACGAAGTTCTGGAACCGGTCTTTGATCCAAAAAAGGGACTGGAAGACACCGATGAGCCAATTCACTGGCGAGGCAAGTACCATTTGGCCCGTACCAATGTCCAAAAGCGTGTGTTTCAAGAGTTTGGAGATCGATCGTTGGTTGAGAAACCCCTCGCATCATCCCATGGGAAATGGAACATGGCAGGCGTCCATCACGGCTTCACTGAACCTCACGCAGTGGTCGCTCATTGGGATCCTAACGGCAGACTTCAACTCTACACCCCACAACAGGTGCCTCACTACACTCACCGTGCTCTAGCGACCGTTCTGGACGTGCCAATGCACCAAATCAATGTCATTCGAACCTTCGTTGGCGGAGGATTTGGTGGCAAATCAGACCCATTCCCTCACGAGATGTGCGCTGCAATTCTATCGCGTAAATCCGGGCGACCCGTCCGCATCACCTTCGACCGAGAGGAAGTCTATTGGATCAATCGAGGACGCCACCCTAGCCACATCGAAGTCAAGATGACTGCGGATGAAGAAGCCCGTATTTCCGGCTTCGATATTGATGCCCTCATCGATGGAGGAGGCTTTGCTTCCTTTGGTCACGTAACCTCGTATTACAACGGAGTTCTCGCAACTGCTCCATACGAACTTGGCTCCTTCCACTACACGGGTGCACGTGTGTGGACCAATAAACCAGCCTCAGGCGCCATGCGTGGGCATGGGGCTGTCAACACGCGATGCGCCGTTGAAGTCGGATTGGACGAAATGTCAGAGCAGTTGAAGGTCGATCCAATCGACCTGCGTTTGGCGAATCTTCTGCCACCTCACAGCCGAACCATCAGTGGGTTCAGAATCACATCAAACGGCATGCGTGAAGCCTTAGAAAAGGTCCGTGAAGGATCCGATTGGGACAACAAGTTCCGCCAAATGCCGCTCGGAAAAGGCATCGGGATTGGATGTGGTTTCTTCATCTCGGGCTCCGGTCTTCCGATTCATTGGGATCCAAACCGATTCCCACACGCAACCGTTCACATCCAAGTGGACATGGATGGAGGCGTAACCGTTCACACTGGTGCTGCGGACATTGGTCAAGGCTCGACCACCGCTGTGGCCCAAGTGGTGGCTGAAGTGCTTGCTCTGCCCTTAGAAATGATTCATGTTCGAAGCCATGAGAGCGACACCTCACCAGTGGACCTTGGTTCTTATTCAAGCCGTGTCACATTCATGAATGCGAACGCTGCCATTCGCGCCGCCCTTGAGATTCGAGAGCAACTGCTCAAAGCAGCATGGGAGGTGCTTGGCTACCACCCGAATAATTTGGTCCTTAACGACCGCCGTATTTACTACAAGCACGACCCTGCGATTGGTATTTCCTACCTCAAAGCATTGCACAAAGCGCAAGAGGACAAAGGTGCGCTCATCGCCAGCGGCGCCTACCGCTCCCCTCCAATGGGTGGAGTCCACAAAGGTGCAGCAGCAGGTCTTGCACCGGCGTATTCTTTCTCTGCTTACGTTGCAGAAGTTGATGTTGATGTTGAAACTGGTCTGATCAAGTGCACCAATGTTTGGGCTGCTCACGATTGTGGCAAGGCGCTGAATCCGCTTGCGGTCAAAGGGCAAATCATCGGTTCGTGCCACATGGGTCTTGGACAGGTGCTGTCAGAGAAAATGGTGTACGGGCGCACTGGTCATTTGCAGAACCCGAACCTCTTGGAATACAAGATTCCGTCAGTTCACGAGATGCCTCATGTCGAGCCAATCATCATTGAGTCATGCGATCCTGAAGGGCCATTCGGAGCCAAAGAAGCAGGCGAGGGGCCCCTCTTGCCTATTCTTCCGGCTGTGGTAAACGCCGTCTACGATGCAATTGGCATTCGATTGCGAGACCTTCCGTTGACGCCTGATGTCGTTTTCAAAGGCATCGAGAAAGGCATGAAAGCCGCGGGTGTTGATGATCCGTTGGATCTTGAATCCCCGAGGGTCGAACACGGTGATTTGCAACCAATTCTTGTCAAGCGAGCCGCTGAACACAAGACACGTGATCGGTCTCGGCAGCGCAGTGAAGACACAAGTCCGTATGTGAACGGCGTGTTGTTTGGCTTTGATCCAAACTTGCCGCTTGAAGACCAAGTCGAGGGCTGGCGAATGGCAACAGAACCCGATCCAGAACAACTTGCAGCGCTTGGTTTGGCCGGAACGGCATGGCTCAAAAAAGAGCAGCGACACATGGGCGGTGATGAATGATGTTGATGCCTCCTTTTACCCTTCACCATCCAACCTCCGTTGATGCTGCATGTGAATTAGCAGCGCAATTAATGGCTTCAGGAGATGCCTTTGATTGGGTTGCTGGTGGAACAGATTTGCTGCCCAATTACAAGTGGCACATCAATCCAAAGCCTCACGTCATCTCGTTAGCGAAGATTGGCGGGACATCCACCATCTCAGGTTCGGAAATGGGCTGTATGGTCCGACTTGCGGACATCACTGAAGAAAATGGAGCCCACCCTGTTGTGGTCCAAGCCGCTTCCAAAGTCGCTTCCTCATTGATTCGAACCAACGCCACACTTGGCGGGAACTTGTGCCTCGACACTCGATGTTTCTGGTACAACCAAGGCGAAGATTGGCGGCGCTCGATCGATTGGTGCCACAAAGCAGATTGTGGCACAGGTGCAGATTGCCGCGTTATCCCAAATCAAAACACCCTCTGTGTCGCAACCTATCAAGGCGACATTGCGCCAACGCTGATGGTGCTTGGAGCCAGCGTTCATCTCATCGGCCCTAACGGTGCGAGAACACTGCCAATCGAATCCTTTTACCAACTCGATGGTATGAAAAAGAACGTGCTTGAAGAAGGCGAGTTCCTTCTCAAAGTCACCCTCCCCGAAGATGCAGCCCTGCGCACTGGTTCCTATCAAAAACTCAGGGTTCGTGATTCGTGGGATTTCCCAGAAGCAGGCGTAGCAGCGTCTTGGGTCCAAGGTGACCCTTCGTCGTTGCGAATTGCAACCACAGCGCTTGAATCGATTCCTCGCACCCATCCTGAACAAGTCGAAGAGGTCCTAAAGCCTGGTTGGGAAGGCGTTGATTCAGTCAAGGCCCTTTCAACAGCGGTTCAAAAGAGCGTCAAACCAGTCAACAACACTGCTTTACCGCCTCGTTACCGCCGTTCAATGGTGCGGGTGTTGACCAAGAGAGCCATCCAAGGTTTGCTGGAGTGATGAAGATGATGCTACGCCGTTCGATGTTGTTGTTGACCACTGCCCTTCTTCTTGTCGGTCTCGGCCTTCCGCCCACTGTGGTGGCTCAAGATCAGTTTGAGGCCCCAAGTTGGACGCTTGGCTGGTCCACCGACATGGACAACGGGTACACCGTGACGCTTGATGACGATTGGGACATCGAAGGCGAAGTTGTTGCTTATGTTGAAAACACGAGGATGAGTCAAGTTCAGTTGGATTTGACCTATGACGTCAATTCGTGGGTTCCATGGTCCATCGATGGCCCTGAATCAATCACTGTAGCAGCTGGTGAAAACAAAAGCATCACGCTGACGCTTTCGACGGGTGTTGACGATGACGCTGTTCGTGAATACAATCCGGACAACACGTCGACGATAAGCATCATGGCGGACGAAAAAGTCGGTGAGACTTCCGCTGGAAATCAAGAAATTGATGGGACAGTAAAACTTCCTAAAGTGTTCAACCTGCGTCCAGAAATCACGCCATCAAACGATGAACTGCACGCTGGTTCATCGGTTATGATTTCGATGCAAATGGTGAACCTTGGCAATGCCAATGACGCAGTCAAAGAAGCAACGGCCCAAGTCCGCAGTTGCCCTCATCTTACGGTGGACGGGCTTGATGCACTCGAGAATACAGTTGTGGAGCCTACCGGGGCCCGAAACGGCAAGGATTCCTTTGCCACACTCACGCTTGTCGCATCGGAGAGCCAACCACGGCGCACATGCGAAGTGACCATCTCCCTCGTCTCAGAGGGCGATAATGCAGCACGCAGTGTGACATTCGATGTCGAGGTCTTTGCCTACGAAGAAGAACAACAGTCCAATTCTGGTGATCCTTCGGATGAGGACGAGGGTCCCGACAGCGGTCTGAGCGTTGAATCCAATACACTGCCCGGCTTCTTTGCAGTTGAAGCGATCGCTATGATTGCAGCAGGAGGACTCCTGCGCCGGAAAAAGACCGAGATGTAATGAAAAGTCTTCTTTTCTTACATTCCAAGCGCCTAAATCCTCGATTTTTTGTGCACAGGAGGTATATCAACCCCTGCACGGTTCGATTTTCAACGGAGCACTCATGGAGAACCATTATGAGTGGAGCGAAGTTCCGACAGTTGTCTTTACGAGTAAATCATACGCGGGAAGAGAAAAAGGAGGGTAGATTTTGGCAGAAACAGAGCGGCAAAAACTCTCCGTTGAGTCATGGCTCAAAATCGGATTGATGGCCTCTCTTGTTCTCTCTGTTGCCCTCATTAGCCTTGTCAGCCTCGACAAGCAAACAGTGCTCTCGCCCTACGCCAATTCAGACGATGCATACACGGATCAACAACTGACCTCAATGCGCACCGACTTTTCTGAAAGCGACTTCTCAATCGCCAACACAATGTCAACACCAATGCTTGTGAACGATTGGCAAGATCCTCACCGAACCATGCTCGTTATCGCAGGGCCAGAAAAGCCATTCGATGCTGCAGAGGCATCCGCAATCTACGATTTTGTTACCAAGAAGGGCGGCAAAGTGGTTTTGGCAGCCAATTCCACCAATGCACAACTCGTCGCTGACCAATTCGGAGTGAAGTACTTTGGCGATATGGTCCTTGATGACCAACGCTACTACGAGATGACCGACAAGCTCGACGAGCAAGTCCCTGGTGATTACCGTCGAATTTGGGCGGCCGCTAGCATCCAAGCCAATGTCACTGAAATGGGCGATGAGCGCTTGATCCCTTGCAGTCAAGGAAGCCTCGACCAAGGCATCGTTAGCAACTGCCGGCTTCCAGTTTTGTTCCACCGCCCGACCGCAATTCAAGTCCTCGACGACCAAACGGACACAAACAGGGATGTCAACGTGCTCGCCGCTGCTTCGACCTCTGCGGTGATTGTGACCGATTCAAGCAACCTCGACATCAACAGCGACAAGAACCCAACGCTTGGTGAAGGAAAGACGGGCCTCATCGTTCGAATCGACTACCCCGGCATCGATGTTCTTGATGTCACCATCGACAACGATCAGGGTGATGTTAGCGTCACTGGCTCGATCGTCTTCGTTGCTGACCATTCAGTGCTCGCCAACCACCTGTGGGACGAGACCAGAGCCGAGGAACTTGGCTACCAACAATGCGACTCTCCCTACTATGTCCAAGAGGGCCACAACTGCTGGAACTCTGATTCCGATGGTCTTTCCGATGCCCAAGGCGATACCACATGGAACGGCAACTCGCAATACTTTACCGCCCTCATGATTGACATGATGGAAACGGACAATGAGGAAATCTCAACCTCTGTTACCCGGTTCAATGACAACTTCTACATCGTCTTCGATGAAAGCCGCCACGTGGCGAGTGCTTTGTCTTCCCCGTTCACAGAAGCAATGGGTGCGGTTGTGCTCTTGACGAGCGACGTCGTGCTCAAGTGGCTCATCGTCCTCAACCTCTTCGCTTTGCTTGCCATTGCCATCATGGTCGTTCCAGAAAAAGAAAACTGGCGGCATGTGTTCGATCTTACTCGATTCAGAGAGCGTCCGAAGAAATTGGACGCAGCTCAATACCAAATGCGCACCCGTGAGGCTTTGTTGTCCAAGGTGCGCCAATTCAACGATTTGACGCGTGATGAATTCATGCGCAAAAGCCCAGCGGAAATCATGCAGATGGTGCGTGATCCGCGATTGGTGGAACTCATCAGTTCCAACCGCATCTACTCCAACGAAGAATTGCGAGAGGTAATCCCGCAGATACGACGTTGGGGAAATTGAAACCTGGAGGACAATAGACATGCAACCCCCTGCCCCACCCGCAGCCCCGCCCGCGCCAGCGCCGCCAATGCCTGTGGCCCCAGCCGCCCCCGCAGCACCCGTTGCGCCAGCACCTATGCCGGCAGCACCTGCAGCACCAGCGGCACCAGCCCCAGCACCAGCAGCACCGGCCGCTCCGGCCCAGCCGAAGCACCAAGCCACCCCCGAGGTCAAAGCCCGCTTGACCCACGTCGGCGCAATCTCTCAAGCGATTGCAGCCGAAGTGCAGAAAGTGATTATCGGTAAGCCTCACGTCATCGACAACGTGTTGATCAACATCCTGTCGAACGGTAACCTTCTGTTCGAAGATTACCCTGGTTTGGCGAAGACTTTGATGACCAACACCTTCGCTGATGCGCTGGGTTGCGATTTCAAGCGTGTACAATTCACGCCTGACTTGCTCCCTGCTGACATCACAGGTACCAACATCTACGACGCAAAGAAGGGCGAATTCACGTTCAAGCCAGGACCATTGTTCTGTAACCTTCTCCTTGCTGACGAGATTAACCGTGCTCCTCCGAAGACCCAAGCTGCTTTGCTTGAGGCTATGCAAGAGAAGCAGGTGACCATCGGTACGGTGACCCACAAACTCCCAGCTCCATTCATTGTTATGGCCACACAAAACCCGGTCGAGCAAGAAGGTACCTACCCGCTTCCTGAAGCGCAACTTGACCGTTTCATGTTCAAGATGTCCGTGGGTTACCCAGACCGTGCTGACGAAGACGAAATCCTCCGCCGCCGTATTTCACGTGGTAAGGACGCAGTCGATGTTGACGTGATCACCGATCCACAACGAGTCATTGCCATGCAGCAAGCCTGTGAAGACGTTTACGTCGACCCAGCTCTCCGCATGTACATGGTCGAAATCGTGTCCCGAACCCGTGAAGACCCTCGTGTCCTCGTCGGCGCTTCGCCTCGTGGTTCCCAAGCATTGCTCAAGACTTCCCGTGCAGCAGCAGCCCTTCGTGGTCGTGACTTCGTCACACCTGACGACATCAAGGCCGTTTCTGAACTGGCCATCGCACACCGAATTATTCTCAAGCCTGAGCATCAAATCAAGGGCCTAGAAGCTGGTGAAGTGATCCAAGCCATTCTACGAGAAGTTCCTGTGCCAACCGTTTGAGTTGACCAACGTTACTTGAATTGAGGTGATGATTGATGTGGAGCCGTAAATCTGCTATGCTGGGAAGTTTGGCTGTTGCCATGTATTTGCTTGGGTTAACCTTGCGAAACTCCCAACTTGTGACCATTGCGGTTGTCATCTTCGTGTTCCTCACTTGGGCTTCCTTGTTTGGCGGCCATGCAGACGTCGCTTCAAGCGGTCGACGCGCAGATGAATGGACCGGCGAAGAAGGCGTTGCTCTTGGCAGTGTTACTGCCCTGCGCAAGCTCTCGAGCGCACGAATCTTCGAAGATGGTGAACTCAACATCACCTTGAAGATGCAAAACCACTCATCCCTTGCTAAAATTTTGGAAGTTCGCGACCGTGTTCCTGAGGTCATGCGCATCAAAGACGGTGCGAATTACATCTTGATGGAACTCGGACCTCGCCGTGAAACCCTCATCGAATACACAGTTGAATGCCCTCTAAGAGGCTTCTACAGCGTGGGTCCTGTGGCTGTCAGGATCCAAGACCCGTTTGGTCTGTTCCACAAGGAAAAGGAATTGCATGTCTACAATGATTTCCTTGTGTTCCCGAAGATGGAAGACCTGAAAGAGACCTTCGTTAAGTCTCGTGTTCCAAAGATTTTCACCGGTGCTGTCAACATTCGACAACCTGGTCCTGGTTCGGAGTTTTACTCCCTTCGTGAGTACTTCGAAGGTGATTCGTTCCGCGCCATTAACTGGTCTGCATACGCACGATCTGGAAAACTGATGGTCAACGAGCGCGAGCGTGATGCTGTTTCCGACATCATCATCATCGTCGATTCTCGATCTGTTGCTGAAACGGGACCCGTTTCACGAAACGCCCTCGTTTACTCGACACGAGCCGCCGCATCACTTGCCAAGTATTTCCTTGGTCGTCGTGACAGCGTTGGTGTTATTGTGTACGGTGACGAGGTTGTCAGCGTGGATCGAGACACTGGCAAGAAGCAACTCTATGTCATTTTGACCAAACTCGCTGGCGCAGTCGCAAGAGGAAACATTCCTTTGCAGGTTGTTGTCAACCGAATTTTGCCTCACATCAACAAAGGAAGCCCAATCATCTTCCTCTCAAACCTCGAAGACGACCCAACGATTGTCAACGCATTGCGTGACTTCAGGGCTCGAGACTTTGACGTGACGGTTCTCACACCTTCTTCTTTGGAGTTTGAATTCGATGCACGTCGAATTGACCGCACTGGATATGAAGTCATGAAGACTGAACGTGACGTGCTCATCAGCGAACTTCGTGGACTTGGTGTGAACATCATGGATTGGGAGCCAGATATGCTCCTTTCAACCGCTCTAGCTGGGGCACGAGGATTCTGAGGTGATACGATGACTGTGAGCAAACCATCCAGCGATACAGCCCATCTTTACGATGGAAAAACCGTCCGATCGTCTGCACCTTCGCGAAAGAAGGCCGCAGGGCAAATTGGTGCAGGAAGTGACATCCCAAAGGATGCTATTCCAACCGTGGAAATTCCAACCTTTATCGAAAGTCTTCTTGGCGGACCATTGGTTCCAAAAACAAAGTTTTTGCCGCCTGCTAAGTGGGTTCAAACCCTCCAACTGTGCGTTTATGTCGTGCTTGTTGCACTGGCTATGCTCACCTACATTATTTCACCTCCAGAGGGTACAATTTGGTACATGATCTCTGGAAGTTTGGGAGTTGCAACCATCCTCCAATTGACGCTCATCGTCGCTGCCACCGGGACCGGTTTTTGGGGCACATTCCAACGAGATGGACGCTTTACCCTGCTCAGCAACATGCTGTTCATTCTGGCCATCCTTCGCTTTGCGTCTTCGAAAGTCACCCTTTCTAACGACTTGTTTGGATTGCAAGACAGGGAGTTCTTGCTCTCTGCACTTGTTGTGATTTACGCGGTTTTGTTGATCATGTACTTCGAACTAAGCAACGGTGTGTTGCGATACTCCATGCTCGACACCAGCATTCGGACCAATGAAGTGTATGTGATGAACCCTCAGAAGATTGTAGGAAAGTACCACCGCTCCCTCATCATCAATCCAATCATTGCAGTGGTTCTAGCAACCCTTGTGCTTTCTGCAAACACGATTCTGCCCTTCTTCGTTGGAATCTTCTCCAAAGACACAGCGCTCCGAATGGAAGAATCGGTTGAACTCATCTCGGTCTACGGTGTGGCCCTTGGAACATTCTTCGTCTTCTGTGTGGTTGGAGGGTTGTTCGCTTTGAACCTACCAACACACCTGCAGAATTTCCGAGAGAAGCAAGCCGAATGAGGCTCACTCTTGATGCTCTAGGCTTTGCCTGAGCCCGTACTTTTGGCTTAGATGATGCAACACTTCAACGATGTTTGGACTTTTTGTTAAGAGCCGAATGGCATGTTCTGCTTCTGACAAGACTTCGATTTCTAATTCCTCTAGGTCCTGATTTCGAAGACCATCCAAATCATTTCCATCGCGGTTTCCAACAAGGGAAACAATTGCAGTATACGGTTCGATGGTCGTTGAGCCGAAGTGTTCCTCAATCAGCCGTTGGGCATGAATCGAATCATGCTGAGAGACAATCCAACGCAGTTCACCAGGTTGTGCGTCAAGGTGCCAACATGAAATTTCAGCCTCAGCAAAGCGAACAAGCACTTCACCCAATTGACCGCTTTGCTGTTCGAGTGATTTTGTTTGGCAGTGGATTGAGACGACGCTTGGAAGGCACCCAATGGCTTTGATGACGTTCTTTTCATACACATTCGGACCAACCACAGTCGCTGCGGATTTGTCCATAGACCCGTGGAGATGACGGATTTCCAATGGAATTCCAGTGTCCATAAGTGGTTCAACGGTCGCTGGATGAAGAATTGGTGTGTCGAGCCTTGACAATTCCATTGCTTCCCCGTACCCGAGGTAAGCGATAGGCTCTGTTTCAATGCCCCAACGGGGGTTGAGAGGAAGGACACCTCGCACGTCTTTCCACAAGATGACACGGTTTGCATCGACTAAACGAGCTATCGATGTTGCGGTGTGATCCGAACCACCTCGACTCAGTAAGGCCAACTGCCCGTCCTTTCCTTCTCCGAACCAGCCGGTAATGACGGGAGTGTCATGCAATGCTTTTCTGTCCAGCAATCCCATTGAGGCAGCAAGATCCACGGTTGGAGCCCTGTTGACACCATCAAGCCGCAAACCGATGTCTTCGGCTCCAACTGGGTGTGCGGCAATGCCATACTGCTTCAATCGGTGAGCCACGACAAGTGCAGAAAGCCGTTCGCCGGCAGCAAGCAATCGGTTGATTGCGACTCCATGTGCGGGGCGTCGAGCTAATTCGACCAGTGATTGTTCGATGCCTTTGAGGACCTTCGTGAACTTAGGCCCAAGTTCACTCTCCAACAGCCCTGGTGCAAAACGGAGATGCTGGCTTGACAGATCGTTGACCAAACGGCTTGCGTAGCGTGGTTCCTTGCTCGCCCGCATCAAACGGTCAGTGGTGCCCCATAAGGCTGAAACAACCACTATTGATTGACCATCCCAGTGGCCAACAACTTCTGCGATTCGATCCAGGTCGGATGAATCTCTGAGGCAAGATCCACCAAATTTGTGGATGGTGATGGGGTCATTCATCGATGAACCCTCCACGAAGTGCCAGGTCAGTCAAGACGAGCATCGCCATTGCTTCCACAACAGCGACCGCTCGTGGACCAAGGACGGGGTCGTGTCTTCCTTTGACGACAAGAGGCTCCATCGAGCCGGTGTTGATGTTGAGTGTGACCTGCTCTGCCGCTATGCTGGATGGTGGTTTGAAGGCGACAGAGCAATGGATTGGAGCCCCAGTGGCCAAGCCAGCAAGCACGCCATCGGGTTTGTCGCCTAGGAGGACTGGTGCATTTGGTGTACCCCCCCATGAATCGTTGTGCTCTTTGCCGGTCATCCCAACCACATCGAATCCACGTCCAAAGGTGACTCCACGTGCTGCAGGAATCGACATCATTGCTCTGGCCATTGCAGGTTCAATGCCATCGAACCATGGTTCTCCTAAACCGAGAGGGAGGCCCTGAACCGTCAGATCAACCCGACTCCCTACGGAGTTGAGGTTCATCCGATGGTGTTCGACCACTTCGACCATCCGTTTTGCAGCCTCAGGATCCCGACATCGCATTTCTTTGCATGCTTCATTTGCCCACCGCTCCGGTTGTGTGTTCATTGGTTTGGATTCAACAGAAGCAATGGCTCCTACATGGGCTTCAACCTCGATGCCACGGCTGGTGAGGAGCGGTGCGACAAAAGCAGCCGCTGCGACGAGGGGTGCGGTCAATCTTGCCGATGACATCCCGCCACCGCGCAAATCTGCTTGGCCGTTGGTGCGCTTATGCATCACCATGTCTTGGTGGCCTGGGCGAGGGTGGTCAGGCAGGAAACTGTAGTCTTTGGATTTCGCATCTTGATTCAGAATCGATAATTCCACAACCTCGCCGGTTGTACGACCTTGTTCGACTCCACTTAGCACAAGAACAGCGTCCTCTTCCTTTCTCTTGCTTGCGTAACGCCCACCGGGACGTCGAGTGTTCATGGCTTTCCTTATGCCCTCGACATCGACCATAAGTCCCTTTGGAACACCCTCGAGGGTGATTCCGACCTTTGGCCCATGGCTTGTCCCAAAGAGGGTCAAGCGAAGATGCTCACCGAGGCGCATGTTCATGAGATTCATGCTCTCCAGCCGTGCACCCCTCAAGAAGGTGCGTGCGAGCCCATAGGTGGTTCATTCTTCCTCAAGACCGCTGAGAAACGATGTCACGACCACGGTCGTTCCATCGTTGCGTGATTCGAAAAACCGCTTTAATCGCTCACAGGTTGGTTTGCTCACCTTTGGAGTGACAACCACAAGGGCAGAGCCAGATCCAGTGATGCCTGCGGCCCTTGCGCCGTTGAGCAGGGCATCATTGGTCAATTTACGTCCAAGAATGTCGCCAAGAACGCTGAGCATTGCTCTCCCATTCCATGTCAAAGCCACCAGTTCTCTGCCTTCTTGTAAAGCGCTCAAGGCTTGTTGAAAAGCACCAGCGTGAGGGACGAAATCTTCCAATTCAGGTTTGCGTTCTCTGTCGCCACGGCAAACAAGCAAGACATACCAATCATCAGGCTGAGGCCCAGGGCTTTCGAGAAGCACGCCTTCTTGGATTGATTGAGCTTGGGGGTCAATCAGTTTCCAGCCAGGTGCAGCACAAGCCCATGCGTCATCAATTGAACCGGTTAATGAAACGCCAGCATCAATTTGCGCTTGGGCAGCCATGGCGACAATTTCGGCGGTTTCAAGACTGGTTGATGTTGCATCACCAAGAGCGCGCAATGCCGCAACTGCGACGGCAGCGCTTGACTTGAGACCTTGGCGAGGAGGGATTTTCGAGGCCACTGCCCAATGGAATGCTTCGGCAGGTTGTCCATTGGGAAGTTCATGACCTGCAGCGGTCCAAGCGGCGAGCACTTGATCCAACAATTCATCGGGGTCATCAAGGTCTCTTTTGCTGGGTGAATCAAGCAATCGAACGGCAACAGGTAGGTCCAATGCGATGCTGGCCCCATACCCTAGACCTGCTGCATGAAGGAGACTGCAAGCACCGTGTGCATTGCCGTTTCCAAGTACCGCCAAATCTTCACCTCTCATTGACAGTGCTTGAGATGGCGGCTCCAATGTGTCGCGCACCATTGTCAACGCAACCAAGAATTTGGTCCCCAATCTTCAGCCTTGTGACTGATACGGGATTCCCATTTGCGCCGACTGCTCGTACCGTCTCTGCTTGTTGTAAGAACATGTGCCCCTCTTTATGGTTTTCATCCATCCAGCGGAATAATAACATAGGGCGGCGCTCGATTTTTATTCTTCCAATGGTCAAGGTTCGGGTTGTTCCTGCGTCATTGATGACGCTAATCGTGTCGCCAGAAGACAATTCGGAAATGTACTTGGTTGTTCCATCCGCCATGAAGGTGTAGGATTGTGGGGTGCCAGCATTGACGCGGAACGGGCGGACTGGAACAAAATCAGAAGATATTGTTTCACCATGCACCAGCATGAAACTCGTCGCATTTGACCCAATAAGCATCCCTTCCCCCTTGCCAAGAAGCGAGGTGAAATCGATGCAATACCGGTCTCCAACGCCGCCTTCCTCGACTCCAGTAATTTCTAACAGGGAAAGGGAAAGCTCCTGCGTGCTTTTCCTATCGGGTTCGAAGTGTTCTTGTCGCTCTAAGCGGAGTGCCTTTGCAATCAAGGCGGCATCAACCATAGCAGGCTGTGAATCGACCACGACAGCATCGACCCCTTGTTCGAGTGCGAAAGCAGCCCCCTGGACCTGATGTGGCTCAGTGAGCAGTGCAGCGATTCTGGTCGGTGTGCCTTCAGCAGCAGCGATCAGGTTCTCAATCGGAATCATGGACCAATCATTGAATGAAACCAGCAGCCATGACACGCTTCCAATCAACGCCTTTGCTTCGTCCTGTCCGCTGTTGTCCTTGATGCGGCAGTATGCTCCAAAAATGGAGCCACCCTGCATGATCTTGTTTCCATTGATGGTGAGGTGCCCTTCCGACAACATTCGATCGAATCCTTCGGGAAGAGATTTCTCTTCTCCCGAACGGCAATCAATCCAGATTTCCATTGTGCTTCCTCACAATCCACAGGCCACGATGGCCTCTTCGACGGTTGAACCTTGATGAACCAACATCACGAGAGCACGGGCGATTCCTTCGACGTTGTCGTGAGCGAACACTTGCCGACCCATGCACACTCCTGAGGCGCCAGCATCCAATGCTGTGCGCACCATCGTCAGAATTTGATGGCTATCACCGGTTGAAGGTCCACCTGCAACCAAGATTGGGATTGGTGCTGCTGCAGCAATCACACCAAATGATTCGGCATCACCAGTCCATACGGTTTTTGCTGCATCGCACCCAAGTTCGAAAGCAAGACGAACGGCGTGTGCATTGCCGTTTGTAGGATCGCCAGGTACGGGGTTGAGGTGCTCTCCACGAGCATAAACCATGCCAAACATTGGAAGTTGATGGTGGAGGGCTTCGCGACTAATTTGCCCCATGCGTTCAATCATAGTTGCTTCATTTGGGCTGCCCATGTTGACTTGGCATGAAACTCCGGTGCCGCCCCGAGGGAGGACCTCATCTGCGTGACCAACAAGCACTTTGTTGGTCGCATCTGGGCCAGCATGGCGAGTGGATACTGAGAGGTGAACGACCATTGAAGTTTGACTTCCTTGACAAAGATGGTGGTATCGGCTCACAACTCCTTTCTGCGCCACAATTCCATCAACGCCTGCGTTGACGAGTGAGCGGATGACTGCCTCAGTGTCGTTGAGTCCAGGAATTGGAAAATCAGAGGCACCGTGGTCGATTGGTATCCATACACCTCTGCCCTGAGGCAACAACTTTTCGAGCCGTTGCGCTTTGTCCATGCTTGGTCCAACCCCTCTCCATTCTCAAGGTTTCGCACTTTGACCGACTTACTGGATTTGGTCTGCACCCCAGTGCATTAACGAAATCTCTGCCCGGCTCAGATGCTCTTGAAGGGTCGAACGTGGCGTTTCCATCAATTCTGCAAGCTCTCTCAAATTGATTCGCTTTGGATGCTCATAATACCCCGAGCGGACAGCCATTTTCATGCATTCTATCTGCCGTTCGGTGAGTAAACTCTCGACTATGCTGGTGTTGCTTTCGATTTCAACGACCTTGACCATGTCCGGTGGAAGGATTTTTCGAGCGATTTTCAAAAAGTCAGAAATGCCACTTGGCACGCCCCGAACCTTGATGGAAATCCCTTCGCCACCGTAAGTGTATGGTGGCAAAATATGAATGTCGGGGAACTTGATGGCGGCAATGGACAGTGGGTGTGAATTCCAAACCACGAGATGGCCTCCATTGCCCACGCCTAGGACCGATTCGACTTTCAAGAATGGAACCTCATTAAGATCCTCAGGGCCCTTCCCCTCACAGAACGACGGTGAAATGAGTTGACGAATGCCATCTTCCCCAATATCAAGGTGCCCCACAACCTCCAAATTGTGAGCAATTGAAGCGATTGGCGCGTATTCTGAGGATGCGACCGTCTGGGCCGTCCAGCGAAGATGAATTTCCCGCATCATGTTGCTTTAGGAGGGTATGGTATATGGGCTTGCCTTATGTTTTTTCGATGTGCGTCAATCGATTTATGGTTTTGAACTCCATCGTTCTTGCGAGGGTAATTTAATATTCGACCGACCGGTCGGACTAACCGGTCGAATGCCTCTCGCACGATATGAATCCATTGATGAATCCCTCAAAACGAGGATTCTTGATGTTTCTAAGGATGAATTTTCCGCCCACGGCTTCGAAGGCGCTTCGTACAACAAGATCATTCAAAAAATAGGCATCTCAAAAGGTTCGATGTACTACTACTTCGAAAACAAAGAAGACCTGTTCATCACCTGCGTTATCGATGCCTTTGCACATGCAACAGGAGGTTTTGATTTTGCCAAGGCTTCCTTCCCGTTGACGGAGGACAAACCCACATATTGGAATTCACTCAAAGCGGTGTCATCAAAGCAGTGGAATGACGTTTTCCAGCACCCGGTCCTGATGTCCCTCATGCGCCAATTGGTTTCACTAGGGTCAGATCACCCCATTTTCCATAAGTTGAACGCAGAATGCGAGGGCTTGAGTGAGTATGGTGACATTATGGCCATTCTCGAACACGGAGTCGAGATTGGGGCAATCCGTGATGATGTCCCACTCCATGTACTCATTCGCATGAACACCGAATATGAAGTGTGGCTGATGCAAGAAACGCAAGAGGGGCGTATGAATGAACAACAAGCGATTGGCAAATTTTTCGAGATGTTTAAGCGACTCTTTGAAGCAAGAAGGTGAAGAAAATGAATAAATTATTACAAATGGAAAACCTAGAACGACATTATGACACGCCTGCTGGCGTTGTCAAAGCGCTTGATGGTGTAAGTTTCGAAATTCACGAAGGCGAACGTGTGATTCTCCTCGGCCCGTCGGGCTCTGGAAAAACCACGCTTTTGAATTGTCTTTCAGCCCTTGACAGTCCAACAGGCGGAGCCTACACCTTCATGTCCAAACAAACGGGAGGTTTGGATGCAGTCCCTCGGAATAGTTCCGAGAAAATGACTTCTTTCCGAAGAGAAAATATTGGCTATGTGTTCCAATTCTTCAATCTCTTGCAAGACCTCACCGTTCTTGAGAACATCCTCTTGATCCAAGAATTGGCTGGTAAAAAAGACCCAGCTCGAGCGAAGGAATTGTTGAAACTTGTCGGACTAGAAGCCGAAGTCGACCGGTTTCCTGGTGAAATCAGTGGAGGCCAGCAGCAGCGAGTAGCCATTGCTCGAAGCATCGCAAAGCGACCAACCCTCTTGCTCGGCGATGAACTCACCGGCAACCTCGATACCGAAACTTCGAACAAAGTGATGGAAGCCTTGGTGAGTGCATGCAAGCAAGAAAACATCACCTCTGTGTTCGTTACACACGACGAGGGCTTGGTTAGGTATGCGACCCGAGTCATCCGGATTGACAGTGGGAAAATTATCTCAGACGAACCGACGGACAACGACCCTTCAGAGTGAGGATTTACCATGTCTGCTCTCTTGAACAAGCGCTTGGCTCGAAGCCTATGGCGGACCAAATTACGGCTTTTGGCCGTCGTGTTGATGGTGTTTGTCGGTGTCTTTGCTGGTATTACCTTCGGAGGCTATGCTCACAACCTCGGCGGCATGTACGATACCATGCAAGCCGACGATGAAAACGGGGCGAACCTCGCAGACTTGTGGATCGACAACCGCAGTGCTGCATGGACTCCGGAACAAGTCAATGCCTTCTGTGCTGCATTGGGAACTGCTTGGGATTCCTCAACGGTTTCTCAATCGCTTGACTCCTGTGAGGGTCGAACCGTGACACAAGGTGCGATGTTTCACACCAACGATACCGGTCAGCACATCATCAACTCACTATGGCACGGCATTCCTGACGGTGCCAACGCCGACCGTGTCTGGATGCCAGAGGGTCATTCTGAAGGCAGAACAGCCGTTGCTGCTGATGAGATTGTCATTGATGCTCACGTGACGGAAGCGCTTGAGCTTCATCTCGGCGATACGGTCACCATCGGAGCGGGAAATGCATCGGCTGAATTCACGATTGTGGGCACGGGGTACCACCCACTTCACGTCCTCTTTGCGCCAGAAGGTGAATTGTTCCCCTCCGAACCGGGTCAATACGTCGTGGGCTACCTTTCTGATGCGGGTATGGCTCGTCTTACCGGTGAAGTCCTTGGCACCAGCAACATGATTCTGCTGGACATCGAAGGTACTCCATCGTTTGATCTACCCGACACCAGCGAAAATGAAGGCGATGTAATTGATGAGGTGAAGGACCTTGTCGATGCGGCTCTTGGCGAAGCAGCGTTGGACGCCCGTGTTCGTGACCGCGGGCAAAACGAACCCGTCGAAGTCATGCGACAGGATTTGGAAGGTACCAAGCGAACGACGGTCCCGTTCACCGTCATGATCGCTTCAATTGCCGCCATCACCATTGTCCTCAGTCTTCAACGCTTGGTTCAAAGTCAAGCCAAGGAAATCGCAGTGCTGCGAACACTCGGGGTCAAGCGCTCATCGCTCATGACTGGTTACCTCATGGCTCCATTGGCGATTGGTGGGCTCGGGTGTGCACTTGGGGCATTAGCAGGGCCAAGTGGCATGAATGGAATGTTGGACTTTTACCAAGAATTAGTTGGTGTTCCAATTGTGGAACGCTCGGTTCCAACTTCAGTTGTTGCATCTGTCATCGGTTCGACCATGCTCGTCGTGTTTTTCTCGGGTGCTTTCCCTGCGTGGAAGGCAAGCCGACTTGATCCTCTAGCCGTATTAAGTGGTCAAAACGAGATGCGAGTGGGGTCGAACCTGCTGCGAAAACTCACCTCTTGGATGCCAACAACGCTCGGTCTCTCCATTCGTTCGAGCGTTCGAAAACCCGTTCGCCTCACCATGACTTTTGTTGCCGTTGGTATTTCTCTTATGCTGTTTGGTTCAATTCAAATGATGTCAGCTGGTTTGCAAGAAACAATGATCGGCGCTCTTGAAGACGACCAAACTTGGGATGCGCAAGTCTACATCATGCCAGATGGCGAACAACCCGTTGTGGATTGGGCAGAAAACAACGCTGTCAATTATGAAATGCTCATTGAAATGCCACTCGGCTCAGTTGCTGATGCTGATGAAATCGAACGAACCTTCACGCTCGTTGGCCTTGACTCATTTGAAACAGGTATGCGCGCCGTTTCTCTTCTGGAGGGCAATACACCTACAGCAAACACAACAATCCCTCAAGTCATGATGGATGAAGGAAGCATGGTGTTCCTTGGATGGAGCATTGGAGAGCGGCAAACAGTCAGTCTTAATGGCGCTCAAACCGAGGTCGAGATTGTTGCCACATCGTCTGCAGAATTGGCGAGAACGATGTATTTCCTTCGGGAAGATCTGAGCGGGATTTTAGGCGTCAATGCGACTTCAATCTACCTTGAACTTCCACAAGGTGTCGAGGTTGATTCTGCTTTGGGAGAGGCATCCATGGGCATTGTTGAGCGCCAGACACTCCTCAATGGCATCAACAGTTTGCTCGACCAGCAGACCCAGATTTTCCAGACGATGATGTACCTTGGATTGCTGTTCACGGTTGTTGTCATGTTCAATACCATGATCATGAACGTAGCAGAGCGGGACTTTGAATTGGCAACACTTCGGGTTCTTGGGGCCTCGACACGCAGCCTTGGAGCCATGCTCTTGTTTGAGAGTTTGCTGATTGGCATTATTGGCGGCATCGTTGGCGTTCTGTTCGCCTATGGAGGGGCGGTTGGACTTGCAGCATCGTTCTCATCCTGGCAATTCTTCGTACCGGTGACAATTGTTCCTAGCGTAGCATGGCAGCTGATGTCTGGCGTCATTCTCATCGCAGTGGCTATGACGCCTTTTGGCGTATGGCGTCTTCGTCGAATGGATTTGGTTGAAAAAGTCAAAGATTTGTCTTCTTAAAGATAGGCAAACAACCGATGCTACAATAGACAAGTTCCACTTAGCGGTGGTTAATGGACCCCCAATCGATGGGAATGCTTGCTGTCCTCGGTGGCGGTTTTGGTATCGGTTTGTGGTACATTGTCGCTCGCGGTGATGCGAAATTGGCTATGCGCCAAGGCATGAATCCGGAAGGTTTGCGATACGGTAGCAATCAACCAGGATTTGGGAATGCAAAACAGCAAATCAACGCGAAGTTAGCCATTGTCGAAGAACGCCGCCGCGCAAGAGAACTTGCCCAAGGGCGTCTAGCACAACTTGAGGCAGAGCGCAACGTCGCAAAGCAAGCCGCAAACAGGTCTGCCCAAGAAGCGGCCGAACAAGCCCGTGAAGCTGAGCGGTTGCGCCTTGCTGCAATCGCTCAAGCACAAGCAGAAGCTGATGCAGAGGCCCAGCGAGCTGAAGACGAAGCAGAACGCCGTCGCAGGGAGCGTGAAGAAGCCCGTTTGGCCGAAGCACGCATGGCTCAAATCGCCGAAATGGAAGCCCAACGCCAATCCGAACTTGACGCAGCAGAAGCGGCTCGCCTTCAAGAGATTGAATCCGCAAGGGAAGCAGAAGCAGTTCAATCAAAACAAGCAGCGCAAGCCGCAATGAAGGAACTTCAGGAGCGACTTGAGCGTGAAGGTGCCCGTTCATCTGACGTGCAAGTGTCCTTGATGTGGAACAATTTCAACGACTTAGATCTGCACATTGTTTGCCCATCCGGTGAGCGAATCCACGGTGGAAATAAGATTTCGAAGTGCGGTGGAGAACTCGATGTCGACGCCAACGTTCGACCGGAAACAAAGAAACCTGTCGAAAATGTGTTCTGGCCTGAGGGCACAGCTCCAGCAGGGCAATACCAAGTGTATGTCCATCACTACAAGAAGCACAAAAAGCGACGCTCGAGGGATCCAACGAAGTTCCAATTAATCGTCAACTCTGTTGGTGATGTGATGGAATACAAGGCTGCACTCACACATGGGGACCCAATCATGCTGGTTGCAACCTTTGATGTGCCGAGCATGGCCGAGCGCCGCCGCAAGCAGAAGGAATTGGAGGACCAAATCGCAGCATTAGAGCGCGGGGAAGAGGTCTCAGTTTCGCAAGAAGCGGCACCTGAAATTCCACAAACTGAACAATCCGAAGCCATCGTCTCCGAATTGAATGAACGGCTCGAACGCGAAGGAGCAGAATCGACCTTTGACTTGCCAAGTGCCCCAGACCTCGACAAACTTTCTGACGGTTCTTCAGACCAAGATTGAGTGCTTGCATCCGACACCTTCGTCAGCCACTTGAGGCTTCATTCTTGGAACAGAATGAAAAAAATGCAGAGGCGCTACCGTTACTGATCAGATCAATGCTCGTTGCTCAATTGCTTCAAGAGAGGATGTCATGGAGGCGGTTGGCGTCCGCAGCCTTTCGGATTGAGCGAGCGATTCGACGTCCAGTTGACATTCGAGTTTCATTGATGTCCGAGTAAGGTGATCCACCAACAAACGGGTTTGAACCGGCTACGATGCGTGCACTGATTTCGAACACCTTGAATTCCAATTGGTCGGTCACAATGGTCTCTAAGCAGAACGGTCCAAGCATTCCTCGGCTGTCTTCTTCCAGTTCGAACGAAGCAGCGACGGTTCCCTCCGCCATCTCGAATGCACGAGGAAGCAGCGATTCACGAATGACAACGGGTTGATTGCCAGTGACAACAAAGGATGGTTCAAGAGCCATTTCTCTGAGATCTCGCAGCGAGCCAAGTTTGTAGAACTCATCAACGTTGGATTCATCTCGGCGGTCCATCGACATCAATTCAAGGCGACCAAGGTTTTTCCCTGCGTGCTTGCCTCGTCCCTGAACTTGATAGCCATCGGTGGCCGTCGGGTCGAAGAAGAAGTGGAGGTAGTAACGGCAGCCAAGCACGTATTCCTGAATGGTAAATTCTTCTTCAATGTCGACGTTCCGTCGGAAGTCACGGTAGTCTCGGGCAATGAAGTAGCCACGGCCACCTTTTGCTCCAGCGTACTTGACAATGACCGGACCATCGATGTCGTGAGGGTCTTCAAGGACTCTTGGCATTGTGCAACCTCCGCTTTCAAGCCATTCTCTTTGCCTTGCCCTACTGCTTTCCCAGTGGAGGATGCCTCGGTTGCCAAATGTTGGCACTTGGAGGGATCTGAAGTTTGAGGAGCCAAGGTACTCGACAAGGGACCCGTGTGGAATAATCACCACATTGCGCTCTCTGAACCATTCTGCATGGTCCAACATTTCTCGGTAATGTTCGAGCATAAGCCATTCATCAGGCTCGGCACCAGGGAATGCTTTGTAGAAGCGACGTCGGTTTTCACCGACCGCTATGCCGAGTGTCTTGAAGCCCTCCATACGGGCTCCATGGAGGATTTGCAGTGACGAATGAGAAGCAACAACACCAATTGTGATGTTGTCAGAATCGTAGTCGGCGAGCCAATGTTTCAGCGTATCGGAGTCTACGACCATGTCGAGGGGTTCCGTATTTGCTCTATGAGGGTTATGTACATAGCCGCTGTTTTTTCATAAAAAAAGAGTGATTTTCCACTCCCGGAATTGACGCAAGAACGACAAGCCCCCGGCGTTGACATCTTCCCATGCTGTGGCAAAATATCTTGCTTAGGATTCTCCTTTCAGGAGGAGTGATCGTAGCAGCAAGCGAAGTTGCTAAGCGAAACAGTTTGTTTGGAGCGTTAATTATTTCACTCCCATTGGCTTCGATCATGACTTTGATTTGGTTGTACCATGATACAGGTGATGCAGAGCAAATTGCTGTGTTTTCCAAAGAAGTCATGTGGCTTGTGTTACCATCATTCGTGCTCTTCATATCCTTGCCAATCCTTCTCGTTAGGGGTTTCGATTTTTGGACGGCCTTATTAATTTCAATGGTTCTCACCGCAGCTTGTTATCTGCTTGGTGTTTCCCTGTTAGGGCATGCCTCCGCATCCCAGTCTACGCCTTGAACTCAAAGGGAATGGGCTCGACAAGGGTGAAGAGTTCAAGGGCTCATTGGGGATGTCACTCCATGGCGGAAAGAAAACCCGAGCAGCGAATGACCTACGGGGGCTACCTTCGCTTGGAAGAATTGCTCGAATTACAGGATGGACCGGAAGGCTATGGACCTGCCCCTTGTAACGATGAGCAGCATTTCATCATCACTCACCAGGCCTTTGAATTGTGGTTCAAGATGATCCTTAGGGAACTCAAGGAATCCCACGCTATCCTGAACAGCGACCATGTAGAAGAGAAATCACTCCCAAAGTTGGTCCACCACCTCGAACGGGTCACTGAGATTTTCCGCCTATTGTCAAACCAGTGGAAGGTCATGGAAACGCTTGCCCCACAGGACTTTCTCTCGTTCCGTGACAAATTGGGGACATCATCTGGTTTTGAATCATGGCAAATGAGGGAACTGGAAGTTTTGATGGGCTTAGAGAATGAACAAAGAATGGGCGGCATGGACCCGCTGATGCACATGAGAAAACTCGCTGATGAAGGGAAGGTCAGCGCTAAAGTGCTTGCAGATTTTGAAGCGACCTCTAACGCACCTTCGCTCAATGATGCCCTCAATGCTTGGTTGGCTCGAACACCAATCAATGGTTCACTCCCCGAATCACCAGGTGATGAAGCCATTACAGCAGCCTTTGTTGAAGGGCACCTCGAAGTCATGAAGCATCATGGTGAGAAAGTCATCGCCCATATTGTCTCGATTGGCCATGGTGAAGAAGCACAAGTGCGACCCCGCATCGAAGCTGCAGCAATTCAAGCAGCATCGTTTCTCAAGCCAGAAGGTACCGTGTCCCGCTCAAGAGCTGGCTTGCTGTTCATTGAATCCTATCCAGAACTCCCCCTTCTTTCATGGCCAAGGCGCCTGATTGATGCTTTCGTAGGCTTGGAGCAAAGCATGCTGTTGTTCCGTTCAGCCCATGCAAGAATGGTTGAGCGTATGATTGGACGACGCATGGGGACTGGAGGATCTAGCGGTGTTGATTACCTCGATGCCACAACAAAATACCGAGTGTTTGTCGATTTGTGGGCCGTTCGAACCATGCTCGTCAAACGTGACGCACTTACGGATGTAACATCACCCGAGTATTACGGGTTTGCAACGGATGATTGATCTCAGTCTTCGTGAGGATCAATATCGATTGGAATCAGTTCGTGCTCGTATTCATAGAGCGCAATCTTGAGAGGGTCCAAAACGAATCGCACATTTGCTTCTTCAAGACCATAGAGTGAGACAAGTTCTTCCTTGAACGCATCACGAAGAACTTCTTCGTTTGCATAGAGTGGGGCACCCATTCCAATTTGGAGTGCTCGTGCACCAATAATTCGGGCTCGTTCAAAGCGTGTGTGGAGTCGTGCTGGCTTGACCATAGGGGTGCACCTGCGACAGTGTCGCATCTTGCCGACTTGCCTACTCTTCTTGAATCTAACCCACGGCACTCACAGGTGGAGGATGTCTATTCTTGCTCGTTGAATGCCGAGGGTGAGGTCGTTACGGTGCTGTACCACATCAGCAGAGCAGGAGCTAACAACAACAACAACACGACCGTTGTCGCCAAAGCAATGAACGTCGTCGAGGTCTGAACTGGTTTCAGCGATCCGCTTTTTCCTTCATCTTCATTGAGATCAAAGCCCACGGCAGGGTTTTCGGACGGAACAGTGAGTGTTCTTACCCCATCGCTTTCGAGCATGACCACAAGTCCTGTGCCATTCATCTGGATCAACTCACTGATGTTTCCTTGCCCTGTGCTAGCGTTGAAATGCATTGCACCGATGACCATATCGCTGTGCTTGTAGGCTTCGGTCTCATGGGCGACCTGTCCGAGGCGCCATATTGAGACACTTCCGTTGACCGTGCTGTTCCATTCGATGGTTCCGTTTTCTATGGACACTCCATTGAGACCTTCAAACGAAGCAGTGCTGTTGCTCATGACCGCCCCAAGGTCTTGTGCCTGGCTTGTCCCCGTCATCAATGCGTCACCATTATGGATCAAACTTGGTAAAAACAGAAGCCTGTACATCGTATTAAACCGTTGATATGAGTCTGAATTATAGGACAAATCTTGGGGCGAGGGGTGATGTCGCATGACGAACGTCTCATTGTTGATGAGGTCATCCAAGTCATTGTCGAGGACCTTGCAAGGTTCACACCAATCTGCGCCAAAATATTCAATGAAATGGAGCGGCCGCTCACCATTGCACTCAGCGTCGCTGATGCAGGCATCATTGAAGGTAAGTATGTCAAGCGTTGCGCCTTCTTCTTGGCCAGAGTTTTCCTCGGCGTGAACCCCGTTCAAGAACAAACTCGAGGTAAAGAGCAGCACAGTAAGAAGAGCAAAGCCTCGCATGTTTTCACTCCCTGACGGTTGTTGGGTGTAGGAATGTGTTCAAAAGGGGTCTCCTCTCACCTTCACCCATGGAGGCTGTATGGTGGCGTCGCCCGTCAACCCTGCCTCTTGTTTTGCTAGGCATGGCTCTCGTTATCATCGTTGCAGGTGGTACGATTCGGATCAACGACGCAGGTGAATCATGCCCTGATTGGCCTCAATGCTTCGGAACTTGGGGCTTCGACATCTCCGTCGAGGAACAAACTGCATATTGGGAAGCAAACCCAGAAGAAATAGATTCACGCGGTGAAGACCACCGCTACACAACCTTCGAAATTTTCACTGAATGGATTCACAGGGCGATGGTCGGGGTGATTGCCTTACCAGTGCTGTTCAATGCCTTGCTGCTGCGCTCAAAACGTGCGGTCTATGGAACTCGAGCCTATCACCTCTCCATTTTCGCGGGTGTGATGTTGATTTTACAAGCCACTGCTGGTGCAGTCACTGTGTTTTATGACAATGCCGATTGGTCGGTTGCGCTTCACCTTTCAATGGCGTGCGTGTTCTCTTCTGCTTTTATTTACCAGCACATGGAAATGAGACCAAAAGAGGGATCAGTCCATCCGTTGTACAGGTTGCCAAAGGCCTTCATCGCCGCCAATAAAAAGAGGGTCGATGCCATGGTTGGGTCGGTGTTTACGCTCCTCATTCTGGGTGCTTGGGTGTCTTCGACAGCAGGAGGTCAATACAATCAGGGTTGCTCTGTCGGATTCCCAACTGGCTGGCCGACGTGCAATGGCAGTGTTTTACCTTCCTTTGATGGTCCAGGCGTCCTTGTTCAAATGGTCCATCGCTTCGGCGCTCTTGTCGTTGGTTTGGTGCTCATTGCGGGGTCTGCGCGAGTGCGCTCGGAAGCCCGTGAACACGGTGCAACGCCTAAGTTTGGCCGCATCACCGATATGACCGCAGGTTTCTGGATGCTCAACGTGATGATTGGTGGTTCATACATCGTTGCCGCGAAAATGGATAGTTTCCCTGAATGGGTTTCCTTGCTTCACCTGATTGTTGGTGTCACCGGATTGCTTGTTGCTACGATTGCGTTGTTTTCCATTCGTATCTCAGCATCACACCAAGATCACCATGAAGGAGAGGAATGAACGTGGATCTTGGCGTCGATGAAGTGGCACTGGAACCACACCCTGGCTGGTTCGTGGTGTTCCAGCGTCTGATGAAATTAAGGGTCATCGTTCTGCTTCAAGTCACAGCCATTTGCGCTATTTTAGTTCATGATTTGATCGCTGTAACCGACCGAACGTGGATGGACACACTGGTCACAATTGGCATTACAGTCGTTGGTGGTACGTTATCTGCAGGTGGTTCAAACGCGATCAACATGTGGTATGATGCAGACATCGACCCACTGATGAGGCGTACCAAAAACCGGCCAGTCCCCCAGGGCCATATTTCACCTCGTGGAGCCTTACTTTTCGGCCTCATTATTGCTGTTCTTGGTTCATCTCTGTTCTTGATTGTCAGTTGGAAAGCAGCCTTCTGGTCCTTCTTTTCTGTTATTTTTTACGTCCTCATCTACTCAATTTGGCTCAAACGCAGAACGCCTCAAAACATCGTCATCGGGGGGATTGCAGGCTCCACTCCCCCACTCATTGGCTGGGCGGCAGCAGCAGGAGATACCGCACTTGACACGCTCAATCCTCTCGCTCTTGGCTCTCCAGTGCCATGGCTTTTCTTTGCGCTCATCTTCTTTTGGACACCTCCTCATTTCTGGGCATTAGCGTTGTATCGCTCTGGCGAATACGCCAAAGCCAAGGTCCCGATGATGAACGAAGTGAGGGGTCCAGAGCACACGGTTTTCCTCTCGAAAATGTACTGTGTATGTTTGCTCCTCCTAGGGAGCGTTCCTTGCTTTTGGCCAGAATCAGGCTTGCCTTTGTTGTGGGCCTTCCTCGCCGGTGGTTTGACCATTTGGTACGCAAAATCAGTTTGGGACATCGATCCCAAGGAGCCAACAGACGAGAACGGCCGAATGCCAAAGGCAGCGAAATCCTTCTTCCGCTCTTTGTATTACCTCGGTTGGATGCACCTCGCCCTCGTCTTGGTGTGTGTTCCACCAGCATCTTGGCTGGGTCCTCTTGGGCCATTATGAGCCTTCAGTGGCCCATTCGCCTCGCTCCTGGCTCATTCAGTCGCCACCGTCATGTTCATGACTGCTTCATCGGTCGGCGGCTTTGTCTGCGGCAGTCGCATAGCCTGGCCATTGCGCTGGATTGCTAATCCAGTGGTGTCTCACCTCGGGAGTTCAAATCTCCCCTGCCGCGCCATAACGAAGTTCAATCGAAGAAGTCGTCAAACTCATCGGCGGTGGTTTCCACGCCTGCTCGGCGATTTCTTGCGGCCATAATCCGCTTGAGGCGCTTTCGCCTTTGCAACAACAACGGCAAGGTGATGATTGACATAACGAGCATGATCAAGGCAGCCAACCCGGTTGTGGTGAATTCATCCTCTTGCATGTAATCTGTCAATGTACCAAGCCATGGCACACCCAATGGTGGTTCTGGCTCAGGTTCTGGCTCAGGGATCAAGTGTTGGTAGAAGTCCCACCAATCATCCTCAATCGTTACACGCTCGACGTTCGGGGATGGATAGTCGGCAATCAGTTGTTCATTCCCAACTGAATCCACAGGTGCGAGAATGAAGTAATACGTCCTCAGTGGGCGGATGCTGGAGTCCTCTAGGCCCGAGGTGTTGTAGTGGCCTTGTTCCCCGGGTATGGAGACGAGATTGCTTGCAATCGGAGTAAGGAAGCGCAAATTGATGTCGTCTGGTTGTTGCTCGATCATGTAGAGGTTCCAGAAGAGCTGCCCGTTTGGTTCGTTTTCTGGCCACATCCATGTGAGATTGAGTTCATAGCACATGTTCCAATCGTTGACGACTTTGTAGCACTCCGTATCGTTGGTGAATGAGGATGTGTGCTGGAAGTTACTGATGCTTGAAACAGGGGGTATCGCATCACCGCAGAAGGCAGTCGCTTGTCCATTTTCATCAAGACTGACATTGATGTGTTCGAAATCTGGCGTACCTTCTCTGCTGGCAGGCATAATCGCATAGGAAGCGCAATCACCTGTTGAAAGTGGCTCTGGATCAATCCATGAGATGCTTGATGGGTCAATCGAGGCAGCCAGAGTATCGGAAGTCAATTCCTTCCAAATAAATTCATTCACACCGTTGGCCGGGTCAGGGAACAATGTGCCTGCTTGTTGTTCAAGCATGAGTTTGTAGATGTTCCATCCACCTACATAGGGGTTGGTTATGTCGCCTGTGGTGGTCCAATTCAATTGCAATTGACCGCCTTCAAGTTGGGTGCTTGTGATTGGCCCTGTGCTGAGGTTCGCAGGAGGTGATTCCCCTATGATGAGGATCACCCCGTTGCTGGTGAGGGTCACATCAATTGTGTCATCCTCATTGACCGAGTATTCGTCAAGGTAGGTCCAGATGTAATCATCCATGGTCGGTAGGTAACGTACATCCACAGTTTCAAGTGGAATATTTGTTGGCAGCAGGGAGGATATATTCAGTTGAATTTCCATCCAATCCATACCGACCTCTGGGGAATCATCGACGGTCGAAAGCACTTCGAAGGAGAGCAGCAACAAAGGCTCCTTTCCTTCGCCAATACCGTAGGAGGTGCCCAAGATTGGCAGGGATGACTCGTGCTGGAAATAGGCTGAACTCCGGGCGACAGCTTGTCCACTGAACAACTCGCCGTTGTCGAGAGAGATGTAATCATACACTGTGATGTCTTTGTGAACCGATTCTAATTCTCCAAACACATCGGTCACACGCAAGGTGATGATGTGGTCACCCAGTCCTAAGCTGCCACCAGAGACGTTTAATTCAGGACCATAACCGAGGTTGATGATACCAGAAACCCACCATGAATAGTTCAGAGGCCCCGGGGCAGTTGAACTTGTACGAGCAGACATCTGAATGTTTTCACCGGTGGTGTAGGTGCCTGTGGTACTGGCTTGATCGATGTTGGCATTGATGGCACCAGCGACGAGGTCTGTGACTTCCGACAATGCATTGTTGCTGAATCTATCTTCATCTCCTTCATCGTGGCCTGATGGCACTTGAATGGTAAGGGTTCGATCGTCGCCCACTGTTGTGATATTGAAGGTGCAAGTACGAGTTTCCCCTGGTAGGAAGGTTGTGAGGAGGCATGAATTTTCGTACTCCACTTCACCAATCGGATCGTACACTTGGAAGGCAACGGATACAAGATTAACCGTCTTATTTCCGATGTTGGATACCGTTGCAGTCACCATGTCTTCTCCGTAAAAGTAACTCGCGGAACTGGAATCATGGGAAGGAACCATCGATGTGGCTTGAAGGTCGATTGTGTCATCGAAGGTGACGACGACACTCGAAACATCATTTGAGGGGTCGAGATCGCTGTATGGAGTGCCAGTGCTGTTGAACAACCCCCACTTGAGGTTGAATTGACCTTCAGTGGCGCTGCTCATAGCTGGTAATGCACGGGTGAACGATGTTTGCCCTCCCCAAGAAGGTAAGTTGGATACATTGGTGTAGGCTTCAGAAATCATCATGGGGACTTGATCCATACTCCACAATTGCCAACCGAGCATGGCCACAAAATTGCAAGTGTTGCATGCGGTCACTTGGCCTTTAGAATCGAGCACATAGGATGTGCCGGAATTCAGGACAATGTTGCCGTCGTAGGTGGCGGTGTTTTCCACATCGCTCAACGGATTGTAGGCCTGGTCCACGGCGAGGTCCACATAAGACCGGGTCAAATTGATGTTGAAGGTCAGCATGTCATCGCTTGAGTCCTGGTCGTTTTCATCGAAGGCATAGACGACGGTGAAGGTCCCTTCGTCACCTGCAGGGTTCCAATCAGCGTCCGAAGCGATGTCCACGGTGGTTCCGGGGAAAATGTTCGAAAGGGAAAAAGAACCAGATTCATCCGGTGATGATTTACAGACGGAACCGAGCATGTCTCCTAGACAAACATACCACTTCGTTGCCCGATTTGTGCTTGTGCCAAGCCCTTGGTTTTCCACCGTGATTTCAAACGTAACAGGGTCCCAAGAAGAACTCCATGAATTGTTGGTTGGAGATACCGTTCCCAAAATGGCGACATCACCGCTTTCCGTAGCACCGGACATAGGCAGGCTTGCCAGCCCCGCAAAGGACGCTAAGAGGAGCAACAGCACCATCGAAAGACTGCCCGTTTTTTGGCCGCTGGTCCCTTGCGTCCGGTTCGACATTAACCCCTGCCTCGCATGGGGGCTTCAAAGACTCATCGCCCCCGAAGGGGGCAAGGACCGTGAATTTCACTTTCTGCTCCCACTCCATGCGGCAACCTCTTGAATCGCCCAAGACCACGCACATCCATGCGCAGCAGGGGGTCTCGTTCACTCGAAAGGGACGAGACTGCTCTCACCGCTGTCATCGAGTTTCTTTCTGCCTTTGCCTTATTCCTGATGATCCTCACTGCATTTTTATCCCTCGCTCAACTCCAAATGGGCTCGAACGACCCTGCTGTGGATCGGCTTGACCGCTCAGCAGTACAAGGTTTAGATCGCTTGACTTCCGATGGAGGGTGGTTTGTCCCCGCTGGTGTTGGCGGTATGGATTACGCCAACGCAACGGCCGATTGGCATCTCCAATCCGCCCCGTCTCTTGATGACGGTCGAGTTCAGGCGGGATTGGTGAGCGATGGAGCTCTCAACATTCAGAAAGTGAATGCAATTCAAAACCTCACTGAAGGCGACATGATCGACGGCTTAGGCTTGGACGAAGGGTTTTCAATTCATTTGACCATTGAGGTCGTTGAAAGCAGCAATGCAAGCAGAATCGGAACAATGCTGTTTGATGGCGGAACCGAGCGCAGGACTGCAACAGCTTCATCCACCGCGAATCGACAGTTTATCCAAGACGGTGAAACTTGGCAAGTTGTGCTTGAAGTTCACAAAGGTGGGCGCCTCAATAACGACCTGCAAATTACTGAGGTTATGACCCGGCCATCAGACGGCGGTCCTGAGTGGATTGAAATCTATAATCCAAACGACTTCGCCATTGCTTTGCGAGGTTGGTCGTTGAATCATACCTCCTCAACCATCGTCTCCGACCACCTGTTTAAATCCGGAGTTATTGCTGGAAAAACCACCGTTGTGTTCACAGGTGATCCCAGTTCCCAGGCCGTTGGAAATACCTCTCAGGTGATCGACCTTGGGGTAGAGGGTTTCTTGGGTGTTGGGATGGTTAACGGAATGAGCGATGGTTCGGGTGTTTTGAAATTGCGTTACACCCAAATTGATGAGGCTAGGCCGTACGATATGTTCCGGGCTGAATGGGGCGGTGATACCGGTTTATTCATGGTCACAGGCCAATCCTTGGCGTGGGATGGAATCTCAACGGCCTCCACTTCGTGGTACATCGAAGAAATCCCTACGCCTGGTGATGCTTGACGACCAACGCTTCGAAGCGTTGCAATGCTCTCATCCATTGAGTTGTGGGCGATTGCTTGATGAACCCGACCGGACTGGTCGGTTTGTTACCCATGCAGCCAGCCGCCGTATACACCCGAGACCGATGCGTCACAGGGATTCATGGATTGGATGAGATTTTGCGCGGTGGCATCCCCTACGGTTCTACCGTGCTTGCTGCAGGTACATGTGGTTCAGGAAAGACAACCCTCGGGATGGAATTTCTTGTCCGTGGCGCACTCGCTGGAGAAGCTTGTGCCCACTTCACAGCAACAGAACCTTCAGTGAAGTTGCTTGAAAACATCCGCCAATATGCCTTTTTTGACATGAACATGGTCGATTCAGGTCTCATCAACGTCTTCGACATGGACGTTTTGTATTCGTGGCTTGGTCTTGAGAAGGCGTCGTTCGAACTTGATGACGTTCACGCATTGATCAAAGCCATCGTCGATATCGTCAACACCATCGGTGTGACCCGCCTCGTCATCGATTCAGTCACCACGCTTTGTTACAAAATTAAGAGCGAGCAATTGATTCGTGATTTCTTGTTCACACTTGGAAAGAAACTGGCCACGCTAGGATGCACAACCATTTTGATTTCGGAGATTACTTCTGCTACAGAAAACGCCCACTGGTCCTCTTTCGGTGTGGAAGAAGCAATCGCAGACGGCATCATTGTTATGGGTGACGTTGAGCGAATGGGCCACCTGCTCAGGTTTCTACAAGTGGTCAAAATGCGTGGAACGCACCACAGCCGTGCCAAGCACGCCATCGAACTCACGCCTCTGGGTGTCATGCTCACGCCGATGCTCAAATGGGGCGCACAAAGCGATAAAACATCGCGCTGGGGGTCATGATCATGTTCGAATTGGATCAACGCATTGCTGAACAACTCACGGAAGTCGCCCTCAACAGTGCCGTCCAGGTTCGTTGCGGAAACTCGAACGCCTTCATGGTCACTGCAAGCACCATTATACCGCTCATGCAAATGTTCGAGATGGGTGGCGTCTACATCAGCGCAAACCGAGGAGCAGTCGAAATCATCCAAGCCTTCGAATCCATTGGAATGGACGTTTCCAACATTCAATTCATCGATTTGGTCTCATCTGGTATTTTGGGAGGCACTGATGTTCCTTATTCCAACATTCATTTCGTCGACAGTCCAATCATGCTTGAATCCGTTTTGTTGCGCACGCTTTACATTCTCCGAACCACAACCTCTGCGCGAAACTTCGTCTTCCTCGACAGCGTCAATGCACTTGCAATCTACAATGAAGACCGCATTCTCGCAGAATACCTTCACACCTTCATCAACACCTTCCGTCAGCGTGAAGTCCTCTCGGTCGTGCTCAATGTTCCTGACCAAACTCCGCCGTTGGTCTTGTCCAATCTTGACTTGTACTGCACCGATTTAATTGACCGTGGCCAAGTCGTAATCCATTGAGGTGAACAAGTATGGCACGTAAATTCGACTTCGATCCCGCGGATGAGGAGTTCTTCAGTAAGGTCGGTTCCTTTGGTGTGCCAAAGTTCGACAATGAAATGCACGGTGGTATCCCGCGTGGATTTACGCTGATTGCGTTCACAGACACTGGTTCAGGAAGCGAATTGTTCGCAAAGCAATTCACATCTCCTGCCGAAGAATCTGAAAACACACTCTACATCTCCACAAACGAGGGTCAGGCTGAAATCGTCAGAATCTTCCAAAAGTACAGTTGGCCAATGGACATCAACGTCCGAACCATCGGCGAAGAATACAACTCAACCGTCTTAGAACGAGAACTATTGGCAAGCCGATATCGCCTTGAAGGCTTCCAACTTGCTGACATTCAACGGCTTGCTCAAACTCGATTCGTCGATGAAAGCAATCAGGATTACCTCACTGAGGTCACCAACGAAATTATGGCCCTCGGTCCTTACTTTAGGGCCGTTGTCGATAGCCTTGATTTCTTCCTACAGCGTGAAGATCCAGCTCGTGTTGTTGCTATGGTTCGAATGCTCCAAGCCCATGCCCAATTGCATCGTGGCCTCCTGTTGATTTCAGTATCAACCAACGGGTTGGATGCGGCAATCAAGCAAGAACTGTCCACCATCGCAGACATGGTCCTCTCGTTCAATGTGCGAACCATTGGTACAGATTTTGAAACTTCGATGGTTGTTTCGAAATTCCGAAACGCTCCTGAGAACTTGAAGATTCTTGTGTTCCGAGTGACTCCAGAAGAAGGAATCACTCCAGAAACCGTCGAGCGTATCGCTTGATGGTCCTGCGAAACCACCCGCTCTGCGCTGGCCTCGTCCTGCGACATGTCCAAAGGGGTCGGCAGATGGGAGAGGGCCATGGGGAGCCGTGAAGCGACTGGGGGTTACGACCCGTCTGGTATCGATTTGGAAGCATGGACCATCCTTGAAGGCCAACTTGAAGCGACCATTCCTAATTACGACAGGGTCAACAAACTGATGACCTTTGGCCAAGACAAACGCTGGAGGCGAAATGTTCGCAACCACGCAACACCCGGCATGAAGGTGCTCGAAGTTGGATGTGGACCGGGATCCTTCGCCGAAGATTTGGTTGGTCTTGATGTCACGTGCCTTGACCCCTCTCCTGAAATGTTGAAGGTAGCTAAGAAAAGAGTTGATGCATCCCGCACCTCGAGGGGCGAATCACCCGCTGTTTATGTCGAAGCCATAGCGGAGTCAATTCCTCTTCCAGATGACACCTTTGACATGGTGTTCTGCTTGTTTTCTTTCAGAGATTTCCAAGACAAACGCAAAGGGCTTGAAGAGATTTATCGGGTGCTCAAACCAGGTGGTCGCTTGGTGATTTGTGATGCAGGGAAAGCCAATTGGCTGCATGGGCTTGCCGGGCGGATCTGGATGGCCACTGCCGTGCAATTGCTTGCACGGATTGTGACCAAAGACAAAAACCACCCCTGGAAAGGACTCGCAAACACATACTCTCATTACGGAACAAATGGATACTACAGAACCATGATCAAAGAGGTCGGATATCAGGACGTCCAAGGGCGTTTATTATGGCCGTTTGCAATGGCGAGCCGGTTCCGTGGGACGAAGCCAAAGCAATGAACATTGACGCAGGCCCCTTGTTTGGCCATAGAGACCTCCCCATTAGCCTCATAAACCCCCTACCATTCAGCCGAATTGCTGGTGATTATCTTGGGTATGGCTGACGTCCTTCGCAAAATCAAGCAAGCAGAACAAGATGCCGAAAAGCAACTTGCAGATGCCCAAGCTGAAGTCGGAAAAATTGCAGCGGAAGCCCGCCGCCAATCCGTTCAACTCGTTGCGGACGCAACCGATGGTTCAGTCTCAGAAACTCAAGCCACCCTCGACGCTGCTCGAGCCAAAGCAAACAAAGAAGCAGAAGGTGTCGCCAAAGAAGGCCAAAAAGTGGTTGACGCCATCGAATCTTCTGCAGCAGATCGCAAGGACAAGGCAGTCGCCCACTTGCTCGAAAAAGTAAATTCTCAGTGAGTTGTTCCCATGTTCGCAACCGCAGAAATGTCCCGCCTCACCGTGGCGGCTCCCGTCGATAAGATGGAAGAAGTTCTGCGAATGTGCGCTACGCTCTCTTGTGTCCACATTGAAGAATATGGCCATTTCCAAGATGGAATCGGTGTTGGCCGTGCGCTTTCTACCGAAGGCGCAAACAAAACGAGTGCCTTGCTCACCAAGGTTCGTGGCGTTTCCTCCTCCGTCCAGGCAATGAACATCGAGGGGCCAGTGTCTCTTGGCAAAGTTAAGAAATTGGTAGAAGGATTCGAATCCAAAATCGATGACGCACTTTCCTACCTTGACACCATCCGGGAAAGTGAAGCCTCAATCTCCTCTTTGAAGGAGCAACACCAGGTCCTCGAACGCCTTGCTCCCTTGGACATCCCTCTCGAATTGATGGGCGGTTTCGACGGTCTAGAAGTCTACGTGGGCGAAACTCCAAGAGCCAGCAAAGCAAAGTCGGTCTTCTCAGCGCTTGGAACTGAAATTCTCCTTCACTCCGCACCAGGCATCGTCGCGGTTGCATGCCAGACTCAACACGCAGCGGAGGTACAAATCTGCCTTGCTGAACTTGGTGCTAAAGCGGTTCAAATTCCAGCAGGCGAAGGCTCTCCTGCCTCGAAAGCCTCGAGCGTACTCTCTCAAATCGACGCACTTGAGAACACTATTGCTTCCTCTCAGGAAGCGCTCGACGCTTGGGTCGATCGAAACGGTCGCTCACTTGTCGCTCTTGAAGAACACCTGACCCGTGAAGACGCAATCTACACCTCTCCAACCCTCGTGGCTGTCAGCGACCAAGCGTTTGCTTTGGACGGCTGGGTTCCGACCTCAGAAGGCAATATGGTGAAGGATAAACTCGGTGCGATCGCTTCTCACGTTTCTATCGAGGCCTATGTTGACCCACACCACGGTCACGGCCACGACGATGCCCACGATTCGCCCGAGGTCGCCAAGGAATTGGTGATGCTCTCTGATTACCTCATCAAGACCAAGCAATCCGTGTTTGAATTCTTCAAATCAATCGACTTGGATGATTCTGGTAAGATTGACAGCTATGAGTTCCAACAGGCCCTCAAGTCCACCAGCATCGGCGATTTGCCTCCTTGGGACATCGGTCCTCTTGTCAAAGCAATGGATTTGGATGGCGACGGGAAAATCAACCTCCCTGAACTCGACATCTCTCTCACAATGATCCGTGCCATGCCTTCAGTGGATGAAGACCATGAAGACGCAGTCCCTCCAATCGAATTCCAAAATGGAAAAACCACCCAACCGTTCGAACTTCTGGTCGATCTCGTCGGTCGCCCCAAGTACGGTACCTTTGAGCCATCAATGCTCATTATGATGACCTTCCCCTTCATCTACGGAATGATCCTAGGTGACTTTGGCTATGGTGCGGTTCTTGTCGCTCTCTCTTTGTGGCTTGGCTCTAAGCCCTTCGCCGTTGACCCCCTTGCACAGAAAGGCATGACCGTTCTCCGCTGGATGGGTGTTTGGTGCATCATTTGGGGCATCATCTTCGCAGAAGGCTTTGGCTTTGTGTGGGACGGCAGCATGTATGACGCAACAGGGGCACTCAAAGATGGGTACCGATGGGGCCCAGACATTGCCTTCCTCACCAGTATCTATGATTGGACACACGATGTGTTTGTCCTGCCCGAAGGACTTGCAGTCCTGCTTGGACTTGGCGACCCTGACCACCCATTCGTGATGATGCCGTTCCACCGTGCAAGTGCAGGTCACGGGCTGGAGCAATACGTTTCCCTCGCCGTCTACCTCGGCGTCTTCCACATCTTGGTTGGCCTTATCATCGGATTCCTCAATGTCAACAAGGCTCACGGATTCAGCGCTGCTTTCTTCGAAAAAGGCTCTTGGTTGATGATCCTCGTTGGAGGTTTCATGGTCTGCCGTAACTTCGTCATGGGGTACAATGAATTGTTTGAAGTTCAACCCCTCTGGAACCTACTCCTAATCGGCGGCATTTGCTGCCTTATCGTCGGTCTTGCTGTCTATGAAGGGTTTGGCTGGGCTGGTGGCATCATCATGGGTCCAATCGAAACATTCGGCCTTCTCGCTAACACCTTGTCCTACCTCCGCATCATGGCGGTCGGCGTTGCAGGTGTCAAGATTGCAGAAGTTTCCATTATCCTCGGTTGGGAAAACATCCTAGCCGGCCTCGAAACAGGAGGCGCCTCTGGATATCTGACTGCAGCCCTCTGCCTCGTCATCTTCCTCTTCGTCCAAGTTTTCGCCTTGGCTCTCGGTATTCTTTCACCAACCATTCACGCAGCCCGTCTCCACTTTGTGGAATGGATGGGCAAATTCTACGACGGATCCGGCCGTGCTTTCGCACCGCTCGGTGGCCGTTCCCTCCACGTTGAGGGTCAATCATAGTCCACGGACACAAAAAAACACGGAGGTAGCAAATATGAACGCAAACACCCTAAAAACGAGCCTAAGAACATTGATCCTTTTGGCAGCCATCACTATGGTTGCTCAAGGAGCAGCAGCAGCAGACGCAACCGGAGCATCAGACGGTGACGGATACACAGCCATTGGCGCTGGAATCGCACTCGGTCTGGCCGCAATCGGCGCAGGTCTGTCCCAAGCAGCCATTGGCAGCGCAGCTGTCGGTATGCTCGCAGAAGACGGAAGCAAGTTCGGTCCAGCATTGATTTTCACTGCTTTGCCGGAATCCATCGTCATTCTCGGTGCTCTACCACTCTTCCTATGAGGGGGCCATCGATTGAAGGGTCGATTTTCGACCAATTGAAATCACCATTACGGAGGAAATACAATGACGCTTGAAACACTCGCAAAAGACATCTCAAAATCAGCAAAGGCGGAAGCCGATGCTATGATTGCAGAGGCTAAGAAAGAAGCCGACGCAGTTGTGGCTGAAGCAACCGAAAAAGCTGCAACCATCCGCTCGGAAGCGGCCAGCCGCACCGAACGCGAAGCAGCACAGCTTGCCCGCGAGGTCGTTGCCAGCGCACGCCAGGCCAACCAAAAGGAAATTCTGGTCGCACGCCGCAAGGTGCTCGATGAGACCCTTGGTACGACACGAGCCCAACTCAGCAGCCCGAAAATGAAGGGTCGAGCAAGTTTGCTCAAATCGTTGATGGCCAAGGCTGACGAAATCGGCAGCGATTACAGCGTCCGCCCAGTTGAAATGGATCGAAAAGCGCTCTCAGAACTCGCTGGAAAGCGAGCCATGGGCGATGCAGTTGATGGTCTCGGAGGCTTTGTCCTCGAAGCCACCGACGGCTCTGTATCCTATGACATGCGCTTTGACACCTTGCTCGAAAAATCTTGGAAAGATGAATTGAGCGCAACCACAGCAATTTTGTTTGAATGAGGGATTCTAAATGGTAATGACAGGAAACACACCCTACGTTGCTGCCCGGGCAAAGTCCCGTCGGCAGAAACTTGCGGACCGTGCCCGTCTGCGCCAGCTCATTAGCCAATCACCGGATCAGTTGACCGTCGCCATCGGCGACATCGGTTATCGTGCTGAAATGGATATGTACGCTGGTCGCTTGACCGGTGGCGATTTGGTTGAAGCAGCCCTCACTCACAACCTCGAACACGAACTGGACAAGATGGTCGGGCTTTGCAACGGAAAAATCCGTGCCATGGTTGAGATCTACACCTCACGTTACCAATACCACAACGCAAAGGTTGTGTTGCGGTCCGTGGCTAACGATGTCGACATGGAGAAAATTACTCATTCAATTCTGCCAGAACTAAACGATATCAATACGCCTTGGATTAAAATCATCGAAAGCGCTGATGATCTACGTTCAGCATCCACTCAGATGAGACGAAAGTCGTTCGGTTCTGCTCTTGCAGCCGTACCAGAAGATGCCCGTCTCTCCGATTACGAAGATGCACTTGACCGTCATTACTTCGCAAACGCACTCAAAGCCTTAACTGGAAAAGGGCCCGATGTTCGTTTCTTGAAGGACTTGGTCGCAAGTGAAATTGATCACCGGAACATCCTCAACGTCCTCGAAGCAGGGGCCGTTGGACTGTCCAATGAACAAATCGTTGACCTGCTTATACCCGGAGGACGGGTCGTACCTAAGCGCGCTTTTTCCGCCATTGCTACCGGTGGAAAGGACGCCTTACTCGACCTGCTTCGTAACGCAGCACGCTTTGATGGTGCTTCTTTTGATGAAGCACTAGCAACCTCAGCAGAAACCCGCAGCCTTGACGCTGTGGTCACCTGGCTGAAAGAACGCGAACACAAGATGATGGCTCGAATGAGTTTCTTGCATCCAGTGTCCGCTCTTCCAGTCATCCATTACATCGCCATGAAGGTGCAAGAAGTGGATGACTTGCGACTCATCGTGCGAGGCCGCCTAGCGGGCTTGCCAACGGATGTGCTCGAAGCACACATACTGAATTGAGGTGAGATGAATGGATATCGCAGTAGTAGGTACGCCGGAATTCACCCTCGGTTTCCAACTTGCAGGTGTCGATCATCTGCACAACCCTGAAGGTGAAGACGCAATGGTCGCCACTTTCAAATCACTACTCAACAACAAAAGCGTCGGGATTGTCGTGGTTGACTCCGCAATCCTTGCCGCACTGCCGGAGCGTCTTCGTGACCAACTCTCGGCATCCGTCTCTCCGACCGTGCTTGGCATCGGAACGGAAGAAGACACCGCTTTGCGAGACACAATTCGCAAGGCAATAGGAGTCGACCTTTGGAAGTAATGTTCCAACCAAAATGGAGGAAATAAAAATGAGCAATGAAGGAGTAATTTACCGGATATCAGGTCCTGTTGTGACCGCAACCGGCATGAGCGCAGCTATGTATGACGTCGTTCGTGTTGGCCACGAAGGTCTGATGGGCGAAGTGATTGAACTGCACGGAGAAAAGGCCGTTATTCAGGTGTACGAAGACACATCTGGTATTCGACCCGGTGAACCAGTGTTGAACACCCAAGAGACCCTGTCCGTATCACTCGGACCGGGACTTTTGACCCAAATTTATGATGGTATCCAACGCCCTCTCCCAACATTGGAGAAAGAAATGGGTGTGTTCATCACCCGTGGTGTCGATGCAGATGCCTTCGACCTCGAAAAGATCTGGACCTTCGAACCTCAAGTCGCTGTTGGCGATGAAGTGGTTGGCGGTCAAGTTATTGGGCACGTCCAAGAAACAGACACAATCATTCACAAGATCATGGTTCCTCCAACCGCCAGCGGTACTGTGAAATCGATTGAATCCGGAGATTTCAATGTCACACAAACGGTGTGTGTCCTTGAAGACGGCACAGAGATGCAGATGATGCAGAAGTGGCCCGTCCGAACTCCACGACCTTTCCAACAAAAGTACGCACCTGACACACCTCTTGTCACCGGTATGCGAATTCTGGATTTCCTGTTCCCACTTGCTAAGGGTGGAGCAGCCGGTATCCCAGGGCCATTCGGATCTGGAAAGACGGTCACACAGCAATCCCTTGCAAAGTACTCTGACGCACAACTTGTGGTCTACATTGGCTGTGGCGAACGAGGCAACGAGATGACTGAAGTGTTGGATGAATTCCCTCACTTGATTGATCCAAACACCGGCAAGCCGCTCATGGAGCGAACCGTCATGATTGCTAACACATCGAACATGCCAGTGGCCGCTCGAGAAGCATCGGTGTACACCGGTATTACCATTGCAGAATACTTCCGTGACATGGGTTACGATGTCGCATTGATGGCTGACTCAACCTCTCGTTGGGCTGAAGCAATGCGTGAGATTTCCTCCCGTCTTGAAGAAATGCCTGGTGAAGAAGGATACCCTGCTTACCTCTCGTCCCGAATTGCAGAATTCTACGAGCGAGCTGGACGTGTTGAAACTCTAAACGGCGATGACGGATCAGTGACTGTCATCGGTGCAGTGTCTCCGCCTGGTGGTGACATCTCAGAACCTGTTTCTCAAGGTACCTTGCGAATTGTCAAGGTGTTCTGGGGTCTTGATGCTGGTCTTGCCCGACAACGGCACTTCCCTGCAATCAACTGGCTGAACTCGTACTCGTTGTACCCGCAAAGCCTCGACCAATGGTTCCGTGACAACATCTCTCAAGACTTCCCTGAAGTCCGAACCCAAATCAGCGGATTGTTGCAAATTGAGTCCGAGTTGCAAGAAATCGTCCAACTGGTCGGTTCTGATGCTCTACCAACCGACCAACAATTGACCCTTGAAGTCGCTCGAATGATTCGTGAATTCTTCCTACAACAGAACGGATTCCACGATGTCGACGCTTACTGTGACATTCACCTGCAATACCGAATGGCCAAGGCAATCTTGTCCTTCCAAGACGCTGCAAAGTCTGCAATGGCCAGCGGTGCACAACTCGGCGATGTTGTCAACGTTCCATCACGATCCGACCTTATGCGTGGTCGTTTCGAGAAAGGATACATCGACATCATCGATTCAATGGTGGATACCATGACCGCCGAAATCGCCGCTACGGTGGAGGACAACTGAGGAGAGGAACATCATGACTGGAAAAGAATACCGAACCATTACCGACGTGAAAGGACCTCTGGTCTTTTTGAACAAGACTGAGCCTGTTGCATTTGGTGAAATCGTTACCCTACGACTCTCAAATGGAACCATCAAGAACGGACAAGTTCTCGACACTTCCGATGACCTCGTTATCGTTCAAGTGTTCGAAGGAACCTCCAAAATCGACCGAGAAGCTGGTGTTACCTTCATGGGTGACGTTTTCAAACTCCCTGTGAGCACCGATCTTGTCGGACGAATTCTCGACGGAGCAGGACGCCCACGTGACGGCGGTCCAGAAATCGTCGCAGACCAGAAGGAAGACATCATTGGCGCAGCGATTAATCCGTACAGCCGACAGAGTCCAAATGATTTCATTCAAACTGGTGTCTCTGCAATCGACTTGTGTACGAGCCTCGTCCGTGGACAGAAACTACCGATCTTTTCGGCATCTGGTCTCCCACACAACGACATCGCTCTACAGATCGCTCGACAAGCCAAACTCAAGGATTCTGATGAAGAATTCATTGTTGTGTTCTGTGCTATGGGAATCACCGCTGAAGAATACAACTTCTTCCGTTCCGATTTGGAGCGAACTGGTGCTCTTGAGAACGCTGTGTTGTTCGTCAACCTAGCGGACGACCCTGCCGTGGAGCGAATCATTACACCTCGTCTTGCTTTGACCGCAGCAGAATACCTTGCGTTCGAGAAAGACTACCACGTTCTCGTGATTTACACTGACATGACCAACTATTGTGACGCTTTGCGACAAATTGGTGCTGCTCGTGAAGAAGTTCCAGGACGACGTGGTTACCCCGGTTACATGTACACCGACTTGGCCATGCTCTACGAACGTGCAGGTCTGGTCAAGGGTAAGAAGGGTTCAATCACTCAATTCCCAATTTTGACCATGCCTGGTGACGATATCACTCACCCGATTCCTGACTTGTCCGGTTACATCACTGAAGGACAGATTGTTATCTCCCGTGAATTGCACCAACAGGGTATCTATCCGCCGATCAACGTTCTTCCATCGCTCTCTCGATTGATGGGTTCGTGTATTGGTGAGAAAACCACCCGTGAAGACCACAAATCAGTTTCTGACCAGATGTACGCTGCGTACGCTCAAGGCCGTGAACTACGTGGATTGGTTGCCATTGTCGGTGAAGATGCACTCAACGAGCGTGACAAGCAACTGCTTGACTTCTCTGGTGTGTTCGAAGACAAGTTCCTTCGCCAAACCCGTGACGAAGACCGTTCCATCGAGGAAACCCTCGACCTTTGCTGGACATTGATGTCCTCAATCGACACCAAGTACCTCGTGCGACTTGATCAGAAGTGGATCGACAAGTACCACCCTGACAACAAGGCTTGAACTTGGTAAACAGATCTGGAGGCAAAGAACATGGCACTCGACATCAAGCCAACCCGAAGTGAGTTGATTAAACTCAAGGGGCGCATCAAGCAAACCAAAAACGGGTACAAGCTGTTGAAGATGAAGCGGGACGGTTTGTTCCACGAATTCCGACAACTCTTGGCCACCATGATCGAAGCAAAGCGAGACTTGACAGCAACCTATCGACTTGCTAAGCAACGCATTGACCTTGCTAACGCCATCGAAGGCGGATTAGCGGTTCGTGCTGCAGCAATCGCAAACACAGGCCACCCCGAAGTCGAAGTTGAACGCCGAAACATCATGGGTGTCGTCGTGCCAAGCGTGAGCGGTACAAACCTCAAGTCGACATTCCAAGAGCGCGGTGTTGGTTACATTGGATCCTCACCCTACATTGATGAAGCCGGTGAATCCTTTGGGAATTTGATTGAAAAAATCGTTCGTGCTTCAGAAATGGAAGCTACACTCAAGCGCTTGCTTCAAGAAATTGAGGCCACAAAGCGACGTGTCAACGCTCTCGAGTTCAAAGTCATCCCAGAACTCGAAGAAGCACGTGTGTTCATCCAACTTCGTCTCGAAGAAATGGAACGTGAAGAGACCTTCAGGCTCAAGCGATTCAAGAACAAGTGAAGTCAACTTGGGCTGATTACCGCCCCTATGTTTGAAAAGCATGAGGGATTCATTGATGGGGGAGGCTTGCCCCCCGTTGAGATGAGGGGGACATATGGAAGACGCAGAGCCGGCCGCTCCCTCCTTTGAACCGATGGAGGCGCACAAGGATGTGTGGTCACAGCAAGACCTCCTCAAGACCATTCTTGAACGCCACTTTTTGATTCATGGTTCGATCGGCGGTACCGTTTTACCGGCCTGGAATGTTTCAGTCAAGGCTGAAGAAGATGCACACGAGCAGTTGTTGCGATTGAATGAACATCTTGCCAAACTTGGTTGGATGGGTAAACTTCTGGTTGACGAACCATGGGTGGTTCAGATTTTACCAGTCCCTGAGCGGCAATTTCCGATGAAAAGTTTCCAATGGATCATGTGGGGCATCAGCGCGCTGACCCTCACTCTGGCGGGTGCCTACTGGACTGAGGGGGCAACTCCCGAAGGAGGTTGGTTCACCGAATCGTCCTTCCTTGATGCGGTGATTGGTTACACACTTCCTGTTCTTGGCTGTTTATTCATCGCTTCGCATATCCAACGAGCGGTTGCGGCAAGGTTTGGGCTTCGTGTTGGACACATTGTCCCAGTCCCCGAACCTTCTATCTCGTTATGGAGCTTAGGTGCCTTGCCGAAATCCATGCTCATCTGGCCCTTCGGTCTGTTCCTGATTCCATCTTTGCCACGAATGGATGCCCGCCTATGGCCCGATCGCAAAGCCCTAGGGTGGTCTGCGGTCAGCGTTCCTGCAACCCTTGTGAGTTTGGGCATGGTGCTTTGGGGCCTCGGTTTGTGGCTGACTCCAGACTATGTAGCCATCACTTCTCAGCAAAACATTGCTTACCCGCCACTCGCTGTTGAGTTGTTGAGCGAACTCACCCTTTCTGATGGATACCAGCAACGGTTGGTTTGGGCGCACCCCTTCGTGCATGCGGGGGCAGTTCTCACTTTCTTCGGTTGCCTTTCCTTGCTTCCAATACCAACCTTCCCTGGTGGCCGTTTGATGGTTGCAAGGGCAGGCCATGGCGAGGCTCGAAGCAGTTCCAATCAGATTTTCATCTTCCTTCTTTTATTGGCCTTTGCTTGGATGTTTGATGCCTTCAACGGTTTCAACATCTGGCTTCTTGTGCTTTCAATGTCGGTTCCATTGCTGTTGTTTATGGGCTCAGATCGCCGAACCCCAGTTGTTCTTGATGAACCAAAAGGGTTGGAATTGTCATCCATGAAAAACATGGGTCTTGTAGCCCTTGCCATCGTTCTTCTCGCTCTACCTCAGCAGATTCCATTTGCAGTGGATGAGGATTGGAACGATGAAGTGGAATATGACATTGATGGCTTCGCCAAAGCAGTCCTTGTCAATGAAACTTGGAGTGCTGAAGTCGTTGTAACGGTGAAAAACCCTTCATCTCTTAGCAAAGGCTGGGCCATTCTCGAAGACCGCTATGACCCAGATCTCACGTTTTGGGAACTCACATGGCAATGCGATGGAGAAGACACACGCTCGATTGCAGAGGGTGGCTGTGGTAGTGTTTTACCACCCAGCACCCAAAGCACTGTCATTTTGAATCTGGTTTGGTCTGGACAAGGCGATGCACCAATTTCGATCGATTTCGGCGTCCTCACGCAATCAGAGGAGCGCCTTAGCATTGAAACCATCACGCTCGAACCTGATGTTGACCTCTTTGTCGCCTCTCCTTGGTTTTTCAGTCAAGAGGATGGTGAACTCAAGCGCTGCTTGAACCTCGGTGGCATGAGCACGCAAGCCGTGAACATTTCAATCCCGAACGCCCAAGGTGCATTTGATACCGAAGCCCGCCTGCATTGGATTGAGGGCTATGAAGGCCTTTCAGCAACGTACGAAGAAGCACCAGGCCGAGTGTGTGTCCGGGGTCAAGATCGGGTGGTTCTGCAAGGTTCAGTGCTTGATGTGATTCAACTCGAAGAGGTCCAGTATCATGCTGGTTCGCCAACCCTCCCGATGACAGCAGTCGTCCCCAGTCATGGGTGGAACATCACCAACGAATCAACAACGGGTTGGGGGTTCGAACTCGGGGCAGGAACGGTAATGAGCGCCACGGGAGAACCTTGTCCGCTCAACGCAACGCTCGCAACACCTTTACCTCCTGCCAGCGGTGAATGGGTGTGGGACCTTGATATCCGTGAGATTTCAAGCATTCCATCCATCTCCAACGGTGCACAAAACCTGACTGTCCTCATGCAAGCCGGGTCGACTGTGTTGGTGTGTTCAGAACCTCTGTCGCCTCTACCAAGGCTCAATTTTACCGTAGAAGAGGGCCCGGAAGTCATTTTGCTTCGTTCGGATGTTGTTCACCGAATGTGGTCGACTGCGTGGACCGCTGCAACAAATGGCACGCTTCTTCATCCAAGCAGCGGGACCTTCAACTTCTATAATCCAGGCAACTCAACCGCCTCAGTTCAACTAAACTTCGAAGGTAATGGTCCACAATGGACCACGATCAATTCGACCACGACGCTTCAACCTGGCGATAATTTCTTTGAATTTTCACCCAGCAATTCAACGCTTTCCACCATGTGGTTTGAGCATGTCGAAGGCCAGATCGTGATTCATCTGGGTAGTTACATCTGAGGGGTTGGCATGAGGGTCGCGGTGCTAGGGGCAGGGTCACTTGGCTCTCTCCTTGCTGGTATGCTGGCTCAAGTTCAAACCGCAGAAGTCCTGATTCATGGCAAAGGTGAACACGGGGCGATGATGGTCGCAAAGGGGCTTCACATTGAAGGTGAAGCCACGTTTCATCTTTCACAAGATGCAGCCCTGTTTACACTGGAAGAGGTTGGTATACCCACCTCACTGAACGGTACGATGGATGCCGTTCTTCTCACGGGCAAAGGTGCTGCAATCTTCGATTTGGCAACCCTCGCTAGAGAATTGTTGCGTCCCGACGGCTTTCTTGTTTGTTTGAGCAATGGCCTAGGCCATGCTGAGGCTTGTGGTGCGGTTGTAGGGGTGCATCGGGTGGTGGCAGGAACCACAACTTACGCCGCTTGGAGGCCAACGCCTGGGCGCGTTCAGTTTGCAGGAAAAGGAAATGTCATCCTCGGTCAGGTTCAGGGTGGCCCTTCCGAGGTGGATGCAAAACCACTGCTTGACCTCTTTGAACAAGCTGGCCTTGCCGCAGAATGGACACAGGACGGGCCCGCAGCAGTTTGGATGAAGGTGCTGCTCAACATTGCCATCAATCCCATTGCGGCGCTTTGTGGTGTTGCGAATGGGGCCTTATTAGAACCAGGGTTGTTTACCTCTTCACTCGAAACGATGCTCGAGGGGGCTCGAATTGCGAGGCAAGAGCGCATTCATCTTCCAGACGATTTAGAATTGGAAATGCACCTCGAATCCGTTCTGAAAGCGACCGCTGAAAACCATTGCAGCATGTTGCAAGATGTGCGTGCGGGAAGGAAGACAGAAATCGAGTACCTCAACCAAGCAGTCGTTCAACGTGGCGAACGCATCGGTGTGAGAGCCCCGATGAATCAAATGCTCAGCGCCATGATTGACGCCCTTACTCCTCAACAAGATCGGCGTTAAAGTGCAATCCACGGTTTTCCTTTCTTTGCAAGGAATCTTCAATCACCAACCTGCCAACAAGCGTCATATTGCGCAATTCCACAATCTCTCGAGAAGGCAATGCTGTCTTCCAAATCATGTCCACTTCTTCGTGAAGCAGATCGAGTCTGCGCCGCGCTCTATGCAATCGGTTAAACCGTTTGACAATCCCAACTTCTTGAGACATGGTTGTGCGAAGCGATGCACGGTCGTTGATTGCAGGCGCATGTTCAACGAGGTTGGTGAGGCCATCTGCTCGCCAATCCGGAAGTGAACGTTCGTTCGGACTCGGATTGGTTTCGATGATGTGGTCTGCTGCCCTGGCCGCATACACAACTGCCTCAAGCAAACTGTTGGAGGCGAGGCGGTTGGCCCCATGCATGCCCGTGCACGCCACTTCACCGATGGCATACAGTGAGGGAATGATGGCTCCGCTGTCCCGGGAATGAGGTCGCCCAATGCCGTCAACAGCAAGCCCTCCAACGACATAATGCGCAGCAGGTGCCACTGGTAAAGGGTCTCTTCCAAGTTTCAGACCATGCCGGTCAAGTCTCTTTTGAATGGTTGGAAAGTGGGCTAAGAGGTGGGTTTGGTCGAGGTGACTTGTCACTAAGAACACGTGTGCTGAACCGGTTTGTTTCATGGTTTGGTCAATGCTTCTGGCTACGATGTCTCGGGTCGCCATGGAGCCAAGGGGTGAGTGTGCAAGGGTGAATGAGAATCCATCCGGAAGAGGCTCTTCTCCCCCCTCATCTCGGGCCTTTTGCGTGGCTTTTTGCCAGGCATGAAGCCCCGCTTTGTCGAGAATGACTCCGCCTTCACCACGAACGGCCTCAGTGATCAAGAATGGGCGGTCATCTTGGCGAGCGAGTGCTGTTGGGTGGAATTGAATGAAGGCCATGTCCTTCACAGCCGCCCCAGCTCTGTAGGCCATTGCTAATCCATCGCCGGTTGCGACCGAAGGATTCGTTGTGGTTGACCAAAGTTGGCCAACGCCTCCAGTCGCCAAAAAAACGATGTCTGCCGACAATGTAAGCACTTCTTGACTTACTTGGTCAAGGCACCAAACACCCGCTATTCCTTGGTTGGGGTTGCCGTGTTCACGCTGGATTAAATCAATGGCCAGTGTGTTTGGTTTGATGATGATGTTTGGGTGTTGAGCGGCACCTTCGGAGAGAGCCCTTTCAATTTCCTTTCCCGTCGCATCTTTAGCATGGAGAATTCGGCGCTCAGAATGCCCGCCTTCTCGAACGAGATTGAACGCCCCATCTTCATTCGTTTCGAAACGAACCCCAATGTGGAGAAGGTCCTGTATTCGTTCGGCAGCTTCAGTGATGATGGTCCGAACCACGCGTTCATCGCACAACCCATCACCGCTTTGGAGCGTGTCTTTCACATGGGCTTCCAAACCGACTCCATCGGTTTTGTCAAGGATCGCTGCAATGCCTCCTTGGGCCCAATTGGTCGAGGAGTCGGTTGGTCGTTGCTTGGTGACAACTGTGACGGTATGGTTGGCATCAGCCAATCGTAGGGCTGCAAAGAGCCCTGCAATCCCACTTCCGATGATGACAATATGCGCCATGGCCTCAACCCGATGAATCATACGGGGTTGGCCGGACCATTTCACCCCATCGCTAAGCGATATCACTATGTCCGGAGCGCCGCTAAGGGGGCCATGGCGAACCTACGTGTCTTCATTGGGCAAGTCATAGCGCTCGCCATTGTTGTCACTGTAAGTGCCAACGCTCAGTTTGGCGCCATCGCACCTGAAGTCATCACGGGTGCACCCAACGAAAAATTCGACATGTCTCAGATGATTGAGCCGGATTGCTCACCACCCTTTGACAGATTGGAACTCCTGCTCGCAGAAGGGTCCGAGACAAATTGCTTCATCCCACCGGGTGAATGGAGCGGCGTTGATTTCATGGTGATGGGCCCTTCATTGTTCATTCTGCTCTCGGGCCGAATCAAGATGGCACGTGTTGGAACCAAAAAAGATCGATTCTACAAAGGAGCATTTGCGGCAGGGGTTGCAATTTTCTCCATTGCCATCATGGATCGTTTAGGCGTCCTTCCAACCCAAGTCAATTCAGAGGGCCTATCGGATCTCATTCCGCTCAATTTACCGCCCTTAGGCGTGCAACTTGGAATTGCTGCCTTGGGTTGCTTGCTGATGATGGGTCCAAAGTATTGGGAGGCGGAGGCAATCACTCAAGCCACTGAAAGCGTCTCTAAAAGGCGCAATATTGCTCGCGAATTCAGGACAAAATTCGGTTCAGAAACGCTTCCCCTCCATGCTCGTGCGGGGTCAAATCAACGAATCACTCGTTCAAAGATTTTACATAAAGATTCACGCCTAAAAATGAGAAAGCAAACCGCAAAAGGACTCAAAGTCTACGCGACATGCCCGTTTTGTTCCGGCGGAGGTTGCGCCAAATGTGGCAATAAAGGTACACTGTGAGCCAGTGTTTCTTTTTCATGAAGTGTGATTTTTCGTTGACTTCATTGGCCCTCCGGCTTCTCGAACCTCCACCTCAAAACCGGTGGACTGGGCCTCCATCACTCGCATTCTTTAAGACCCGTGGGGGACGGGTGTCGCGGATAAGGTCGGGGATTTAATTCTCGATTACGAGGGAATGGGATGTATCTCAAAGCGTTGGAAGTTTCGAATTTCAAATCATTCAAGGGAGAATTAACCATCCCAATGGATCGTGGTTTTACAGCAATCACCGGTCCAAATGGCTCAGGGAAGTCGAATTGCGGCGATGCGATTCAATTCGTTCTTGGCCCTCGCTCAAACAAGGTGATTCGGGCCCAGAATGCAAAGGACCTTATCTTCAATGGCGGGAAGAACAACAAGCCAGCTCGTGCTTGTCAAGTCACCCTCGTGTTTGCTAATCCACTTCTTTCAAGTGGAAGGCGAAGGCTTCCTCTCGACCAAGACGAAGTGAGAATGACACGCGCAGTTCGTTTGACGAAAAGCAACAACATCGTGACCGAATACCTGCTCGACGATGAAGACAGCACCCAGAAAACATTCCACAGGCTCCTCAGTTCCGCTAACGCTCGCCCAGATGGCTACAACATCGTGCTCCAAGGCGACGTAACAAGATTGGCAAAAATGACCGCTAAGGAACGACGTAAAGTCCTTGATGGCGTAGCAGGTGTCACATCCTACGATGATGAGATTCGCAAGGCAGAGAAGCAACGCAGCATGGTTGAGGGCTACATCGAACGGATTGGGCTGCTCGAAGACGAGCAGAAAGCACGACTCAAAGATTTGACCAAAGAGAAGGACCTCGCTCTCAAAGTCGCTGATCTGGTCGAGGACCTGAAGGTTGCTCGTCGGCTTTCAGCACAAGCGAAGTATGCAAGTCAGCAAGCGGAACGCCAATACCAAATCAGGGAACGCGTTCGAATTGAAGAAGAGGCAGAGGTCCTGATGGCTCAAGTCCAACAGGGCGACAAAGTGATGGTCGCACTCGACGACCAAATTGGGACGCTTCAAAAGCAAATTGAGGACCTTCTCGGAGGCGATAATAACGGCTTGATGGGAGCCATCAATGAGCTGCAAATTCGGATTGCAACAAGCCAAGACCGTCTTGATGAATCCTCGGATAAAGACGCAGAGGAGGCTGAAGAGCTCAAGCAACTGACGGAAGCAAGCACCTCCGCCATCGCAGATCTTGAAGCGTTCGAAAAGGACCTCAACGAAGCCACCATCGATCTCAGACAAGCTCTTGCATCTCTTGAAGAAGCAAAGAAAGAGGAAGGCGAAGTTCGCAAAGCCCTCGAATCCTCAGGTTCCGAAAGCGCTGAACTTACCCGCGCCCTTTCCAAAGCAACAGAAGGGGCAGAAGCGGCTCAAGCATCACTGATTGCCGCTCAAACTGAAGTCAATAGGGTTGCAACGCAGGCTGAGATGTTAGGTGAACAACTAAGCGAGGTCCAAGAAGCAGCCGAATCAGCACGATTGGCACTTGCAGAATCCGAGCATGAAGGCGAGCAACTCAGCGAAAATGCACCTGAACAAGACCGGACGAAACTCGCTGAGCGCCTTCACGCAGCACAACGTTCAGAGGCAAAACTCCGCGAAGAATCTCAAGCGGTAGAAACTCGTCTTCGTGAAACAGAACGAAAACTTTCCGCTGCCAAAGCAGAGATGGAAAACCGCGCAGGTGCTAAAGGCATGGCTGGTGGGGCGGCTGCGGTGCTTGCAGCGCGTGACCGCGGCGAACTGCGCGGCATCATCGGGACGGTTGCAGAATTGTGTCAACCGCGTGATTCAAGCCATACAGATGCTCTTGCAACCGCAATTGGAGGCGGTATGACTTCCGTGGTTGTCGACAACGATGAAGTCGCTGCACAAGCCATCCAATGGCTTTCTCAAAACCGTGCTGGGCGTGCGACATTCCTTCCCCTCAACAAACTCAACAACACCCGGCCGGCCGGAAGGGCGACCATCATCGCTCGAAAACCTGGCGTGATTGGATTCGCCAATGAACTCCTGGATTATGACCCCCGCATCGATGTAGCAATTCGTTTTGTGCTAAGGAACACCCTCATTGTCGATAGCCTCGCCACAGCAAGGGCAAACATGGGCGGTGTGCGCCTTGTCACCCTCCGTGGTGATGTCACCGAAGCCGGAGGCGCCATGGTTGGTGGCGCAAAGCGAAAGATGACCACTTCCTTTGGCGGCAACATCCAAGGGGCAAATGAAGTTCAAACCTTGAGCAATGATGTGGAAAGATTCCGCTTGATGGCTGAAACTGTAAACGGCGCATTGGCTGAGGCTCGCCGTCAACAAGGCGAGATCCGCTCAAGCATCAACGAACTCTCGAACAATGATCATTCAGAACGCTATTCCGATTGGAAAGCGACCCACAAACAAGCCAAAACCAATCACACAACTGCCATTGGTGCAGTAGGTGCTGCTGAAAAGCGACTGCGTGACCTTGAACTCGAGGGTGCACAACAACTCGAGGCCCTTGACGGCGCACAGGCACACTTGGCCAACGCCAATCAAGCGCGTCAAGCAGCCCAAACTGCTCTGGAAGATGCAAGTCCACTCCACCTCAAAGACCGTCTTCATGCAACGGAAGTGAAGCGAGTTGAAGCTGAAGGTCTCAAAGCCAAAGCAGAAGCATCACTCTCCAATGATTCAGGGCACCGTTCCTTGCTTCAACAGAGGATCGATGAATGCCAAACGAGAATCACCGGCATCAAGGAAGCTGCGATTGCTCGAAGTGAACGCATGGATGAACTCCAAGCTCAAGTCGCCTCGGATAAGATCGCATTGGAGGCAAAGGAAGGCGAGCGTCGAGAGTTCTTGGAAGAGAACCAAGGCCTTGAAGACGAACGTGTCGCCTTAATCGAAGAGCGCAGCGCCCTCAAGGCTGACCTCCACCAGAAGGTGCAAGAAGCCCAATCACGCCGCCAGTTGAGCATAGAAATTGGTAGAGCATTGGAGCAAAAGGACCTCACCATTGCTGAAACACTCCAAGAGATGAGCGAACAAGGTTACCAACCGGCGGAAGAAGGTGCCATCTTGCCAAGCCTTGGCGATGCTGAGCGAAAGGAGCGAAGGCTTCAACGTCGTTTGGATGACCATGGACCTGTGAACATGCTTGCGATTGAACAATTCGATGCTTGTCAGGCTCGCCTTGATGGAATGAAAGAGGATTTCAAGACCCTACAGAACCGAAGAAAGCACCTTTTGGATGTCACAGAGAAACTCGAATCACAACGAAAGGAACGCTTGCTTAATGTTCTTGAGAAGGTCAATGAGAACTTCAAGGTGGCTTACAATTCACTGAGCGATGGTGGACGAGGGGAACTCTTCCTCGAGAACCCAGAAGAACCGTTCAAGGGCGGACTCGAACTCTGGGCCCAACCAAGAGGTAAATCTGCGAAAGTGACCCGTCACCAATTGTCGGGTGGTGAGCAATCAATGGCGGCACTCGCCCTGATTTTTGCCATTCAAGATTACGATCCAAGTCCATTCTACTACTTTGACGAAGTTGACCAAAACCTCGATGGGTACAATGCTGAACGGATTGCAATGATGTGTCGAGAACGAAGTAAGAGGGCTCAATTCATCATGGTGACTCTCCGTAAGGTGTCCTTGCGCTTGGCAGATCATCACATCGGCATCACGCACGGTGGCGATGGTTGCAGCCGAAGAATCGTCGACTTCGATCGAGAACGTGCCATTGCTTTGGGTGAAAAAGCTCTTGCTGAGGCTCAAAAAGACAACGAACAGAATCACTCACGCATCGAAGAGGCAAGACTCGCATCGCATGATATGCCACAGGTTCCTGAGGCACTGTCTGCACCGTCCAGTTTGGGCGGTCTGCTCTCACACATGGAGCCGCAGCAAGAGCCAGAAAAGAGCCTGGCGGGTCTTTCTGAACGAACTGCAGAACTGACAGAAGACATTGAAGAATATCAAGAGGTTGCTGAAGCAGTTCGTGAAGCTGATACGAATTCCTCTATAGAGCAAGAACAAGAAAACGAAGAAACCCTACAGTGAGGCGATCGTATGGTGGAGCAACAGGAAGTTTTGGACAAGTGGTTCCTTCGTCAAGACGTGATGGACCAATTGCTCGCGTCGGGTGAGGCGTCCTCCGACGCATCTCTGTTTGCTGACCGCATCCTGGCCATCGCAGAAACTGAGGAAGCGGAGCACCAAACTCTTGTCGATCCGTTTGACCGATCCGTCGCCCTCGTGCTTTCATTGGTGCGAGAAGAGGAACTTGATCCTTGGAACGTTGATTTGTCGAGTTTTCTCAAGGTGTTCACTCAAAGGGTGAAAAGTGAGGCATCAGCACTGGATTTGCCTGCATGCGGGCGTCTTATTCGTCTCTCATGGGAAGTGCTTCACCAGCAAGCAGCCGTGCTGTTTGATCGAGTCCAGTTCGTCGAAGAAGAGGATGAATGGGATGAAGGGTTTGATTTCGGTTGGGAAGCTGACTACGATGACGAAGCCTTCCACTTCACAAACACCATTCTCCAAGGCGAAGCAGACGAAATCTTACCAACATTGTTCGATGAACGTGTTCGGCGTGAAGAGGGACGCCCAGTGACGCTCGGTGAATTGCTTTCAGCGTTCAAGGATGCTGCTGATGACGCAGAAGCATTGCGACTTCGCGAAGAAAATCGCATCGCCCATGAATTGGAACTGCAGGAGTACCTAGCCGATGTTGGAGGCCGAATGCACAATGAAGATCTCGAAGGAGACATTCAACGGTGCTGGACGGCCATGCGGCAAACATGCCAAGCAGCTGGCACATCCAAGGTGCCTGTTACTGATGTGATGGTCAACTTGGCTGTTGTCCTCGAAAGCACCTTCGGCGAACTGCCCGAGGGGTATGATGACGAAGCCAAGGTTGCTTCCTTCATCGCAGGTTTGTTCCTCACCCACCGTGGCTTCGCCTCAATTACCCAAGACCAAGTGCCTGATGGAGTCATTTGTTTGGAGGATGCTTGGCCGAACATCGAGACGTTCGAGGAAGTCAAACTGCTTGTCGAAGGGGCTCAAGAAGAAGAATCAGATCGCATTCAATCTCAAGACACCGGCTCAGTCCGCCACGCACAACTTCGTGCAGAGAAGGCCCAGAAGGCTGAAGAAGCCGCTGCTAAAAAAGCCGAAAAAACCTCACAAATCCAGTCAGTTGCAGAAGTGCAACCGATCTCTGCCGAGCCGGATGAAGCGTTTGAGCCACATGATTGGCTTGTTGAATGAGGGAGAAGGATGTCTGAAGTACCAGTTGACACATTGCTAGAAGCAACACTGTTTGGTGCAGGTCGTTCAATGACCGTCGCAGAACTCTCGGTCGCTCTTGGGTATGATGAGGATGAGATGCTCGATTCGCTTTATTCACTCCGTTCCACATTGAAACGTCGAAGAGGAGGGGCCTTGCAAGTGGCGGAAGTTGGTGACCGTTGGGCGATTGAGGTCAAACCGGACATTGCGGGGCATTTACCGAAGGAAACCAAGACCGAGATACCTCAGAAACTCCTCAAGGCTGCTGCCTTGATTGCTTATCACCAACCAATGGCCCAATCGAGGCTTGTGGAGTTGCTCGGTCAGAAAGCCTATGATTACGTTCGTGAACTCGCTCAATTGGGAATGATTGACCGCCGTAAGGACGGTAATACACGACGTCTGATCACCACTCGTCGATTCTCAGAGGCGTTTGGATGCCCATACACCGACCGCAAAAAGGTCAAAGCGTGGTTTAGGGAACAGGTCAAAGGTTCTGGAATGCTCGATGGCATGACGGATTCTACAGTCCTTAAGGAAGAAAGTGAAGTTGACGGCTTTGTGCAAGCAACCCTTCCGTTGCTCGAAGAAGAGTGACTTCATTCTGAGCGGAGCGCTTTCAGCAGTTGTTCAACGACAGTCTGTGTTTTTGGTCCGTCAACCGATTGCAATCGCTTGGCCACAATTTCAATCTCTTCGCCGACAGCACCTGCGCTGACCGCCATATTGCGTGAATGAAGCTTCATGTGACCGGCCTGTATGCCCTTTGTGGCAAGAGCCCTCAACGCTCCTAAATTTTGGGACAATCCTGCTGCTGCGATCACGCCCGCTAATTCCTGCGCAGATTCAACGCCAAGAATTGCCAAGTTTGCTTGGGCCGCTGGATGAACCTTCGAGGCTCCTCCGACGGTACCAACGGCCATCGGTGTCTCAATCGATCCGAGGAGGTTACCGTCTTCGAGACGCTCCCAATTCGTCATTGAGCCGTAGGTGTCATTGGAAAAAGCGGCGTATGCATGGCACCCTGCTTCAATGGCACGCCAGTCCTGCCCACAAGCAAGACCAACGCTGCTGATTGCGTTCATGACGCCTTTGTTGTGTGTGGCTGCTCGAAACGGGTCTGCAACAGCAAAATGGTGTGCTTCTAAGATACCCTGGATCACCGCTTGGCCGTTCTCTCTTGTGCCGTCATCTGCGAGTTCTTCGGGCGTGAATGTCGCTTCAATACGGGCAAGGCGATGGACTGCCAAGTTTGAGAGAATCTTCAGGTGGACTCGTCCACCTGTCAGTTGTTCGACTCTTGGTGCAATAAGCTCTGCCATGGTGTTGACAGCGTTCGCACCCATGGCGTCCCTGCAATCCACGACAATGTGCAAAATGACCATTGGACCACTCAAGGATTCAAGCGTCCGAGTTTCAATGCGCTTGCACCCTCCGCCCAGTCGAATCATGGTCGAAGGTAGGCTGTTGCACAGGTCCATCAGTTCTTGACTGGCTTCGTGTAAGGCTTCGGAAGCCTTGGAGGGGTCTGTCGTGTCCATAATTTGCAACTGGGCAATCATCAGGGGTTGGTCGTTATTGGATCGAAAACCCCCGTTTTTGAGGCATCTTTTGGCCATGTTTGAGGCAGCAGCCACCACGCTCGATTCTTCAAGGCAGAATGGGACCAGGTAGTGCTTATCGTCGATCACGAAATTTGTAGCAACGCCAACTGGCAGGGACATCGTTCCAATGACGTTTTCAATCATTCGATCAGCAGCGTCTTCTTTCAACTCTCCGCATGCGCTCAGTGCCTCGATTTGCTGTGGAGTTAAGTTGGCAAGTTCAGCCACAATTTGACGGCGTTCTGGTACTGAGTGGCGGAAGAAACCGCTCAATCGACTGTTTTCAACTGCCATGATGCTCGCCTTATTCACTCCACGTGCACTTAGCCCATCAAGCAATCGCACTGGCAAGGGTTTGGTGCTGTCACCTGTGGGCCCTCTTACGGGGTTATGGTCCTCGAGATTAACGGGTTTACCGTTTTTTCTAACGCGTTAGCAATGCGTTAATGTTGCGTTAACGAGCCATAGAGGGTGCTGCCGGTTGTGTGAATAACGCCTCATAACAGGTCTGTAGGAGCCTCGGTACCCCTCAAAGATGAAATACCCCTCTGCCGTTGCTCGTCTCATGGAAGTTGAAGGCAAAGAGATCGTTCTACCAACCCTTTCGTCGAATCCATTCTCGACTCTCCCCCTTGAGTCCAGTCAAAGCCATCTATTGGTAGGCCGTGTTCAGTTGAAAACTGCCTTGCAGCAGTACATTCGCTTCATGTCTTCCCGACGGATTCTGCTTTCTGGGGAAATGGGTTCGGGGCGATCTTCACTCTTGCGGTGTCTGGCAAACCATGCCCCCGAATCGGTGCATATCGACCATATTTCCTTCCAAAACCCCGCATTGGGGCTTCTTCGTGAAGTGTACTTCCAACTTACTGGGGACGAAGGTCCGTCCGGGTGGTCGCAGGTTGTCGATAAACTCGTAGATGCCTCAAGAGCCTACAAGCATAGCCTGCCATTGATCGTCATCGATGCCCAGGGCGTAGAAATGAATCTGCTTTCACAAGCGCTTAGCTCTGCCAGTTCATCATTAAATCGCATTCAGTGTGTACTTGTGGTCGTCCTTGAAACTCGCCAAAAGGCTCATTTTCCAGAAAAGTTGCTCCACATGTTCGATAGCGAGCATCACCTTGAACCGTTTACAATAGACGAAATCCAAGCGCTCGTGGAAACACGAATTCACAGTGTGTCCGAACAGGAGTTTCAACTCTCTGTAGAGGATGCTCGCCATTTGCTATCAAAGACCTACGGAAATCCTGGAGCCATTATAAAAACCCTCAGAAACGCAGTTGACGCAGCCAGAAACCCTTCCTCCCTTGCCGGAATCAATCAAATCTTGAGGTCGCCCTCGCCAATGCCACAAACACCTGAAGAGCCGGTTGAGGTCACTCCGGCCGAGCAGAGAACCACCGTGCCTGAAGAACATGAGGCTTCAGCACAAGGGGACGTTGTTGTTGATGAAAACAAACCATTCGGGACCCTCATTGATGCCTCTGCACCATGGACCGAGCGTGAAGAACTGAGGGACATTCAGGATGATGTGAAAATTATGGATTCGATGGATGGGTTCGAGTTGGATTTAGAACAATTGGATGAAGAAAAATCAACGGATGCAGAACTTCCTGAAATGCCGTTCAAAGCCCTACCCCAAACCCCTGAGTATGTTCCGATCCTCGATGATTCTGGCCCTCCTCAAATTGGAGGTATGTTCTCAAGTATTGTTGGACGGATAAGGGATGTGAAAAATTCCCCAATGCCTCCTGAGGAAACAGGTGCAGAACTTTGGGTTGGCGAGGGCGGGGATCCAGTGCCTGCTCTTGATCCAGAGGCTTCAGATAACGGCTTTCCCGATGTACCGGAAGGCGCTTCTTTTGCCGAATTGATTCATGATGAAATTGGCTTCTACGAGGAGGAAGTCAACGACGATAAATATGAAGTGGCGCCCAATCAATACACAGAGGAAGAAACCGCTCCTTCTCACCCCTCTGCACCAGGAGAGGTGCTGGCCCTCACCAAGGCCGTCCAAGCGCTTGTAAATGCTCTTTCAAGCAACGAAGCGGGGCCAACCAATGCGACTTCTCAACGAGCCTTCATCGACGCACTTGCTGCATTGCAAAACAAACCAATCATCAACCATGAGGAGCATCATTTGGACATCGGTTTACTCTCTGCTCTGAACGCCAATGAAATGGCGGTCCTAGCCGTGGCTAAACACCGAAAATTCTCACCCTCAGATCGAACTCTCCTCGAGGATTTGGGTGTAAAGCGCTCACGGCTTTCTCAGATTTGTAACCGTCTTCTCAAAGGCGGTGTTTTGAATGTGCGAGCCACCGGTCGAAGCCGATATTATACGATGACCTCGACGGCAAAAGCCCAGCTTGTCGCCTGGGGCATCGAAGGGGGTGAAGCCTGATGTGGACAATCACATGGTCGTGGCAAGCACCAAACCGTATTGCAGCGCTCGCTCCAGCAGAAGGTGGAATGATCGTCAGCAGTGGTCTAGACTTGTTCATGCTCGAGGTTGATGGTACGCAACGCTGGCGCATCGAATTGCCATTCAAGGCTCACGCGCTACAGGTGAACAACGGTGTCGTTGCGGTGCTCGCTGCGCACGGATTCTATGTGCTTTCCACAATGGATGGTTCCATGCTGCATGAAGGCCGTTCAACAACTGGTGGATTCACAGATGTTTCAGCGCGTCCAGGTGGCGGTTGGATCCTATCGGGGCGCCAAGGCCACCTCCATCTTTTCTCGCACGAAGGACGGGGTCTAAGGCGCTTGGAAAGTGGAAAAGTACGCCGTTTGTTAGGTTGGCTGGACCGAGAACACATGATGTGGCAAGCCTCAGATGGTCGCCTTTGGTGCGCAAGACTTGCTCAGACGGATCAAAAACGATGCTTAGAGGACAGGGTCTGGAGTTGGGTTACGCCCCTCATGCAAGGCCGCTTGTTGATGCAAGCCAGCGATGGTGGGCTTTGGGAAGGTGTGCCTCATCCATTTGGTTGGGATGGGCTTGAACGCGTTGAATACGATTCCCTCGAACCTATGGAAGGTGTGAGAAGTGCAGATGGCTGGTGGGTCTTGGGCATTGAAGGTCAATTGCACCACCTGTCAAGCGCCTCTGGTGTCGAGGAAGAGACCACCGTCCTCGGGCACGACATGGACTTGGGCGACCTTCTTGTGGCGCTCACTCCTGACGCCATGGCGACCGCTACTCGAGATGGACTTGTCCGAAGATGGTCGGCCCCTCACTTGGCACAAGCAGAGCGGCAAGGGCGGTTCGAAGCCGCTGCTGAAGCCGCATTGGCCAAGAATTGGGAAGAACGCAAGGCGATCTTCACACGGGCACAACTGGCGGAGGATGAAGGTCGTTTGTCTCGTGCAGTGGAACTCTACGGGGCATTAGGTAGAACGGAAGATGTTCGTCGCTTGCTTAAGCGTCAAAAGGAGGGTGGAGAGTGACAGAAGATCTAGAGCACGTTTCGGTGGGACGGGTCGAGAAGTACCTCGATATCACCCGTAGAGCCCGTGAAAAAGCAACTCCAATTCATGCTGATGGCTCCCCAGAGTCCTTGCAATTATCAATCATGCTTCGCATGGCCGATGATTATGCATCAGATGCTCAGCATTTCCTGAACATTGGCGATCATGTGCGTGCTTTTGGTGCAATCAACTACGCACATGCCTGGATCGATGCGGGTGTCAAACTTGGATTGCTTGATGGGCACGGGGACGATGTGCTGTTTACGCTGCCTTGATCAGAGTCCTCGAGTCAGTCGTTCGACCTTGACAACACCATCTTTCATGGCCTGTATTCTCTGTTCGACATCTGCCAAAAGAACCTCGACGCAGCTGTTGATTGGCATGCATAGGTTGTAGATGTGAGATGGACGCCCTCGCCCTTCGGACCCCGAACGTCGAGTCTTGACAAGTGAAAGATCAGTCAATTGCTTGATGGCCGTGCTTATCTCGGGCTGACGCAATTCACAACTGGCTTGCAGATTCTTACTTGTGGTTTCTCCGTTCAAATAAAGGCAGACCATGACCCGAACAACCCCTACTGAGACTCCAAGTTCAATCAGGGCATCAGTAAGTGCGAATGCTTGGCTCTTTACCGAGTTGATTTGGGCTGATGTTTTGCTCCCATCGACGCTCTCGGATTCACTCATAAGGCATAGGTGCATTTTATCCTATATCAACTCACTACCGGCATGCCACGATCATACTCATTTTTCCGAACCACTTGAAAATGGAATTCTCGACACATTAGGTGCGTTCTATAGACCTTCTAGAAGGTGAAGTCTTTTCCCCTTAGTGACTTCTAAGACCGGTCTGCCAGCCTCAAACAACCTTCGCTTCAATTGAACATCGACCGTCAGCACAACCCATCCGTTGGCACAGGCGAGGTCAACAATTTGATCATCGGTATGTGCGCCTGAATCTTCATGTTCTTCGATTTGGGTTGCTTTGCCCTTCAACATCCCAAGGAGGAGTTTCTTTGCTCTCGGGCGTTGTGCGTCCAAGGTCTCTAATTCTTCGAGCACCTTTGGCAGCAAGAGGATGTCCGGTTTTCCAAGGACTTTCCCAAGTTCGATGTCAAAATTCATTCCAGAATCAATGACAGCGGCCCATCCACAAGCATCGATGAGGAGGTGTTGCATTTTGAAACCTCCATGCAATCACGAGGTGCGATGTTGATCACTCAATCGTACCGTATCCAATCAAACGCCATCGTGTGCCGACTCGTCGAGAGAGGGAGACGCGTTGGCCGGGGTCTGCGCATATCGGCAGTCGCAATTCAAGCGTAGCCCTTCCTTTTTCTGCGCCTCGTGTAACGCCGACTGAGGTTGCTGTTGCCACATTGATCATCAACATCTCATTGTTACGAAGAGGATGGATTTTTTCCGGGGCTTCACCTTCTCCAGCCACCATTGTTTCCATGAGTTTAATTTCGATGTTCACTGAGGAACGCACTTCTGGGAGGTCGCCCTTACGGGCTACAACCTGTCCGGATAGATTGTCAGAGGTTGTGATTGAAGGGTCAAGCATCGTAGCCATCCCACACAACCCGCCGGCGTGCATTGCGTCAAGGCTGAGTCCTCCTCCCTGCATGCTGCTGACGGTTGCCTCAATTGGTTCCCAGCGGGTTTTGTTGCCCTGCTCGATTTTTCGACCTGGCCCGATGATGATTTCATCTCCCAGCTCGAACGTGCCTTCGACGATGCTGCCACCAATCACGCCTCCACGAAGTTTCGTTGGGCGGGTTCCTGGTCGATTGATATCGAATGAGCGGGCAACATGCATGATTGAACGTTTATCTGTGGAACGATCGGGAGTTGGAATGGTTTGCTCAATGGCGTCGATGAGGATGTCGAGGTTGACATCATGGTGAGCAGAAACTGGAATGATCGGTGCGCTTTCAGCAATGGTGCCCTTGAGGAACTCTGAGATTTCCTTGTGTGATTCCAGCGCTCTTTCACGGGTTACTAAGTCAATCTTGTTCTGCACAATCACGATGTTTTCAATGCCAGCAATTTCCAAAGCCATCAGGTGTTCTCGCGTTTGAGGCTGAGGGCAAGTTTCGTTCGCAGCCACCATGAGCATGGCGCCATCCATAATGGATGCACCAGTGATCATGATCGCCATCAGGGTCTCGTGACCGGGGGCATCGACGAAGGAAACCACACGCTGGAGTTCTTCTTCGACATCTTCTTTACCATCAGGGCGGCGCCCAGTGGGGTAGAATTGACCATCCTTGGTTTTGTAGAATGCAGTGTCGGCGTAGCCGAGTTTAATCGAAATTCCACGCTTGCGTTCTTCAGAGTGAGTATCGGTCCAAACGCCGGACAATGCCTGTGTCAAAGTGGTTTTACCGTGGTCAACGTGGCCGACAAGGCCAATGTTGACTTGAGGTTGTGCCGGAAGCGCTCGTGCCATGCTTCCACCACTCCATTATCTCGAACGCCCTCTCGGGTTTCACTCCGATGCTTCTTCGCTACCTGGTGCGAGAATGTCGGCCAAGGATTTGTTTCCTGAGTCGATGACCTTGAGGTTGATTTGACGGGTGTCTTGGTTGATGGTGTTACCGCGGAAGTTTCGGCGCTTGCGTAGACCGTCTGGCTTGTATCGGAATCGCTTCTTTTCGCCACCCTTGGTCTTGAACACGAGTTTGTGTCCCTTGAAACCGGTTGATTGGGTCACAAGAACAGCTTGGCGGGAGCCGCCATCGAGGTCTCTGCGGAGCGGTGTTCCTGTTTTGTCGGATCCACCAGTGATTTGTAGTTTGTATCCAGAGAGGGTTTGTTCGCCTTCTCCGACGAAGATACCGTCGACGGTGTCGCCGATTTTCTTACCCAAGAGTTGGGCGTGGTTGTTTCCACTGATTTTCAGTGAGTAGGCCTTGCCACCGCTGGCAGGGTCCGTATCATTGACGACGGCGACGAATTCTCCTTGTTGTCCAACAGCCATATTTACACCTCTAGAACGACCTTCCGACCATCGACCCGTATTTAGCCCCACCGTATGAAACGAAACGAGTTTTTAGTCAGCGGAATCGCTTTTTCAGCAACATTTCGAGCCGGCTTGAGAGGTCCTTTGGAAGGAAATGTGGCATGCTCAAGTGAGTTGTACGCCCTCGTCCTCCGCCAATTGTGGCCACTCGGGAGACGGTCAGTTGCCTTGTTTCGAACTCTTTGAGGTATTTCCAAACGGTTGTGTGGCTCTTCATTTTGACATCGTATTCTTCAGACACTACGGCATACAATTGTTCAACATCACCGGTGGTCATCGACTCTTGGTTGGTAAGACGCCGGCACATCGCCAGCAGCACCAACATGGCGTGACTTGGTAAATCGTCAATGACTTCGAGATTGCTCCCTGATATCACCGCTGAGGAATTTGCTGGTTCGTGAATGTCCTCGATGATGAGGTGAGGCTCATTGTGTCCATCCTGGCGGAATTCACACCGTTCTACAGCAGCATTAAGCAATTCAATGGCCTTTCTCGCATCGCCACTCGGAGCCGCTTTCTCTGCAATGAGTCGAATGATCTCTGGTGTCCATGTTCCGTGGACGAGGCCAAGTTGTGCTCTTTGAAGAGCGATGGATTCGAGCCCCTCTACAGTGTAGGGTTGGATTCGAATGTGGTTTGTTGCACCCATACGAGAAATGACTGCTGTTTCAAGCATGTCAAGGACTTGCTCTTGACTGATGAGGATCAATGACATGGTGCCCTTTCCTTCTTGGTCTTCATCAATTCGAAGCAGTTGGTAAAGCAAATCATCTCCACTTCGTCGCAACATGTGGTCCACCTCATCAAGGACAACGATCAGGTGAGAAGATTCTCTGCGCAATAACCGCCTAAGACTCAACAGCAATTCACCCATAGACAAGCCTCTGTCCGGATGCCCAGGGTCGAGCAAGTGAAGGATTCGTTGAACAACCCGCATGCTCGTGGAGGCGTTGCGGCAGTTGACTTTGACATGACGCACATTTCTTTTTCCAGCAAGATGGCGTTGAATATCCCTGCAGAACGTGTCAGCCAGCACGGTTTTTCCACTTCCCACCGGGCCAGTGATCACCGCCCGACCTGCCCCCTCTGGGTGATTGAGTGTCGAGAATTTAGCAGCCAACTCGCGTTGAACCGGCTCACGCCCCACAAGTTCTGGCGGAGTCCAATCGAAGTCCAAGACTTCCGGATTGGCAAGCACAGCGCCTGCCCCAATTCGGTCGAGGTAACTTGTCATAACAACAGAAGGCTTACGCCAACCGTTCTTGAACATACGGTTTCTCTCGGGCCAAAGAAAGCCTGTTTCGGATGATGCAAGGTTTGTGGTCAGGGGATTTCATCAAACTGATATCCTGTTTCCCATTTCTTCTCACCAAGAGCCACTTCGAGTTCAAAAGGTGTGATGAGGGGTTTGCTGTACCGGACAGCATCATCGATGGCGATGCGCGGGCAGGCTGTGTTCACAAATGCGTCAACAGGGTAGAAGTCAATCAGATCTGGACCGATGTGCTCTAGGGCCAGTAAGTATCCTTTCTTGCCATGCTTTTCGAGCATGCGCTTCATTCGCAAAGCGAGGGTTCGGCGCATCTGCCCTGGTTTCTCACCAATCAAAATTCCAAAGCGTTCTGCGTCACCGCTTGCCATGATTAGGCCAGAGCGTTGGCGAAGGATCCGCTCGATTCGCTCAAGGGACATTTCTTCAGCGTCTCCAGTGTAAGGGTCGAGCATGGCCAATGGTTTACCAGTGTGGAGGACAAGTCCAATCGGGTGGAAATCCCCCGAGCCGAGGAACAGGTAGTGACCAATGGAGTCGTCATCACCTGAGTAATTGCAGCCAAGCACTTGGCCTGGGAACGAAAGTCGAGCACCGCCAATTGGAATGGTCACGTCGTAACCAGCCTTCTCCAATCGGTCGTGGAACTCAGGTAGCAGGTGAAGGTGCTGAATCGAGCCCACGAGGCCGAGTTTGGTTCCGGTGAGTGGCGCCATACGGCCCACTGCGTCGAGGAATCGGTCTTGTGCTTCCTCTTCTGTCATGCCTTCGGTTGTGCCTTGATCTGCCATGCGTTGCTTTGCCATGGCACGATGCGTGTCCAAAAACGGCAACACAGGAGTGAGTTCTGGATCTCCATCGTAGGTGACATCGATGAACTGAGTCGGCATGCCTGAATCGATGTTCATCTGGGAATGGCCCATGTGAGCGACCAATTCCACGCCCATGAGTTTCATTTTGTCATGGACAAGATCGCATGCACCATAACAAGGGTCAGCAGCAAGGACCACCTTTGCGCTTGTTTCGGTTTCGATGGTGTCCATCATTTCGAGGGCTTGCATCTTCAAACCCTCTGGGATTTGAAGCGCAATCAAGCGGTTGTCATTCGCTTGAATGCGTTCCATCAATTTGTCAAGCTGGAAATCGTGGCGGTCCAAATCCATAGTCGTCCCTGTTGCAGGGGCTCGCCACCCCCTCATCAATCCACCCTTTGACAAATCGGCATCAATCGTCCAAGAGAACCACATCAGCGCCGTTCATTTCCAAGCGCACCAATGATTGGATTGTAATGTTAGGATAATCAGCTTGGAGTTGCTTCAATCCCGGGCCTTTTTCGACCACGACAAGAATATGCGCAATGGTTGCCCCGGTGGCCTTTACGCCTTCAATGACAGCTCTCAGTGTGCCTCCAGTCGAAAGCACATCGTCAACGATGGCGATGCGTTCGCCGGGGGCGATGTCGTTGAGGTACATGGGTTGCTTCGAATACCCAGTGGCTTGGTCGATGACAACTTCACCTTCGAGCCCATAGGATCGCTTGCGGCCAACGACAAGGGGAACCCCTGTGCGGATGCTCAGGGGAGCAGTCAACGGCAACCCCATCGCTTCGATACCGAGGATCAAATCAATGGTTGACCACTCAATGGCTTGTTGACACAATTCAGTTACGGCAGCAAGGACTTCCGGGTCGAGCCTTGGTACGCCGTCGGTAATGGGATGGATGAAGTAAGGATAATCTCCTTTCCAAATCACTGGTGCATTAGCGAGGCTGGTTCGAAGTCGCTGCAAGGCATTGCTCATGCTGAAATGGCCCGCGTGGCGGGGTAAGACCTTTGCTCAAAGTTCGGCGATGAACTCGACGTACTCGTCGGGTTCCAGAAGGTTCTCGAGGTCGAGTTCGTGAGGTTCGATGATGATGATCCATCCATGGTCGTAGGCTGAGTCATTGACGAGGTCGGGGTTGATCTCAACTTCGCCGTTCACTTCGGCGATAATTCCAGAAAACATTGATGGGAAAGCGACCTTTTCATCTGCGGTCCAAATGGAGAACATGTCTCGCCCCTCATCGATTTCATTCTCCGCTTGAGGCAAAATAACCCGAAGGACTTCGCCGATTTCGACAGCGAGGAATTCGCTGACTCCAATCATCAAACGGTCGTCTTTTTCTTGATACCAAAGGTGGTCTCTCGAATATTTCCTGTTGTGCGCAACGCTGAATTCTACAACTTCTTCATCCATAGGGGCACTCCCACAAAACGCCCCAATCGCCATTGTATATCAATTTGAGGCAAATAAGCACGCCGTCGAATTTCGTCAAACGGGTTAAGTGAGTTGGCGTTTTCCGCACTACAGGGACGAACATGAACTACGGAGAAACCGAAGAACAGCAAATGATTCGAGAGATGGTTCGAGACTTCGCAGAGAGCGTTCTTTCGCAAACTGTAGAGCATCGCGACCAACAACAAATCCCCCCAAGCAAAGAATGGGAAGAATTCCTAGAATACGGCCTGCAAGGCGTGACGATTCCAGAAGCATACGGTGGTTCACCTGTCGACGACATTTCTGAGTCAATCATCGTCGAAGAACTCGCTCGAGTGGATCCTTCTTTTGCAGTCATGTACTGTGTTCATGTTGGTCTTTGCTCGAAAACAATTGCCCTGCATGGCAATGAAGAACAAAAGCAAGAGTATCTCACCCGGCTCGCAGCAGGCGATGTAGGGGCATACTCACTTTCCGAGGCAGGGGCTGGTACTGATGCAGCAGCAATGACCTGTAAAGCAAAACTCTCAGACGATGGTGAGCATTTCATCCTCAACGGAGAGAAGATGTGGGTCACCAACGGCGCCCAAGCAAAAATCATTGTTCTCTTTGCAAAAGATGTCGATCATCCTGATTACGGCGTCAAGAAGCACGGTGGCTCGACGGCATTTATCGTCGACTCAAGTTTCGAAGGATTCTCCGTTGGGAAGAAGGAAGACAAACTTGGTATCCGCTCTTCAGACACCTGCACGCTTGTTCTCAACAACTGCAAGGTTCCAGTTAAGAATGTCCTCAAAGGCGTTGGTAAAGGGTTCCCAATCGCCATGAATGCCCTCGACAACAGTCGAATTGGCATTGCTGCCCAAGCTCTAGGCATCGCCCAAGGCGCATACGAGGCTGCGTTAAAGTACGCTCACGAGCGGGAAGCTTTCGGAAAACCAATTGCTCACCATCAAATGATCATGGCTTACCTTGCCGACATGGCAACCAAAATTGAAGCATCACGTTTGCTCATTTATCAAGCATCATGGGTCAAGCAACAGCACTACGAACACGGTGGCCCCCGACACTCCAAAGAAGCCAGTATGGCTAAACTCTTTGCTGGCGACACCGCAATGTGGGTGACTGAACGAGCGATCCAAGTCCTTGGCGGCTACGGCTACACCAAGGAATTCCCGGTTGAGCGGTTCTTCAGGGACGCCAAGATCACTCAAATTTACGAAGGAACTCAAGAAGTCCAACGTATTGTGATTGCACGTGCGTTGAAGTGATCAAGCAATTCGAGCGCCAGTGGCTTCGAGGTTGGCCTGCTTAAGTGCGCCAGACCATCGGTAAATGACTGCCTCTGCGGTTACTGTTTGGCCAGTTTTGAGCCCTTCAATGAATTCAGTTTCGGCGACTGGGAATCGGATGGCCACAACATGCTCGCTCCCGTTGAGGATGCCCGTGATGGTTTGACCACCGCGGTATTCTCCGCTTGCCATGAGTGATCGTTCAGTCGTCTGAACTTTGACTGTGCATGTTTGCGAGGTTGATTGGGCAACAATCGAGTTGAATTCAGACAACAGTCTTGCTCCAGAGAGTGCCTCAATGATGCCTTCGTGACTCATTGGGTCGACGCTTGAAGTGGGAGCAGCGGGAACCGCCTCTACGACGGGGGTTTGTTGTGCAACTGGTTCAGGCGTAGGCTTTGCAACTGCTCGGGGAGCAACTGCTGCTGCAGTTGCTGCGACCGCAACCGCTGCTGGAGCAGCGGTTGTCGCAGCTATGCCAGCAAGGGCATCTTGTTCGGGTGCAGGAGTTGGCGCAGCGATTGGTTCCGGAGTTGGCGCTGGCGTTGGCGCTGGAGAAGCGGCTGGTTCCGGAGTTGGTTCTGGAACTGGTGGATCCAAGACTGGGCTAGCGCCCTCAAAACCAATCGACTCGAGGAAGGCCCACCATTCTGGAAGCGTGATTGATCCGTTGCCGTCTGCATCAATGTGCTGCACAACAAGGTCGACCACCCAAGATGGAGGTTCGGCATTTGACATGGTGCGAATCAGGTTGAGAATTTCGTCATTGCTGATGATGCCATCCTGATTTGCATCAGCCATTGCGGTCAATTCTGCAGAGTTGTAATTTGATTCGTTGAGCCATTCGCCAAATTTGTCGGCAATCATGGCCAATCGGGGGTCTTTGTCTCGGCGAGTCTCGTATGCCGACCTTGCTTGAGCTACAGCCGTTCGAGTGGTGTCTGTTATTTTTTCAGCAGCGGCAGCGGCTACCCGCGACTTGATGCCCATTGCCCATTGCTGAATTGGTTCTTGGCCTTGGAGGGTTGAAATCACTGTTTCTCGTGGAAGGTGACCGGGCGGCGCATCGCCCAAAAATCGCTCCGCCACCAAGGATAATTCTTGATCGCTCAGGAGATTGAGATCGATTCCCTTCTGGGCCATTCTGGTTTCGATTTGTTGCATAATAAGGTCGGACATGAGGTTCCCCTTAACTGAGAAGAAACAGTTCTCTTTCATCAAGATGATGCCGTTGGTGTTAGAATTCGACCTTTGGCCAATTCGCATGGTCGTCTTGGTTCCAAATCAATGAACAAAGAACGTCTTCAACTTCCTCTTCAGTGCCCAAATCGCGCTCAATCTGTAAACGATGCAGCCATGATTTCAGGCGGCCAAGCGCAATTCCCTTTGCCAGTCCGGTTCGTTGCATGATCCAGTGGCCATCAACGAGTGGTTCAGCACCGGCTCTTAGCGGAGCGAGATGAATCAGTTCTTCGAGGGTTTTTTCGAGGTATTGCGTCGATGCATCATCCATTTTTCCAGTGTTCAGACCAGACTCTCTGAGGACCGTCTCGAGGTGAAGATGAGATACAGATCGCTCTTGCATGACTGCTCTGAAGACACGCAGGTCTGCCTTTGTGTGGCCTGGAACCCTTCCGAAGCGTCGATGGATCAATTCAATTTCCTGACGTTCTTTCTTCGAGAGTTTTAAGTTTTTAAGGGTGTTTGCGACCTCTATAGAAGAGTTTTCACAAAGCAATAATGCAAACCGTTCTGCTCCAGTAATGCCGGCCGCCAGCGGGTGCCTTTGGGCGAAGAAGCGATGCGTTTGCGCACGCCATTGGCCCGGTAAGAATCGATCCAAGACCTCATCGCGGGCCATCCGCTCAACCACTTCTGCAGCATGTCGGCCATGGAGAATCTTCTTCCATTCCATCCAAATACGTTCATTGGTAACACCAGATAACATCGTTCTATGTTGCTTCAGTGCCTCTGCAAGTTCATGATCAAATTGCCAAACTCCCGCCTCGCCACGGTCAAGGAAACGGTAAGCACGTAGGATGCGTAATCCATCTTCAGCCAACCTTTGGTAGGCTTGCCCAACGGCTTTGACTCGGCCTTGCTCCAAGTCGCGTAGTCCATTGTAAGGGTCATGAAGCAACCGCCGTCGAACATCGACCGCCATGGCGTTGAAGGTGAAATCACGTCGCTCTAAATCCCCGCGTAGAGATGTGCCAAAATCCACGATTTCTGGCCGCCGACCATCCTCGTACATGCTTTCCGTGCGAAGGGTTGTTGCTTCGTAGAACCCACCATCAGCCCCTCTTAGGGTCAACGTACCGTATTGAATTCCTGTTGAAATGGCATTTGGAAACAGTTCGAGCATGCGCAACGGGTCCAATGAGACGGCAAGGTCAATGTCTTCAGTTTCAACCCCAAGAAGGGCGTCTCTAACTGCGCCTCCCACAACCCATACGCCTCCTTCTGCTTGGGCGATTGTTGTAATGATTGAATCCAATTCTGTTGGCAATTGTTCGACCCATTGCTCAAGAAGGGGTGGTAGAGGTGTGCCAGGCGTATCGCCAATGATTGGGTCGGGAGCAGATGTCTGGTTCGATGACATGGGCTCCCTACCAAGCCATACCACGGTCGCTGAATGAATAGCATTATCGCAGGTAGGCCGTTCGGAAGGGTCAATGTGGGATGAAGAGGATGTTCAATTGGTTCCTGTCGAGTGGTTGAAACCTCATGAGGAGATTAAGCCGAGGAATCGCGACAAGCTTCTCGAGATGACCAAGCGATGGGGTGGCTACACCAAACCGCTGATTGTGGACCGAGTCACAGGGGCCATCCTTGACGGGCATCACCGATACTCCATTGCGCTCGAACTTAACCTTGCTCAACTTCCAGTAATCGCCGTTGATTACCTTCTCGATGAGACGATTGAGGTTGATGTTTGGCCTTCTGCAGGGGTTGACTCCTTGACCAAAGAAGAAGTGATTGCGATGAGCCTTTCTGGCGAAGTGTTCCCGCCAAAAACAAGCAGGCATCGAATTGCAGATCATTTACCGCCAATTCATGTGCCGCTTGAGGTCCTCTCTCAGCCCGCTTCCATTCAATGAGGTGTCAGTGCATCAATTGACTGTGCTTCATTGGCCGGTCTGACGTGTTGCGATGTATGCTCGCCATTTGTTGTTTCCTTTGCCAACCAACTTGACGTTGTGGTGAGGTGGTGAAGGCAAAGAAAGCGTGTGTTCTCGGATGATTCCTTCATGGGCATAGGTGATCCCAACAGCTTGTCCAGCCTTGCCTTTCAATGCAGTTTCGAGGCTTTTGATGTTCGAAGTGCGCAGACCATCGATGGCCACAATCTCGTCACCTGGCATGATTTCCAAGCGAAGTGGACTGGCTGCCATGTGTGTGCTGACCATCACCCGGCCTGCCTTTGGTGAAAGGTTGAGTCCAAGCCATGCTGGTTGTGGCTGTCCTTCCTTCGGTTGATGTTCTGGTTCCATTTTTAATCCGAAGTACGCCATGACGTGCTCCATGTCAGGCGCTTTTTTGCGGTTCACCAACTCGTCAAGCATGACGCCTAGACGCCCTCCGCCTTTCATTGAAACAAGTGCCTTTCGAATGTCCTTGTGGGTTACGCCCAAACGGCCACTCGGGTCACATTCAAGCGCATGCGTTTGGCACAAAAGGGCCATGAGGTCGCACACGCCATGAAGTCCCTTGGAACGTTTTCGCAGTTCCATATCAAGTTCCATGATTGTCAATTCGCCTTCGAGGTAGTATGAGATTTGGCTTTCTCTTGAAAATGCGTGACCTCGATAAAGATGAATCCATGCATCATGACTTGACTCAGTAAGGGATTCGTACGCCATGCCGTGTCTAGTGGTATGACGCTTCATTTTCCTTGTGAAATCCTTTCTCCAATCCTCTTCTGTCCAAGCGCCTGAACGGACACAGAGCATGTCTCCGAGCCAAGAAGTGCCACCTTCAAACCACCACAGAAGGTCTGAATGGCCTTCTTTTTGGAGGTCATAATCGAGGAAGCTACGGGGACGAAGACGCTTGACGTTCCACTGATGGAGGTATTCATGGCTGTACAAACTGATGAGATCTCTGTATTCATCTTCATGGCCGGGCATGAGGCATTGTCGAGGCAGCATCGAAGTTTGTGAGTTTAGATGCTCCAGACCTCCTCTTGCCTTTTCCGTGAGTTGGATGACCGTGACGTAATTGTCCCATTTTGGAATTCCAAAAAGGGCATGATGCTCCTTTACGACGCGATCCATGTCTTCCTTGAATCGTTCAAGCATCTTCTCATCGACTGGATGTCCACCACTGTCCCATAATTTGAGGTGGTGTGTGCGTCCTTCGACAACCCAGGTTTGGTTTTCATTTGGGTTGATCTCGATGATACCGTCAAGCAGCTCATCTCGATCAGGTGCGGTGAACACGTGGGTTTTCCCCTTGTTGCCGGTCAAGGTCCCCACACCCGCGCTGCTCGACACAAGTTCGTATTGTGTTGCAGGTATCCATGAACTCGGGGCATGAACTTCGATGGTGTGGTTTGTGTTCATTCGCTTTACATCGACTCCGCTTGTTGGCAGGAACCAAGTGAACGGTGGCATCATGTGGAGGTGGCTCTCATCAAGGTGATTTGACCGTACAGAGAGATCATTGGCTAGCAATCGGTAATGGATGTGAATTTTGCTTGCCCCTTCCGGAACCACAATTCGCATAGCATCGACGTTCACGCGATTGAATTTGAGCGGCTGGCCTGCTTGATCTTTCGCGCTGAAATCCGTCATGTGTTGGATTGGCTCTCTCAGGAAATACGATCCAGGGACCCATCTTGGGAAGTGAAGCATCACGGTTGATGCCGTAAATGGTCCTTCGATTTCTAAGCCGACATGGAGGCGTCGACTGGACCCTTCGGTCGCATCAATTTGAAATCGAATACCGGATTGCATGCCGCTCATGATTCAAGTTTATCGAAGGCGGTTGAAAGGTTATGTGCTGCGTCCAGCAGCAAACTTGGGTGATCTTCAGTCGCAAAAACCCGTGCTTCGGTGACCAAGTTCTCCTCCGAACATCGTCCAAGAAGCCGTTCAAGCCAACGGCTTCGCTCAATCGAATCAACGCTTGACTCGCGCAAGAGGCGCCAGCGGAGTTGATCCATCTCTTCGCTGCGCTGGCCTTGGAGCCAACGTCCGAGAACAACATACTGCTCAGCCTTGAGCAGGGTTTTGATTTGACTGTCGTCAATTGAGGTGCATGCCGCTTTTAATGCCTTGACGAGGTGCTTCAAGGTCGGACCCTTTGCGTGCTTTGCCAGTTCAATCAATGCGGGGCCATCAAGTTTGATTGCAGCATCAATCAATGCAGTTCCCTCGATGTTCAATTTAAGCAATCGTAAAATCGACGCCTCATCCAATGCCTCGCCATTCCTTGTCAGTGCGTGAACTGCAGCCTCGCAGACCGACGCGTTTTGATCGAGCAGACCTTCACGGCGATTTGATTCACTTGCCCCATGACTTGCGACAGCCAAGCGCCGAAGGTATGGGTCTTCATCACTCAGAAACTTGCTGACATGCTCAGAGGCACGTTCACTGGCAAGCAGTGCTGCAGCGCTCTGACGTTTGCACGTCAAATCTTCATCTTCGACCAACATTAATGCGATTCTGGAGACATCTTCTTCGTAGTCGCCCAACAAGTTTGCAGCGCATCGCCTTGCCTCTATAGAGCGATGTTTTGCTAATGATTCAAGCGCTTCCGGCCCCATCGCAACTGCCCAGCGTCGGTGGGCGTCCAGTGCCTTTGATCTGAACCATGGATCTTTGTCGTTCAAGAGAGGCACGAAGCCCTTCAGAGCACGAGGTATGTCGGTGTCAAACAGAACACGTACTGCTCTGCGGCGTTCCCGGACGTCCCGGTGGCGTAACTTGGAGATCTCCCCATCGATGCCACCTGCCATGGATGGACGAAGCATCCCCGCTTCATAGCCCTGTGGATGTTCTTATTTGGACGCCAGTTACAATCCAAAATCATCGAATCCGTCTTCTTCGTCCCATTCAGTTGCTCCGGGTTGGGCAAGGTTCGGTTGAATCATGGTTTGTAGCATTGGCCATAGTCTGAAAAAAGACGGTGCTGCTTGCCACATTAACTGAATCATGGGGTGTTCTTCTATCGGCAATGACCCATCACCGGGCGGTGGTAGGTCATCAGGTAAGGTTCGAAGGTTGACCACCAAGTCTTCCATTGCATGGCGTTCACCGTCTTCGAACAATTCGAGGTCTTCGCAGGTTTGAATGGCGAGTTCGATGAGGTCGGCAAGTTCATTGGCGTCCATTGGGCCTTGTTCTGCATGCTTTAGATCAACTGGCCCGAACGCAACAGGGCCGAGTTCAGTGGGGAACATCTCGTGGCCTTGCCGTTCGACTTTTACCAGTTGTTGGCTTGTTTTGGGGCCGAGTGGAGCCAAAATAAACCCGCCATCGACAAGGCGTTCTGTCATCCAAGCAGGGAGGCTGCTTAGTTGTCCGGTGACGAGGACGCGGTCGAATTCACCTGGGAAAGCAACGGGTGCTACGTCCACCGATTCAAGAACCCGTGCCTCAACCGTTGGCCAGTGGGTTAGGCGAGATCGCAAATGATGAATGGCGTCTTCTGAAGGGTCCAACACTCGGACCGTTCCATGTTCACCAACGATTTTAGCCGTCAAGGCGGCAATGTAACCGCCCTTTGCCCCCAAAATGACGACTTCTTCACCGGAGTTCAATTCCATATGATGCAGCAATGTAGCAACCATATGAGGTGCTGAAATGGTCTTGATTGCCCCTTGTTCAGTTTCCATAAACGGGACGGGGCGATCGGAGTAAAATGCGTCCGTGTCATAGTCTGTGAAATCTTCCACATCAACATCAATCATGGCCTCTCGAATTGATTTCGAAATGGGAATGCCGCCCTTTTCCAGTCGGCGGAGGAGGGCTGCGATGTCCGACACATGTTCCTGTTGAGCGCCGGCCCATGTAAAGCATCGGCTCAATGTTGATTGAAATTATCGTTTATGTTGTCCAACTTATCATCGATGAAACTGATGTTGCCTTCATGCTTCGACATGGATTCTTGGATCAAGGCCTCAATGTCCACATCACTTTCCATTCCATGAAGTTTAAGGCTTGCAACCTCACCTTCAATGGATTCTCTCATCTGCTTCATCAGCGCTCGGAAACCGTCGGTGTGAGCACCATCCAAATCGTTGTCGTCATCGGAAATCATTTGCAACAAATCTCGCAGTGTCTCCGGGGCGATGTAGACTTCTGAAAACGAAGAAAACATATCATCCATAATCGCGGATTCAATTCGTGCCATGTGCTCGGAAATCGTTGCACGAGCCAACCCAAGTTCTTGTGCCAATTCAGCAATACGAATGCGTTTTGGGGTGTCGAAATAGCCTCGATCATAGGCGAATTTGGCGAGCTTGACTTGCTTTTGAGAAAGAGGGCCATTGTCGTCTGATACGAACTTCACGGTTCTCGCACTGGTTCGGTCAGGCTTTGCAAACATCCTCACAAAGCCACTGAAAAGTCTGAGTTTGAGAGGTGGCCCCTGAATGGTATAGGTAATGCCCTCACCGTCGAGGAAGCAAGCACCAGGGACTGCAGAAGTGCCGTTTGATCGAGCACTGAGGTTCGCAGCAGGGTGGTTAAGTCGGGCGAGAATAATGGTGCTGTCGGAATCCGTTTCAGGTTCCATCAACACTTCCAAGAGGTCAAGAATTTCCAAACCATTAATGTCTTTTGGGCTTTTTCCTGCTTGGAAATGAACCTTGAAAATACAGCGGATATCTTTCGGTATTCGACGCGCATAGGAGATGAATTGTATGCTTTGAAAAACATCGGTCAACGGCCCGTTGACCAGATTGCCGGCGTGAGCCCGTTTCCAGAAAAAGGTGACCTCCCGCATGGTGGAGACATCGACGCTCTGGACTTAAGGACTCCTATGAGGCTTCTCAGTGACGCATTTCGAGCCAAGCTAAGAATGAGAATATAGGTAATAAAATCATAAGAGCGCGATTAATTTTTTGTTGCTGATTGACATATTTCACCGTTGGTACGGGGGATATCTCAATTGATTTCGCAGTCCGCCTTCGTCGAGTGATTTTGACCCTTTCTTCCACCAGATCCAGTACCACTTTCCTTAATTCAGGTTGACGGGAATTTGGTACTCCTCGTCCAACAATGAACTTCAAGGAACATAAATCAGCAAGCGGAAGGGCAGCATCCACCACGCCGGATAAGTTTGACAAATCATGCATATCAATGCGAATCGACATCCCATCGCTCTTGACATGGCTTAACACCCGCCACTTCCCTCGCCCTTCGTTGAACGGTTCAAGCAGTTCACGTGCGTGAGCAAGTGGTTTTTTTCCAAGGTCCACAGGTTTACGCCTTCTCGCCAAAAAAGGCCCGAGGAGGATGGCGCCAAACAGAGGTGGAGTGCACATTAACCCCGCTAGGCGTTGAAGTTTTGTGGGGTCTGTCAACACGGAAATGACCGCTAGACTGAATCCGAGATACAGGCCCAAAAAGGCACCTGCTTGGAGGCCGGTGGACAATCCAACAGGCTCGCCCTCCTCAAGGTTCATGCTCCGCAAGTCGGGGTGGGACTCATCAAGGCTCGCATCAGCGGGTGCGAAACTCTATTGATTCAGCACGGTAGCGTTACACATGGAGAAAAACGGTCTTGAAGACCGTCTGAGGGAACGGAAAATCGGATTATGGATTGCTTCAATCAGTGGATTCTTTTTCTTCTCGTTTTTCCTTGTGCCCCTCATGCTTCCTGAAGGCACCGTTGTTGAACTAAACGGTCGAGCGAATGCATTCGATTTCGCCACTGCCGATGGTTCGATGTCCTATGGGAACTCACAAAGCGGCAGCCTGCATCAACACGCCGACGGAACCCTGCACCAGCACGAGACATTTGCGTGGACCGAACTCGATCCTTATTCTGGGTTCATCTATGCGTTTGGGGATTTAAATTGCCATCAAAACCATGAGCGCTCTTGGGTCATTGGAGGCAATCAAATGCCGGTCTGCACCCGGGATGTTGGAATTTTCTTTGGGTTCATGCTTGGTGGACTCGCGTTTTCCAGAAGAGCGCATAACCGGTGGACAGTTCGTGACACATGCCTTTCCATGCTGCCAGATCCATGGCTTGTCGATGTGTATGTGAAAAACCGACGCACCATCGCTTGGCTTGCTTGTGGCGTCCTCCTTTGCGTCCCCCTCATGATTGATGGGTTCACTCAACTGCTCACCTCGTATGAGTCCAACAACTTCACCCGCCCGATCACAGGCGCACCCTTTGGTTTTGGCATTGCAATCTTGATCGGTTCAACATTCGCAGCTCGTGCGGAAAAATTCGCTTCAGCCGCTTCAGTGGTGCTGCCCGGAAATGCCAAATTCCAGTTGCAGAGCGAAGTCGATGGCGAGGAGTGATTACGGTGGTGGCAATTGCCACCATGCCAGCAACTGCTCCACTGTTTCTGGAACAGGGCATTGTTCATGCCCACTGCTCAACATCTCCAATCGTTTCATGATGTCTTCCAAACCCTTGCGGACGGCAGGTGGTGGTGTTTTGCCATCAGCTGGTGCAGCAATAGCGGGCAATGCATCCGACCAATTGCCCTTTGGATTTGCTCTTCGCCACGAGGCTAACTGAGGTCGGAGTGGCCACATGGCGAGGGCTAGGCGCCCGTAACCTAAGCGCTCATCTCGCAGTTTGAACACCTGGGCTTCTGCGAATGGAACATGCGATTGTTGTTTGTGGATCCACCGTTCTTCTTCCAACCATTTCACCAACCGTTGAGTGTGGCGTTGTGTGACCATTCTGTGCGGCCCAAATGCACGGTGCAACCTTGGGACCTCACTCGACCCAACAATAAGAGAAAGAGTGCCAAGAACCGACCAACACGATTGGGAATGAGGGGCTGCGGGTACATCGTAGGCTTTTGCGCTCTCGAGCGGCCATTGGTCTTCTGCCTCTTGCATCCACTGGGCAGGGGAGCGGCCGGAAAGCCATCCAATGTGGATTGCAGTTCGCTCCTGAGGGGCTCCGGGGAGTCGTCTTTGCTTTTGCACGTCCTTGACAAGCGTGCTCAGTAAGTAGCGGTCCACTTCATCCGCATCGACATTGAGGGGTGTCGGTTTTCGGTTGAAGAAGGCCCTGAGCACCTCTCTCAACTTTTTCCGAAGATCGTCAAGCCCCCCTTCGTTTAGGATTGGTCCAACGACACAGCATCGGTCAAATGGAGGAGGGACCTCGATGCTGCCGGAGAGTAAATCATTGAATCCCTGTCGAATCGTTCGTTGGATTTCTGGTGTTTCGAAGTATTCTTGCTTCTGGCTGGTCATTCGCAATGTACCTGTTCGAATTCGTTTGATGGCCTTATCGGGGTCACAATCAATCCAGAGGACGAGGTCTGGAATCATAGCTGCGGCATTCATTTTTGCAACCTGTGAAACGCCTAAATTACCGACCACGCCCTGATAGATTAACGACGAATGGATGTTCCGATCTGAAATCACAATGTGCCCCTTTTCCAGCAATGGGCGAATCCATGTGTGGGAATGGTCAAGACGGTCAGCAGCAAAAAGCCCAGCTTCTTCAAGAGGGGTTTTATCGCCGAGTTTTACTGAAGTAAGTGCCAACTTGCCAAGTTCACTGTGGCGCCTTGGCTCGTGTGTTGCATGGATTTGTGGGAAGGGGAATTCAGCCGCTAATTCGAGAAGAATTCTGGCCGCTTCACCTTTGCCTGAACCATCGCCGCCCTCGACGCTGATGAGGTACAATCACTCACCGCCCACATCTTCGAATTGGTCTTTTGAAATCATCAACATGACCATGCCAGCGAGGATCATTGCTGGTCCGAAGATGATCAGGCCACGGCTGAACAGAGCCACACCGGCGAGGTACTGTGTGCGGCGATAGCGTTTCGCTCGCCGTGCTCCAACTGCGGCCTGGACCCCTACCAATCCGGTGAGGACGGTGAGGACACCAACTGCGGTTGAAAGGGCGACAGCATCTTCCGAGTTCCATCCATCGCTTGATTGAATCTCATTTTCAACCACCGTTTCATTGCCCAGATGCATGGTCACTGGTCGGATTTGGGCTCCATCAGGGATGAATATACGTTCAACTGTTTTGTGCCCATCCAAGGTAAAGGTAAGTTGTAATTCGGTAATATCAATCGTTTTGAACCAGAAATAGCCATTCTCATCCGTCGTCGTGACGCCAATGATATCTTGACCTTCATAGCTCATCAGTTCCACTTCCACTCCGGATATTGCAGCCCCATCTGTCTCAAGGGCAATCCCTGAAACATCGACCGTTTCATCGTCGCCAAGGAGGCTAAAACTGTTCATCAACTCCGCCGGGTTTCCCTGTAAAATCAAACCTCCAGAGGCCATGCCAAGGATGCTTCCTACGAGGATTAGGGACGCTGCAAGAGTCCTCAATTGGGATGCGTTAGCTTTGTTTAAAGAAGCCATATGTTCGTTGAAATCTTGATTGGCTTCTTCGATTGCAGCGTTAAGGTCAGATTCATCAACCACAAGTTCTGATGCGGCCGTCAATTCTCGCTCCTCTTTTGCTTCACGGGAGGCTTGAATCTGAGCCTGCACTCGTTCTTTGAGGGCTTGGCGTCGCGCTTCGATTTCTGAATCATCGGCCATCACTTCACCCCCGCTCAATGGAAGTGGGCATGTGCGCGGATAATACGCCTTTCCCTTCCTGTCCGCGCCTTATCGAGGTGGATGGAGATTTACAGATCGGCCAAGAACAACCAGCAGGGTGATGGTTGCTAACAATCCAATCAATGCAGCAAGGCCGAGTCCAACATACACCTCAACGTTCGCCGCCGGTTCGTCCTCGGTGAGAGGTACGCTGTCTTCTTGACCTTCGTCTGGGGTCCCCTCCTGCAAAGGCAGGTCGTAAATCCATGCGTTGGAGCGCAAGCCTAATTCGACCAATAGGCCGACATCTGCTAGCGATTGAGCGCTCACTTTGTCAGGTGTGTCTTCATGCGTGTGCCAGTACCCTTCGAAGGGTTCAGCATCCGGTCCGAACCGTATGTCGATCAAGTCAATTGCCCGGATGCCCCGATTAAGGGCGGGGACATGGTCGTCAATGACACCAGTGCTGATGCTCAAATTCACAATGTCACGTCCGAAGTCGCCGTTGCAATCTTGCTGGTTCTCCATTAATCCCAATGCAGATGCGAGGGGTGAAATGGTTGACCACAAGGTAAGATCACCAGGATAAACATGCGTCAGTTGCAGGTAGGCATCGCCTACCATGTCGACAACGATGTAGGCTGTTGTGCGATTGAGGTCGCCTTCAGTTTGTTTATCGACCCAAGCTTCGGCTCCATACAACCGTTGGTTTTCGCTTGAATGCGATTGGTCTTCAGCATCAGTAAACAAAAGTTCCACTTCATACGTCAGGTTCATCATTGGGATGAGGCGTCCGAGCTCAAGCAACACGGCAACTCCACTTGCGCCGTCATTCGCTCCAGGAATCGGGTCGCCAGTGCGGTTGGCATCAGGATCTCGTTCGGCGATATCTCTCGAATCATAATGGGCAACGAGGACCACTCTAGGAGTCAAAGGGTTGACGGCCACAGAGGAATAAGTTGCAACAACATTTGTGAATGTAAAGTTGTCTTCGGTGTGTGTATGGTTCACAACATCCCATGAACGGAGTTGTTCGTGAATCATGGTACGCAAGGCGGCGGAGCCATTTGAGCCAGTGGTTCGAGGGCCCAGTTCGACCTGTTGCGTGATTGATTGGTTAGCGGAGGTTCCGTTGAATTCCAGTTGGCTGATGCTTGCGCAAGCGTCGACGGAGGCATAGGGTGCATCGACGGTCTGGGCTCCTGCTTGAGGTGGGGCAAGAAGAAGCAGCATAAAAGCCGCGAAAACAGCCCACAGGGGGTGGTTTCCGGTAGGAAGAATCGCCTCGTGGTGCGTGAGCATATGTGAAGCCTCATAGACCCACTCTTAAATACCTCATTTCAAGTCGTGCAGTTGTTAAGCAGTAATGCGAATACCTGAGGTGTCATTTATGTCGGAACCGCGCTCCAACTCAGCCTTCTTCCTTGTGGCCATTCTGTTTGCTGCAGCCTTTACCCCAGTCCTTGCCCCGGCAGCCGCTTCGTCAAGCGATGAAGCAGAGCCTGAGGCCTACAATGCAGGAGGTGTCGTGATCGGCGATATTGCTGACTTCGACCCCAGCCAAGGGCGTGAATACATTATGATCGAAGAAGAGGTGCCAGTGGTTTCTGCCTTTTCCTTCCTCAAAAACGCCTGGATCGATGAAGGTCGGCCGGGGGTTGAATCGATGATTGTCGAACCCCAGACTTCAGCCAGAGCTGCAGGTCGTGCTTGTAACCCCCATGTCGTGAACGACCAATTGTCCGTCCCGACCTCAGGCGGTTCAATCAATGTCTATGTGGCAAAGACAACCAACACGGTGGCTTTCTTAGTGCAAAGCGGCCGCACCCTTTCCTCAACAGTTTTGAACAACCTTGCATCCTCTTGGGACAGCACCATTTACCCAACAATGACCACTTACTACGGCAAGGATTACTCTGATGGTCGAGGTCTTGCCCCGCCCGATGTGGACAACAATTGTCAAGTTCAAATTGTCATTTATGACATCGATGGGGCCTACAACATCGGTGGATATTTCGCACCATCTCTAGCCAACGCTCGGGAAGCCGTGTATGTCGATTATGCTGACATCACCCTCTCTTGGGGCAAGTCAATTCTCGCCCACGAAATGGAGCATTTGCTCCACAATGCCCAAGATCCCTACGAGAACTTATGGATCGATGAAGGCAATGCAGACGTTGCAATCTACCTCTGCTTCGGAGCCGACTCGACGCTCGTGTCGCACCTCAACCAATGGACAGCCTCCTCAGAACTCTCGGTTCGATGGTGGAATCAGAGGTTTGCAGATTACGGAGCGGGCTTCATCTTCACCATGTACCTCGCAGATCATCTTGGTGGCGGCCCAGCAGTCCGACAACTTGTACAAGATTCAGCCACAGGTGGACTCGGCGTTGAAAACCTCGCCTTATCGCCAGTCAGCGGCCAAAGTGGTATGCTCGGCCGAACCATGGGTGAGATCTTTGCCAATTTCTCGATTGCTGCAGTGCTTGATTCAGATCAAGGCATCTATGGCTTTTCCAATTTGGATTTGACCCCGACGTGTTCCGCCGGTTCCTTCTGTAGGGTGCAACCTGCAGATACAAACAGCGATTGGAGCGGTCCTTGGTCATCCACAGGGCATTCCGTTGAAGGTTGGGGCATTCGCGCCTTCAAATTCACACCAGGAGGGGCAGCACCCGCTCCACTCACCATGCGATTGACCGCCGATGTAAGCCAATTCGATGGGGTCGTTGTCACCAAGTCAACAGCCGATGGTTTGTGGACTGCGAGCGATTTGAACTTCCAAAACAACGTGGCTACGGCACTTATTCCAGGGTTCGGCAATCTCACCGACGAAGTTTGGGCGATCACTTGGTATGCGTCCACGGTCGCCGACTGTGATTACACATCGTGTGGTTCTTCATATCCCCAAGGCACAGTCGACATTGAGGCCGCTCGAATCACTGCACCGGCCAGCCTCACGCTCAACACGACCGATGCTACGATTGACCGTGATGGTGATGGTTCTCCAGACACTGCGCAAGTCAACTACGAGGTCTTTTCAAACGCCTTCTTTGAAGACCTAGATGTCACCATGAAGGTGCTCGATGCGTCAGGAATCGAAGTGGACAGGCTGACAAAACGAATTGCTGCAGGTGGTGGCGTCGCCACTGAGGAATCGTTTTGGTTCACAGCCCCACTCAACGGCCAATACACCTTCCAACTTGACATGGTGGACATGATTGGTACCGCCGTTGACAGCCTCACAACCTCACCTCATGTGTTGAACAACATGCGTCCGACAGCGAATGGAACCCTCGATCCTAACGCATCTCAAACATGGGAAAACGTTCAATTTTCCGGTGATGGCTTCGATGCATGGGGATTGTCCTTGGACAACAACACCCTCCCTTACCTCGACGCACCAGTGGCGTATGCGTGGGATTTCGGGGACAACTCAACTTCAGGCCTCAAATCACCGTTAAGGGCGTATGAATCAACAGGAGTCTACAATGTGACCCTCAGGGTCATGGACCAAGGCAACACATGGTCGGACACTTCGATCATGCAGATCAACGTCAGCGACACTTCGCCGCCAATTCCAATCATCACAGTGAACAATGTTGTCATCGAGAATGAAATTAACATTCTAACCAACCAACTGATCCTCTTCTCTGCGGCCCGTACCGTGGACAATGTGCCATCGAATCAACTCGAATTTTCTTGGGATTGGGGCGATGGTTCGTCTGATTCTGCTGTTGGTGGCTACGAATACGCCCATGAATGGGGTGACATTTCAGGCACAATGGTGAGTTATAACCTCACATTGACCGTCTCGGATGGAGTGAATACGGGCATTAAAGAAATCATTGTCAATGTCAACAATCGCATTCCAATCCAGATCTTTTCAGATAATCTGTCGACGTACACCTACACCGCTCTAGTCATGCCTGATGTGTTCACCGATGACGACGGGAGCATCATCGCTTATGCTTGGTCGTTCCCAAGCGGAGTGAACCTCGATGGTGGCGTGAGCGACAGAACCGATGATTTCACTCAAACAACTTCCAACAATGCCAATCCAATGCCTGCATGGGATTCTCCTGGATTGAAAACGGTGCAGTTGACGGTGACCGATGACGACGGGAGTTCGGTCAACACCACGCTCAGCGTGATGGTGCACAACCAGCTTCCAGTTGGTGATTTCATTGTACGAACCACGGCCACAAGCGGTTCTTCGACCATCGATTTCAGGGTTGAAGACGGACAAGTCGACACGCCCTACACCTTTGATGGCCGTGATTCATTCGATCCTGATGGTACCGTGGGTGATTCGTCAGACTTGACCTTCAATTGGACATTCTCGGACGGCACCTTTGGCGACAGGCCACAGGTCACTCATTCGTTCACCGAACCAGGGACGCACAGCGTGACTCTGATTGTGTTTGACGAAGCCGGTGAATCAAGCGCACCAAGGACCATGACCATCGAAATGGCGAATCCATTGCCAATCATTTCAGTTCGGATTTTAGACGCTTGGTTGAATGGAGAAATCATCACTGATTCCACGACCTTTGATCCAAATTCGATGCCCGATATGTGGTCAAGAACTTTCAACGAGGAAGGTCAGACATACGCTGCACCAAACACACTGCTGTACTTCGATTCAGATGGAACCCGAGATGGTGACCGTATGTTCGAGGGCAAGTACATTCCGCTCGAAGCAGAATCACCTGATTGGAACGGACTTGTCCAATATTCTTGGGATTTCGGCGACGGAACACCAATTGACAACAACCCTTCGCCATGGCATGCTTACACATTGCCGGGTGAATACACGGTCTCCTTGACCGTGCGGGACGCCTTTGGAACTGGCGATGTTAGCCGTGCTACGTTCACAGTAATTGTCGACCACCCGCCGGTGATCCATAACCTGTTGATTCCAGATGAACTCTTTTCTGGCGATTCGAACTCCTTTGGAGCCAACATTTCAGACCTTGAAGTCGATCTCGGGGTTGCTTTGTATCGGGACACCAATGTCAATGACGGATCCATTTCAGACCGCGATGAATCTCTGAACCCTGACCTCGTGGTTCGTTGGGATCTTGATGTTGAGGTCGATGAAGATGCAAATGGGAACCCAGCAGACGATTGGGTCGACCCGTTATCGGGCTCAACCACTCGAGTTTCAGCCAACTATGAACAGCCAGGTGTGTACACATTGCTTGTCGAAGTCTGCGATGGTTTGGGCATGTGCACAGTGACCGTCCAGGACATCGAAGTCAGTCCGCCACCAACCGCCCCCCCATCCCTTTCAGACTTCAGCGTTGAAGATTGGAAGAGTTGGTTGACCGAGGCTGGATCGGATTTAGCAACCTTTGTGGCATTGATTTCTGTTGCGCTTATTCTGGGCTGGCTTGTCATGCGTGAACCGTCGGACCTTGAAGATGAAGCAAAGCAAGCCGCAGAGTCCTATTCTGATGTTGAAATGGTCGAGAGCCAAGGCGGCTTGTTGGGTATGGATCATCACACGCCGCCGCCCGCTCCCGGGATTCTGTCAAAGGATGAACGTCGGAGCGATGACAGCGGCTATGTTCGTCCTCTGCGAAGGCGAGGCTGACCGCTAGTACCTTCAACCTCCAACTCTAGGGAAGAACAGGGGAGACCATGCGTATGCGTTTATTCGGTGTATCCTCGCTTACCGTCCTGCTGATGGTGCCGATTCTTGCAGCATTCATCGGGAGTCCACTGGTGCAACCTGTTCAAGCAGCGGACGCATGCCAGGGGGACACTGAGGCCATTCAGTGGAATCAAACCATGCAACGTATGGCTGAAGTTCCTCATTGGTCTGGATCCTACTACCCGTATTATGATGACGACATGTACTACGAAGCGGATAATTTTGAGCAGAATGAAGTCGAACAGGTTGAAGTGGATGGTCCTGAAGAACCGTGGATGTACCAACAAAATGATTGGAATTTGCCCCCTCTTGACCCGTTGGAAACCAGCCATTACACCACCATGCTGATCGGCAATGACAGTGTTGGTGCGTTGAGGGTGAACCTTTCTGCCAGTTACAGAACGACCGTCTGCATCACGCTCCAAGACCTCAACTCAAACCCAGTTGAAGGGGATGTCTACCTGTTGACCACTTCAGAGTATGAATCGTATGTCACCTCCTATGAATGCGCCCATACGCAATCGTGGTACTGTTGGGGCGAAGGGGATGTTGAGGAAGCACTGAGCGACATCCCGCCAGAGTGGAGGAGTTGGAATCCTTTGGGCTGGAAGTCATACCGTGATGCCCACGAATATGAGAACGTCAATTCAGTGAATTTCGCATTGAATTTAGATGGTCCCGAAGTGTACAACTCGCTTTGGGGCGATTCAAATTGGCAGGATTTCTACATTATTGTCGATGCATGGGACAACATCCACGATAACGATGCGGACGCTCCTGGTGTGACCGTTGCAGCTGATGTGACCATTGTGACGACAAGCCGATCGCTTGTCCTCCCTCCATGGACGGTAGCCCTTGCCTTCATGGGTCTTATTCTTGGGGCACTGGTTGCTCCTTTCATTGCCAATGCCAAGTACATGAAGGCAGGAATGACGCCTAAGCAGGCGAATGAAGTACTCGTACCATCGCTTGAGAATGCGCCGGAATTACCCCCACTCCAGCCTGCAATACCTCCTCTCCCTGTGGCTCATCCCCCGCCGTCTACGGCAGCAATTGCTCAGGAATCATCTACAGCAGCACCCGTGATGCAAAGCGAATCGCCTGAGCCGCACAAGACCTACGACGCTGATCCGTTCGATGTTTGACAGGACTCAGTACTCGAGAAGATTCCAAGCCTCTTTGAGGTCACGAACGTTAACGAGTCCTTTGTCTGAGAGTCGGAATTCATTGCGCATGGTGGCATAGACCATTGTTTGGTTGAGCACTGGTGCGTGCAGTCGTGCCCAGTCGCCACCGTTACCGAGCGCCATGGCAGCGAAATCAATTTTCTCGGTGCTCATGGCGTGCGTGGCTTCAATGATTTGCAAAGCATCTTGGTGGTCATTGACCGTTCCGCAGAATTTGATTAAATCGCCTTTGTCAGCGTTGTCCTTGATCAATCCCTGGATTTCTTCGGCACTTGGGGTGCTGTCAGTGTCGTGGATCGATGCAACAACCTTACACGAAGACGCTTTTGCAGCCTTCATGAGTTTTGTTCGAGTGGAGTCCTCAATGGACACTTCGAGGTCAACCCAAGTCGCTCCTGATGCAATACCTGCCTCGAGGGCGTTGATGCGTTGTGCTTCATCGCCAGAGAAGTGACCGCCCTCTCTAACAGGGCGTGCGGCAAAGATGACTGGCAGCGCAATACCTTCCTTAAGTGCAGTAATGGATTCTTCAATGTTGATGTCTGAAAAGTCACGAACCGGCCACTCGCTGGCAGGAGGCATGGTTTTCGTGACCTCGCCTTCTTCGTTTTCTGTGACGGTTGGTTGAGGTTTGCTCAGGTAAAGTCGGTCAAAGCGAACTTCGATGAGGTCAGCACCAGCAATACCTGCGCGAGCTGCTTCATCAAGCATTTCTTTCACTGTTGTTCCTTCAAGGGACACACAAACCAAGGGGTCAGCCATGACTTCCCGACTTAGGCCCGCTTCTTAACGCTCTCGCATGGATTGGCTCTTTCCGAAGGTCAAAATCCACCTCATTTTGAAGTGTTTTCCACATCCACTTCAAACCCTCAATTTCACGGTTTTGAGAGGTGTTTTCGAAGGTATAAATTCGGTGGAATGATGTGATTATTGCACTACCTTTATACCCCCTCGTCATAGGGTATTATTGTAAGGGGAAGTGAGGGGTAAAAAATCGACGACTGCGCCGCAAAAATTGCCATGAAGAGCATGGCAAAAAAGGCACGAAATCGACCCCAAAAATCCGACCCAAAACACCCCCATTGGAGGAATAAAATATGAGCGATGATTATGGTGCTTCAAGCATTCAAGTTTTGGAAGGTTTAGAAGCGGTTCGTAAAAGGCCAGGAATGTATTTGGGCGACCCCCACGATGGAACAGCCCTTCACCACTGCATTTGGGAAGTTGTCGACAACTCTGTCGACGAGCACTTGGCAGGCCACACGGCGCAAATCGACATCGTTCTGAACCCCGATCATTCCGTCAGCGTTCGCGATTACGGCCGGGGCATTCCGGTTGGAATTCACGAAGAGTACGGCATTTCTGCTGCAGAAGTGATCATGACGAAATTGCACGCAGGTGGTAAATTCGACAACAGTTCATACAAGGTATCCGGTGGACTTCACGGCGTCGGTGTTTCTGCAGTGAACGCAGTTTCAGAATGGATGGATGTGACCATTCATCGGGGCGGAGTCATCTATTTTCAACGGTATGAGGCAGGCGTCCCTGTCGCTCCATTGGCTGAAATCGGTACGTGCGATGATACAGGGACGACCATTTCATTCAAGCCAGATTTGACCATTTTCACCGAGGTCACAGAATTTGAATTTGAACAAATCAACACTCGGATCAGGGAGACGGCGTTCCTCAATGCAGGGCTAAAAATTGTGATTGCAGATGGGCGAAGCGATGAACCTCACCAAGTCGACCACCACTATGAGGGCGGATTGAGCGAATTCGTTGGGCAACTGAACGAACGAAGAGAAATCATGCACGAGAATGTCATTACTATCATGGGTTCGACCGACATCGAAAAAGGGCCAGTGGAAGTGGAATTGGCACTCCAATGGTCGGACGCCTTCAGTGAATCGATTATGTGCTACACCAACATCATTCGGAACAAAGACGGCGGGACTCACATGTCGGGTTTGAGGACCGCACTCACCAGTTGTGTGAACGGCTATGCAAAGAAACGGAATCTTCTGAAGGGCGAGGGCTTGAGTGGAGAAGACGTGCGTGAAGGTCTTGCTGCTGTTGTGAGCGTCAAGCACCCAGATCCATCGTTTTCCTCTCAAACGAAAGACAAATTGGTCAGCAGTGAAGTGACAGGAATCGTCCAAAAAATCGTCTATGAAAAACTGGGTGAATTTTTCGAGGAGAACCCCAATGTTGCCAAGCAAATTGTCGACAAAGCACTCCTCGCTTCCAAAGCACGTGAAGCAGCTCGAAAAGCAAGGGATTTGACCCGCCGAAAAGGTGTTCTCGAGGGTGGCGGTTTACCAGGTAAACTTGCAGATTGCCAGTCAAGAGATCCCAGCGAATGCGAAGTCTACCTTGTGGAAGGTGATTCTGCGGGTGGTTCGGCAAAAACGGGTAGGGACCGCCGGATTCAGGCGATTTTGCCTCTCCGTGGTAAGATCCTGAACGTCGAACGGCAAAAGCACAACATCGCTAAGGTCTTCCAAAACAACGAAATCCAAACCATGATCCGTGCCTTTGGCGCTGGCGTGGGCAACAATCCAGATGATGAAGGCTCCTTTGACCCAGCCAAGCTGCGTTATTCGAAGATTATCCTGATGACTGACGCCGACGTGGACGGTGCTCACATTCGCACCCTCATGCTGACCTTCCTTTGGCGGTTTATGCGCCGTGCCATCATGGAAGGCCATGTCTACATCGCCCAACCCCCTCTCTACCAGTTGAGCAAAGGGCGAGTCAACAAGTACGCTTTCACCGACGAAGAGCGAGATGTCATCATGACTGAATTGCGAGGCGACAACCCCAACGCAAAGATTGGCGTTCAACGCTACAAAGGTCTGGGTGAAATGAACCCCGAGCAACTTTGGGCGACAACCATGGATCCTGAGACCCGAACCATGCTCAAGGTGACGGTCAAAGAAGCAGAAGCAACCGATCGTATGTTTGAGATCCTGATGGGTGAAGATGTTCCAGACCGTAGAGCGTTTATTGAACGCCATGCAAAGGAGGTGACCAACCTTGACATCTGATGAAACAGAACACAACCAAGACGACGAACCTGTGGCGCCTGCTGGCAATTTGCTCAACCACTCATTGAATGAGGAAATGAAAACATCGTACATCAATTACGCAATGTCGGTGATCATTGGGCGCGCCCTGCCTGACGCAAGGGACGGTCTGAAACCGGTCCATCGTCGTGTGCTTTACGGAATGCACGAAGGAGGCCACACCGCGGACCGCAAGTACAGCAAATCAGCACGTTCGGTCGGTGAAGTGATGGGTAAGTACCACCCGCACGGTGACCAATCCATCTACGATACGATGGTTCGAATGGCTCAAGAATTTTCGCTGCGCTACCCACTTGTCGACGGACAAGGTAACTTCGGTTCGATTGACGGAGATCCACCTGCAGCTATGCGATACACAGAATCTCGCTTGGATCGAATCGCAAAGCACATGCTAGAGGACATCGATAAGAAAACCGTCGACTTCCAACCGAATTTCGATGATTCTGAGAATGAACCGACCGTCCTCCCAGCGCGTCTCCCAAATCTGCTTCTCAACGGCAGCGATGGAATTGCCGTTGGTATGGCTACACGGATCCCCCCTCACAACCTAACGGAAGTTGCTGGAGCAATCCACCTGCATGTAGGGAAAATTTTGGAACAAGGTGAAGGTGACATGTCAATGCCTTCAATTTCAATCCAAGAATACATGGAACACGTCAAGGGTCCTGATTTCCCAACCGGCGCCACCATACACGGCATCGATGGAATCATCGATATGTACACGCACGGAAAAGGTCGTTTCCACGTCCGTTCACGTTGTGATGTGCATGATGACAGCAATGGAAAGCGCATCATCATCACAGAAATCCCCTACCAAGTCAAGAAGGCGGACATGCTTGTTCATATCGCTGACCTCGTCAACAAAGGAACTGTTGTTGGCATTCGTGACATTCGTGACGAATCCTCAAAAGAGGGTATTCGTGTCGTGATTGAAGTCAAAAACAATGCTGACCCTCACGCAGTATTGAACCAACTGTTCAAATCAAGCCGACTGCAAGAATCCTACTCTGCGAACATGATGGGTATTCTCGATGGACGTCCAGTCTTGTTGACGCTTCCAGTGATGCTCGACACCTACGTCAAGCACCGTGAAGGCATCATTGAACGGCGAGCCCAATTTGATTTGGCAAAAGCTCAAGCCCGTGCCCACATCCTTGAAGGTCTTGTCAAAGCACAAGATAGAATCGACGATGTGATCGCAGCAGGGAAAGCAAGTTCGAGCAGGGATCAATTCGAATCGGTGCTGCGAGGCACCGAAATCATGCCCGGAATCGATGTCTTTTCCTTCACTGAGGCCCAAGCAAAAGCCATTGCAGAACGCCGGTTGTACCAACTCAGTCGACTCGATGTGGAAAAGGTGCAGAATGAATATGCAGAATTACAAATCAAGATCGCTGACCTCCAGGACATCATTGATTCCCGTTCCCGCAGATTGAGTATTTTGCTCGAGGAATTGGATGAAATGGTTGAGCGCCACGGCGATGAACGCCGTTCGTACATCGACCCAATGCCACTTTCCATGGATCGCGAAGACCTCATTGAAGAGCGCGCTATCGTGATTTCACTGTCAGAAGACAATTACATCCGTCACATGCCAGTCGAATCTTTCCGTGTGCAAAATCGAGGTGGTAAGGGGCTTAAGGGCGTCACGACCAAGGATGAAGACTTCCCGAAGTCGATTCTCACCTGTTTCAGCAAGGATCGTTTGTTGATCTTTACCGACCAAGGTCGAGTCTACGGTCTCAAGGCCTGGGAGACTCCAATGGGAAGTCGCCTCAGCAGAGGCACTCACATCCGCAACGTCATTGAACGCATTCGGGATGATGAGCGTGTGGTCACCATCCTACCGATTTCAAAAGAATTGCAAGAAAACCCAGAGGGACACTACCTCATCTTTGCCACTCATGAAGGCATTGTGAAGCGCTCGAAATTGGGAGACTACACCCGTATTAACCGCAATGGAAAGTACGCTTTGAAGTTCAAATCAGAAACTGATACCTTAGTCGCCGTCCGTGAAGCGACAGAGGAAGACCACGTCGTACTTGTCTCAAAGAAGGGGCGTGCTTGCCGATTCAAGCCAAGTCAAACCAAGACCGCAACCGATGGTAGCGTGAGCATTACGGTGAAGGTTCAAGGCCGAGTTACTGCAGGTGTGCGAGGTATGAGCCTCAAACCTGGAGACGAGGTGGTCGGTATGATCGCTACCTCAAATGAGGAAACCTCCGTGTTGACCTTGTCAAAGTATGGAATGGCCAAGCGCAGCCGATTAGGTGACGGTGAAATGCATGACCTTGTCGATGAACACGGAAACACATCAATTGACAATAAGACTCAGAAAACCAAGCAATACCGTGATGGATACAGAAAGACCAGCAGAGGTGCAGGTGGTGTGTTGACCATGAAACTTGATGATGAGCAAGGGGATGAAATTGTCCGAGTGCACACGATTCCAGACGATTTGGACCAACTCTTCTTGTTGACATCCAAGGGCATGATGATCCGTGTTCGAGCAAGCCAAACCAAAGCGACTTCTGGAAAAGCCACAAAAGGAACCAGGGTCATGGAATTGCGAAACAAAGACAAAGGTGGTTTCATCGATGAAATCATCTTCTCCGCTCGTCTTCCATCGATTTTGGTTGAAGATGAATTTGATGCCATGGACACCGACGGCGACGGGGTTGTTTCTCGTGAGGAATTTGAAGCCGCTCAAGCCGATGCTGCAATTTCAATCGGGGAAGAAGAGTGACCTTCACCCAGCGACGACTTCAAACATGACTTCCGTTTGAGGTTGAACGCACCCGCCCTTTTTTTGGCGGTCAGGTGATTCCCATGGATGAGCGTTCATTGATATACGATTGGAATACGGTTGAGTACGATATTGCTCGAAATCCCGCAAATCACCCCCATGGAGTGTGGTTTGATGATGAAACTCTGCGCGATGGTTTGCAAAGTCCTAGCGCTCGTAATCCAACCATCGAACAAAAAATTGAGCTGTTGACCTTCATGGAAGACCTCGGCATGCAGAAAGTCGATTTGGGTTTGCCCGGAGCGGGCCCATTCCACCTCGAACACATCGAAGCAATGGTCGCTCATATCATCGATCACGATTTCAAGATTCGTCCTGGAGCAGCGGTTCGCACGCTCATGAACGACATCGAACCACTTGTTGATTTGCAACAAAAATACGGTGTTCCAATCCAAGCCAGTGCGTTCTTGGGCACAAGTCCAATCCGACAATACACAGAAGGTTGGACCATGGAAAAGTTGCTTACAACTATGGAAAAGGCCGTTTCGTACGCTGTCGATCATGATGTTCCCGTGATGTTTGTCACCGAAGACACCACCCGTTCAAAGCCTGAGGATGTCAAGCAAATTTACCTTCGAGCAATGGAATTGGGCGCACGCCGCTTGTGCGTTTGCGACACATGCGGGCACGTCACGCCAAACGGTGTCAAGAAACTCCTCCATTTCATCGATGAAGAAGTCATCAAAGACGGCGGTTACAAACGCAGTGAAATCGAAGTCAACTGGCACGGTCACCAAGACCGAGGTCTCGGCGTAGCCAACAACATCGCAGCGGTTGAAGCTGGCGCAGATGTCATCCACGGTACCGCCTTGGGTGTTGGAGAACGAGCAGGAAATGCACCTCTCGATCAGACCCTTGTCAACTTGAAACTCATGGGTGTCATCGACAATGATCTGACAAAACTCGATGCCTACGTCAAGAAAGCACACGAATACATCGAAGTTCCACTTTCTCGAAACTACCCTGTTTTCGGCGAGGATGCGTTTGAAACCGGAACTGGCGTTCACGCATCAGCGGTCATCAAAGCCATGCGGAAAGGCGACGATTGGTTGGCAGACCGCGTGTATTCAGGCGTCCCAGCCGGCGACTTTGGGTTGAAGCAGGTCATCCGCATCGGTCACATGGCAGGGCGTTCAAACATCATTTGGTGGTTGGAGCAGAACGGCTACGAAGCCTCCGATGAACTCGTTGCACACTTGTTTGAAGTTGCAAAAAGCCAACGACGAAACATGACAGACGCTGAGGTTCAAGCCGCAGTGACTGAGTTTCAATCCTGATTAAGACTCACTCTCTTCCTCTGGCTCGGCAAATCCATCGCCAAGGGGTCGGTGTTGTGTTGGTTTGGAGCCAACCCATTCTGAATCAACGCCGCCACCGCTCCATTCGCCTTCAACAGCGACCTCATCGATGTCGGTTTCTTCCCTCCAGACAGCATCGTTTTCCGACCCACAGACCAAGAAACGACCGTTCGAATCAATTTGGTCTTGCAACAAGGCGATGTGCTTGGAGATCGGTAGGAAATGGCCAACTGGCATACCTGCTGCGGTAAATGGATTTGTTGCGGCTCCAATCAAAAGGCCGTCTTCCGGGGCAACAATATCAACGGTAATACCGGGATTAGCAGGGTCTGATACGGTAGCAATGACTTCCCCTTCTCGCATGACAGAGCCTGAAGTCACAAACATGTCAAGCAAACCACCCTCTCCTGAACGCAGCCAGTGAGAACCGCTTGCCAGCATTCTAAACCGAGGTCGATTCGGGTTGCCTGGAATCATTCGCAAAGATTTCAAAACGTTGATGACCCCTTGAATGGCGACATTGACCGATTCATGGTCGAGGATGTTTGCTCCGCCACCTTCGTAGGTGATCGACGGGATGTCATTGCGTACTGCGTTCTTTCGCAATGAACCAGATGGTGGCTTTGAATCAAGGATAATTTCAATTCCAAAGGTCTTGGCAAGTATATTTGATCCTGCATGAGCGAGATCAGCTCGCACCTGTGGCATGTTTGAACGGCCCACACCGGCGCTGTGAAGATCGACGATAGCATCGACATCGCTGAGTAAATACTTCCACAATTGCGCTGCAACACGCCGTGTTGTTGAGCCTTTGAAATCCCCGGGGAATTGCCGATTGAGATCGCGACCGTCTGGAAAGTAGCGTGATTTTGAACGGTAGCCAGGGAGGTTGATGATCGGGACAATTCGCAAGGTTCCTGCCATATGTGCCGGATCGAGGGGCTTGCCTAGGTCTGTGAAGGCGTTTGACAGCAGGTGGGTGCAAGCGGACGGCCCGGTCAACTCATCGCCATGAACACCACCGAGTACGGTGATTGTTGGACCGGGTCGGATTCCATGAAGGATCGTGACTGGAATTGGCCATGGGTCACCGAGGTCGGTTTCAAGCAAAGGCAGCGAAACAGTTCGCATGGTGCCCGGCTTGATTGTCTTTCTATAGAATTTAGCATTCCCCCAATCAGCACCTCGGTCCCATTCTGGACGGTCTTCGAGTTTGTGGGCGTTCATCGCTTCCTGAATGGCAATACGACGACGTTTAGGAAGTTCATGGGCGACTCGAACCTTCGTTTTGCGTGGTTTCCTCTTCACGCCCATGGCCTTGTGACCGCTTTCACCTCCATGAACACTGCGATGATTTCAAGTTGAAACGACAAAGAAAACAAGTGCTAGCGTGTTCACCGAACCCCATGGACGGCCTTGGAGTTCAGCATCAATACGCCCCATCATCGATTTGTTTTGGATGTGGGCCTGCTAATGTGGATGGATTGCAAATCAAGAGTTATCGCATTGAAAATGGATTGCGCATGTCCTTCACTCCAGAGGCCCACCATCAAGCCTTTCCGGGCATGATTAACGGGGGTATTATCGGGACCCTGCTGGACTGTCATGGCAATTGGACTGCAGCAGTGGCACTCATGGATCAAGATGGTTCGGACGAACCACCATGCACCGTTACCGCATCCTATTCTGTTCAATTGCGTCGCCCAACACCCATTGACACGGAACTCCACATCACGAGTCAAGTTGTTTCGATTGAGGGCAACAAGGTCAATGTGGAGTTGTTGATGGAAGCTGAAGGCAAAGTCTGTGCCACTGGAAAAGGCCTCTTTGTCGCAGTGACTGAAGGCCACCCTGCCTATCATCGCTGGAGTTGAGATGGCATGGTGCGGCCAAGTGCACAAGCCAAGATTACGTTGCACGCCCTGCGCGATAGCGTCATCGAGATTATGCTTGACATGCCCATTTGGGCTGATGCACCCGTCGAATCCTTGCGTGAAGTCCCTCTTGGTGTTTTACGAAAGAGCGCGACTCAGAGACACGGCGTTACGCGATGGAGGCGGGGGGTGGACCTCGAAGCAATGCGCGTTGCGGATGTTGAGGTGATCGACTTGCACCCACAATTGCTCGAGGACCGATGGAGTGCCTATGCGGGGTTCGTGTTGCACCATGAATACATACACGCCCTCGGTTTTCGAGGTCATGATTCCACCTTTCGGTCATTGGAATCGGCTTGGCCGGGACGGACTGCGTCTCGTCACGCACCTGAGTTCACCGAAACCCTTCGCCGTGCGCGTGCAGCATGGTTGTGGGTTTGCTCACAATGCGATCGTTCTTACCCGCGTCAAAAACAGTCGAAAGGGCGCTACCGTTGCCGCGCATGCTCAACTGTTCTGACCGATTGTGTCAATCCTGACAAAGCCTGACCCACTTCACCGGTCCATTCAAGCCATGGCTCCTTTAGCGGAACTTATGGGGATGAAGCATGAGGGTCATGCTCAAGGAGGGGCTGTTCTCGCTCTCTGTCTCTTGTCGTGCCTTTTTTTGGCTCCCGTTGTTCACGCCTCGCCAACCTTGACGGCAGAGGATGGAACGGTCTACCTGTCCTGCGTTGAGGATGACGATTGCCTTCTTTCACCAACGCCAGTTGGGGAAGAACTTGTCACAGATTCCGTGTTTGCTTCGCCAGCTCAACCAGAAACAGTGAGCATCGAATTTGACATGCTTCCTGCTCAGACCGATTTGGCATTGCTTCCGACCACTCTAACGCGAATGGAAATTGATCTTCGATTCACGGGAGACGTTACCGGTGCCGCAAAACCTTCACTGGACATCGCTCTCATCCTTGGTCAGACGGTTACTGAATGGGAATTTGACGCTCAACCACTGCCCGATCAAACTCAAAACGAACCGTTTGTGTTGACAGATGAGGCTCTCAACTTGAACGGTCAAAGACTGCTGTGGCCCGAAGACCCAGTTCGTCTTCGTCTCACTTTTGTTCTGGACCGCCCCGGTACATGGGAACTTCACATGCGAGGGAACTCCTTTTTGGAATTGGACATCGATTGGTCAGAAGACGTCGATGCTCGAAATACGGATGAACCATCAAGCGAATTGGAACCACGTTCCACTGATTTTGAAACCACTCATGAAGGGGCTTTGGTTGAAAATGACAGGGATTGTTGGTCATTTGAAGTGAGTCAGCACGAGGTTCTCTCCGTGCTTGTTCGCTGGGAAGCTGTCCCAATCGAGGTTGAGCAGGTGCACCCAGTTCCAGATTTGTTCCAACCCAACGGGCGTGAAGCACCAGGCCCTGAAGTGATTGTTTCCGAAGATGATGAGTTCACCCGAATGACATACCGTTGGCGTGCTTTACCCTTGGGTGAATACACGCTGTGCCTTGGGGGTGTTGCCGAGAAATTTCAACCCTACACGTGGACCGGACAATTGTCTTATGAGGGCCTTGGTCCACTTGATCCCAGTGGGTTCAGTGGTGCGTCGTACTACCCTGTAGGTGCAGCCGCCCTTGGTGAAGAAAGCGGTGCAGTCACCCTCCAGTCGCAAGGCTATGGGTTCTTGCTGTTCTCGATTGGTGTGTTGCTGGTGTTTGGCATCGATTCCCTTCGCCATTCAACCTCTGCCAACTTGAGATGGGGCGTGTTTACGCCGGGGGTTCTTCTTTTGCTGCTTGGTGGTGTGTTTCATCCCCTTTGGGCGGGTGCAGATGAAGTCCAACTTGAAAATGAATTCACGTTGGATGAATTGGTTGATATGCGACTTCAGCAATTGTGGGATGTGTCCTATCCAGGTGTTCCTGAGCAGGTCCTCATCAGTCAGACAGGTGCAACGTGGGGCATGCTTGGAGGTGAACAACTGAACGTTCGACTTGTGGTTGAAGAAGCGAGGCCTATGGACGATGGTCGATGGCAACTTGTAGTGCCAGAACTTGAGTCGCTGCGGCTCGATAACGCTATTTTCGGCCAGGTTGCCCGAGGAGGTGTTCAGACCACTGACGAAGGTTTACTCGAAGAACAGACGGTAAGGTTCATTCTTCTCGCAGGCCGTTCGTTGTTGCTTGATTTGCTGATGCTCGAGGGCCTTTTGGTGGTTGATGAAAAACCCACATCGCCAATCTTCCATCTTCAGTTTGACATGGTGGACGCACCGGCTACAGGGTCGGTAAGCGTGCCGGCATGGGGCACGCGCCCCGCTTCGATTTCAGAGAACGACTGGGTGTTGTTGCAATCTTCGTTGTTCCCTGACCAAATTTCAGTGACCTTGTGCGATTGTGACCTCGATCTCTTGGACGTCCGTTTTATTCCATCCGATGGTTTTGATTCAACTGATGTGCCTCAAGGGTTTGCGCTTCGCAATGCTTCTGGGCTTGTTCCAGCAGCAACACCGTTGGCGGTGCTTGGTATGATGATGTTAGGCGTTTCATCCCGCATTGAATACACCCGCAGGAAAAAGGCAAGGCAACTTGCTGAGCAAGTGTTCCAATCGGCCAATCCTTGGGCTTGATCACTTTTCTTTCTTGGCCTTTTCCTTGGCATCGAGGACCATTGAGTCGCCGTCTTCCTTTGCTTCAGCAGCGGCCTTCTTGATGGCTGCTTCTTCGTCTTTGGTGATTTTACCGTCTTTGGATGCTGACTTGACCGCAGCTTCGAGGTTCATCTTTGCAGCGTCTTCGTCTGTGATGCCAAGCACTTCTTGGAAGGAGCGTAATTCGGCGAGTTCTTCTTCGGTGATGATTCCATCTTCCCATGCTGCTGCATAGGATTCGAGCAAGAATTCGCTGTAAGCCTGAGGATTGAGCAGCACATCACGGATTAAACCATGATCTGGACCATCGTCGCCGTCTGACATTTCAAGAATGGCGATGGAGCGGCGAATTTCCTTGACGGCCATGTCTTTCAATCCATGGCCTGCCCACACGGCACCAGCGGCTACGACTGCGGCTGAGAACCAACGCATGACATCAGGATTGATGAGTTCACCCGGCTGGATGAGGTGGAATATTCCGAGCACTGCCATAGCAGCACCACACATGACTTCCACCCAGTCGTTCAAATCTGGTTCGTCATCAAATACGGAGAGCCGTTCTTCAACCATGCTTTCGACATCATCGCTCATGTTCTTCGACACAATGAGACAGGTCTTAGGGATGTCGGGTTGAACAGGTTGAGGCGTTGTCCTTTTGGACTGTTGGCACTGGTGGCATCCCATGGAGGAGGCGAACCGTGCGGTTAGGGCACTTGATTTGCCTTCCGAAGTGAGTGAATTCCTTGAGCAATCCTGGGGCATCTCCAACCTCCATCCGCCTCAACACGAGGCCATGCCAAGTGTTCTCTCAGGATCCAATACTTTGCTCGCAATTCCAACTGCAAGCGGTAAATCACTTGTTGCTTACATAGGGATTATGAAACGCCTTCTCGTCGATGAACCGGGTTCAAAGGCGGTTTACATTGTGCCCTTGAAGGCCCTTGCCAGCGAGAAGTATGATGATCTGAGCGAGTTGTGCAGTTCAGTGAATTTGACCGTCGGACTTGGAATTGGCGATGCATCTGCTGAAGCAAAGAAAATTGAGGAGTGCGATGTGCTGGTTTGCACCTCGGAAAAGTTAGATTCCCTAATGAGAAATCGCTCTGAAATGATGGCCAATGTGTCGATTGTTATTGCAGACGAGTTCCATCTTATGAACGACGCAACTCGAGGACCGACGCTTGAAATCAACCTGACGAGATTACGCCATCTTCGTCCAAAAGCGCAAATCATCGCTCTTTCTGCCACCGTCGGTAATTGCCAGGATCTTGCCACCTGGCTCAATGCCACGTTGGTGTTGTCCGATTGGCGGCCAGTGGCTCTCGAGTACAGCACCTTCCACGATCTTCATCTTGAACCAAGGCTCGTACAATCTTCTGCGATGAGTTCAGACGGTGAATCCTTGCAACCTCCTCGCGACATTGAAGGTCCAAAATCCCATCCAACCTGGGTCGTCGTCAACGACACTTTGGACCAAGATGGACAAGTTTTGGTTTTTGTTGGCACTCGACGCAGCGCTCAATCTGAGGCACTAAAATTAGCAAAGCGTGTCCAGAAACGCTTGACAAAAGAGGACCCAGACCGCCTCAAAAGACTTGATGACTTCGCCAATGGTTTGGAAGGGCGCCAACAAACTGCGATGGCTGAACGTTTGGCTACTGCAATTCGCGGAGGTGTTGCCTTCCATCATGCTGGGCTCACCCACGGCCAAAGAAAGGCGATTGAAGGGGCATTCAAAGAAGGCCTGCTCGTTGGTTTGACGGCAACGCCCACTCTTGCAGCCGGCGTGAATCTCCCCGCGCGCCGTGTGCTCGTCCGCGACCTCAAACGGTGGGATGATGGCATGAGCCGCCCCTTGCCGGTTATGGAAGTTCGACAAATGCTCGGAAGAGCAGGTCGGCCGAAGTATGATGCCTTTGGCGAGGCTTGGGTGTTGTGCAAAGGGACGGATGGCTGGGCGATTGCTGATGATGTGAGCCAACGCTATTTCTTTGGCCCTGTCGAATCCATTTCATCCAAACTTTCGAGCGAGCCAGCGTTGCGCACTCATCTACTGGCAGCCATTGCGACCGGTGGCTTGCGCCATAGGGGTGAATTGGGGGACTTTTTCCAAGCCACCTTCCTCGGAGCTTCAGTTTCTCCAACTTATCTCAAAGAACAACTCGACCGAATGATTGACTGGTTGGTTGCTGAACGGTTCATTCGCCGTGTTGGTGTCGATGAAGACTATGCTGCTCGACGAGCGGACAGAAGCGTTGATGGCGGGGGGGAAGATTGGGACGACGAGATGCCAATCTGGGCCTCGATTGCCCAAAAGACAGGCGGTGTTGATCTCCAAACTGAACCTCAGCCTTCGGTCACAGGGGTGGTTCGGACCGAGTCTGCATTCACAAAAGCCTCGCTTGGGTTCACTCAAGCAACAGACCTTGCTCAAGTTGGCGGGTGGGGTCAAGCTGCTGGTGTGGACCACGATGGCATGCAGTATGAGGCGACAATGATGGGTGAACGGGTGACTCAGATGTACCTTGACCCACTTTCTGCGTCGATGCTTCGAACGGGATTACGGCGTGCAGTGCGTCGACTTGTAAGGCAAAATGCACCGGTCACAGAATTTGGCCTTCTGCAACTTGCGACCACAACACCGGATTTTAGTTCTCTTTGGGCCAAAAATAGCGATATGGAAGTCAACTCGCTTCTCTGGCTCAAGACCAATTCAATCGAGGATGAGTTGCTCACAGATGTGACGCTTGAAGAACGCTTGCTGGGCTATGTAAAATCGGCATGGATGCTTGAAAAGTGGATGGAAGAAGAAACGATGAGGGAGATTGAAAGCGATCTTGATGTAAGCCCTGGTGATGTGCACCACCGAGTGGATTTGATGGGCTGGTTGCTTTCTGCTGCGCGCCAAGTTCTGCTCACAGATGACGTCTTTTCAGAGGAACATTTGGCAGAGATTGATCAATTGGCCAGCATCATTGATGTCCTTAGACAACGCACCCGTCATGGATGCAAACCAGACCTCCTCCAACTTGTCAACATCCGTCATGTGGGCCGTGCAAGAGCAAGAGAACTGGCAAAATTGAACCTTCGTACACCCCAAGACGTCCTGCATCTTTCGAGGAAGCAACGAAATGAATTGCTCGCCTTGAGAGGATGGGGGCCAATGTTGCTTGAGAAGATCCTCACCGAGGTGGAAAAAGTAGTCAAAAAGCAAGCCTCGGTTCCATCAACCCCCTCTGTGGTCCATGAGGATGATGTCCCTCTAGCAGGTGAGGGTTCATCGGATGATTGAAAATTCCCTCCCCCCTCGGCGAGGTATGACTGAGGTCATGTTTCCTTTCTTTGCGTGGCATGCTCGGAGTCCACTTGAAGGCTCAGCATTCACTCAAGCATTCCTAAAACACAGGCCTGATGAGCATTGGGTCTTGGTTGGCGAAGGAGTCGCACAGTGTCACGGCCAACTCTGGACAGCGTGGCACAGTGCTGCACGCCGGCAACAACGAGGCACGTCATTGGCTCGTTCATTCGATGCTGAATTTTTGAGATACCTGGCGGGAACACACCATGTTTCTGAGGCGTTCAAGCGTGCCGGTGTGCGAAATGACGACCTGAGCGGTTGCTTTTTACGATTGCCAATGGGTGAAGAATCAATCGAAACCTTACCTCAGCCTGACGCAGAACAAGTCGCAATGATTGAGTCACAAGCTGCTGATCTCGCCGCTTCACTTGGTGTTGAACTGACGAATAAAGGCCTTGAATGCACGATAGAAGGTGCTGAACGCTTGGGCTTGCTTTCCACGAATACAGGTGCACCAACATGCGATGCTTTGGTGGGCCATGTGCTTTCCGCTGAGTTCCATTCTTGAGCACAAAATAGAGCAGGGTTCAAGCACTGTTGGCCCCACCGACCTTCATGGTGATGAGCGCTAGCCCAACCGACGGCCACTTTCCCGGAACTGGAAGGTACCTCCAACAATCAAAGATTCAAGCGGCTTTAGGCCATGCACAAGACCTCGGTGCATCGTATGCAGAGGTCCGATTGATGGCCATCACGGATTCAACCGTTGCTCTTCGAGATGGTAAACTGGAACGTGCCATTCCCGGTCAAGAGATCGGCGTGACCATGCGAATCCTTGCTGACGGTGCATGGGGTGTTCACTCCACCACAGATGTCACCTCATTGCCCGGACAAGTTGAATCCACGGTGCGTTTGGCAAAAGCTGTAGCAGCACGTCGTGCATCAAAGGACCGACCAGTGGCACTCGCAGAAGTTCCAATCATTGAAAGCGAGGAACATTGGAAACCGAAAAAGGACGTACGCAACACCGACCTCGATACAAAATTACACCACTTGAACACACTGTATGACAGCGCTTCAGAAGACGACCGCATTGTTTCAGTGACCTGTGGTTGGCACGATGAACACCTTCACACAGAACTGATCACCTCGGAGGGAATGAACCGCACATGGTCCTTCCAACGTTCCTTGATCAATGCCACTGTGACTGGCAGGGATGGCGGAGACGTGGTTTCCTATAGAACAAGGCATGGCGGGGAAGGTGGCCTTGAAGTCATCGAGTCATGCGACCTTGGTGCTTTGGGCCGCAGCGCCCAGACAGCAACCCTTCGGTTGTTGAAAGCAGAGCGTGCTCCTTCAGGAAAAATTCCACTCGTTGCGGACCGAGATCTCACCGGCGTCTACATCCACGAAGCTCTTGGCCACCCGTGTGAAGCAGACTTAGTTGCTGCAGGCGATTCTTGCCTTGATGGAAAACTGGGACAAACGATTGGCAACGACATTGTAACTGTGGTTGACGACCCGACCCTTCGTGGCGGTTATGGCGCTCATCCAATCGATGATGAGGGCTTAGATACACGGGAAAAGTGCTTGATCAAGAATGGAGTGCTGACTGAATACCTCAACCATCGAGAAACAGCACATCACTTCGGAATTGCTCCCAATGCTGGCGCTCGGGCACAAGACGGACTGCATCACCCATTGGTGCGAATGTCAAACACGTTGATTCAAGGTGGAACTCACAACGATTTAGATGAACTCATCGAGGACATCAGTTACGGAGTTTACGCTTGTGGTTCACGAGGTGGGCAAGTGGATACAGGACGTGGTTCCTTCCAATTTGCTGCACAGGAAGCTTGGTTGATTGAAAATGGAGAACTCACCAAACCCCTCAAAGATGTCAGTGTGAGCGGATTGACCCTTCAGATTCTAAAAGACGTTGACGGACTGACCAAAGACGCTCGTCTTGCTGCCCCTGGCTTTTGTGGAAAAGGTCAAACTGTCCCAGTTGGCGACGGTGGCCCAATCATGAGGATTTCCCAAGCATTGGTGGGCTGACCATGCTTCCAGATGACGCAGTTGATCGCATTAATGCAGGGTGCCAAACCATTGGCACTATGTGCAAAAACCAAGGCATTGAGCAATGGGAAATTGTCGCATACCAATCGTATGGCCACCAACTTGACATCGAAGCGGGTAAGATTTCCTTGGCCGCAGGTGGTGGCGAAGGTGGGTATGGAATCCGTGTGGTTGAGGGTGGCCGTTTTGGCTACGCCTATCTCGTGGACGTTGAATCTGCAGAATCAGCACTGAAACAAGCTATGGATATTGCACGTGCCTCGCCATCGGTGGCTGGGTTTGTCCTTCCGTCTGCAGAAGACGCCCCCGAAGTCGACGGTCTTTTTGATCAACGCATCTTAGATCTTGGTCCAGAAGATTTGCTTGAGCAAGCCGATGCAATTCTCAGCGAGGTTGCTTCACTTGATGCGCGAGCCGTGGTCACAGGTGGTGGCCTTGGTGTTGGTGCGACTGCCTCGGCCATTCTTTCAAGCGAAGGCATCGAATCCTCTGGCATCACAACATCACACGGAATTGGTGTTCAAGTTTCGATCGACGCCAACGATGAATTGACCAGTTCATACGAAGGAGATTCAAGCCGGCAATTGCTTCCAGATGTGCCTTCAAGTGTGGCCAGTGCTGTGCATTGGGCCCAAGTCACCCGCGGACCGATTCAGGTAGACACCGCTCCTCAAGATGCACCCGTTCTGATGACCAGTGAAGGCTTCTCTCCATTGTTTTCCATGGTGGTGCCAACTGCATTGCGAGGCGATCGTCTTGTGCGGGATGAATCCTTTTGGTCGGGTAAGCAAGACACAAAAGTGCTCGCCGAAGATTTGTCGCTGGTCGACGATGGTCGAATGATTGGCGGTAAGTCAGCAAGTTCACGAGACGGCGAAGGTGTCCCTACGCGGCGCCAGGTGCTCGTAGATTCTGGTCGTTTAGTTGGTTCATTATGGTCGACACGGGATGCTGCTCAGCAAGTGGCTGAAGGCAGGATCGAGGCTGCGCACACCACAGGTTCTGCTGTGCGAGGTGGGCATCAAGCCCCTCCAGGTACCGGTTGTAAGGACTTCACAATGACTTCGAAGAATGGCGGCCGTTCACAGGATGCACTTCTCGAGCGAATGAACGACGGCTACATCGTTCACAGCGTTATGGGGGCGCACACTGCAAACCCAACAAGCGGTGATTTTTCGGTCACAACAAGCACCATCTTACGGGTGGAGAACGGAGAGATTCTCGGTCCAGTGAAGCAGGCTGGACTTTCAGGCAACCTAGCAGGTGCCCTTCTTGATGATGTGCACCTTGGTGATGATGTGCGAATTCAAGGCTCGTACTCCTCGGGGAGCATGCATTTACCTGACGTGTTGATGATGCAAGGGCTTCGGATCAATCCAGCCTAGTCTTCAGATTGTCCATCGATGATGGGATGCAAAGAATTCTCACGGTATTGTTTAAGTTCCGTCGTCATCTCTCTTTGTTACCATGGAGGTCAAGGGAGTGTATAGACTCAACCAATCCGCACGAAAGCCCGCAGCCTGTTCTCCGTACAGGCATCAAACGAAAACGTCTGACGGAGGACATGAACATGTCTGAAAAGTACGAATCGCATGTCAATGCTATTCTCGCTGAATGCCCAGATGCAGATCCCAAAGATGTGGCTGAAGCCTTTGCAAAATATGAGACGGAATTCTACATTCCACCTCAAGATGCAATGCGTTCCATTCTTCGGCGATTTAAGGGTGAACAATCCGTTCCGACGAATCGAAGCCCCTCGCAGGGTGGCACGTCAGCACCACGAAACACCAAGAAAGTAAGCAAATTGAGCGAGCTTAACGGGAACGACAAAGATGTCGAAATCGAAGTTGAAATCATTTCTCATAACATGAGGGAGCAAACCATCCGTGGTGAGCAAAAACAAATTGCATTTGGCCTCCTTGAGGACAACCCTTGGGAAGAAAAGGGTGAGAAAACGCGATGGGAATACAAAGACTGGGGTCCAAGTGCAAACTTAGCCCCTGGTTCAATTGTGCGCATTGAAGGCGCTTCCGTCAATGAATACCAAGGCCGAATGTCGCTCAACATCAACCAATCGACCCGGATTGCCGTTGTCCGTGAAGGAACCCGTCCCGTTGTTGCCCCGGGTGAGCCTCAAGACATCAACACGCTTCCATCTGATGGCTATGTTTGTGTTGTAGGACGCGTGCTTGCTTCAAGGCCAGATCAAATTCACAAGAAGGATGGTTCTGGTTCTTTGGACATCGTCCGAGGCCGGATTGCCGACGAGAGCGGAACCATTGGTTTCCTCTCTTGGGAACCTTTCGAACATGAAGTGGGTAGCCTTCTCAAAATTGAGGGTGCACAAGTGCGCACCTTCAGAGATACACCGGAGTTAAATTTTGGTCGCACGACCAAGGTCGAAATCTATCATGACAAGAACTTCGCAGATGCTGATGCACTCTCTCAACAAACCGTATTGACCATCTCTCAATTGCGAGATGGCGCAAGGGATGTGGACGCTGTTGTGCAGATCACTGAATGGACAAAGCGTTCCTTCACCCGTGACGGCGAAGAGCGTTTCCTTTGGTCTGGCCAAATCGCTGATCCAACCGGCCGCTGCCGAATGAGCGCATGGAGTGAATTGCCAATTACGGAGTCACAACTGCCTCTAACGGTGCGCTTGAAGGGCGTTCGCGTCCGTGCATGGCAGGGGATTCCTGACATCACGATTGACACCATGGACCAAGTGGAACTGCTTGATGCAACCCCTTGGGATGCAGATCTTGATTTGACAAACCACACGGCTGAAGTCGACCTTCACGAACTTGCCACCGGTGCAAGTCGAGTTGGCGTATCAACCTCTGCTGTTGTGGTGAGCGTCCGTGAAGACTCAGGCTTCATCCAACGATGCACAGAATGCCGCCGCGTTTTGCGTGAAGGGGCTTGTGCAGAACACGGTCCAAACGATGGCAACAGCGATGTGCGGTTGCGACTTGTTGTGGATGATGGAAAATCCAGCGTTTCTCTGCTGACCAACAAAGCCGCTACACTTGGCTTGTTGGGGATGGATGAAGAACAGATGAAGTCCGCCGTTGATGCGGATGGTCAGATGGCCTTTGTCCAACATTTGAGGGGCTTATTGCTCGGGCGAATGGTACGTGCAACAGGCCGCACAATTGTCGATGAGCAAGGCGCAATGATGCTGGCAGATGGTGCCGAGATAATCGAAGAAGACGCAGGGATGCGGGCCACTGAATTGCGAGCGCATTGGGGGGTGGCATGATGCAATCTGCACCTCGTGCTCGCCGCCAGCCAGCCTGGCACATGCTCGCCTCTGAATTCAGCGAAGCCACATTGAACGAGAAAGGATCGGGGGAATATGACCCCTCCTTCGTGATTACAAAGCTTGGCGCAAAAGTGAACCGAGTCATCGTTGCGGGTTTACTGGAACGGCTTGAGGTTCGAGAAACATCCAACGGCTCAACGTTGTACCAAGGTCAGATGCGCGATCCATCAGGATTGCATTACTTCTCAGTTGGTGACTATGCCTCAGAATCGATGCGGGAATTAACCCTCTCTCTGGTTGAGAAAACAGAGACTGGTGAACCAGTTCTCCTCTTAATGACTGCCAAAGCACGTTGGTATCAAACCGATGAGGGAGCAGTCTACACCTCACTGCGTCCAGAAGAAGCATGTGAGATTGATGCTAAAACCTACGCTTTGTGGCTTACACGCGCATCCGAAGGAACGCTTCAGCGAATGAAAATTCACAATGATTCGCTCAGCGCAGAACCAACAGCTGAGGGGCTCAAAGCCTCAGGTGTGCCGGAGCACATGGTCGAAGGTTTGCTGCTCTCCAGAAATCACTACGGTGAATTCGATACTGAAAGTTACACCCTCAACGTCATGCAAGCATTGGACATCGCAGAAGGGCGAATGGAGGCTGCAAGTCAGCCCGCCCCCCCTCCTCAAACCAGACTTGATGAGGATGATTCCTCGGCAGAATCCGATGAGGATGATGTGAAGGAAACATTGGTGGCCATTATTGGACAATTGGACCAGGGTGATGGCGTTGACTTTGAAACGGTTCTGACCAATGCAGGTGCCCGTGGAATTGATCGCCAACTCGCAGAGTCGAAGTTGGACGAATTATCCAACGAAGGGACGCTGCATGAGCCTCGGTTTGGCTGGTTCAGAATTGTGGCATGATTCAATTTCTCCCCCAACATTGAAGTCCTTCTCGATGCGTGCGGAGAACAGGGGTCAACTGCATGGCTGGAACAGATTTCTTTATTCGTCCCGCGACGGGCACAACGAGTTCAGATTGGGTGAGGATACCGAATTGTGATATTCATGTTCGCCTCACACGCCGTTTGACACGAACGATCATCCGAGGTGGCGAGGGTGACAACCTCCATGATGAGGGCTCCGAATCAACAGTTTACACCATCCGTGGAGAAATCAGTTTGGAAGACTACAAGCGCATTCTGAGCATGTTCAGGAGCGGACAACCTTACATTCATGACCCCTTCGAAGAGCGCGATGTCAAAGTCCTATTTTCAGTGATGGAATACGAGGGCGGTAACGAATCCTTCATGTTCGAATTGATTGAAGACATTGTCTGAGGTGACGAAATGAGAAAGTTGGATGAACAGAGAGAGATTCTCTATGTCATCCGTACACTCGATGTCTTGTTGTCTTCCGGTGTCGGTCTTGAAGCAGCAATCCACACCGTTGGGAGCGGAGGCTACGGAATCATTTCCGAGGACTTCTCCGCCATGATGAAGCGATTGCGTAAAGGCAGCTCAAGAGGACTTGCGCCAGAATTGAAAACCCTGATCAAGAAAGCAGAATCCGAAGGTTACCGCAGACTGCTCAACACCATGTATTCCAACGTGACTCAAAACACCGACATCGTAGAAACGCTACGCAAGCAAGGCGTGCGGATGGAAAATGAGCGGACAGAGGCTGTGAAAAAATACATCGAGGAACTTGGGGCAGTCCCTGAAACCCTTCTTTCAATCGGTATGATTGGACCAATCATTCTCGCCATCGTAGGTTTGGTTCCACAAATACTTGGAGATGGTGCCGAAGCAATTGTTGGCGCAATCGATCAAGGCATGATCAACTCCGTTGTCCAAGGTGGCTTGGTGATCACCCTGATTGGGATGATGATGATTGGCTTGAAGGCACACACGAAGGACCCAGGGTTGTGATTTGATGTTGTTTGGATTGCTTGAAACCTTCAACAACAGCCCATTGTTGTTGTACATTTCAGTGATTGGAATCGCATGCGCAGCAGGTGGGATTCCACCAATGATGGAGCGTAAGAGGCGTCGTTCTATAGAGAACGCATTGCCCGGTTTGCTCGAATCATTATCCGATACAGTTGGTGCAGGAAGAGGCATTCAGGAAGCGATGATGGAACAATCACGCAACGTACAGGGTCCTTTGGGTGCCTTGCTGACTGAAACTCTAGAGGAAAGCCACTCCTCTTCATTCGAGGCAGCCCTTTCTGCGTTTGCAGCCAAAACCCGCTCTTCCCAAGTTCAGAGGGTCATGGTTCTGATTGAAACTGCGATTGAGCAAGACGCACCTTTGCAGCAAATCCTTGCCGACTTGGCTATGGATTATGAGCGACTAAATGACCTGATGAATCAACGAGAGGAAGAACTCCTGGGACGAGGATTGCTGATTGTCCTCTTCGTGTCGGTTGGCCTACCCGTTTTGATCGCTTTCATTGTCGGGCTCTTTGCCCCCTCTTCAAGTGGGTTTCAAATCGACAGTTTCAACCAAACATTCTCTCTTTTCTTTGGAGCAGCATCAGCCATCGCCCTAGGCGTTTCAGGACGAATGCTCGGGCGCTTCAAGGACGCACTTTGGTGGATGCCATTGTGGATCGCTTTATCCATGGGCCTCTATCTTGGCGCAGTGGTCATGATTGGGGGTTAAACAATGAGTCAAACAATTCTAGAACAATACGGCTTGGTAACAATATACACTGAAGGAAACCATCCCTCTCCAATCTATCACGTTGACGGGCAGGCACAACCCAACCCTCACGGTGACCTTCAACTCCTTCTTGAAGACGATAATCTCGAAGAAGTCATGTACAACGGCGGGCAACAGGAAGTCAAAGTAGCTCACAGGAAGTACGGCATGTGCAGGACGAACCTCATCATCGAAAATGACGTAGGATTACAAATTGCAAAGAACATTGCCTCTTACACCAATGTTCCATTGGGCGACGGACCTGGGATGGTACCAATTTTTGATGGGCGTTTGCATGACGGTTCCCGTGTTAACGGGACAATCCCACCAGTTTCCCCAGACGGGCCCACACTGACGATTCGTAAATTCAAGGAAGATCCTTTGACAATGATTGATCTGATTAAATTCGGAACGGTGAACACACGCCTTGCAGCAATGATGTGGGTTTGGATTGAAGGTCTAGACAGTCGGCCCGCTAACTTTGTCATCGCTGGCGGTACGGGTTCTGGTAAAACGACGACCCTCAACTGCCTGGGGATGTATATTCCTTGGCACCGCCGCCTTCTGACGGTCGAGGATACTGCAGAATTGCAAGTCTACCACGACCACTGGCTGCGCATGGAAACACGTCGTGAGCGTCCCGATGGAACCTCCGAAATCGACATGAACGATTGCCTCAAATCGAGCCTTAGAATGCGACCAGATCGCATCATTGTTGGTGAAGTCCGTGGTCCAGAGGCTGCGACTTTGTTGACTGCAATGAACACCGGTCACGATGGCTCCTTCGGTTCTCTGCACGCCAATACAGCGCAAGAAACGGTGACTCGAATGATTAACCCTCCAATGAGCGTTCCACCAATCATGCTCAGCGGTCTTGATCTGATCATCATCCAAGCCCGACTCCATGTCAATGGAAAAACGGCACGTAAGATCACAGAAGTGGCCGAGGTCGCTGGAATGGAAGGCGACAAGCCACGTCTCAACATCATTTGGAAATACAATGCTGCTACAGATCAAATCGAAGAAACTGGCATTCCTTCAAAACTCCGTGAGACCATTTGCAAAGCAGCAGGTATCTCTCCCGATGTGTTTGAGAAGCACGTGTCCCAACGAGAAGCAATTCTTCGAGATATGATTTCACGAGACATCAGCGATATTCAAACGGTCACAAAACTCATTCAGAGTTTCTACGCAAGCCGTTGATTATCCTCGCAGCCGAGCGAGTAAATCGTCGATATGGTCAATCTTTGACCGTGCCGAATTAAGTCTGTCTGAAGCATCAGCCACAGATGCTGCCACTTCCATTTCTGGTTCTTCTTGTGTTGTCTCTTCTGCAGGCTTAAACGCTTCAGCCAACGCTTTGAGTTCGGTCACAATCGCATCGACTTGTGTGTCTGAAATCATGATGCCAGGTGCGATTCGTGGGATTTCTGCTGGTGAGATGAAGCCTAACTCAGAGCCGATGATTCCTGCGCAGGCCAAAATACGCGGTCGCAAATCAACGGTGTTCACTTCGTAACCCCGCGATTCTAAGAAGCGAATGACAAGGGCTTGTTGCGGCTCTGTGAACGTTCCTTCACTGCTTTCAAGGATGGTTTCGACCAATTCTTCGAAAGCGCTGATGTTTCGTTCCAATCGGTCCACGGTGTTTCGTTCACTTGTCGATAGGTGGACTGCTCCGTGTTGAAGAATTCTGAGGATTCTGTTGCGGCGGGCGATGGCTGGATCTTGGAGTGCCTGGGCTTGGTTGATGTCGACGTGCAGATCAAACAATGCATGCAGCCTACCAGAAACGCTTGGAATTGACAAGTCAAGGTCCATCGTCCGACCAACCTCTTCGAACGCCATTCTAGCTTTCACAAGATCGCCGGGGTGAGAGGCAAGGGTTTCATCAAGCATACCTCGTAAGCCCTCTCGGGCGTTTTCGAACACCCGTAGCGCTTCTCGCTCTCGCCAGGAATTTGGCATGGTGTACATGGCGCTCTTTTCGTTTTGCGAACGGAACTCTAATTCCATCAGCGTGGTGCGAATCGAATCTTGTACTGCGGTAATTTCTGTGGCAAACCCATGGCTCTTAAGGCTGTGAATGAAAGCATCCAAGTCTTCTGTTTCACTTGTGGTGCTTACGGCTAAGAAATCTCGTCCGGCAGATTCTATTTCTGCCATTCTAGCTTTCAGTTCCAGCAAAGCGGCTTCGACCTCAAGCGAATGTTCTTCGCTTGGTTCAGAAGCGACTTGAACCATCGATGGAGTTGCTTCTTGTTGTTGGACTGAACTGCTGCTTCGTAGGGCTTCATCGAGGGTTGATGCAATTGGTGCCTTTGAGACAGGAATGCCCTCTTGTGCCAGCCCTGTTCGGAATTCTGTTTCCTCTTCGAAGGTCCATCCTTCGGGGTGTTCTGAGACAAAATTCTCAGCGGCTTCAATCACAGCCTCGTGCTCTCCACCATCTGTTGAATCCGGTGCCTGGTCTGGTGTTGGTAGCACCTTGACAGGTGAGGGGAGTTTCTTAGAGGAGGCGCGGGGTCGACGAAGGCTCTTCTTGACCTTGCCCCAACCTCCATCTTGCGAGGCGAGAACACCTGCGACCCTGACCAATAGGGCCTGCTTTGCTCCTGAGAGCGGCAATTCAAGGATCTTACAAAGCGCATGGAGTTCGTCTCTGGTCATTGAATCGAGCGATTCAGGCAAAAGGCGCTTTGCATCATGGTTGAGGTGGAGGTAGAGTCTCTGCCTTCTTGCTCTTAATGACCCGGACTTTTTGATGCCAAAGACCCCCAAAAGTTCGCCGAGTTCATTGTTCATGAGGTTTCGAATGCCATCCGGACTGAGGTCCCACTCATCCAAAATTAAGTTTTGAATCAAGCGAGCTCTGAGGGTTTCAACCGAACCAGTTTTTGGAAGGTTGTACGCTACAGCGACTTCTTTCAAGCCATCAAATCGGGCTTGATAAAGTTCGGATAGGAGTTCCCCCTTGTCCACCATCATAGCACCTTCCTTTGCGTTTCGGCTCAAAGGAGTATATGTGCCTTCGCAGTGATGTGAAGCACAAACAGTCGTTTCCTTGCGCAATGTCGCGTCATCGGCACATGTTTGGTTTTGAAACCACTATCGGCAATGCCTTCAAAACCCGTCGGCACAAACACGGTGCATGAGCAAGTCAGTCAAGGCCACCAAAGCCGGTTTGAAAGACGCCCATGAAATGGTTGATTCCCTTAAAGAAATGATTCGTTCAGATCTTAAAAACCAGCGCTCAGGCTTCGAGGACGCACTTTCGACCCGACTTAATGAAGCGGAAGATGTCATTCTCATCTCTGCCAAAGCAAAGGTGGCCATCATCGCTGGCGTTGGTGTCATGAGGAAGGACCTCGATCGTGCCCAACGTAAATTTTCTAAGACAAACGATGTCGAGGAGTTGAAACGCACGCTCATTTCATTGTCGCAAAGTCTACAGAAATTGAGAAAAACCAACGATGAAATTGTCAAATCACTCAGCAAAGTGCTCAACCCCACTCTTTCAGCAGTAGAGGTCGTGGAGCGATTCGCCTCCGACATCCAACGGTCAGCGGGGACATGGGAACGTCATGGTCGTGAACTTGATGATTCAATCATGGAACTGTGCCAAGACAATCAACCAGCAGAGATGGTTGAACTTGAAGCATACATCGAACGCCAAGGCTACACGGTTCTTCTTGGCGAGGCTCACTCTTCTTCGGACGAAACCGAGTGAATGGTGCTCAAGTCCAGCAAACCAGGCCGAGCCATACTGAACTCTTCGCTCAAACCAGTGTGCTGGCGGGGAATTTCATCATGCCCCATCTGCATCATTTCGAGCAGATTCTGGAATTCTTTGAGCACGTTCACCATGCCCATGTGGCTTTCTTCAACGGGGCAGACTCGCTCCGCACCGGCGGTGACGGTACCGTGATGGTTCAGAGTTTCGATGCGCATCTCAAGCCTTGGTCCAGGCGTCTTGATGTTCTTCTCGATGTCCAAGACACCATCCAGCGTTTGTTCATCGTTTGATCGATTGGCTTCTCGAAGGATGGCTGAGATTTTTCGCTGCTCAACAAAGATACCTGTAATGGGGTGAAGTTCTTCCTCAATCGAAGCAAGGAAAGCCACTTCCATTCGATGAGCGATGAATGCTCCGTTGTCGCACATGATTTGAACTGAAGCACTTGGGAATCCGTTTCGAGCCACAAGCAGGGTGAAGCCGTGCAATGGCGGAGGAACAAAGTGCGTTCGTTCAGGGTTTTCTCTTTGCAAGCCCAAGGTATGTCGTCTTGACTTGAACTTCAACTCTGCATGTTCTCCACGAGAGACAATGTAACCATCGAGCACCTCGTCTTGTCGCATTTCTTCAAGCCAATGAATTCGATCCTCGCGCTCCAAGGATTCAAACCTGTGTGTGTTGGAAATGTGTTGGGCAAAAGCCTCTGAGGTCATGAGGTTTAGATCAGCACGCAACCGTCGCATTTGGCGGCGAAGCAGAACATTGTCACAAACTACGATTGCTTTTGAAAGAAGATATTCTGGTTTGTCCTCAGAAACCAAGACCCAAGTTGGCTCTCGACGGGGAAGTACACCAACAATGCTTAGGCCTTGAGTTGGCAAGTCCTTCCACTGATGTGCGCTCATTGCCAAGAGGTCACCATGACCGTTCTGTAGCGTTTCAACAGCCGATTCCATGTGCGGAATTTGCTTCATAACGAAGTCGAAATTCTTTCGGTTGGATTCAATTGTTTTTTCGATTTGTCGCCTGACTCCGTCCCCATTTGACGGCGTGGTGAGGACCTCAAGGCGTACCTTTTCTGTCATCATCTCACCTCGGCGAGGATTGCTCCTCACATTACAAGGGCGTAGACTACCGGTTAAGAAGGGCACCGTTGTAGGGCAACCCGTGGCGAGCATTGGATTAGAGGCAAGTGACCAACTTGAGGTAATGCGCCTTCACGTTGACGCAGCCCTAGAGGCACTTGTCGAAGATGAACGGGAACAAGGAGCTGGCCAAGTTGCCGACCTTTGCGCCTCGATGCTCTTGGCGGGCGGTAAACGCTTGAGGCCATTGCTGATTCTATTGGCTCACGAGATTGCAGGTGGTGAAGACATCGATGAGGTGATGCCATTGGCCCTCGCCTTCGAGTTAATCCACACAGCCACGCTTGTCCATGATGACATCAATGATGAGGCCGCACTTCGCCGAGGAGTACAGACCATTCACACCAGGGCTGGCCTAGCCAAAGCGGTGATTGCAGGGGATTGGCTTTTCGTGCAGGGCTTCGGGTTGGGTGGCAGGTATGAAGAAAACATTGTTCGATTGATGGCAAAGTGCTGTGCAGATATTGCCGTTGCCGAATTCCACCAACTCGACCATGTCCTCAATCTTGCAACTTCACCTGAAGATTACCTTTCCATCGTTCGAGGGAAAACCGCAGGCCCATTTTCTGCTGGATGCCATGCAGCCGGCCTCGTCGCAGGGCTTGATGAGGAACAAGCTTCAGGGCTCGGGCGGTTCGGTATGGAATTAGGCGTCGCATTCCAACTTGTGGACGACCTGCTTGACCTTCGAGGTGATGATCGCATGGGTAAACCGAGAGGTGCTGATGTCATTGAAGGTAAAATGACGCTTCCACTCATCCATGCCTTGACGTTGTCACATGGTGATGAGCGACAAAAACTTGCGCACATCATTGAGCATTTTACCGATGATCAGTTTGACCAACTCATGGTGTTATTGAACCGTTCTGAGAGCCTCAAGTACGCTGAATTATTGGTGCGAACTCATCTCGAACGCGCCGTATTGGAACTCGATGCTTTTCCCCCAAGCAGGGCGAAGGACCTGATGTTGCATATCACTGGATATGTCATGGAACGGCATGTGTGAGGGATTGCATGGCAAGAAAAGAAATCAAACATCGACAAGTCATTGTCATCGGGGCTGGTCCAGCAGGCGCTGCTTGCGCTCAAAGGTTAGCAGAAGATGGTGTTGACGTGTTGATGATCGAACGCCGGTCAATCATTGGAAACCCCGCCCAATGCGGGGAATGTATTCCAAACTGGGGCGAGGTAGTAGGAACTTTTGCGAACCTTGAAGATCACCAATGGCTGTACGATTACTTCCAATTTCCAGAGCGATTGAAACTGCACAACCTCGATAACATGCGCGTGTTTCTCCCATCCGGAAAAGCCTTCCATTTCGAACTCGATGCCTTCGCAGGACACCGTCTTCACTTTGATGGATACCTTTGTGATAAGGCCCTTCATGCTGGCGCAGATGTGCAAATGGACGAAGCATTGACGCGGATCCAGCATCAATCAAAACTTGATCGAGATATCCTCGTGACCACCAATGGCCGTTACACCTTCGATTACCTCATTGATGCCAGTGGGTCACTTGCGCATGTTGGACGGTTGAGGCATGGCGATGATGTTCGCTATAGACCAGAAGACCAAGTTCCTACAATGTACGCTCAAGTACAAGGTAATGTGCCAGAAACCTTCGATGTATTCCTTGGTTCAGTGGCTCCTTCAGGGTATGCTTGGATCATCCCAAAAGGTCCCGATACGGCCAATGTTGGGCTTGGTGTTCGTGCAGGTTATTTGAAAGGGAATCTCAAGGAACATCTGCAAGAATTCTGCGATGAACTCGGTTTTGAGGTCCTCTCTTGGGGTGGAGGTTGGATCCCCATGGGCGGCCCTGTGAAAACCATGGTCGACGGCACGACGTTAGCGGTTGGGGATGCAGCAGGTTTAGTCATGCCAAGCAACGGCGGTGGAATCTCTCAAGCCATTATCTCTGGTTGCTTTGCTGCCGAGGCAATCCTTGATCACCTGGATCACGGCGCCCCACTGGACGCCTATGAGGTCCGATTGCGCGCATCAATGGGCCGGGCATTGAAGAATTCATTACGAACCAAAAACATGGGATATACTTTCTTCAAAGGCGATTTAATCACGGAAGGAATCCTTCGAATTCTTGGCCCTATTGGCGGCATTAAGCGCGCCATGGAATGCGATAAACCAGTCTGGCTGTTTTGAACGCCAAACAAATAGCGCTCGTCAGACGGCAACGCATCGGTTGGTTCAAGTCCCATCGTTCACACAGCCACACCATGCGCAGCATGAGGCGGGTGAAGAATGACGAGGCCGTGAGCCCCGTTATTGCAACAGTTTTGTTGCTCGCCATCACCGTTATGCTGTCAAGCATGGTCTTCGTTCTCATGCAAGGAGCCTTGACGACCACGGAGAAAAGCGCCCCACAAGCAACCGTGAGCGTGAGAGGTCTTTCAAACGGATTCCACGTTGTTCGCTTGACCAGTTTGGATCAAACGATTGACCCAGCAAAACTGCAATGGAACCTTGCACCGGACTCTCTTGATGACGGAAACCCTCTGGGCGGAAAGGTTGCTGATGCCGATGTGTATGGCCTCATTGGTGCCAATGTGTCCTTCCATGACCGGGATGCGGGATACTCCGTAAGCCAGGGTGATTACTTCGTGATCGATTCCACGACCATTGGCTCAGATACTGGCACATGGCGCTTCAAGTTGGTCGACACGAATTCACAAAGTGTTCTCGTAAACGTGATGCTTCCACCGCTGGATGTTTAGTTATCCGCCGATAAAGGACATCTCGACTTTTGATGGAACTTCCACCTGTTTGGTTCGTTGTTCAGAATAACGATCCTTCCTGTCCATCCAAATGGATTGAATCGCATGTTGTAACTGATCATGGTTTGCATCAAACCTCAGCAAGGCTCGTAAATCATGGCCTTCACTTGCAAACAAACATGTGTACATGGAACCATTAGCAGAGATTCTTGCTCTTGAACAATCACCACAAAAGGGTTCAGTGACGGATTGAATTAGACCGAATTCGTACCCTTGAGGGGTGGTCCAACGGCGCGCAACATCCGATGGATGGTCGGGTTTGACCGCTTCGAGGTCTCCATATTCCTTCGAAAGGGCATCCCGAATTTCTTGTCCAGAAACGACCGCTTCAAGGTTCCACTGGTTTGTTACTCCTACGTCCATGAATTCGATGAACCTTGGAGTGAGGGTCCGTTCGAAGCACATATTGGCAATAGGGACAATTTGCGTTTCGTTCAACGAACGCTGCACCACCATGTTGACTTTGACTTCTAGGCCAACTCGGAGGGCTTCATCGATCCCTTCAATGACCTCTGAGGGTTCATGTCTGGTGTCGCCCATCTTTTGGAAGAGGTCTCGATCAAGAGCATCAAGGCTAACAGTCACTCGATTCAATCCTGCCTGCTTCAAGGCCTCAGCATGGTTCTTGAGCAAAACACCGTTGGTCGTCATGGCCAAATCTAAATCATCACCTAAGCGGCGTAACATCTCAACCAAATTGGCGATGTCTCGTCGCATCAACGGCTCACCTCCAGTGATTCTTAATTTCTTCAACCCAAGCGGTATCATCGATTCGGCGAGCTTCGAAATTTCTTCATAGGAAAGAATTTCTTCTTTGGCTAGAAATTTGTGATCGCTTCCAAAATGCTCTCTTGGCATGCAATAACGGCATCGGAAATTACACCGATCTGTCACAGAGATGCGCAGGTCCCTCAAGGGGCGGCCCAGCGAATCAGACAGTGGCATGAATCGTGCTGTGGGTTCTCGGTTTTTATGCTGTCTTGCAAGGGTTGATGGCTGAAGGAACGCTGGAGGGCCCATGGGGAAGCGTTGGGCAAAGCGCTGGACTACGAGTGGAAAAGACCACAGAAGGAACAAAATCCACGCACTTAGAGTCCTTCCTTCTCGCCTAAAAGATCCCCTGGAATGGATTCTGCCTCCATCAAAAAGCCACCTCATAAGGGCGCTTCTCTTAGCAGGACAATCGCCATCGCCTGTTGACTTAGAACAGGTCAAGAATGCTGGGGAAGATGCACGTGCAATGCGAAGGTGCCTCCAACAATTGGGCGTTTCAATCGAAGATTTCGATCAAGATGGTCACAAGATCTCTCAAACCAACCCCGTCAATTTCGAGCATCATCCACAATCGACGAAATGGCGGGTTCACGGTGTTGGTCGTGATGGTTTTTCACGGCCTGCGAGCGTCCTCAACGCCGCCAATTCTGGGACAACACTTCGATTGTTAGGGACGCACGCAGGTCTTATTGGAGGGCCTGTTATGCTCGACGGCGACCTTTCCTTAAGGCGCCGTTCCTCTGATGAACTCTGGTCCTCAATCGAACAATCTGGAGTCACCCTCTCGGTCGGCATGGGACAAGAACGCCTTCCTGCTTTGCTGGATGGACCGATGCGGGAAGAGTCTCTGAGCGAGGGTATTGACTTGGACATAAGCCGGTCAAGCCAACCCCTCTCCTCTTGGATTCTTGCCTCACCCAGCCTCCCATGCCCAACCAAGATCAACCTCATCGGCGATGCAGTTTCATCGCGTCATTCCGCTCTGAGCCTGTCCCTCCTCGAGATGTTCGGTGGGTCTGCAAAGCGCATGGATGGACACATCGAACTTTCACCTCAGGTTCTCAGCCCACCCGATTCCTTTGAAGTTCCAGGTGATGCTTCAATGGCAGCTTTTGCATTGTTAATGTGCGCTTGTTCAAAGCGCGAGGTCCACTTGAATGGCTGGCCAGCAAAAGAAGACGCAATCGGACATGAAGTGCTCCAATCAAGCGCTGAAGAATTAGGCATCGACTGGAGTGAGCAGATTCTTACTTGCAGTGATGGGCAGAAAAAAGTGGATTTGGATTTGAGCAGTGCAAATGATCTGTTACCTCCACTTGCCGCTTTGTTGGCCATTGGGGGCGGGGGTGTCCTTCGTGGCGCTGCTCACGCCGCCTACAAAGAAAGCAACCGCTTGACCAAAACTTGTGAACTCTTAGCACAATTTGGACTGAAAGTGACGGTTGAACATGATGGATTAAGCATTCAAGGCAATCAAGACATTGTCCAACCTAACGCTCCCATTGAGACCTTTGGCGACCATCGTTTGTTCATGACTGCTGTCGTCCTTGCATCGACCTGCGGTGGTGATGTCGTTGGCCAAAACCTGCACTTAGTGGCAGACGAAGGTTTCCTCGAAAGGCTTCAAAATGCTGGAGTTCAAATTGAACAGATTGCTTTGGATTCCACAAAAGATTAACCGTGGCGACCAAAGTGGTGGTCGAGCGAATCTAAAGGTAGGCGTAGTGCAGTAGGGCGTCCATGAACGCACGCCCAAGGGTTTGGTATTCTTCGCATGTCATCCAATAGCCTTCTCATTTCTGGTAATGATAACTTTTCATTGGCCTTGACAGCCCCTCTGCACGCATTCATGAAGGCGAGGTGGTCCTTTCTCTCATCGATGGTTGTGAGTGGAGCGCCGTCTTCGGAAGTGTCCTGAAGCAAATCCAGCATGAATGGTACAATTTCGCCACCATCCAGCAATTGTGGCGTTGCGCTAACCGACCACCCGTTTTGTGCGTGGTGCAACTCGAATCCAACACCTCGGAAGGTCTCCTGAGCAGCCTCGAGTCGGGCAGACTGATGTGCATTGAGGTCAAGCGCTAAGGGCTCAAGCCTAGCCTGACTGGCCCAGATTGATTCATCGTTCCGTAGACGCTCATAACGTATACGTTCATGCAATGCATGCTGGTCAATCAGAAGGAGTTCATCCTCAGCTTGAACGAGGATGTAAGAGTCGGCAAATTGAGCGAGAGGTTCCATTTTTGGTAGATCATTAATGATTTCACCCAATGGTGACTCAGTGGTCGGTGAACTGCGTTCTCCTGTGCCCGAGTGCCTGTGAAGGGCACGTTCTGCTGCGGAGAGTGCTGGTGCGATTGGTTGTGAATCCATCCCTGGTAAGGTGTGTTGAGCAGCAGGGGATGTCGATTGTGGCCTAGCCTTAATTTCCTTTTCAGCCTCTTTTGCTTCCCCACCGTGAAGGTTCAACTGCGCTCCTGCAGCAAGGGCCCATGCAGGAGGGGAAGACGCCTGACGCCCTTCTTGAGGTAGGACCACCGTCGGCGTTCCAGCAGCAGCACTCAACGGCTCATTGGATGTTGGTGGAGATGGTGGCTGAGTCTTGAAATGCTCCTGAATGCTTGGGGCATGTTGCTGGCCAAGACCTTGCAAGCCAGGAATGCCCCCCGCAGCATCAGGTTCAGTCGGTACGGTCTCCAGTGTATGTGCAATTGCCCGCTCAAGCCGTTCCAAGACCCGCCATGAATGCCGAAGGCGGACTTCTCTCTTGGTGGGGTGGACGTTGACATCCACTTCGCTTGGAGGCAAGCGCAATGACAACACTGCTAACGGGTGCCTTCCCTGCATTAATCTGGTGCGGTAGCCCCTTCGTATGGCCTGTAAGAATGGCCCAGCGGCAACGGGTCGGTCGTTGATGAGAATATGGATGTCATCGCCTTTGCCACGGGTAATGTCTGGTGTGCTGATCCATCCGGTCCACGATTCTTCTCCTGGTGCTTGTTCATCGCTTTGTGGGGCAACAAGGTCCAACATGGATTCGGCTTGGCCTCCAAGGAGATCGTACAAACGGTCAGCCATGGCATCCGATGCAGGGACATCGAGAACATTTCGCTCATCGATGATCAATCGGAAGGCGACTTGCTTGTGTGCCATTGCATGTGACACAACCACATCAACAATCTTTGCATTTTCTGTTGCTGGTCGGCGTTGGAAGGCCAGCCGAGCTGGGGTGTTGGCAAATAGGTGCTCAACATCAATCCGTGTTCCATGTGGCATGCCGAAAGGCTCGACATCACCCTTTCCACCATCAATCATCTGGATTCGTTTCCCCTCAGATTCCTGTGGGCGACTGGCAATGCTCAAGCCCGAAACCATGCCTATGCTCGCCAATGCTTCACCTCGGAAGCCCAGTGTGTGAATTGAATTGAGGTCTTCACGCGACTTCAGTTTAGAAGTGGCGTGACGGTCGAGTGATAAGGGTAAATCCTCAGAGGCAATGCCGCTCCCGTTGTCCTCGATTCGAATCAAATCAAATCCACCTCGTTGAACGGTGATGTTTACTCGCGTCGCACCAGCATCGAGGCTGTTCTCCAGCAATTCTTTGACCACCTGTGCGGGACGTTCGACGACTTCTCCGGCTGCGATGTGACCAATCGTTGTCTCGTCAAGTTGAACGATTCGTTTTGGTTCAGTCATTTTGTGTGCCTCCAAGTAATTTTTTCAGTTGGTACAATGCTTCATGCGCTTGACGTGGACTCAATTCATCCACATCAAGTGCCTCGATTTTCTCAATGAGATCGAGGTGGTGTTGGGGTAATTGTGGTGGAGATGCCTCGCTTGAGGATTGACCCATTGCAGCGGCGGCAAAGTATCCCATCAGGCTTGCTTGGCCCTGAGAACGTGCCGCAGGGGCGCCGGATTCGCCTGCTTTTGCCCCTTCTGCTTGGCGTTCCAAAAAGGCGAGAAGATCCGTTGCCCGTTCAACAACAGGCCGAGGTAAACCGGCGAGCGCTGCAACCTGAACCCCGTAGGAATCATCGCATGGACCATCTGCGACGGTGTGCATGAATCGCAACTCTCCGTTGCTTTGAGCGACTTGGACATGGACATTGGTTAAGCCATCAATTTCACCCTCAAGCCCAATCAATTGGTGATAGTGGGTGGCAAAGAGGGTCCTTGCTTGAATCCGTTTGCAAATGTCCTCAGTAACTGACCATGCAATCGAGAGTCCATCAAAGGTGGAGGTACCACGTCCAATTTCATCCAGAAGGATGAGCGATTGAGATGTGGCACGGCGTAAAATGTGAGCCACTTCGATCATTTCCATCATGAAGGTGGAGCGTCCACGGCGAAGATCATCGCTCGCACCAACACGGGTGAAGATTCTGTCAACAACGCCGATTTTAGCCTTCGTAGCTGGTACAAAAGAACCGCTCTGAGCAAGGATACTCATCAGGGCAGCAGTTCGCAAGTAGGTTGATTTTCCTCCCATATTCGGTCCAGTGATCAATAAGAAGTTCCTTTTCTTCGCCAAGTCAATGTCGTTAGGTACGAATCCTGATTGCATCTCAAGTGCTGGGTGGCGAGCGCCCTCTGCCCGAATGGTTGCCTTTTGATGCATTTCTGGACGGGTCCAAGCCCGTGTTCGGGCAATGGATGCAAAGCATTGGAGGACATCGATTGCCGCAACCCTGCCGGCGATTTGAGCAAGGGTTTGAGCGTTGGATTTACAGGTCTCTCGTAATTCGATGAACAAACGATATTCCAATTCTTTGCTTTTTGTGTCCGCCGTAAGCAATGCATCATCTCGTTCGAGCAACTCATCAGTGACGTACCTTGAACCGTTGGTCATCTGTTGCTTTCGCTTCCAATCCTCTGGAGCTTTGCTTTCGTTTGCTTTTGTGACCTCGATAAACCAACCAATTTGACGGTTCATTCGCACCTTCAGTGACGGAATCTGCAGTTCTTGCCTCAATTTCGTCTCTAAATCAGCAAACCAGGATTGGCCCGATGAGGATGTTTCACGGAGTTCATCGATGGTTGCGTTCACGCCCTGTCTGAGCAAGCCTCCGTCGCGAACGCTTAGTGGTGGTTCATCGACAAGGGTTCGATGAATTGTTTCTGACATGTCTTGCAAAGCGTCCAAATTTGTGGCGAGATGGACAAGGAGTGGATCTTTGGTTTCATTGCACAAATGAATGATGGCCGGCATTCGTTCTAATGCGTGAGCAACTGCAAGCAAGTCCCGTCCATTTGAGCGATTGTACGCCAGCTGTGTGGCAAGGCGTTCCATATCTCTCAATCCTTTGAGTGCCTCTCTCAATCCATCCAACCGCCGGGAAGAGCGTGTGAGCGCCCCCACAGCATCATGGCGAGCAGCAATTGCATCGAGGTTCGCCAATGGGCGGAGGATCCATGTTTTGAGCAATCTTCGACCCATTGCGCTTCTGCAGGCGTTCAAACTCGAAAGTAAACTGCCTTCATATTCACCTGCTAGGGTCGAGGTGAGTTCTAAATTTCTCAACGTGGTCTGATCAAGAACGAGATGTGAAGTTTCTTCCATGACCTCAAGGTCCCTTAGTGGAACATCTTCGGTCAAATGCATCGAAGCGAGGTAGTCCGCAGCGAGTCCCGCCGCAGCGAGCGCTAAGGGTGAATCATCCAAATCAAGATGGCCCAAATCGGCCACCTTCAGCACCTTTGCCAGGCGTTGTCTGCATTTTGCATCGCTTGCTCGGTGTTGACTGATTGTGATGCCATCTAGGTTGGTGAACAAGGCTCGTAACTGCTGGTCCTCCGCATCTTTTGGAGCAATCACGATTTCAGTTGGACGCCATCTTAACACCTCGTCCAAGGCTCGTGAGTATCGGTCGCTTCCATGCAAACTTGAGGCCCATGCTTGGCCTGTCGAGGCGTCGATGATGCCAACGCCCAACTCATCCTTTCCGAGGCATATACTTGTCAGTAAGGATCGTTCATCCGTATCAAGGAGGGATTCTTCATAGAGACTACCTGGTGTGTAGACGCGAGTCACAACCCGTTCCAGTAGTTTTGCTCCTTCTCGCAATTCTTGTTCTTGTTCAGCGACGGTGACTTTGTGGCCTGCTTTGAGCATGCCTCGAATGTTATCCTCTAGAGCGTGCCATGGGAATCCAGCCATTCTGATTGGTGAGTCTGCTTTTTTATCCCTCGAAGTGAGTGCTAAACCAAGCACCTCAGAACCAATCACGGCGTCTTCATGGAACAATTCATAGAAATCACCCATTCGGAAAAACAAAATGGAGTCTGGGTGTTTTGCCTTGATATCAGCAAACTGGTCCATCATGCCTCTTTTTCCCATCGACATTGACCTCCTTGCTTCCGCTGGAGTTTTCTGTCGTTGCCGAGAGCAAATGAAGGTTCTCAACGCCTTTTTTGATTCCGCTGCATTCTGTGATGAAAACAGGGCTGAGTTCAAATCTTTTTCATGCGCTTCAATTTACCGCTTGCAGACCAAGCCATAACGCTCATGATCACGGTGCAGACTCCAAGGAACATGAGGTTCAAAAAGCCTCTTCCACTCTCTATAGAGCCGGCGGCTGTGGTGTCAATGGTCAGCGTCTTCGCCTCGCCCATCTCATCGATACCGTGAAGGTGAATCACATGAGTTCCAAGACCACTTGCTTCTATGGTGAACGCGAGTGGTCGGGCGAGCGAAACAACTTCTTCTTCGAGACCAGTCATGCGCAATATCGACTCACTGCCGATGTCGCCAAACAACCACACTCGGTCAAGATGATCGACGACAGCAGCAACACATCCCGTGTTGATTTGAGTGAGTTCACCATCTGAGGAAATCACCGTGCTCTCTTCTGTTCCGGCGGCAAAAATGGTCGAGTCCGAGAGGGGAATTAAGGAGTGGACTTGGCCCTCATCACCCGTGTGTATTGTTTTGATTGAGGGCGCAGTTTGCGTTCCATCCCATTCAATCACGGCTACGACCGGGAGCAGTGCAGGGGAGGCAGGATTCGCTCCGGCTCCGGTGGATATGAAGGAGAGGTAGCCACTTGCACCCCATAACTCTCCATTGAGCGGGGCAATCTTTTGCCAAACGACACCGGCGCTGTTCACCAACGGGTAAGACAGCACGGAATCCGACATTGAGGTTGCGATGGTGTTGGCCGAACTTGAGCCAGACGTGATGCTTCCAAAGCCTCGAATGCTGGTGCCCTCGTTTTCGTTGGTGACCATCATCCATGAGGTGGTTTCACCGTTGGAAGATTCTGCAAGGTCATGCACGTCGAATTCACCTGTTCCGTTGTCCATTTCAATTGTGGAAATCAAAACTTCCCCTGCAGGTTCGTTTTGTGCTGTATGGACCACTTGGATGGTGTTTTCTTGCGGCGAAAACACCACGTTGCCGTTCTCTAAGAGGGTGATGAATCGAATGTCATCTGCGCTTGATCCATCGGACGAACTCATCAGTTCAACAACGCTTGATTCACCGTTTTGTTGGTACAAGTCGGTGCCGTCTGGTGTCACAATCTGTGCAGTAAAGGATGTGTCGTCAGCATAGACGATGTTCAACACTCTGGCTCCATCATGAGACGCACCCTGTGCTCCAACCGCTACACCTGGTAGATTGGTTGTGCCTTGAATGGCCACTGCGCCGAGAAGGATGAAGATAAAAAATCCGGCCATGGCAACCCACTGGTATTCGGATTCCTCCTCAAGGTATCCTCGCCACCCCTTCGCCATGAAGCAAGCAAACGAATGGAGCACATGAATGCTTTTGTCGCCCTCATAATGAGGCCGTAGGTTCGACCTTGACACGGTATGGCCGGCAAATGCTGAGGCGGAGGGATGATAAGGGAACCATTGGTCGCAGGGTTGCTTGGAGAGTTCATTATGGCACGCAAACCTGCATCCATGTATCGCCGATTGAAGGGACCCGCGTACACCCGACGCAAGTTTATCGGTGGTGTCCCGAACAACAGAATCCACCAGTACCACGTTGGAAACCGTGTTGCTGCTGAGACAGGGAAGTTCCCTGTCATCCTCGAACTGCGCGCAGACAACAACGTCCAAATCCGTCACACTGCGCTTGAAGCAGCCCGTGTTATTTCGAATTCCACGATCCGTAAGGTCGCAGGAACTCAAGGCTACGCTCTTCGAGTTCACACCTTCCCTCACCACGTGCTTCGAGAAAACAAGCAAGCAACTGGCGCCGGTGCTGACCGTGTGTCCCAAGGTATGCGATGTGCGTTCGGAAAGAATGTCGGAACCGCTGCACGTGTCAAGCGTGGACAACGTGTGATCTCCATTCAAGTTCACCCAGAATTTTACCTCACTGCCCGAGATGCATTGCGCAAGGCCAGCATGAAGTTCCCAACTCCATGCACCGTTCGCCTCATCAAGGGTCACGAGCACCTCAAGGGTCTCATTTGAAACCGATTTGGGCTCGGCCCATTTCGTGCTGAACGCATGTTCGGCGTGTTGTTTGGGCGCGAGTTCCATAAGTCCAATACATCCACAACAATTCATCGGAGCAGGGAGGGAAGACAATGAGAGTGGCCGTTCTAAAGGAAGACAGTTGTCAACCAAAGAAATGCAACGACGAATGCCACGCCTTTTGCCCTCCGGTTCGAAACGGACAGGAATGCATCATTCTTGATGACAAAACAGGCAAACCTCACATTTCCGAAAGCCTTTGCATAGGTTGTGGAATTTGCGTCAACAAATGCCCCCATGATGCTTTGATCATCGAGCAGTTGCCAAGCGAACTCGAAACAGACATGATCCATCGCTATTCCATGAATGGATTCCGTTTATTTCGTCTACCGACACCTTCCAAAGAAAGCGTAGTTGGCATTCTTGGGCCAAACGGAATGGGGAAATCAACCGCAATCAACGCCCTTTCTGGCCGGATTGTACCTAATCTTGGAGATTGGATGGACAAAGAAGCTGATTGGGACGGGGTCATCGAATCTCTTCCAAGAGGTGAACTTCGGGATTTCTTCGTTGCTGTCAAAGCTGAAAAGATTCGTGTGGCCCTCAAACCTCAGAACGTAGACCGACTGCCAAAACGAGTGAAAGGGAGCGTTCGCGACCTGTTGATGAAGGTCGATGAGCGAAACATGTTCACAGAGATGACCGAGAAATTAGGAATTGATCATTTGTTGGATCGCACCATTCAACAACTCTCTGGTGGTGAATTGCAACGCATGGCCATTTGCGCAACGCTGCTTAGGGACGTAGATGTCTACTTCTTTGACGAACCCTCATCTTATCTTGATATCCACGAACGAATGCGAATCGTTGGCATCATTCAGGAACTTTCGACCACAAAGAGGGTCATTGTCATTGAGCACGATTTAGCGGTCCTCGACGTGTTGTGCGACTTGATTCACATTGTCTATGGCAAGAAGGGAGCGTTCGGTATTTTCACACCAGCCCGGTCAACCAGGCAAGCCATCAACACCTACCTCGACGGTTTTCTTCCTGAGCAAAACGTCAGGATCCGTGACAAACCTATCAAATTCCTAAACCACAGCGACCGTGTTGCAGAACTTGGTTCACAAGTGGTCTCGTGGGGTGGACTTGGCAAGAAGCTCGGTGAATTTACACTCGCCACAGGTGAAGGCGCAGTTCATCGTTCTGAAGTGGTTGGCGTCGTTGGACCAAACGGAACAGGTAAGTCGACCATGATCAAGGTCTTGGCAGGTGAACATGAATACGACGAAGGCTGGGTGACTTCAGACGCTTCAATTTCTTACAAACCACAGCACATCGATGTTGATATTGATGGAAGCGTGCAACTCTGGCTTGACAGTGAAATCGGTCCCCGATGGCGAAGTGGAGAATTCAATGTGAACGTCATTCGTGCTCTTGGGGTCGATGAACTGCTTCCGAAGCGAGTGAAGAAACTATCTGGTGGTGAACGACAAGCCGTATCCATTGCGATTTGTCTCGGCCGGGAAGCTGACCTTTACCTGCTGGACGAACCTTCAGCACACCTCGATGCAAACGCACGCATGGAGGCTGCAAAAGCCATTAGAAGGACCATGGAAGCAAACGAAAAATCAGCATTTGTCATCGATCACGATGTGTACTTCATCGACATCGTCAGCGATTCATTGCTCGTCTTTGAAGGCGAGGGAGGGACCTATGGTAAGGCGGAGGGCCCATTCAAATTACAAGAAGGAATGAATCGATTCCTCCAAGGGGTGAACGTGACCTTCAGAAGAGACCATGATTCAAAGCGCCCAAGAATCAATAAATCCGCAAGCAGGAAAGATCGGGAGCAACGCACCTCTGGGGATTACTATTCGTTCAATCACTGACCGAGGAGCGATGAATTATGCCAGTCGGAGTTCCCCCACTCGGAGGACCATTAGGGCGTTCGAGGTCGAGGATTTCAGCGAGCGGTCTGACAACCTTTCTCCGTTGCCAACGTCAATGGTTCCTCGGATCTAAACTTGGTCTTTCTGGCCCAACCACTCCATCACAAATTTTGGGCATTGTGATTGAAGATGAATTGTGCGGTTTGTTGATGCACCGTCCCGATACAAGTATCAACTCACTTACCGGACTCGGTCATTGGATCAGTGAAAAAGTCCCCGCGGCCGCACAGCGTGCTTATGATGCAGGACTCGCTGCTTGGAAAGACTCATTGTGGCACGCAGAGCACACCACATGGGACGATGTGTTGGTCGAGTCATTGGAAGGAAAAATCAGAGCAGGACTGACTCTTTTCATGGAAGAGGTCAACCGTTGTTACAAGGAAAACGGCGGCCCATACCTCGAACAATACCGAAGTGGAAATAGCCCGTTTGAAGTTCCTTCTCCAGCCTGGGGTGATGAACCCATATTTCCAGTACCAGATAAAGTTCGAAGTTTCGGGATGCGCACTTGGGCCACTGATGAGCCGATGGTGTGGTTGGAAAAGGGAGCGCCTGTTGCCTGGCATGAAGCATGGGAGATTGCGCGTCCGTGGGTGAAAGACCCTCGCGTTCATCAGCCTCAACGATTGTATCATCCAGATGGATGGGCAGCAGGAGAACTCGATCTTGTCTTGAGATGGGACGGAAAACTTCGTTTGGTCGATATCAAATCCGGCGACCCCACCTCTCGATTTGCAGCATCGCTTCAACATCAGTTGCGGTTTTATGCTTGGCTTTGGCATGAAACTCACCACGGTGAACTGGTTGCTTCCATGGAAGGGTGGTACCTTAGTGGGCCACATCGCGTTGAATACGACGCACCTACAAAACAGGAAATCTCATCGATGACTGAGGAATTTTTTGCAACAAATAAGGCCATGCAAAACATGGGTTCTGGACCTGTTGCCCTGCCTGCTCTCCCTGGTGAAGCATGTGATGGTGAGGCTGCAGGGTGCCATTGGTGCAGCTTGACAACCGATGAAGAGGGGAATTTCCTGAACACAGATTTACTCGATACCATCACGCAGGTTCGCTCACAATCCATCGTTTCACCAAGTCAACCGCTTTCTTCAATTCCCAACCGTGTCAACGTAACTGGAACATTTACCGGCGCTTGGGGGCCGCTTCCAAATCACTTCAGTGAGCCAGTTTTGGGAGCTATGCTGATGTCGGGTGGAGCCCAACTGACGGTCGAAGAGAGCGAACCTGGGTCCTTTCCTCACCTTCATGATGGCCCGAACGGCGCCATTGTCATCCTCGATGCTCTTCCCGGCGTTTGGCGTGGTTCACCACGCTTGTATCTTGATTCTAAAAGTAAAATTTGCACGCTTGAGGAAGCCAAATCAATCTTTGAGAAGAACGATCAGGCACTTGACGAACACCTCACTCGGCTGGGTCTTTTGCGCACGCGTGCAAACGTAGAGGGTGTGGTGTTGAGTTTGCGAAAGAGGTCCGGTGTTCGTTTGGATGAAAAACCATGGACCATGCTTGCCATGCATCTTTGGGATGGTTCCCATGTTGTTGAAATTGCAGCCTTCGGATCCAGCATCACGGGTCAAATGGAATCCATCCGCCCCGGCGATGAAATCAAACTCATGGCGGCAGAACTTGGCTGGAGAGCCGGTTTGCCACAACTTCGCATGGACACCCGCAAAACTCGTTTGAGTCTGAAAACTCCCCCACCTTCATCTTAGAGTTTAAGAAGCGTCGGTGAGGGTCATTGCAGTATGCCTGTCCGCCTCGCAGTTCCTGAAGTGGATTCCATCGGCCCCTTCAATCGCCTGAGTGCCAGTCAAGTCAACGCCTACACCACTTGCCCACGCTTGTGGTATTATGAGAAGGTGCGGCGCTTCAAGATGCCACAAATCCCCGTGCTCTTTGTGGGTCGGGCGGTCGAAGAGGCGTTTTGTCGAATGCTGCAAGAATCACCTGCTTTGCTTGTCGCAGGCGCAGCAGCAGACACCCTTTCCAACATTCCACTGGATGATTCAGGTGTACCGAGTCGAGATGCTGGTTCAGTATGGCCTGCGGATCGTTTGCTCCCTTTGCCGGTGAATCAATGGCCAAGCACGATGGACAACCTACGTGATTGGGCGAAGAAACGCCTCGAAACTCACCTTCCATTGGCCCTCCACGCCATGGAAATAGAATGGCAAAAAGATGAACGCAAAGCAGGTCAATGGTCAAGCGTTGATCCTGAACGGTGCATGTCAATGTGCCTCAACGGTTTAGAAATGCATCTTGCAGAGGTTGAACGTTGCTTAGAAGCAAAAGGTGGGCCAGAACTCGATGCTTGGCGGTTAGGAAAGCGGCCATACTGGCCCTCTCCGGACGGCAGAGCCTACGAAATACCACTGCGCCACCCGCTCGCACAAGAAGGTGCAGTCACCCTCGTTGAGGCTTGGGAAATCGCTCGTCCATGGTTTGTTGACCCAAACGCTGGGAAATTTGCTATGAACGCCATTCATCCAGAGCATTGGTTCCAGGGCGAGTATGATTTAGTCTACCGTTGGGATGGCCGAATCAACATCGTTGACCTCAAAGCCAGTGTTGGTGCAGGTGATCGCTCAGGCAATTACGTTGAGCAATTACGAATGTATGCCATGCTTTGGTGGATCACCCATGGAAAAAAAGAGCAGGTCGACAACCTTGAGATTTGGTACCTTGGTGCCGATGCCATCAAACAAATCCCGGTGCCTTCCGAGGAGGAAATGAACACCATGGAGGCAGGTCTCAATGACCTCTGGAACCAATTGAAGGCAGAAGTCCCTTCGATGGATGAATGCCCTCCAAAGCCATCACCCATGCGTGGTTTTTCACCTGGTGGCGTACCAACAGAAGCACCCGGGACCCTTCGTTGTGACACCTGTGATTGGAAGGCCATTTGCCCCGGTGGTGATGGGCCTGAAGAATTGCCAAATGGCGGTCATGTTCAATTGCCAGGCTCAACAGTTTCCTTCGATTTGACACCAATGAATGCGTTGGAGCCGAGAATGACCTTGATCGCAGAAGTGTTCAGCATCTTAGGCGGTGGCGAAGGAAAAAGACCGAAAATCAAAATCGTTCAAGACGGTCATTTTGCCGACATTCAATTGCTTGTCGACACGCATCAAGACGGAGAACCTGCGTGGCCGCCAAGCCTTGCCAAGGGGGACCGAGTGAAGTTGGATGGTGTGGTGCCCTCTGCCAATTACAAGGGGGAATTACAACTGAAGGTGGACCCACACGCCATCATTGTCCACGCATCAAAGAGTGAGCACATCGAAACAACGCTGCTTGACTTCCGAGCAAGATGGAACGTGACAGGCAACCTCGTCTACCGGTTTGAAAAGAAAGGCGTTGGGCGAAACGGGAAATCATGGCACAGGAAAGGCATGATGCTGCTTGATGAGACTGGTTCGATGAAGATCGAAGGCTGGGCTGCAGATTGGGGTACTCAATACGACTTGGCAGAGATTGGCGATACTCTGGTGGCTGCGAACATCAGCCTTGATGCATGGGCCATCGATGTCAAGGGACAGATTAACCGCAATTCGAAAATCCAGATCACGCACCGGGTTGATCGTGGTGATTAACCACCGGATGATACTGTGGTGACCAAAAGGGCGACATCTGCATTGAGCAGGGTTGCATGCGGAAGAACCACGCCATCGTGACTGACAATCACTGTCGAAGCAAGAACGCCAGCCGCTGCAAGCGCCTCTCGCACCGAAGTGCCTTCATTGCACTCAATCTCCATGTTGTGGTCTCGGCCATGAAAGCGAACCTGCATGGCGGCATGGTGTGGCGCGATGCTTATGACGGTGGCGCTGGACCCAAGAATGCGGCCGAGATCGCATAGCCCGGTATTGCGGTGGATTCGAAATCCACTGTCCCCTGGACACGGGAGTTCAAATCTCTCTCTCGGCGCCAATGCACCTTTTTACTTCTCAAGACGCTTACATGTAGAAAGCATCAGGCGATTCAGTCAACTCTGCGACGTAATCTTCCTTGCTTTTAGGGGCGAGTGAGGCCAATTTCTCAGAAAGCATTGCTTGGGCATCTGCTGGCAAGGCGATGCCGAGATCAAACCAGCCATCAAGAGCTTCCAGCAACCTCTGTGATGCAAACACATCTCCGCTTGAGCCGACGGTGGTTGCGATTGCACAAGAGGATTGAACGTTGTACAACGGGCCGAGTGATGCCATTAATGCTGCAAGGCCAATCGCTCCAGAGCGTGGCTCATCCCGTCGAACATCGACGCTTAACGACTCCAATTCGATGCGGTGCTGTTTGCTCGAAGGGACGATAAAACACTCCTTTCGTGTCGGGGCATCCATCAACCCTGCCAAGACATACAATTCCTTCACGCCTTGCTGTGAGAGCCATGCTGTGAGTTCGTGTGCCAAACTACCTTGATGCTCAGGTTCAAGTGGTTGAGAGGTGCCTGTGAGTGTCAATATGCGTACCCCTGTTGATGATTCTATAGCGGAAAGTGAAAGGTGGGGCGGGGTGAGGAGTCCGTCCTCATCCAATTCAGCAAGAGGTGGTAGCGCTGTATGGTGGAAGCGCACCAACTCAGTGCACTGGTTGGCTTGAGTCAAACCTTCCAGTGCAGCTTTCCCCACATTACCAACTCCTGGAAGGGCGAAGAGCATCATACGATGATCGCCGAGGATGTTGGGCTGCTTTCTCCATTCGATGTGCAATCCCATAAACGCTCGAACGACTCGCGCCGCGCTATAATGTTTGACATTGAACCAAGGCCGTAGGGCCTGTTTTCGATTGTTGATTCAGAAGGCGAGCACTCACTCTTCTTCGGAAGCGACATGGGTGTCTTTCATGTCTTGAAGCGAAGGAAGTGTAGCGAGCCCATCGACCCATTCAGGAGTTTCTACACCGTACATTTTCCTGCGAATGGTCGCTCTGTTGTCTTCCGGGGACCATTTGAGAGGGGCTGCTGCCTGAGCAACTTCACCGCATGAAGAACAGGTTGTGGATAACGACCATGCTTTGCATGTCTTGCACTGTTGAAGGATTTGTCGAGCCATTTATTTCCCTCATTGTGTGTGATTCATTCTCGATAGGCTTCTGCTTCGCCGCCAGATGCGACGACATGATCGACCGAAGCTGAAGTGACTTGTTCCCACAGTGACTCAGCGGTTTTGAAGTCAGGAGCCTTGAGTTCCAAACGGTACTCAGGGGCACCGTTGTAATGGCAGGTGATTTCGATTTCCTCTTCTGGAGATGAGAACGCTTCTGCGGCAAGCAATGCTTCACGGATCACATCAACACCGTTGGTTGCGTTGATGCTCAAGGTGAGCGTGCCACGGATTTCGACAAATGGAGGAATAATGTTCTCAACCGCAATTTCGATGAAAGGTTGGAGCCAGTCGCCTTCAAACCCTGCATCTTGCAGCGCACCTTCATTCATTGCTGCTTCTTCGAACGCAGAATACAATCCGCCAAAGGCGTCGCTCAGTTCCTCGCCTGAGGATGAAATTTCCTCTGGGCTCCATCCAACCTTTTCACCCAATACCTTGAGCAATTGGTGAGCACGTTGCTCATTCTTCCACTCTTGCAATCGGTCCCTTCGGCGTTCTTCCGAGACCGATTTGAGTGACAACTCCAGGGAGGTTCCATCTTTTCTTGTTCGCATTACTTTGCAAATCAAGCGCTGCCCTTCTCGAACAAACGCTCGAATGTTCTTGACCCAGCCACTGGCAATTTCCCCAATGAAGATGAATCCTTCAACGCCCTCGAATTCATCGAGGGAGACATAGGCTCCGTTTTGTTTTACGGTCGTGACAGAAACGACGACCAGTTCGCCTTCCGAAGGAGTGTTCTTTGCTTTCTCGGAGGACATGGAGGCTCAGCCTCCTTACTCGAGTGCTTCGACGACAGTGCAACCAACGAGATCGGCTTTGCCGCCGGATGGCTTGGTGAGGGTAGCGCCACACACATTGCAGGAAACGATGGTTGTAGCACGAGAGAAGATTAAGGTTTCATTGCCGCAGTCTGCGCAGGCAACTTTGAAGAAATTTTTAGCCATAGGTGTCAACTCACTTGTCAATCAATTCGAACTTCTTAGCTCGCTTGCAAGGTGCATAATGCGCCTTGCCGGTCTCCGTGCAACGGAAGAGAATGTTCACTCGCTTGGTTGGCTTTTCACGGCCATCAGGCTTAGGACGTGGGAAACCACGGTATCCAGCCATAACCCGGCGGAACCGTCGCTGACCCCAGCGAAGTTCGGATGCGCGCTTCTTCTTTACACGCTCCACTGTATGCATGGTATGCTTACCAGCCGAGGGACTGTAACGCTTGACTTGACGAGGCATTTTCACCATAAGAGCACCTTAAGCATTCGGGCCACAAGAGTCGGGTATTTAGCCATGCCGCACCAACCACCGCCATGGAATCGTGCGACTGCGCATGGAATTCAGGGTTGAATTGATAAGAACAAAGCGAGAGCCACCCGTATGGATGCGATGGCCCAAGCCGCCCTATGGTTCTGGCTTCCTGTCGCACTTATACCGCTTGGAACCTGGATTTCGCTGTCCTCCAAAGGGTCGATGCAGCGGAGGATGGGTCAAGCACTAGCACTTTTCGGCTTCACCGGAGTTGTTCTTTCCCCATGGACTGTTCCAGAATCACCTTCGGTTGCTGCAGGGCATTTGCTTGGCTTTTTGGTCGGCCCCGCTGCGCTTCTTTTGGCCGGATTGTACCTTGTGGCGTTCTCGGGAAATGTTGCTGTGGGGAAACTTCCGAAAAGCGATCGCCGTCTCGGCGTGATGGCGTTCATCATCGGATTTGTTTGGTTTGTTGGGATGCATTGGTGGAATTTAACGCCAAGTCTCGATGGTGAAGTCAACCGGTATTGGCTTGTCTTCTGGCCGACCTTCCTCTTGCTCTTGACCTGTCTATGCTCAGGAGCTGCTTTGAGCCTCCGTATTATTGGCGACCGTAGAACGAAGGAATCAAACGTGCTTTGGTTTGTTTCTGGTTTTACCTTTTCATTGATCGTCCTCGCTATGACCATCGATGGTTCGGCTGTTGATGCAGGCTCGTTCCGATATCACTTGTGGCTTGCCGGTGCAGATCTGCTGGGAACTGCTGCTGGGTTTGCCATCGCCATCTTGGTGTTTGGAGGCGTCATCATGCTCCATGAACGTTCTTTGGAAGAGCCACCTTCAGTTCACCCTCCAACCTCGAAAGAATTTGAGCATGTTGCTGCGATTGTGTCTGCAAACTTAGGGGGTGAAGAATCTGAATGATGAGCGACTTGTCTTCACCTGGCGAGCAATGATTCTCGCTTTCCTGCTTCCTTTGTTCTCGCTCTTGGCCATCGACTTGAGCCTCGGTGGTTCAGTTGGGGCAGGTGCAGACAGTTTACCCAGGTTTGCAAATGCCTTGTTGACCGCATACACACTCGGGTCCCTTGTTCTGCTCGGCAATTTGTTCTTCTATGCTGATTCACGCCAACGCCCGCTTGCACCTCTGTTCGGTATGCTCGCGGCTGCAGCCATGGGACTTTTGACCTCAGTGATCCTTTTGGACAACACTGACATGCTGATGGAAAACAATGGATCAATCCGGGCCCAAATCATGTACAACATCGTCCACATGCTGGTTTCAGCAGGGGCGATCATTCTCGCCTTTGGTTTGGCGCTCGGTCTCACCTTCGCGACCATTACCGCTCAAAAAGCGCGAAAAACTTCCTTTGAAGAAGAGTAATTCTGGCTTGGCAAAGCGAATATCACCTCCGTTGATTTCATAAGGAGGAGGTCGGTGGGCGTGTTCAGCAGGTGTTTCAATGTCAAAGGGTACTCCATCCATGGGTAAGCGTCAGAAGACCACCCACATCCGTTGCCGACGCTGCGGACGCAACGCATACCACAAGCAAAAGTCCGTTTGCGCATCATGTGGATACGGCGAAACTTCTCGCATCCGCAAATACAGCTGGGCAAAGAAGACTCACCGTCCTAAGGCTTGAGTGAATTTACGCTGGACAAAAAGCGCAATGGCTACAAAGCGTCTTGATTTGGTTGGGTTGAGGCAAGACCATGTGCGGTATCTTTGGAATCGTAGGACGAACCGGCGTCCATGTCAACCAATTGATCTATGACGGCCTCACAGTGCTGCAGCACCGAGGCCAAGATGCAGCAGGAATCATGACCGAAGCCGATGGACAATTTCGACTTCGTAAATCAAACGGTCTGGTCTCTGATATCTTCTACACCCGTCACATGCGACGCTTGCAAGGCCACATCGGCATAGGTCACGTGCGCTATCCAACTGCAGGTTCCTCTTCACGGGCAGAAGCACAGCCGTTTTACGTCAATTCACCTTATGGATTGAGTTTGGCCCACAACGGTAACCTCACCAACGCAGCGGAACTCAAAACACTGCTGACCGATCGTCACCATCGCCACATGAACACCAGCAGTGACTCGGAACTCCTGCTCAACATGCTGGCCGTTGAATTGGACCAGCGAACAACCAACATGTCGATTGATGGACAGCCACATCTGGACATAGAAACCGTTTTTGGTGCTGTCCAAGGGGTCCATGAAGCAGTGATAGGCTCCTATGCATGTGTCTCGATGCTTTCTGGCTACGGATTGCTGGCCTTTAGAGACCCACATGGAATACGACCGATGGTGTTTGGGAAGCGAGAGATTGATGGATGCACTGAATGGGTTGTCGCTAGTGAATCTGTTGCGATCACCGCTCTTGGGTTTGAAGTGGTCCGGGACGTCGCACCCGGTGAGGCAATATTCATTTCGAATTCGGGCCACATGTTCAACCGACAATGCGCTGAACCCGTCGAAGCAGCACCATGTGTGTTTGAGTATGTTTATTTCGCCCGTCCAGATTCTGTTATTGATGGTATTTCGGTGTACAACGCTCGATTGAGCCAAGGAAAGCGGTTGGCAGAACGAATCCTTGAAGCGTGGCCCGACCACGACATCGATGCTGTCATCCCCGTGCCTGATTCCGGGCGTATTGCCGCGCTTCAGATGGCTGAAACTCTTCAGGTTGACTACAGGGAAGGCTTCGTCAAGAATCGCTATGTTGGCCGTACCTTCATCATGCCCGGACAAGCGCTCAGGGAGAAATCCGTGCGACGCAAATTGAACGCTATTGAACACGAATTCTCCGGCAAGAACATTCTGCTTGTTGACGATTCAATTGTCCGAGGCACGACGAGCGCTCAAATCATAGAGATGGCCCGAGATGTCGGGGCTGCAAAGGTCTACTTCGCCTCAGCTGCACCTCCTGTGCGCTATCCAAACGTCTATGGAATCGATATGCCTGCAATCACCGAATTCATTGCAAATGGCAAAACGATTGAAGAAATCAACACGATTATCGGCAGCGATCGACTGTTCTATCAATCGCTTGAAGACCTCGTCGAGGCGACCACAATCGGTCCGAAACCCCCAACACGATTCGACACCAGTTGCTTTAGCGGTGAATATGTGACAGGCGATATTGATGAAGCCTATTTGGAACGCTTGTTCAACTCAAGAAACGATGCTGCGAAGCATGGTTCGTCCGAAGACGATGAAGTGATTGATATGCACAACGACGGCTCCTGAGGCTTTTCGTATGGCAAAGCAACATGCCTGGGTTCTTCGATTTGGCGAACTCGGTCTCAAATCAAGAACCGTGCGTCGGGCCTTTCAAAAGACGCTTCGTAAGAACCTCATGCAACTTGCTGTTGACGCTGAGGTCCCTCTGCTACGAGGGCGAGAACGCCATCAAGACATGGTGTACTCGACTGCTCCCGTCCATGAGGTTGAATCCCTTCTTTCCCATGCATTGGGCCTTGCTGCCTTTGAACGGGTCACCACTTTGGGAAAGGTCATTGATCCGGAGCAGGTCGCAAAGCAACTCTTGGAAGGAGATCCACTCAAAGGACACCAACGAACCTTTGGAGTTCGAGTGAAACGACTTGGGAAAAAGGGGGAATGGAACACGATCACTTATTCCGCTGCGCTTGGTGCTGCGCTTTGTGATTTGGACTCAACCCTCAAGGTCGACCTTCGTCATCCTGATCGTTGGTACCGGATGATCCTCGAACCAAACCAAATCGCTCACATCGAAACGCGCTCAGATGGACCCGGTGGGTTACCTGCTGGTGTGCAAGGGGATGTGGTTGCCTGTGTTCGAACGCTTGATGACTTTTTGAGTGCCTTCCTGATTTTACGCAGAGGCACTCGAATCCTTCCTGTGCTTGAATCAAAAGAGGAATATGTTCAGATCCTCAAGGCATGGGACCCCTACCTTGGTCGTCGTTCAAGGATGCGAGACGAGGAGGGCACGAGCCATGAACGACCGGCTTGGGGCGTTTCCGGCCTTGAGTTAAGCGATGCAGCGCCTTATATCCAGCAGCGAGAAAGCGCAATCAAAACCACACCCTTGTGTACGTTGGAACCATTGATGGGTTGGACAGAATTGGAAAAAGAGCAGTTATACCTGCATATTCTTGATCCACTTCATCACCCGCTGCACCCGGATTGTGAATCATGGATTGATTCTTGAACTCCTTCACAGCCAAGGGATGAGGTTAATTGAGTCGCGTCCCGTGTGAATCACATGGTGATGACTCGGGCCGCACATATTGCGTTCAAACCGGAACATAAGGTCGCTCTGCTTTGCCTTTCATCCAACGGCCAATTTCTATCTTGGGCGGATCAAAGCGGATCGGTATCGCTTGCCACGGTGGGTGAAGACCAGACTTTGGATGTCCAAGGAATCTGGCATTCCTCGGGAACTGTTGTTGGTTTGTGCTCACGGGGTCAACGTGCCTATGTTCTCGATGATGTTGAGGGTCTATCTTGCGTGAATCAAGAGGGTGAAGTGGATTGGCATGTACCTGTGGCTGGCGGCGGTTTTTCTCTCCATAAGGGCCCGACCGATATGGCGGTGGTCGATGCGCTGGGGCGCCTTTTGCGCATTGGTTATGATGGCTCGGCAACCGACTTAACCTCTCAATTTGAAGGAATTCTCAACGCTATGTATGTGAGAGAATTTTTGGTCTTGTCTCATGAAGACGGCTCAGTCAAGGCGTTGAAGGGTTCACAGGTGGTCTGGGACCGCCCAGTTCGTGGCGAGGTCGGGGAATCCATCACTGCCCTTGGCATGGACGCTTCAGGTCATCTCATCATTGGCCGTGAAGGCTACGCTCTTGTCGATGGGGAAGAGGAAGCCCTTGAGATGGAAACATGGTGTTTGAACGGACAAGGTTTGCTTTTCCGTTGTGACCTCAAAACTCGGCTCACGCACATCACGCCCGGCTTGGGAAGTGTTGTGTGCGGCTTTGACAACGGCAGTGTCACCCATTACAAGGACAATGAACACCAAGAGTTGCTCAACACGGGCTTCGCAGTGCAAAGCCTCATGGTACGTCAAAACCATGTCGTCGTGTCTTCTTGGTTCTATCTTTTAGGTGTTGAAGAGGGGAAAGAACCATGGAAAATCGAACATCAAGGCATGCCCATGCTGCTCGAATCTTCCAACGATGGGTCCGTATGTTTCTTTGCAGGCGAAGATCAAAACGATTGGACTGAACCCGAGCCAATCGGCTTCTTTTCTCTCGAATCTGAAGCAAGAGATGCCGACCCTTCTGAGCTAACTGAATGGTTTCAGAAGCCAGACGCAGAACCAGAACGCTCGGCTGAAGAAATCTATAGAGTTGATGACTCAGTCGGTAACCTACTTACGGAAGAAGAACGCATACTGATGGAAAAACCGCCTGAGGTCGGGCTTGATTCGCTGCATGCTGCTTTGGACGATTTCACCTTCGCCTCTCCAGAAGATGAAGCACACGGCACATTGAATGTTGATGCGGAAAGCCTTCTGGAAGACCTTGATGACCAATTGTCAAGCATGGCGATGATGCCCGATGAGGACTTGTTTGATGCATTGAATGAGGAAGTCGTTGCTCCAATCGCCCCGATTCCCAAAGCGGGTGATGACCGAGTTGTCACCTGTGATGAGGACGGAACGGCTGTTGTGTTGCTCGACGGCTTAGCTTCCGATGATCCTCAAAATAGGATTGTGATGTGGTCTTGGGTCGATTCAACCGGGAAAGAAATCGCAACTCAAGCACGAGCTAAAGTACGTCTATCCACCGGTGTGCACCGATTTGAATTGCGGATTTGCGACAGCGAAGGGCAATGGTCGAGCGATACCATTCAACTGACACTCAAACAGGCTTAGACTGATGAAGTGGTGGCTTGTGGGCTCACCATGGCCGTGAGCGATCCTTGGATCGAATGCTTCTTTGTCGGGGCGTTGCAGATGCGTTGCTCCGTTGTGAGTGACCGTTCAACAGGTGATACGGTCATTATTGATGGAGGCAGTGAACCTGAACGGTTGATTGCTTGGATTGACCGTTTTGAGGGGCGGGGTCCTGATTGGTCAAACGGTCCAGACAGTTCCATGACAGCGCGTGAACAAGGCTTGCCCGAACGAAAGGTCGTGGCCTTGGTAAACACCCATGCGCATTTCGATCACAGTGGGCACATACCTGATTTATTGAGGCATTATGCGGTCAAATGGTACCTTCACCCCGACGACACATATTTGCAAACGCTGGCTCAAAGTTCAGCACGTCGTTGGGGTTTTGACGCTCCAACTCCGGCTGTGGCAGATGAAGCACTGGTGCCTAAATCCACTATGGGCTTTGGTGCGCTGGAATTTCATATTCTTCACACGCCAGGCCATACCCTTGGAGGCTGTTGCCTCAACTTGTTGGTTGAGGACGGGTCGAACCACCTGTTTGTTGGAGACACGTTGTTCAACGGTTCTGTTGGGCGAACTGATTTACCGGATACCGGTGGTGATTTTGATGTTCTTGCTGCCTCAATTCACACCCAATTGTGGCCTTTAGAAGCGGACACAGTGGTCTATCCTGGTCACGGGCCTTTGACAACAATCGGGCATGAGCGTGCTACAAACCCCTTTGTTGGTGAGGGGGCAGGTCCTGGTGGGGTTTACGGGCGTGGCAAGTACGCCTGATCACGCCATCATGCCGGCAAGGGTTGACTGAAGCACGGGGAGTGCTTCTTCCCAGGTTGCAACAATGCCGTAGTCAGCGTGTTGGAAGATTGGTGCGTCTGCATCCTTGTTGATCGCAACGATGTACTTGGAGGAACGCATTCCAGCCAAGTGTTGAATCGCTCCGGAAATTCCAACAGCGATGTAGAGGTTTGGATTGACCGTTTTTCCAGTTTGACCAACTTGCATCGAATGAGGAATGGCTTCCCATGTATCAACCGCTGCACGAGATGCACCAACAGCCGCACCGAGCGTGTCTGCAATGGCTTCCAAGTGAACGAAGTTGTCAGGTGAGCCCATTCCACGACCGCCAGAAATGATGATGTTAGCTTCAGCGACATCGAGGCGTTGAGAGGCTCGTGCCATGAATTCCTGAACGGCAGTGGCCATGTTACCCGTTGTGTCGACAACGGAGATTTCGTTGCTCCCAGTGCTTGGTGCAGCATCGAACACATTTGCTCGGACGCTGACAACAGCAGGACCTGAAATGGCTACAGTTTGCATGGCCTTTCCGGAGTACACCGGCGAAGTAAGTTGGTTCTCACGAATAGCGACCACGTCTTGAACAACCGAAAGATTGCGGCGGGCAGCAAGGCGAGCAGCGAGGTCTTTTGATTGTGGTGTAGCGGAAGTGAGGATGATTCCTTGAGGCGCAACGGCGTCAAGCGCCTCAGCCCAAGCAGCAGCATCATAGTGAGCGAAAGCATCAGATTTAGCAGCGATGACTTTGCTTGCACCTGCGATTGAACCTGCGGCGTCTGCAACGCTTGCATCGGTGCATGGTACGATGATCATTGGTGAGCCACCAAGTGCATTGGCAGCGGTCACGAGTTCGGATGTGGTTGTGTGGATGGTTCCTTTTGCGATTTCAGCAATTACAATTAGTTCAGTCATGGTTTCACCTCAAATTACGTTTGCCTCGTCTCGAAGCAAGTTGGCTACTTCTGCAGCAGCTGCTCCACCCTCGTAGGACTTGCCAGCTGGCTTCGCAGGTGGCATGCTGTGTGCGACAATGGTGACGCTTGAAGGCTGGATGGCCGCAGCTTTCACTTCGACTTGTGCCTTCTTGGCTTGCATGATGCCTTTGACGTTTGGCTTTCGAACTTTGATATCGCCTTTGTCACAGGTGATCACTGCTGGTGTGTTGACGGACATTCGAGCATTGCCGCCATCGCTTGGAGCAACGACGGTTAATCCACCATCAAATCCAACGGAGATTACATTGGAGGCAGAGGCCCAACCGAGTCGCTCAGCGACTCCAGGGCCGGTGGACCCCGCTCCGGTGTCGGCAGCGGATTTTCCACAATACACGATTTCAGCGCCCAGTTCTTGGAGGGTTGAAGCAAGGGCGGATTGAAGAGCATTAGAATCAAGTTCTTGTTCACAGTCGATTCGTACGATGTGGTCAACGCCGATGGCTTTCGCGTCTTTGAGGACCTTGTCAGCGCCGGCTCCACCCAAGGTGAGGGCAATGACTTCGCCACCAGAAGCATCCCGGTGTCGAAGGGCAGTTTCAACAGCGAATTCGTCGTAAGGACTCATCACTTTCTTGACAGCAGAAAGGTCCACACGGTCCCCTGATACGACGATTTTGGCATTTGTGTCTGGCACTTGCTTCACGAGAACAACGATCTTTGTCATGGGTGGCACGCTCCTCCTCATTGAGGGGACAACCTGTTCGACATGAACGGGATTGATGAACCTTAGCCTTGCCCAAGTTCTTCTCACGGGTCTGGATTTTACAAGCATACCGAAACCTTTGATAGCCGTCGCATGAGGGCTCAAGTTCCATGTCGAGTCAAGAACCCACTGAACCAACCCCTGAAGAAATGAGACTCCTCGCTGCTTGGCGAACCTTCTTTGAAACCAACTGTAAAGCCGACTTCGCCGCCCTTGGTGAAATCGAGGACAGCGTCTGGGGGTTTGAGATTCAATGGGAAGCGTTGAATCAACACAAAGGCCTAGGCATCGCCTTCATGAGCAACAGGACGACCTGCATCAAATTTGGAACAGCAGTCCTCGAAGAGCAATTCGCGCTCCACAACCTCATTCCACGACCAGTGATTCGAGTGATTGGGTTCTCTGAACTGAATCGCTACCACATCACCGACCTTCGGATGCGCGACCGCACCCGTTTCCTCCGCTTTGATGCCGTGGTTCACAGTTCAAGTCGCGCCATGGGGTGGCTCAAGCGATCCGCTTACCAATGCCGAACCTGTAAGCATGAGTGGTTGATTGATGAGCAACTCGCACGAGCAAGAAAGAAGGCTGAAACATGCCCGCTGTGCTACAAACAAGCTCGTGCTATGCTGATGGAAGGGGCTGACCCAGTGGAGGTTCCAGATTGTCGAAACATCAACATGGACCTCGAGCGAAATTACTACGAAGATGTGCAATACATGGAACTGTTTGACCCAACGAGCCTCATGGGTGATGATGCACCTGAGGATGTACCGACCATCATGGCGGTTGTTTCCGATGAATATGTGGATCAATTCAAACCAGGTCAGTGCCTCACTGTGAACGCAACCATTGGGGTGGACCACCTCCCCTCTCGTGATTACCTGCGCGACACACGTCGCATTCTACGACTTGACGTGCACAGCATCGAAGAGGGATTTTCTCTTCACGAAGAGTAACTCAGGTTCGCAATCGATTGACTGCCTCGAGTGATTCTGGGTGTGCTTCGAAGTGAGAAGCAACAGCCTCTAACCCTCGGCTAATGCCGGCTGCAACGCCTAATTTTGCATCGAGTGGATGCAATGTTCCCTCTTGGATTGCAGCCTTGAATGCGGCTAAGTCGGTCCAAGTGGAAGGTTCGCCAAATTTAGGGTTCGGTGTGACGACAATCTCTCCCCACTCTGGCAAGACCACATGTTCAGCCAATTCGAACACTGGAGAATGTTCGTCTTCGGGATTAAGGTATGCGTGCTTTTTCATCTTGTTTCGTAAGATGTTCTCCGCATCGTGCAAGAGAATGGCTCCCGAGGGGTCAGATTTGCTCATCTTATGATCGAAACTCTCCATCCGGGTTCCTGTGGCTTTGAGGGAGGAAATGATTGGGGTGTGCAAACAGGTTGCTTTTGGCCAGTTCCATTTTGTGGCCACATCTCGCATGAACATGTGTGCCTTTCTTTGGTCCATGCCTCCAAGGGCTACATCGATGTTTAACTCGAAAATGTCACTTGCCTGCATGGCTGGATAATAAAATTTGGAGAGGTCGTGATCTGAAGAGGCTTCATCCCGCCCCATGATGGTGAATGTCTTTCTGACCATTGCGAGGGTTGCACCTTTTGAACACCGAAGCACACGTGCCCAGTAATCGCCATTGTCCATCAATTCGGAGGCCCAGAGGAAACGCAATTGTCCGGGGCCATCGCCTTCTTCTGGGTGGCCTAACAGGGCTCTGAACGTCTCTTCCATGTAGGTGGCAGTGGTCTGAATATCATCCATGACTCCGTTGAATTTGTCGTTGACCCACGCATGCCAGTCGGCTAAGAAAATCAACACATTGGCATCTGCTTCGAGCATCCGTCGCAATTGAAGAGACAACACCTTCCAACCGATGTGTGCCTTTCCAGACGGTTCAAAACCAACATAGCAGCGAATCGTTCCGTCTCCACCAAGGCTGGATTTGTCTGCTAGACAATCAACAAGATGGTTGATTCCGACGGTTTCATCGACGCTTCCAACCATGAGGGCGAGTCGGTGTTGTGCCGCATCATCGAGTTCAGCGATGCGCGGGCATTGTTCCATGAACGGTTCAAGGATGGCGTTGATGTCCATGCCATTCCCTCCATTTAGGCCTCAAAGGAGATCGTTGAGTTTCTTGACCTTCCCTTCAGAGGGTGCAGTGCCTTCTTCAATCATTGATTCGAGTTCGGCAATCATTGCGTTTGCTTTGTCAATCGTTTCTTGAGTCAGGCTTGAACTCATTTCCATGGTTTTGTTCGCCATTTTGATGGCAGAACGTGCTTTCGAGAATTTCTTTGCTTCTTCCTTGGCTTTGTCGCCTCGTTGTTTTGGTGTGTACCCCGTGGCTTCGTCCAAAAATGCGGAGTACCTTCGGCGGGAATCCATGGCTTGTTCTCGGCCACCATCTGCGCTCAAAAAAGCAGTCAAATCCGATCCTTTGAGTTGCTCAACATCGAGGGCGAGTTTTCCGTCTGCGTCAAACTCACCGCTGATTCGTGTCATGATTCCAAATGAACCAGTGAAGACGCCATCTGCGTTGACTTGAAGATCTGTGAAATATTGTGCTGCGAGTTGTGAAAGGCCAGCGTTTCCGCCCATTTTCTTTTGTAAACCACGCTTGACTGCGAATCGCTCCATACCCACTCCAAACCGCTCTTGAACATAAGGCTCACCGTAAGGTAGGGTCCCATTTTGGCGTTGGCCCTGAGGTAGGACCTCGTCGGAGGGATTTAGTTCTCAAGGCCGCTGGCCAAATCATGCGAAGGATGCTCATCGCCTCGGCAATGCTGCTTTTGATGCTGGTCCCAAGCGTTCCAGCAGAGACAGAATCGGTCATCGAACTCAAGCTTGAAGACACGCTTGAGGACAATGATTTGGGCATCCATGCCGGTGCAGTTTCACCGGATGGTCTTCACGTGTTAATCGCTGGTGAGGAGGGCTATGCCCGTCTTCTTTCGGCTGAAAATGCAGGGGACCGTGGTGACGATATTGAACTGAATTCAGGTCGTTCTCAAGCCTTCCAAGATGTTGCGTGGCATCCAAGAGGCAACACTGCACTTATGGCGGGCGATTTTGGTATGGCCATGAGGTATGATTCATCCGACTACAGCATAGGCCCTGTTGCCGGATCAGGTACGGTGTTTGGGCTCAACCTCACTGCCGTTGAATGGCGCCCAGCCGGTGATTACGCTTATTTTGGAGCGGTTGACGGTAGCATTTGGCAATTCTCAGAGGGAACAGGATTTGTTCAACTCAACGACACGCTCAATTCAGCCATCACGGATCTCGTATGTCATCGCCAAGAAAACATTTGCATCGTTGCAACCTTAACTGACGGACTTGCAGTCATTGATCAAACGCATGAAGTCACCTACCTTGCCGGCACGAGTTCAAGCACATGGATTGGTGTTGATTGTGCCGACCCGACCCTCAATGAATGCGTTGGTTTTGCCAGCGGCCTCAAAACTCAAGCGATTCGTTTGGACATCATCTCACCTGGTCAATCAACCACCGAAAATCTGATGCAATTTGGGACCCTTAACGGCGACTTTACGAGCGTCTCTCGTGGTCATGATGGCAGCACTTTGATCCACATGGCACCCTTCGCCACGGTGCGCCAACAACCGCTCATCTCTGAAGCCTTCACGCAAATCCTAGCTGAAGACGCAGCGGAATGGGATTCAGTGGTCGCAGGTCGAAGCATTGCCTTTGTTTGGGAAACTGACCAACGTCATGGATTCATCATTACTTCCTTCGGAAACATCGTTTCGTTTTCCCCCGAAGCACCTGTCGAGGTTGACAACAGCCTGATGACCATGGCTGTCTTGACTGCCGTGGTGGTGGCCGTGCCAGGAACCGTGCTTGGCCTGATTTACATGAACAGCAAAACCTTGCAAAACCTGTACATGAATTGGCGAGGCCGGAAAAAGGCGTGAATCGAATTCACCCAACGTTCACGGGGTTAGGTTCTTGAAGCGCCTATGCTCACAAAGAGATGAGAGGGTCCAATGGAACCATACGAAGGCGTCGATTTTTACGACATTGAAAGTCTCCTGACTGAAGAAGAAATCATGATCCGTGACATGGTTCGTGATTGGGTTGATGAAGAAGTTCTTCCCAAAATTGAGCATGCTTGCGCAGAAGGAATCTTCCTTGATGAATGGCGTGTTGCGCTTGGTGAAATGGGTGTGCTCGGCGCACCTCTCAAGGGCTATGGGTGCCCCGGATTGTCCTATGTTGCCTACGGCCTCATCTGTCAAGAACTCGAGCGAGGCGACTCAGGATTGCGTTCCTTTGCCTCTGTTCAAGGCTCGCTAGCCATGTACCCAATCTGGGACTTTGGCTCTGAAGAACAAAAAAACCACTATCTTCCAAAGATGACATCCGGTGAATGGATTGGCTGCTTCGGACTCACAGAACCAGATTATGGTTCCAATCCTGGTGACATGATCACCAAGGCAGAAGACATGGGCGACCATTACCTTCTCAACGGGGCAAAGATGTGGATCACCAACGGAACCATTGCTGATGTTGCCGTAGTTTGGGCCAAGCTTGATGGCGTTATTCGAGGCTTCATTGTTGAGAAAGACGATGAGGGATTCTCCGCTCCAGAGATGAAAGGAAAGCACTCCCTAAAGGCATCCGTCACCAGTGAACTCGTCTTCCAAGACTGCAAAATTCCAAAGGACAGAATGCTTCCAAACGTCAAGGGACTCCGTGGCCCCTTCTCCTGCTTGAACAACGCTCGATTTGGAATTTCATGGGGCGCTTTAGGTGCTGCAATGGCCTGTTTCCACAGCGCTAAGACCTACGCCTTGTCCCGCATTCAATTTGATCACCCAATCGCTTCCTATCAACTGGTCCAGAACAAGTTGGCTTGGATGCTCCGTGAGATCACGAAGGGTCAACTGTTGGCCTACCATCTCGGTCGAAAGAAAGACGAAGGAACGTGGTTCAATGAGCAAATCTCGCTTGCGAAGATGAACAATGTGGACATTGCTCTTGAAATCGCTCGAGTTTCACGTGACATCCACGGCGCAAATGGTGTTCTTGATGAATATCCGGTGATGCGACACATGGCGAACCTTGAGTCGGTCAAAACCTACGAAGGCACCCATGACATTCACAACTTGATCCTTGGACGCTACATCACCGGCATCCAAGCCTTCACACGAACCGTCTGATTTTCTTGTTTGAAATCGCTTTCAATGAGCGTTGATTCATTGATTGGTCAAACTGAAAGCATCACAAAATGACACTCAACAAGAGGATTTTGGCGGACGTACCAGTCTCCGCTCCCCAAACCCAAGTGGCTCAACTCGAAGCAACCATCCGGTCGGCTCATGCTTTGCTCCAAGCAGGATTCATCAACGAGGCAACCAGCCTCCTCGCCGCCTTTTCGACCGAAGTTCAAGCGAACATTGACCAAGAGTTGACCAAAGTTCGGTCGAATGTTGACCGAACATTGCCCAATGCAGAGAGGTGGTGATGTTTTGGTAAAGTTCG